>Ga0265594_1000632_pt1 | contig 28613 bp, 28 predicted proteins | sample saktaG_11_FD_190147 | JGI IMG/M metagenome (GOLD analysis project Ga0265594, IMG submission 190147) | Saline water microbial communities from Sakinaw Lake, British Columbia, Canada - sak_2011_5_24_80m | ecosystem: Environmental > Aquatic > Non-marine Saline and Alkaline > Saline ... | reverse complement strand
TATTTCTATCCTAGATTTGATAAATTTTTCACCTTTTACGGGAATAGACCTAAATTCCGGTCCCGACTTAGGAGCTCCTGTTTGAGCCGTTCTTAGATCAAGATTCAATTTGCTCAGGTCCAGATCTCCCTCTACAACCACATCTTCGTACTCGACCGGCTCGCCCCGCTCGATCTTCCCCAGGATCTCCTCAGCCCTGACGACCCTTCGCTCTTCTTTTTCGCCCGTCATGTTCACCCTGCCAAAAATCGCGCGCAAGTTATATCACCATTTCCGCGCCCTCCGCCCTCAAGCCCCGGCCCCGCCGGGACCTGCGCCGCCCGGAGGGGCTAAAGGTGATATATATCCTGAGTCAACCCCTGTCAAAGTAAAAATCCCCCTGAAGGAGAGAGTCAGTTGAAGGATTATCTCACGCTAGACGATTTCCCAATTGATAACCAGAGGATCCTGGTCAGGGTCGACATAAACTCCCCCATGGACCCGGACGGAAAGATCCTCGACGACAAGAGGTTCCGCGGCCACCTGCCTACCTTACGCGACCTGGAGGATGCTCGTGTCGTCCTGATGGCCCACCAGAGCCGCGCAGGAAAGAAGGACTTCACGACCCTGGAGGCCCACGCCCGAAGGTTCACGCAGCTCTTGCACCGCGAGGTCACCTACGTCGACGACATCTTCGGCTCCCACGCCCGAGAGTCGATCAAGGCGATGAAGCCCGGCGAGGTCATCCTCCTCGAGAACACCCGCTTCTACTCCGAAGAGAACATCAACCGCCCGCCGGAGGACCACGCGAAAAGCCACATGGTCAAACAGCTCTATCCCCTGTTCGACTTCTTCGTCAACGACGCCTTCGCCGTCTCCCATCGGTCTCACCTCTCCGTCGTCGGGTTCACCGAGGTCCTCCCCAGCGCCGCAGGTCGGCTGATGGAGAAAGAGATCGAGTCCCTGGACATGGGCGTCCGCGGGAACGAGCACCCCTCGATCTTCGTCCTCGGCGGGACGAAGGCCGACGACTCGATCAAGGTGATACAGAACGTCTTCAACAGGGGTGGCGTCGACCAGGTCCTCGTCACCGGTGTCGTGGCCACCGTCTTCCAGATGGCGGCAGGGATCAACGTCGGCGAGAAGAACCGAGAGTTCGTGGCGGGCCTCGACTACTCCGAACTGGCCTCGATCGCCAAAGACCTTTTGGAGAAGAACCCCGGCAAGATCGTCGTCCCCCAGGACGTCGCCCTGGACAAGGACGGCGAGAGGCTGGACGTCGCCATGGAGAAGGTTCCCTCAGACCTGCAGATCGCCGATATCGGCCTTGAGACGATCGTCGACTTTTCTAAGAAGATCAAGGAGGCGAAGATCGTCGTTCTGAACGGGACCGCCGGGATCTTCGAGAAGGAGAAGTTCGCCCTCGGGACCGCCGAGATCCTGAAGGCCGCCACCGAGTCCGGCTTCTCCATCGCTGGCGGTGGCCACACCAGCGCCGCCATCGAGCAGCTGGGCCTGGAATCCAAGTTCTCCCACGTCAGCACCGGCGGCGGAGCGTCCATAAGCTACCTCTCCGGAGACCTTCTGCCCGGGATCGAGGCCCTGAAGAAGGCTGCCCAGAGGTACAGAAAGTAATTGAAAGTATAGAATATTCCTCAAATATTCTTCAAAGCGGGAGATCGCCCTGGACGGGCCGCCGCCCTTCCAGGGCCACCATCACCCTTTTCCTGCACTCGGCGAGAAGCACCTTTGGCTTTCCCGGGGCCTCCAGGGCGGCAGCGCCTCGGTGGCCGCCCCCGTCGCCCTGATGGGCTCTACCCACGTCTCTCATGATCGCGGCCAGGTCGAGGCCAGCAAGGACCGCGTCCCTTCTCGCGCGGCCGCTGATCCTGCACTGATCGCCGTGCATCCCGCCGACGAGGGCAACGTCGGCACCGATGTCGACGAGGGTCATCGCCGAGGAGCCCTCGAAGGCGCCGACCTCCGAGGAGACGAACACCCAGTCGTCGGTCCACTCGATCTCGGCCCTGGAGGCGGCCCTGAGGGCGGCGATCCTCCTGGAGGTCTCCGTAGGGACCTTGGAGAGGACCTCCAGGGCCTCGGCGTACTCGATGGTTGACCTTTCCAGAATCTCGGCCACCGTCCTGAAAGAGGAGGCGTGAGCGTGCTTGAACCTTCCGGTATCGGTAATTATCCCCACAACGAGCCCGAGGGCAGCCTCCCGGCTCGGCAGAATTCCGCTCTTCGCGAGGATCTCCCAGACGATCTCGGCGGTGGAGTCGGCAGATCTCTGTATCGAGAAGAGGGCGGACTCGATCAGATCCCGGTCCTGGTGATGGTCGACGACGGCATAATCTTTCAGATCGAAGTCGCCGATCTGAAGCCTGACGGCCGTGTCCACCACCACCACCAGGTCGTAGCCCTCAACGGACGGATCAATCTGAATTTCAGCTCCGATGGCCCTCAGAAGGCTCGCGGCGGTCCTGCTCACACCCTCCACCGCGGCCAGGTCCCCTCCGAAGGCCTCCCGAAGGGCAAAACCGCTTCCAACGGCGTCGGGATCGGCGTTTCTGTGGCAGAGGTAAAGGACCCTTTTGTATCCGCTGATCAGGTCTTTGAACTCATCCTCTCGAATCTGCATCCGGCAACATGATCCCCCTGATGATAGAAAAAAGTTGTTTTTGGCATATGGTTTGAATCGAAGAGGCGTTTCGTCCCGTTCGAGCAGCGGCCGACAGGTCGTCATTCCTTCGCCGCTACCTCTTGATATCCGAGACGCTTCAACCTCGCGACCGAGTCTTGGGAGAGCCTCTCGCCCTCGGGGACCTTCACCTCGACCCGATCTCCTTTATCTGAGACCCTCCAGCCCAGGGGCAAAAGATCCTCGGCGGCCTCGACCCGCGCGAGCCGCTCAGGGCTTAGGTGCCCCTCTATCCTGGTGGCAAGACATGACTTTGAGGGCCGATCGGCGCTGGAGAGGCCGAGCTCTCTTGCCAGCTCTCTGACCTCGTCTTTTGTGATTCCAAGCTCCCGGAGAGGCATCCTGATCCCGGCCTCCGAAAGGGCCCTCATGCCGGGCCGATCTTCGGCCAGGTCCGAGGCGTTGGTCCCGTCCAACACGACTTTTATGCCCCTGGACCTCGCCTCGGAAAGGAGCCTATTGGCCATCGCCCTCTTGCAGAGATAACATCGCGAGGGCAGGTTCTCGCGAATTCCTTCCAGCTCCAGGGCCCCGATCTCCAAGACCAGGTGCCCGATCCCGATCTCGGCGGCGACCGATCTCGCGTTCGCAAGGTCCGACTCGGACTGCAGCTCCGACTTCACAGTGGCGGCGATGGCCAAATCACCCAGGGCAAAGCGGGCAGCGGCAGCCAGAACTGAGCTGTCAACGCCCCCTGAGAAGGCCACAATGACCCCATCAAGACCATCAAACCAGCAACGTAGATCATCGAAAGATCGCATTATAAAACCCCAGTTACTAGGACCATTTCAGCCTGACGCCGCCTCGAGCTTCTCAGAAACCACGCGAAAGCCTTTTCCCGTCGGCATGATGTAATGTTCGCTTACATTCACTCCCGGCGCGAGGCTCGGGACAGGAGGTATTCCATGCACATCTTGATCACCGGAGCTGGCGAAGTCGGTTTTCACCTGGCGAGCGAGCTCTCCGGCGCCTATGACGTCACCGTAATCGATCAGAGCAGCAAGGCCTGCGAGCGTCTGGAGGGCGTCGATGTGAAGGTCCTCCAGGGGAACGCCGCCAACGCCCAGCTCCTGATCGAGGCCGGGATACAGGACGCAGACATCGTGGTCGCTGTCACCGGCAACGACGAGGTGAACATAATCACCTGCATCACCGCAAGCCATCTGGGCGTCGAGAGGACCATAGCCAGGGTCAGCAACTCCGACTACATCGACCAGCCCATGAAAGATCGAAAACAGATCGGCATTGGCCTCATGATCTGTCCGGAGCTGGTGATGGCAGAGAGGATCGTCACAGGCCTCTACTTCCCCTCGATGATCGAACGTCGCAGGCTGGCGGGAGGCAAGGGCGAGCTGGTCGAGCTGTCCGTCGACAAGGATATGCCCTTGACGGGAACGATCGCGAACGTCGACCTTCCCGAGAACTGCAAGCTAGCTGCCATCAAGAGGGGTGAAGAGATCCTGATCCCCAAGAAGGAGGACTCGATCAAGCCCGGCGACCGTCTGATACTCACCTGCGATGCTAAGTCGGTGCCTAAGCTCAGAAGGCTGATCCACGAGGATACCGCCTCCCACAAGGTCATGATCGTCGGAGGTGGGGTAGTCGGCTTTTACCTCGCCAAGTGGCTGGAGAAGATGGACTTCGATCTGAAGCTGGTGGAGATCGACAACGAACGCTGCCAGGTGCTGGCGGAGGAACTTCCCGACACCCTGATCCTGAACGGAGACGGCACCGACATCTCGCTGATCAAGGCCGAGAACGTCGGGTCGATGGACATCGTCTTCTCCGTTACGGGCTTCGACGAGAAGAATCTGCTCTGCTCTTTATTGGCCAAACAGCTCGGGGCCGAGAAGATCGTCGCGAGGGTTGACAAGAGCGATTACATCGACCTCTTCGAGATGGTCGGGGTCGACCACGCCATCAGCCCGGGGATGGTGACCGTCGAGGCCGTCCTCAGGCTGATAAGGGGCGGAGAAGAGGTCATAGTCATAGGAAAGGACGAGGCCGAGGTGCTGGAGTTCCGGGCCGAGAAGGAGGCGAAGATCATCGGTAAGAACGCGGCCGATAAGATGCCGAAGGGCGCGATCCTCGGCATGATCATGCGAGGCAACCAGCCTATAATCCCCACCGCCGAGACGGAGGTCAAGGATGGGGACCGGGTCTTCATCCTGGCCCTGCCGCAGGTCCTCTCCAAGGTTAAGGCCCTCTTCTCCACCGAACGAAGCGCCTGATCGTCGGCTCAGGCAGACCGATCCTCATTTCTGGTGGAGGGCCTTCGGCCCTTCTGCCTTTTCTCTTGCGGCCTTCAAGTCCGAGACGAGAGCCTCTTTGAGATTTCCGTTTCTGAGGACGGCCGCGGGATGGAATGTGACGAGGAGCAGGTCCCTGAAGACCTGGCCCCGGAGGGAGGTTACGCCCTCCACATCCAGGACGGCCTTGGCCGCCGCGTTTCCCATGAGGCATACGACCTTCGGCTGAACCAGTTCGATCTGAGATTTCAGGTAGGGCCGACAAGCTTCGACCTCGTCCTTCTTCGGCCTTCTGTTCCCAGGCGGGCGGCATTTGACGACGTTGGTTATGAAGACCTCGGACCTGTCAATCCCCGCATCGATGAGGCAGCGGTCTAGGATTGATCCCGCCCTTCCGACGAAGGGCCTTCCCGCCAGGTCCTCGTCCCTTCCGGGAGCCTCGCCGACGAGGAGGATATCGGCCCGGCCCGGTCCCTCGCCCGGGACGGCTTTGGTCCTTCCTTTGGCGAGAGGGCACCGGGTGCATGATCTTATCTCTTCATTCAGCGACCGTAGCGAGTCTGCAATCTCCGGGGGCCGCCCTTCCCTCTCAGAATTTTGATATGATTTCATCTGTCACACCTAGCGGAACGAAACGTTCTTATTCATTTAAGCCAGAAACGCCCACCAAGGTGGTACGAATGGTTGAATGGACAGGAACCCTCAGAAAATTCGACGACTTGTGGTACACCATCGAGAAGATCGTCTATGGGAAGGGCCAGCTCAGTGGATTCACCTCGGAAGAAATCTACAACAACTTGCGAGACAAATCCTTCTTCAAGAGCGCCGAGGATCTCCACAAGTTCCTGATCGAGAACGACAAAAAGTACAGGGTCAGGGCTCTGGAGACTGGTGGATGGGAGCGCTACTGGTAGGATCACTTCTCGCAGAAGTATATATTTCCGTCGTCGGTTCCCAGCTGTAAGAACTTACCCGTGGCCAGGATCTTGTAGCTGTACTTGAGGGGGGCTACCCTGCTCCCTGGCCCAACTACCGACTCCTGGGGAAGGATGACGTTCTCTCCCACCACCGGTATCTTGGCCGGCTTGCTGTAGGGCAGGTCCGCGTCGAGGACGCATTTCGTCCCGATGGTGGAGTGCCTCCCTACGATCGTTTTGTTCAGGACCGATCCCCTCTTTATGTTGGCGAAGCTCATGATCATGCTGTTTTTGATCACCGAATCCCTCTCGATCAGGCTCGTGTGGCCGATGTGAGAGTTTTCGATGACAGCTCCCTTCTCGATGTTGCAGTTTCTGCCTATGAAGACGTTCCCTCTCAGCTCGATATCTCCGGAGTCGAGGTACTTTCCTATCCTGTTGAGGGTTTTGGGGTTGACCCACTGGCCTGGGCGGTACTCGTTCCTGAAGGAATAGTGCTCCACCTTTCCGCCGAGAAAGTCCGTCGCCGCCTGGAGGAGCCTTTCAGGAGTGCCTATGTCGATCCAGTAGCCTCCGACTGGATAGCCGTAGACGGGATATCCATGCTCGGTGAGATGGGGGATGAGGTCGCCGCCTATGTCCCTTGCCGAGTCGCCCATCTCAGCGAGAACCTTCCGGATCTCGGGGGAGAATAAATAAAAGGCGGTATTGATCATCCTGCTCGGCTCTTTTCCGGGGGCCGGCTTCTCTACGAAGCCGTTGATCCGATGATCTCCGTCGATCTCGGCGACGCCGTACTGGGATATGTCCTCTTCTTCCCCCAGATCTTTCAGGGCTACGGTGAGGACCGCTTTTTTCTCCCTGTGAAAATCGATGAAATTCTTGAGGTTGATGTCGATGACGTTGTCTCCTGAGACGACGAGCATGTCCTCTTTGATCTCGAAGTAGTTCGCGCAGTATCTCAGAGAGTCGGCGCTTCCCTTGTCGTCGTACTGGGGCTGATAGGCGAACTCCTCGATGTCGTTCAGCCCCAGCCTCTTGAAGAAGCCCTCCCCTGCCTTGAAGTAGTTGTTGAGGGGAAGGGTGTTCTCCGCGCCCTTGCTCCCGAGGACGAACCGCCTGCACCCCTGGGTCGCCAGAACCCTGAACAAAGTCGCGATTATGGCGGTGTCGCAGAGATCTACCAGGGGCTTGGGCTGGTCGAGGGTCAGAGGATACAGCCGCGTGCCTCCGCCGCCGACGGTGGCGATTACCGGTGGAAACATTTACTGCTCATCTCCCCTGAATCTGCATCAGTAGCCGCGCCTGATCTTGATTATTATCCGGGTTACAATGAAAACGATCAGGAATATTATGACGTAGAATATTATCTCCTGGGTTGTCATGTTCTCGCATGGGATGTTGAAGTTTATATTTTTGATGGGTGGAGGGGGCCAAAAGGGAAAATGCCGCCTCCGGATCAGAGGGTTAATTATAGAAAACGGGGAGGATAATGGGGATCGAGATCCAACTGAGGGATGAGTATTATGAGCGAGCGTAAAGAGGCTATAGAGAGGGCGAAGGCCCATTTCGAGAAGCTGCTCTTAGAGCAGATGGATCGGGTGGAGCAGATGAAGGCTGCTGGGGACTGGATCGATTACTCCATGATCGAGCCGATCGTCATCGGGGTGGTGGGTGGCGACGGGATCGGACCCTACATCAGCGCCGAGTCCAGCAGGGTTCTCGAATACATGCTGAAAGGCGAGATCGAGTCGGGCAAGGTCGAGATCAAAAAGACCGAGGGGCTATCCATCGAGGAGAGGGCTAGGGCGATGAAGGCGTTACCCGACGGGGTCATCGACAAGCTGAAGAAGTGTCACGCCATCCTCAAGGGGCCATTGACTACGCCGAAGAAGGGCGACCCCTGGCCGAACCTGGAGAGCGCGAACGTTGCGATGCGCCGGGAGCTGGACCTCTTCGCCAACGTCCGGCCCGTCAAGGTCCCGAGCCAGGGGATCGACTGGATCTTCTTCAGGGAGAACACTGAAGGAGCCTACATCCTGGGAAGCAAGGGGTTCAACGTCACCGACGACATCGCCTTCGACTTCACGGTGACCACCACTCAGGGAGCCGATAGGATCGTAAAGCTCGCCTTCGACCACGCGAAGAAGAACGGGATAGACAGGGTCACGGCCGTCACAAAGGCGAACGTCATCAAGACGACAGACGGCAAGTTCCTGGAGACGGCAAGAAACGTCGCCAAGGAGTATCCCGGCATCAGCCTGGACGAGTGGTTCATCGACATCATGGCGGCAAAGCTCGTCGATCCGAAGCGCCGGACTCAGTTTCGGGTCGTAGTCCTCCCGAACCTCTACGGCGACATCATCACCGACGAGGCCGCGGAGTTCCAGGGGGGAGTCGGGACCGCGGGATCTGCCAACATCGGGAAGAGGTACGCCATGTTCGAGGCGATCCACGGCTCGGCCCCGAGGATGGTGGAGGAAGGACGTGCCCAGTATGCCGACCCATCCAGCATGATGAGGGCGGCGGTGATGCTCCTTTCCCACATAGGCTTCGCCGAGAAGGCAAGAAAGCTCGAGATGGCTCTGGACGTCTGCGGCCAGCACGAGAAGAAGGTCGTTCTGACGGGCCGGCCGGACGGGGCGACGGGGGCCGAGTTTGCCAACTACGTGATGGAGACCTTACAGGACCCGAACCTGGAGGCGAAGTGGAAGAGCTATCAGAGCTGAAATGAGGAAATCATGATCGTAAAGGTCGGGCTGCTCTCCCCCGGGCGCTCGCCTTTAATATGATTTTCTGAGAACTAAAGTAAGCGATAGTAATTTATCTTCGAGTTATGTCTCAGAATAAAGATGAAGTTAGTTAATTTGGAGGACAATATGAGCGAAGATGGTATTATCAATTTTATAAAATTGTGGTTGGCTTCTTCCTTAATTATTGCATTACTGCTGGATGCACGATCCCGGATCAATACCGCATATACGCGGTTTAATTCAGAATATCCGCCGTTAATAAAATGTTTAAGTATCTTGGTTTTTTTAGGCGGAGTTGTGACTTTATATTTATCGATCATCAACTGTAGTGACTTCATAATACTTCTGACCTTAGAAGGCATAATATTTTATACATATTATACATATAAATTGGCAGAGATATCCGCGAAAGGATACACTTTAGTAGAGGCACAGAAAAAACATACACAGGACTTAAAAAAATTTTTAGACGAATGGCAGGAATATATTGCATCAACTCAGATAAGATTCGAAACTGACCATGATACTCTCAACGAAGCAGAAATGCATAATAAGATGCATACTTCAATGGAGCGATGGGGGTACAACGATCTCACCAATTATCACTTGCCAGAAAAACATAAAAATATTGTGGATAAATGGAATCAATTTAAGAGCTGCGATTATGAGTTAAGATTATACTCAGCTAAATTATATAAAATGATTGAGTCAGATATTAACGCAAAAATACGTGACGATCTTATCGAGAAATTTAAAAAATATGATGAAACTTTAGATGTGAAAGATGGTGGATTAAAAACCCTAGGAGTAAATCTATATAAATTAACTTTTAATTATACCACTATCGATTCTAATAAACCAAATAAAAGTGGGCCTGATGCAAGTGGTATGTATCTGCTTAGGGTTTTTGGAGTCGATGCTCAAAACGAATTATTATCAAGTCGATCAAATGATGCAGTAATGTATGCAGAAACGCGATTAAATGAGATTATCAATCCAAAATATTTACAAGATCTTTATGGAAGAGATGTTGAAAATATGCGGAAAACTGATAATGAGTTAAGTCGCGTCAGGAGCGAATTAATCGAATCATTAGATGAACTAAAAGGATGGCCTTTGCTCCCAGGAACGAAATGTGATAGATTAAAAGACTTCGATTTTAGTAGACCAAAATAAGCCTCGATATAGAGGGATTTTAACGAATTGGGTTACTATCCAACAGCTTACGTCACATCTGATTATTTTGGATACTCTTCTGCGAAAGCTTCGTCTATCATTCCTGAAGGGCAATCAATTTTAATTATAACCGACAAATAAGTGACCGTGAAGAACCTGACAGAGACTTTCCTGAAACTGGACCGAAAGGAGATCGTCCTCCTCAAGGCCATCGAGAGGGGGATGCGCCACTGCGAGTGGGTCCCGGCGGAGGACTTGATGGCGAAAGGCCGCCTCTCCCCCAAGGCCGTGAGCGGAGGCCTATCGAGGCTGGTGGACAAGAAGCTGGTCTTCAAAACCTGGGAGCCTTACGAGGGCTACCAGATAGGCTTTGCCGCCTACGACCTGATCGCACTATCCGAACTGGTCGATAGAGACGTCGTAGTCTCCTTGGGCGCACTTCTGGGCGTCGGCAAGGAGTCGGTCGTCTACGAGGCCCTGGGCCGAATCCCTGCCGCCGGGGGCACGGAGATGGGCGCCGCAGGGACGGCGAAAGAGGTGACTGAAGCGACAGAGGGGAACCTGCCCCTGGCGGTCAAGTTCCACCGCCAGGGGGGGACGAGCTTCAAACACGTCCGGCGGGTCAGAGACCATCTCACAGATCTGCCCCGGTGCGCCTGGATCCACGCCGCAAGGCTCGGGGCGGCAAAGGAGTTCAAAACCCTGAAACACCTTTTTCCCGAGGTCTCGGTGCCCAGGCCCGTCGCCCTCAGCCACCACGCCGTGGTGATGGAGCACACGGGTGGGGTGGAGCTCTACAAGGTTGATCTCAAAAACCCGGAAGAATGCCTGGAAATAATTTTGGAGGAGGTGGCCGCCACCTGGAAGAAGGAGACCGTCCACGCCGACCTCAGCTCCTACAACGTCCTGGTCCGGGAAGACGGAGAGATCGTCATCATCGACTGGCCCCAGGCCGTCTCCAGGACCCATCCCCAGGCCCTGGAACTTCTAGAAAGGGACCTGAAGAACGTCGTCGACCACTTCCAGCGGAAGTACCGTCTAGATTTTGAGCCTGAAGAGGCCCTCGCCTTCGTTCTGGGCGAAGGGAGGGAGGGAGAGAAAGAGGAAGAGAAAGCGGGAGAGAAAGGGAAACGAGAAAGGGGCTCGTCTTGAGGTGATGCCATTCCAGGATTGATCTATGGAGTGGATATCGCAAGCGGCTCGCCCAAGAGCAAGCGGGCCCCAAGCTACGCCCTATTCTTCCTTGAGGGGGAGAGGGAAGAGCGCCACCCGATGATCAGCAGGCAAAAGCTGATCAGGCTTATCAGGCAGATGGCGCCGGAGATGGTGGCGGTGGACAACGTCCACGAGCTGGCCGCCAGCAGGCCCGATCTCGTCAGGCTATTGAGACAGATGCCGCCAAAAACGATGCTGGTCCAGGTGACGGGAGGGGAGAGGCCCGAGGCCCTCGTCAAGATCGCCCGCTGGCACGGGATCTCCTTTGATCGGCTCAATCCCATGGACGAGGCCGAGACCTGCGCCCGCCTCGCCTCCCGGGGGGTTGGCAGTGTCGTCTCGGCCTTCGAGGATCGTACCTGGATCAAGGTCAGCCGCCGGAGGTCTCCGGGACGGGGCGGCTGGAGCCAGAAACGGTACACCCGCAAGATCCACGGGTCTGTGAAGGCCCTCTCCCGGGAGGTGGAGGATAAGCTCCGCCAGGAAGGGCACCAGTTCAGCGCAAGGTCTGTGGAGGGGATCGGAGGCTACATCAGAAGCGAGTTCGTGGTGGAAGCGCCCAGAAACGAGGTCCACCTCCGTTCAGGCTATCGAGGCGACGCTCAGATCAGGGTCGAGGGTGTGGAGCGGCCCAGGCTCAAGTTCGAACCGCTGCGCTCGAGGCGAGGCTACATCATCGCCGGGATCGATCCAGGCACCACCACGGGGATCGCCGCCCTCAACCTTAGGGGGGAGCTGGTCGACCTCCTCAGCGCGAGGGCGATGTCGCCACCGGACGTGATAGAGTGGCTGGCGGAGAGGGGCAAAACCCTGGTGGTGGCAACAGACGTCTTTCCCACGCCCGGGGCCGTCGAGAAGGTGAAGCGGTCCTTCAGCGCCGTCCTCTATTCGCCTGGAGGCGACATCCCATCCGAGGAGAAGATCGCCCTTGCCAGGGACTACGGCTACAAAAACGACCACGAGCGCGACGCCCTCGCCGCGGCCGCCAGCGCCTACAAGAAGTACAAGAACAAGTTCCAGCAGGTCGAAAAGAAATGCCCTCCAGGCCTCGATCCCGAGGAGGTGAAAGCCCTGGTGGTGAGGGGCCTATCCATAGACCAGGCGATATCGGGCATGGCGACTCCACCGCCCGAAGAGCCGACGGCCCCCCGGGAGGCCGAGGCGGCGGTCGACTCGAATCTCGCGGCCCTGATGGCAGAAAGCAGGCGCCAGGCAGACCAGATCCGTCGGCTGAAGGAGTATGCGGAGGAGCTGAAAGGTCAGCTGGCGAAGGATGAGGAGATGCGCCGCCGTCTGGGGGGGAAGATCGAGAGGCTGAAGGACAAGTCCCGCCGGGAGATCAAAAGAGACCAGGAGATAAGGATCAGGGAGAAGGAGATCGAGAGGCTCCGCGGCCTCCTTCGGCAGGAGAGAAAGGTAAACCGGAAGTTGAAGGCGAGGCTCAAAAGGGCTAAGAAGGCCGAAGAGCTGGAGGAGGAGGCGGTGGGCAGATCGGTGAAGGAGGTCGCCTCCTTTTCCAGAGAGGCGCTCATCGAGGCGGCCGAGCAGCTGGAGATCGGAAAGGGCGACGTCGTCTTTCTCCTGGACGCCAGTGGCGGCGGTCCCAACACCGCAGACCTCTTCATCGAGTGGGAAGTGGAGGCGGTGATCATCGAGACTGAGATGGAAGCCTCCGTGGAGGGCTATCTGATGGATGGAAACGTTCCCGTTATCTCCAGCCGTGAGGTGCCGGTTAGGAGGGTCGCTGGCGTTGCCCTCATCGATCCCGAAGAGCTGGAGAGGGCGTTGGACAGGTGGGCCGAGCATAAGCAGGTCAGGGTGGCGAAACAGAAGACAGAGTGGCTTGAGGGGATGATTCAAGAGTACAGGGCAGAGCGGCGGAAGGACGAGCGGCAGAGGCGAAAGAAGCCCGAGAACTGAAAGATCGCTCTGACCCTGTGCCTCGCCCTCTCCGAGGCAAGGGCAGCGTTTTTAAGGTTAATCCTCCCTCAATGCCTTCCAATCATGCTCACCGATGAGATCTTGAGGTTGAAGAAGGAACAAAACGCTGTCATACTCGCCCACAACTACCAGCCCGGCGAGGTGCAGGACGTCGCCGACCTGCGGGGCGACTCCCTGGAGCTCTCACGGGCCGCCGCCAGGGAGGAGGCCGATGTGATAGTCTTCTGCGGCGTCGACTTCATGGCCCAGACTGCGGCGATCCTCTCCCCTCAGAAAAGGGTGATCATGCCCGAGGCCGGGGCTGGCTGTCCCATGGCCTCCATGATAACGGGCCAGGAGCTGCGAGAGTTCAAGGCCGAACATCCCGGTGCCGCCGTCGTCTGCTACGTCAACTCCTCCGCCGAGGTCAAGGCCGAAAGCGACATCTGCTGCACCTCCGCCAACGGGATCGAGGTGGTGGCCTCCCTCGATGAGGAGACGGTCCTCTTCGTCCCCGACAGGAACCTGGGACGGTATGTCTCCCGCTTCACCGATAAAAAGATCATAACCTGGGACGGCTACTGCTACGTCCACGACCGGTACACCACTGAAGACGTCCGGCGGGCGCGAGCCCTCCACCCCGAGGCCGAGCTTCTCGTCCATCCCGAGTGCAGGCCCGAGGTGATCGATCTGGCGGACCGCGTCTACAGCACCTCGGGTATGGTAAGACATGCGAGAGAGAGACCGGCCCGGGAGTTCATCATCGGGACCGAGGTCGGGATGAACTACAGGCTGAAGCAGGATAACCCGGAAAAGGAATTTTACCCCCTCAGCGAGAACGCGGTCTGCGTTGACATGAAGAAGACGAGCCTTGAGAAGGTCCTCTCTGCCCTTGTGACCCTGGAGCCCCGCGTGGAGGTCCCAAAGGAGATCGCGGACCGGGCCAGGGGCGCCATCGAGAGGATGCTGGCGGTCTAGGATCGCGTATCATGGACCAAAACGTTTATAGGCGACATCTTTCATCTGCCCCCTCCGCCTCCCCTTTCACGGGGGAGCTCAACCGAAAAGTATCTTATAACAAAAGGCATGAACCCGGTGCGGTGATCGCTTATTAGTCGATATATCAATGCCCGTCAGCTGCGGTATCCTCTCTTCGTGGGCAGCGTTCTGCTGCTTTTGGCCGCCGTGTACAGCGATGCGAACAAGTTGAGCATTGAGCCGTTGATAGAGCTCTCGGGAATGATACTGATCATCACAACCGCAGCCGTCTGGTGGAAGTAAACCCCAGGACGTTCTGCAAAATTCCGATCAATCGTTCATCCAGCCGATCAAAACGAAAATGGGCCTTGCCAGCGCAAGGCGGGTCCAAACCCCAAGCCCGCCGGGGTGATGGCCCTGATACTGGCTTTTCTCAAGCGACGTTTCAATCCTCGCGGTCCTCTTTTTCGTTTGAGCCGCCTGAAGTGCCCTGGCAGGCTCGTCTCTCTCCTCTTCTCTTTCTCTCCCTCTCACGCTCTTCCAGAAGGTCTTCGAGGGAGTCGGGAAGCTCAGCTCCGCAGATTGCGATCATCTCCCGTCATTTTACCGAAGTCCTGGCATCCTTCGAGGTCCCGGCATCTCTCGGCGAGATCTCTTGCGATCCCGGCCTCCTCTCTGATCCGGTCCTCTGTGGCGAGGCCCCGGGGTCGAACCTCCGATTCGAGCCAGTGGGCGAGCTCATCGAAGAAGCAAGCAAGCCTCCCGGAAGCCAGGGCCTCGGCAAGGCCGAGGGAGTCGATGACGCACTCAGCCGCGATCTCGCCGCTCTCGGACCACCGGGCCCTGCTCCCCAGGGCGTCGCCCGCTGGGCCCGCCGTAGGAGAGGGTCAGGTGCCACGAGACGCCCTCAATGGATCCGTCTGGCGGATCAGTCCTGAACGGCAGGGGGTCCTCTCGATCGAATTTATCGCACTCCATGCCGCCCGGTCCGGCCCGCACGACCTCGATCAGTAGAAGCTCTCCGATCCTGTCGGCCCTCTCTCTGACTTCCTCTTCCATTTCGAGGATCGCCCTCAAGGATGCGGCCATTCCTCCGTCGCCGTCGGTTAATGGAGTCTCCTTCGTCTTGCACACCGCTAGATTCCCTCTTGAGATCTGTATTCGGATCGTTTGTGGGGCCACCGAAGATAAAGGGATATCGAAGGGATGTCTAGATAGGCGGCGGCATAAAACCTCGAAAACACCGCAAAGCCTAATATCTGAAAGGCTATCTTCGCCAATCTATGGCAAATCTGAACGTGGCGATGCTCGGTCCCCAGGGCTACGCAAAAGATATCGGGAAGAAGGGCACCTCCACCGACATTACCTTCTACAATTTGAAACGGGGCGAGAGCACCGTCACCATCATCGAGCCCACACGATACCCGGAGCGGCTCGCGCCCCTCTTCTTTGCGGCATCCCTCGCGAGAATTGCGATCCTGGTGGTGGACCAGATCGACGCGGCCTTCGGCGAGAGCGTGATCATGCTCCAGTCTCTCGGAATCAAAGAGGGCTACATAATCCTGAGAAACTACCTCGACCCCGGCCGGATCGCGCCGATCGCCAAGGGCACGGTCCTGGAGGGGTACGAGTACATTGATGACGACCCCATCGCCCTCCGGGAGAGGCTCCTCTCCGAGGCGGACCGTCTCAAAGAGGTGCCGCCCTCCCCGGACGAGAAGGGGGGCGCGATCCCCGTCGACCACTTCTTCAACGTCAGAGGGATCGGAACCGTCATCCTCGGGACGATGGCCGAGGGCGTGATAAGAAAGCACGAGACCCTGAAGGTCCTTCCCGGCGAGAAGACGGCCTTGGTCCGATCGATCCAGAAGCACGACGACGACTTCGACTGGGCCCGAGAAGGCGACAGGGCGGGAATCGCCCTCAAAAACATTGACGCCGAGGAGCTGGACCGGGGCGCTGTTCTGACGAGCGACGGGTCCCTCAAGGCGGAATCAAACCTATCGGCCAGGGCGGAGCTGATCAGCTACTGGCCCGCGCCCCTCAAGGAAGGGATGGTTTTGCACCTGGGTCACTGGATGCAGTTCGTCCCTGCGAAGGTCGTCTCGACCGAGTCCGGAGAGGACTGGAGAAAGCCCCTCCTGAAACTGGAGCTTGAAAAATCCCTCGTCTACCGGTCGGGCGACAGAGCCGTGATCCACTATCTGGAGGGTACAAAGCTTCGGATCGCAGGGACCCTGGAGCTTCCCTGAAACCCTCTTTCTTCGTTTTTTGTTTCGGTTTTCGCGAAGCCTTGAACAGTCCTCACTCCACCAGGACCGCCGTCCCGCTGGCCGAGACCATCAGCATTCCACCGCTCTGACCCAGGGTCTCGTAGTCGAGGTCGACGCTCAGAATGGCGTTTGCACCCAGCTTCTTCGCCTCTTCCTCCATGTCCTGGAGGGCGATCTCCTTGGCTCGCCTCAGCTCCTTCTCGTAAGCTCCTGACCTTCCGCCGACGATGTCTCTTATCCCGGCGAAGAGGTCTTTGAAGAGGTTTGCGCCGAGTATCGCTTCACTGCTCACGATTCCGAAGTACTTCACCACGCGTCTGCCCTCAACGTTTGGAGTCGTCGATATCAACATCAGATCTCACTTCCGTCCATGAGATCCGACCTTTGGCTTAATTATTCTGGCGATGAATGAGGCGAAAAAAAGTATTGAAAAGTATCGAAAAATGAAGACTTTGGGCCGAGAGGGAGAAGGCGAGATAGCGCTTAATTCTGCCTCAGCCCTTCCTGCCAGCGGAGAAGCTTCTCCTGGACGACGTACCGGAAGGTCCGATCGATGAGCAGGCCCAGAAGGCCGAGAACGATCATGTAGAGGAATACCAGGTCCATCATGTGCAGCGAGTAGTAGTCCCAGAGCCGGTACCCTAGGCCGCTTCTCGTGCTCGCCCCGAACATCTCGGCGGCGACGATGCACATCCAGGCGATCCCCATGGCGATCCTGATCCCCGCAGCGATGGAGGGCAGAGCCGAGGGGAAGGCGACGTACCTTATCAGGTCCCGGTTCCTGGTGCATCCGAGAACCATCGCCGACTCGACGTAGACCCTGGGAACTCCCCGAAAGCCAACGTAGGAGTTGATCAGTATCGGAAAGACGGCGCCCACGAAGACTATGAACCCTGCCGCCTGGGGCGTCAGGCCAAACCAGATTATGGCGAAGGGTATCCAAGCAAGGGGCGGAATCGGCCTGATAAGCTCGACTATGGGATCGAAGATCCTGTCAGCGACCCTGGACCAGCCCATCGCCATCCCTATCGGGAGGGCCACCAACAAGCCCGCCACCATGCCGATCAGGAAGTGGATCAGGCTCACCGGCAGGTCCACCCAAAGGATCGTCTGCCACTGGTGCAGCAGGGCCTCGGCCACCTGGAGGAAGCTCGGCAGCTTCAGAGGGTTGTCGATGGCCATGGCAAAAAGCTGCCAGACGACCACGAGCCCCATCACTGACAGGGTCTCGATGCCGTGCTCTGCTAGCTCATCTCTCGTTCTCTGGATCATGGTCAACTCCAGTCCTCTCCCCGTTTTTTCGTCCCTTTTTCGTCCCTTCCTCGTTTCAGCTCGTCACCCTGTCGTAGAAGGTGGTGTCGAAGAGGTCGTCCTCGGTCAGGAGCTTCTCGCCGGTGTACCCGAGCTCGTAATCGACCTTGGCGTACTCAGTCACCGAGGGTACGGTCACGTGAGGATCGCTGATCCAGGCGCCGTCCCAGGTCTTGATGGAGTACTGGACCATCGTCAGGTTCTGTCCGGTCTTCGCAGAGTAGATCTCGGCCGCCCTCTCGGGGTTCTCGTTGATGTACTCGGTGGCCCTGATGTGGATCCTTATTATCTGCTCCACAAGCTTCGGCTCCTCTCTCAAGAGCTTCCCGCTGACTACGAGGCAGCAGCAGGCGTGGTTTGGCCACATCTCGCCGGAGGCGACGACCGACTCGCCATTGCCCTCAAGCTCGATGATGGAGGGTGAGGGATGGGGCAGGAATACGCCGTCTACGCGCTTTGCGGAGATGGCGGTGACCGCGTCGCCGGGTCCCATAGATTTTATGTCGATCTCCTCGGGGTTGACGCCATTGTCCTGGAGCCACTTCTTGAAGACGGTGTCCTGGATCGATCCGGGCGGGAAGGTTGCAACCTTCAGCCCGATGAGGGACTCGGGCCCTTGGTAGTCGACCTCGGGTCTGACCACAAGGTCGGACCCGTTCTTCTGGACCGCGGCCACGATCTTGGCGTCAAGACCCTGGGCGATGGCGCTTATGGGCGGGGCAGCGCCAACGTAGGCTATGTCCAGGTTTCCGCCGAGCATGGCCTGCATCTCAGGGGGCCCCGAGGGAAACTCGAAGTCTTCGACCTCCTCGATCCCGAAGGCCTTCAGGTCCTCCAGCCACCAGCCCTCCTCCATCGCCACCATCTCGGCGACCTGATGGGTGCTGGGCTGGTAGCCGATGCGCAAGGTCGTGATCTTCTTCTCCTCATCGGTGCCGATGCAGCCGAGGGCGATCAACGTCACCAAGGCGACCGCGAGAGCTGCGATCAGAAAATCTCTCCTCAAATATCATCACCACCCGTGGAAAAGAAAGGTCCGTATAAAGCATTTTCCGGCCAGGTCGATATATAAACCCAAAAGTACTAATATCTGAAAAATATTCTACAATAGGATGACATATGCGGAGAGATTGATGAGAGCCGCCTTCATGTCCGACGAGAAGCTGCGCGACTCGCTGAAAGAGGTTCTCTCGGAGCTGGGCATGAGCGCAAGGGAGTTCAGCAAGATCTCCGCCATACCCCAGAGCACCCTTTACAAGATCATGTCCGGCCACCGAGAGCCGAACATAACGACCCTTCGACAGATAGTCAAGACGATCAGAGAGCTTGAAGGTTCTGACACCGGTTTCATCGCCGTCATAGCAGCCCGGCCGGTCCTCGACGAGATCAAGGAGAAGAGGATGAAGATCGGAGACCGTCTCCTTGTCCTCCGGGAGTACTCGGCCACCAACATAGAGGAGGCGATCGTGGCCGCAGTCCGGGCAGAGAGGGATGGGGCCGCGGCCCTCGTCTGCGCGCCGATCGTCAGCCCGACGGTGGAAAAGCTTCTTTCGATACCCGTGGCCACCATAATCCCGAAGGAAAGCCTCCTCCGGGCGATCGAGGTGGCGGCAAGAAAGATCGAGTGACCATTTCTCAACCATTCCTCCACAGATTGATCCAACGCTCCGAGGACCTGTTACGGCAAGGCCGATAAAGCAGGCTGGGCGGACGGCCGTCGGATGTCGAAAGGCTTTTATCGTTAGGAAGGTCATTACTCTCCATTAAGGGTATAGTGGGGTTTGTTTATGAGAACGGTTATCATGTTATCTTTTCTGGCCCTTTTGGTGGCCAGCACCGCCGTCTCCGGCGCGGAGCCGGTGAGCGTCGGCGGAGATTTCGGACAGTCCTGGCTGAAGAACCTCCCCTACCAGCCAGCAACCAGCGCCGAGGACGATGGAAGCGGCCTGTGGAGCTGGGGAGGCGTCCCCACGGGGAGAACTGTGGTCAACGACACCTTGCAGCCAGTGGTCAACAACACCGACGAGGTCGATTTCGCCGGCATCGCGTGGCTCGGATCTGAGCCCCTCGGTCCTCCGGCGCGAATAAATTATACCGGGGCGCCTGTGGATTTCATGTACCCCTTTTACTCGGACGATCCCTGGATTCTAGCCCAGCATTATGGAAGGCCGGTCAGAACGAACCTGAACGATCTGCCGAAGGACATCAGAGATACAATAGATATCTGAAGGTCGATGGCAATGAATAGGATGGGCCTGGAAGAGCTGATCGCCAAATTGAAGGAGGTCCACCCCGACCTCAGGCCCATCTCCGCAGAGGACGTGGTGATGGCAAACTGGGTGAGGCTCAAGTGCAGGTACGGATGCAAGGCGTACGGGAAGCACCTGGGATGCCCACCCTACTCGCCGACGCCGGAGGAGACCCGAAAGGTGCTGGAGGAGTACAGGGTCGGCGTCATCGCCAGGTTCGAGGCAAAGCCGGACAACGAGGTATCGCCCGAGCACATTCACCACCATCTTTGGGACTCGATCAACAGGGTCCACGAGACGGTATTCCAGCTGGAGAGGAGGGCTTTTCTCTGTGGGTACTACAAGGCCTTCGGGTTCAACGCCCTTCCCTGCACCTTCTGCGCCACCTGCATCCCTGAGGAGAAAGATTGCATCGACCCCTTCGAGGCCAGGAACTGCAGGCACAAGGAGAAGGTGAGGCCATCAATGGAGGCCTGCGGGATAGACGTCTTCAAGACCCTGGAGCGGGCCGGATACGACCTTTCGGTCCTCGACTCTTACTCCCAGGGTTTTGCTCTCTTCGGGCTGGTTTTGCTCGATTGAGCCGCCAATTGGCGGCGTCTGGCCAAAAGTTAATAGCTCAATTCCTTCGAGATGGCGACGAGGCGGTCAGTGGCGCCTAGATCCCTCTTCGCCTCCTTCGCCAAACCAGTTTCCGCCCAGGTATCTTTCCGAAACTTCGGGCCGCGACCCGTACAGCTCGAAGTGGAGCATGCTCGAGTTGCCCAACTCCCTCAGGCTTTTGATGTAGGCGGGCGCATCATCACCGATCTTTTCCGGGTTCAGAACCGATCCGACTCGTCCCACCATCTGGCCGGAGCTGAGACGGTCTCCGGCTCTCACCTCCACCTCATCAAGCTCTGCGAATTTCGCGAAGGAGCCGCTATCGTTTTCGACCAGGACGTACGACGTCTCGTTCCAGCGGGGGATGATCCCAGGCGACGTGAGGATACCCACCACCAGAACGATGCCGTCTTCGATCGAGACGACCTTTGAGCCTGGGGTGGCGTAAAGGTCGACGCCGCAGTGGCGCCTGGTCCTCCCAGAAGGAGCCCGGTGACCCTCTGGATGGAACCGGCTGGCTGCGGCCCTCTGGGAGGGGCCAAGCAACCTTTTTCTTCATGCTGGCTTTGAGCGGCCTCTTCAAAGATGCGCCCTCAGCTCTGCGATCGATTCGAGGATGAGGTCGGGGATGACGTTCGAGTACTCCACCACCTCTTCCCTGTACTTTCCGGTCTTTACGAGGACCCCGATCATGTCCACGTTCTGGGCACCGCCGACGTCGGAATTTATGTCGTCGCCGATCATGGCCGTCTCATCGGGCGAGGCCCGAAGTTCTGTGAGGCCCATCTCGAAGAAGTCCGGTGATGGCTTTCCCACCACCTCGGCCAGGGTCCCTGTGGCGTACTCGAGGGCGTAAACGAATGGTCCCGCAGAGAGGTAAAGGCCGTCGGACCCCATCCAGTACCGGTCCTTCTCGAGGGCGATGATCTCAGCCCCGTCCATCACCAGCCGAAAGGCCCTGTTCAGCCGATCGAAGGTGAAGTCGGTCTCGGCGTCCCCCACCACCACGAAGTCCACCTCCTCCTCGGCGAGGGGAACGCCCGCCTCCTCGAAGTCTCTGCGAACGTCTTGTCTGGTAAGGAGGAAGCACTTGTTGTCCTTCTCGGACCGGATCCGTTCGGCGGCGGCGATCGCCGGGGTGAATATGTGATCCTCGGGTATCTCAAACCCCATATCGCCGAGGAACTTCGCGAGGGTGCTCCTGCACTTCGAGGTGGTGTTAGAGACGAACCGATATCGGTATCCCTTCTCCTCCAGCATGGCTACGGTCTCCTTCGCCCCCTCTATCGGGGTCTTGTCCACGTAGAGGACCCCATCGAGGTCGATCAGAAAGGCCTTCACGTCGATCGTTCCAATACCTCCTTGGCAATGGAAGAGAGATGCTCTATTCTGTTTTATATTTACCCGATCGATCTTTCATCGACGAGATTTTATATTCGTCCGGTCAAGATCGGTCCAGTTTTTCGAAAAATCGCTCCCGTTCTGAGCGTTCTTGGAGGTTTCGGCGTGCCGACGAGGAAAGAGATGTTGCTTCGCGTCTTGAAGAAGGGGATCAAGGTCAGCGGGTTGGGCGAGGCCAAAGAGCCCTCCTGTGAGGTGTGGAACTTCGACGATCGAATCGTGACCGGGGAGATGAAAAAGATACTATCCGAGGAATGGACCGAAGATCAAAGCCGCCTCTGCCAATGGCTGGCCCCGGCCTTCGGGCGGATAGCCTACGAGGTGGAGAACGGAGGCTATCCTGACGATCTGGCGGGCCTGGACTTGGACCTGCTGGAGGAGCATCTCGATTCCGAGGTGGAGGCGGACGTTCTTATGCTGCAAGACGTGGAGAAGGCGTACCGCATCGCTCTCCGGTTTGTGAGATGGTTTCTGGACGAGACGCTGGCGGACTGATCTGACCCATTCTACCTCCGCCTTCCGGAGGAATGGAAAGAAAGTCAGAACCGCATCGGATGTACAGCACCAGCTCTGAGCATTGTGAACCCCGGTCTTTCGTCAGACCGGAACCGACCTGTTGGAGGGTCTGGACCATTTGATCTGAACTGTTGCAGGGTCCTCCTGAAGAAGATTGACGATGCAGGATCCTATTGAACTGGCCGAATGCTAAGAGTCCACGCTAACAGACGATCGACGAAACTGATCAGGCAACCTCCTTCATGTCATGGACATTAGCTCAAGACGCATCCTGTCAGCTTCATCAGATCCGGACTCGGTCTCCTTCTTCTCGCCCTTATCCTGATCTTCCGGGGTGTAAGATAGGTAGAGCTTTCGCCTTTTTCCCTGAGTGAGCTTGACGTGAGATGGATCCATCTCGACGGCGCGCTTCATCACGCTTATAACCGTGGTCTTGTTCAGGCCGAGCATGTCCACAAGTTCGCTGGTGGTGTATCTTCCGGGCCTCTCCTTCATAAGATCGATCAGAGTCACTGTGTGGTTGTCGAGGGCGTTTCCCTCGCTGACCTTCGGGGTCCGGCTGACAGAGGATCTCGTATGTCTCGTCTTCATCTGGCTCTTGAGATCTGCCACCTCTTTTGACAGGTGGTCTACCTGGTCGATCAGTCTCCCCAAAAGATCGACGTCCTGCTGCTTCATGGTGAGCATGTCGGACATATTTTCCACGGCCATTATGAGACCAATCATCGCCTGAGTCTCTTCGAGCTCCCGCTCACTTTCTGCAACTTTCTTTTTATAAACTTCTAAAAGCTCTTCAAACATTAGTTCCGTACTCCTTATCTCAATCTCAGTGTTTTATCCGATATCTCATCCCCCTCTTATGAGTTACCGAAAAAACCGCTACGTGTAGTGATCTCGACCCAAGTATAAATAGTTTTCTTAATAATTAATCAGGGAATCCGAGATGCGTTGATCATAAATGACAATTTTGTTAATGTTTGAGATAATTGCCAATTTAAGACTGCAAATCGAACTTTTCCCCGGAGGTCTTTTCGTGAATGAAAACGTGGAATTGTCGGACCTCATGATGGGGGAATTCCGCTGAGCCGATCTCTCACCAGGACCGGAAGCTTCCTTATATCGTCTATGACCTCGTCCGCTGCCTCGATGAGATCCGTCGTTGGGCGGCTGTCCTGCTGAACCGTGAGCACCCCGAGATCTGCCGCCTCCAGAGCGTATCGATCGTTGAGGCCGTCTCCGACCATGACAACCAGTCTGTAGTCGTTCTTGAGGCTCTTTACGATCTCCTCTTTTTGTCGCGGCTTTGAGGCCGGGTATATCCGTTCCTCTTTTATCCCCCTGCACCTGGTGAGGCTCGAGAGGCTGCGCATGCTGTCTCCGGAGGCGACGTAGATGTCGGCGCCCATCCCCTCAAGCTCTTTCAAAACGACCACCAGGGCCGGAAAAGGCATGCCACCGGTGCTGATGGAGTGAGTTACCTTTCCAGCCTCCACGTCTACTATCAGCCCCGTGGTGTAGTAGAATCGCGGACAGCGGGCACAGACCGCCGTCAGCGTCTCCTGGAGGTTGCTCACCTCGACCTCGGAGCTGAGAAGGACGGAGAGCGCCTCCTCTTCAGATACTGGCGTGCTCGAGCAGCTTATCTTGACGTCTCTATCTCTGCCCCGGAAGAAGATGCTGAGGGGCATCTCGGGAGGCGTCTCCATGACCTCCACCGGATCGAGCTGTGGTATCACCAGGGCTCTCCCATCCGTCTCCATGACGAGCTCTGTTGTGACTATCCCCTTCATGATGACGTTCCTGGAGATGTCTTTGGCCACCCGGTACATCTTCAGCATGGTGCCAGCAACGTCGAATATGACCGCCAGATCGCACGACATCGGTAGGAGTTGTAAATCGACGCGAAGATCAACCTATCGGTCAGGGTCTTAACCGAAATGCCGGATCAACGGGCGGAAATTCGCAAGACCAAAAACCTTATATAAGACAAATGTCGTAGTAGTATACGGCAGTTGTCGGCTGCCAATCCCTCCCTCCTATACCCCCCTTTTTTACATTTTTCGCAAGACCATTTTGTACGATAATTTAAGCACATATTCATATTTAGTATTATATTTTATATATTTCAAACTTTTAAATTGAGAGCAGGTTAGAAAAAGGATTAGGTTCATGGGGTGACTCACCGAAGTTGGTGGGGAATTCGTCATGAAAAAATATCGAGCCGTCTTCCATCTGACCGAGATCGAGAAGGCAAATCTAGCCCTGAACAACGTGAGAAATCTCCTGGCCGACCTGGGTGAAGACCAGGTGGAGGCGGAGCTTGTGACCAACTCGGAAGGCGTGAAGGCCCTTCTCAAGACCGGGCCCTACGGCGAGAGGGTCGATGAGCTGGCCGAAAGGGGCGTCCGCTTCGTCCTCTGTTCGAAAAGCCTCCGAGCCATGGGGATGAAGAAGGAGGAGTTCTTCGACCATGCCGAGGTCGTCCCTTCCGGAACCGGAGAGCTGGTGAAAAAACAGACCGAGGGCTGGGTCTACGTCAGGCCTTAGCTCGCGAAAAAAGGAGGCAAAGAGAGGCGGCAAGGGCGAAGCTCGAAGAGCCGAAGTCGGTCAACCCCTTTCTCGTCGTGGTTCTGGATCGGGCCGAAGACTTCCGGAGATCAACTTACTGATCGTATTCTGGCTCTCCTCAGGCGTCTTGACGGTGTTCACCATAAATACGGGGACTCTGGAGAACAGGGCATCGAAGAAGCCGCTCCGAAGGCTCTGCTTGAACTCGCTTTTCACCAGAAGGTGGGGGTTGAAGTAGCCGTTCTCCTCCAGGATCTTCAGGGCCTCCTTCGGCTCCAGCCTCCTTTGGATCTCCTCATCTTCGGGGTCCCGCTTCAGTATGATCACCATGTCGAGGGTGGTGAGAGGCAGAATCCGACCTTTGCCGATCGCCCAGCGGAGGTCGACGACGCCTCTTCCCTCCTCATCGAACTTGGCGTGATCGATCAGGCCCGAGAACTCCTTCCAGATCTCGGAGAGCTCCGCCCTGATGTAAAAGTTCTTCTCAGAGCCGTAGGCTAGGACGTCGTCGCCGTAAATTCGGGCGTAAAACCAGTCGTCTGAGACCACCCTCGTCTCGGATCTTCTGAGTAGACCGTAGGTGTGGGTCGTCTTCCCTGCTCCAGACCCTCCGAGGATGCAGATGCCCCTTCCTTGGAGGTCGAGGCAAGCGCCGTGGACCGAGTAGATCCCGTGCTCGTCCTCGAGGACGTCGCCCGCGGCGCTGAGGGCGAGAGACTTGATCCAGCCGTAGTAGCCGACGTTCACGAGAAAGGCGGTCTTGGACTGGGGGTCGTACAGGACCTGGTCGTCCCCCGACTCGGGATCCTCAACGACGTAAAGCCTGGCGTGGGACCTTATGTTCTGGGATATGAAGTAGAAGTTCTCTTCCCACCGATCTCTAACCTCCGCCAAGCCCGTGAGGAGCTTGATGCAGCAGCCGTAGATGTCCGACTTCACCTCGTACTTGACCTGGGGGGCATACCGCTCCGCGAGGGTCGCTTTCTCCTCAATCGATATCATCTTCACCAAGTAGGTCATCCATTCACCTCTCCTAGACCGCCTCTTATCCCCTCAAAACTTTATAAACTTTCGGCGAAAATCTTTATCCGGTCCGCGTTTCGTCCTTCTCCCTGATCTCGACCCTTCTTATCTTTCCGCTGATCGTCTTCGGTAGGACCTCCACGAACTCGATGATCCTGGGGTACTTGTAAGGGGCTGTCACCTTCCTCACGTGGTTTTGAAGCTCGAGCTTCAGGTCGTCGGAGGAGTTGTAGTCCTTCGTCAATACCACCGTCGCCTTCACCACCTGGCCCCTCAAGGGGTCCGAGACTCCCGTGACGGCGCATTCCATCACCGCCGGGTGGGACATGAGGGCGTTCTCCACCTCGAAGGGCCCGACCCTGTAGCCGGAGCTTTTTATCATGTCGTCGGTTCTCCCGATGAACCAGAGGTAGCCGTCCTCGTCCATCCAGGCGGTGTCTCCGGTGTGGTAGTAGTCGTCGTGCCAGGTGTTTCTCATCCTGTCGGGGTCCAGGTGGTAGTCGACGAAGAGGCCTGGGGGCTTTCCCTCGTCGGTTCTGATCACGATCTCCCCCTCCTCGCCGACCTCGCAGATCCTGTCGTCTTTGTCCACCAGGACTATGTCGTACCCTGGCGAGGGCTTGCCCATCGAGCCGGGCTTCGGGTCCATCCAGGGGAAGTTGGCGATGGCGACGACCGTCTCGGTCTGGCCGTACCCCTCCATCAGCCGCAGGCCCGTCGCCTCGAAGAACTTGTCGTAGACGGTGGGGTTGAGGGGCTCGCCAGCGGTGACGGCGTACTTGAGAGGAGAGAAGTCGTACTTCGACATATCCCCCTTTATCATGAACCTGTAGATGGTGGGCGGAGCGCAGAAGGTGGTGACGCCGAATTTGGTGGCCATCTCCATCATACGTCCGGCGTCGAACCGGTCGTAGTCGTAGGCGAAGACCCCCGAGCCCGCGATCCACTGGCCGTAGATCTGGCCCCAGACGCATTTCGCCCAGCCGGTGTCGGCGACGGTGTAGTGGAGGCCGTCCTCGACGACGTTCTGCCAGAACTTCGCCGTCAGTATGTGGCCGAGGGGGTAGTTGTGGTCGTGCTTCACCATCTTGGGGTAGCCGGTGGTGCCGGAGGTGAAGTAGGCGAGGAGGACGTCCCCGTTATTCGTCGCCTCGTCGCCCGCAGGCCTTTTGAACTCTGAGGGGGATTTTTCAAGCTCTTTTCTGAAGTTCAGCCAGCCAGGCCTATCCTGTCCCTTGCCGACCTGAGCCCTGACGGGCTGTGCTCCATCCACCTCATTGCAGGCGCCTTCGACCTCTTCAGGGACGCCGTCCTCCTCGATGCAGACGATCATCTTCAAGTTCGCTTTATTTATTCGGTATGCGATATCCTTCGCCCTAAGCATGTGGGTTGCCGGGATCGATACCGCGCCGATCTTGTGGAGCCCAACCATAGAGATCCAAAAGTCGTATCTGCCCTTGAGGGTCAGCATGACCGCATCGCCCTTTCTGACCCCGCAATTTATAAAGAGGTTTGCGGCCTTGTCGCTCTGGCGTTTAAGCTCCTCGAAGGTGAGGATCTTCTCTTCGCCGAGGTCGTTACACCAGACAAGAGCGATCTTCTCAGGATCCTCTTTCGCGTAAACGTCCACCACGTCAAAGGCGAAGTTGAAGCTCGTTGGCGCGATTATCTTTAAATTCTCTTTAAAATCTTCGTAAGATTCAAATTCAGTTCCCGAAACAAACCTGGACGATAAAGACGACATCTCAATCCTTCCTGGCGCTCGAGCGACCGCAAACCGGCATTCGGACGAGTATTTCCTTCAAATTAGGCCCCCGTCGAAAGCTCGAACTCTCGCATCTGCTGGAACATCGCCTTTGAAGCCTTCCTCCGTTGGCAAAGGTGCGGCGCTCTGTTGCATCATCCGCATTCTCCCTTCGACCGATTCGCACCGCCGACTCGTCCTACAACTGTGATATATAATTAATACCACATATGCATAATGCGGCATGCTACCCTGCATCGCCTCTCGACTAGAAGGTCATTTGATATAAATGATTAATCCTGAGCGAACACGATTTTCCGTGAGAAAGGGACTTTGATCGACTCCGACCCCTCGAAGCTCTGAACGTCCGTGGACCGGAACAAGTTTTTCGTCTCTGATCGAATATGCGGCACATACAATCACCAACACCTTTTTAGACGCCGGGACCGACTATTTCGCCGTGTTGCTCGGCGTTCTCTTCTCCGGCGGCAAGGATTCGGTCTTTGCATGCAAAAGAGCCATGGAAAACGACTCGGTCGTCTGCTTGATAACGATAGTCTCCGAGAACGAGGATAGCTACATGTTCCACACGCCGAACGTCCAAAGGGCTGACCTCATCGCCGAGGCGATGGGCCTTCCTCTCCTCACATGGCCGACGGAGGGCGAGGAGGAGGTCGAGCTTTTGGACCTGAGGGACGCGATCGCGGCCGCAAAGAAGAGATACGGGATCGAGGGGGTCGTCACCGGGGCGATCGAGTCGGTCTACCAGGCGGCTCGGGTGCAAAGGATCTGCCGGGACCTGGACCTCTGGTGCTATAACCCCCTCTGGCAGATCGACCAGGTCGAGTATCTCAGATTGCTCGTCTCGGAGGGCTTCGAGGTGATCATCACCGGGGTATTCGCCTACCCCCTCGACGAATCGTGGGTAGGGGCCAGGATCGACGACTGTTTGATCAGAAAGCTCGAAGCCCTCCAAAAAATGTACAAGATAAACCCCTCCGGCGAGGGTGGAGAGCTGGAGACCTTCGTCCTCGACG
>Ga0265594_1000630_pt1 | contig 28636 bp, 37 predicted proteins | sample saktaG_11_FD_190147 | JGI IMG/M metagenome (GOLD analysis project Ga0265594, IMG submission 190147) | Saline water microbial communities from Sakinaw Lake, British Columbia, Canada - sak_2011_5_24_80m | ecosystem: Environmental > Aquatic > Non-marine Saline and Alkaline > Saline ... | reverse complement strand
ACGATTCTTTGAATTCTATTTTAGATACTTACATTTTGTCCGGAGCAGAAATCCCCATCATGTCTAAAGTTTTTTTAAGCACAAGCTTAGTTGCCAAAACTAAAGACAATCTTACCTGATTCAAATTTTTATCTTCTGACAAAACTCGGCAATCTCTGTAAAACCGATGAAAACAAGAAGAAAGATCTGTGGCATATTGAGGAATTCTTTGCACTTGATAATCCTCAACAGTGTCCTCAATTATATCAGAGAACATAGCTAATTGCTTTATGAGTTTTAATTCTGAAGGATGATTTAATAAATCTAGGTTCTTGGCGGATGGTTTTTGGTTTTTGGCTTTTTTAAAAATACTGTTAATTCTAACGAAGGCATATTGAATATAATAAACTGGATTTTTTTCTGACTGTTCTTTTGCTAAAGATAAGTCAAAGTTCAAGTGGGTATTTGCTCCTTTTTGGAGAAAGAAAAATCTTGTAATATCAGAGCCAACTGAATTAAGAAGTTCTTCCATAGTAACATAGTTACCTTGTCTTTTTGACATTTTTAGCTCCTTTCCTTTTTCAAAAAGAGTGACAAACTGCAAAAAAATAAATTCAAGCTTTCCTTTATGTCCAAGGGCTTGAACCGCTGCTTTGACTCCAGGAGCATCTTCTTGATGGTCGGCTCCCCATATATTTATTACCCTGTCAAACTTTTTTTTCTCAAACTTATATCTATGATATGCAATATCTCCTGCCAAATAAGTATAATGATTATTGGCTTTAACCACCACCCTGTCTCTTTTATCTCCATATTCAGAGGATTTGAACCATTTAGCTCCTTCTTTTTCGTAAATCAATCCTTTTTTATCTAAAATTCCCAATACTTTCTCTATTTTCTTTTCTTTATGAAGATTTGATTCCAGAAACCACTCATCATATTTAATCTTCATTCTTTCTACTGTCTTTTTAATCATTTCATTGAGAATTATCAAAGATGCTTGCTCTCCTGCTTTATACGGATCTTTTTCCTTAATCCTTTTATTCAACTCCTCAATATATTTTCCTTTATATTTTGCTTGTTCGTCTTTTAGAACTGAATGTCCTAGAGTTTCTATTTGCATACCGCAATCATTAACATAATAGGCTTTTTCTACTTTAAATCCGGCCCTCTTAAAAACATTTCCAAGAACATCTCCAAACGGCCCTCCTCTTGCGTTGCCGACAGTTAAAGGACCAGTAGGATTTGCTGAGATAAATTCAATCTGCACTTTTTTGTCCTTTCCAATCTTCAAATCCCCAAAATCTTTTTTAAGAATACTTCTTAATTCTTCTTGAATATCTTCTTTAAAAAGAAAAAAATTAATAAATCCAGGTCCAATAACTTCTATCCTTTCAAAAAGATCTTTCATTTCTTTTTCTATTGTCTTTGCTATTTGAATAGAATTCTGGCCTGTTTTCTTTGCCATTACCATCGCAATGTTTGTTGAAAAATCTCCGTAATCGCTTTTAAAAGAACGGTACAATTCAAAAACAGCTCCTGGATAAATCTTTTCTATTAATTTTTTTAATTCTTGACGCTTCATCATCTTTATTTTATCCTAATAAAACAAGTATGTCTAATCAAAATGAAACTTCATATAATTTCAAGCCGGTAAAAGAAGGCGAGCTTTACAGATCAGCACAGCCCAGTAGAGAGTTTTTCATATATCTGAAAGAGAAATATAAGATTAAAACAATCATAAATTTAAGAACAAAAGTAAATCAGTACGAAATGGAGTTTGCAAAAGAGAATAACATAAATCTTTTTAAAATTCCCCTTTTTCACTTTATTATAGGCCTTAATAGAAAAAATACTTTATTTTTCTTAAACTTATTTGAAAACAAAAACAATCTTCCAATACTAATTCATTGCCGGCAGGGAAAAGACAGAACAGGAGCAATGATAGCTTTATTCCGCCTCTTTCACCAAAAATGGAAATGGAAAGATGTGTATTCGGAAATGGAAGAAAACAAAGTCAGTCTCTTCTGGAGGCTTTCTATAAGAACAAAAAGATTATGGAAACTTTAGCTGAAAACAAAAAAGCATTATTTGACTACTATATTATAGAAGGAATTGAGGCTGGAATAGTTTTGAACGGACAGGAAGTAAAATCAATAAAAACAAAGAAGGCAAACCTGCTGGGATCTTATGCTGTTATAAAAAACGGAGAAGTTTTTTTACTTAATGCAAATATTCCTCCTTTTCAGCCCAAAAACATATTTTATGAATATAATCCTTTAAGAACAAGAAAGCTTCTTTTAAAAAAGAAAGAGATTCAGTACCTTACAAGCAAAATACAGCAAAAAGGATTGACTTTAGTACCATTAAAGATGTATACTAAGAAAGGAAAAATTAAGCTGGAAATTGCAATAGCTAAAGGAAAGGGAAGGGCAGATAAGAGAGAAACAATAAAAAAAAGAGATATTGAAAGTGAAATGCGAAGAGAGCTTCATATAAGGGGGTGAAAGGATTCGACAGGGATCATTAGCAGAAGCGGCAAGCCCAGTATTCTAAAAACTGGCTAAACTTTTAGAAAATTGATAAGTGTCAACTTATTCAAACAACCTGCTTTAGCTTACGCTTAATAGCAGCATTCTTTTTACTAATTCCTAATAGGTAAAAAAGAGTGTCATATTTTTAGGATAGATAATTATCCTTTCTCAGATAGTTGTTGAAAATTAGAAGAATAGGATTATTAGAATTTTGCCTGCTTTAAATCTAATTTTCCGAAAAAATAAAACAGGATACGCTTGTAGAGAGCTTTTAATAAGGTTTCTGGACGAGGGTTCAACTCTCTCCACCTCCACAAAAAAAATTGCAAAAAAGAATATTTATAAACAATAATATAAGGGCCGAAAAAGTAAGGGTAGTTGACGAAAAAGGAGAACAGGTCGGAATTTTAGAGTTGCAGGAAGCAGTTGATATAGCAAAAGAAAGAGGTTTTGATTTGGTTAAAATAACAGACAAAGTTGATCCTCCTGTGTGCAAAATAATGAATTACGGAAAGTATTTGTATAGTCAAGAGAAAAAAGAATCAAAAAAGAAGCCTGGCGGAGAAACAAAAGGGATAAGGTTGAGTTTCAACATATCTTCCCACGACATGAAAACAAGAATGTTGCAATGTGAAAGATTTTTTAAGCACGGACACAGAATAAGAATTGAAATGCGATTAAGAGGAAGAGAAAAAGCTCTTATCGACCATGCTAGAGAAAAAACAGAAAAATTTCTGGAAAGCTTAAAAGAAATAACCCCTTACAAAATTGAGAGAGAAATAAAGAAAGAATCGCGAGGACTTACAGTAATAATTTCAAAATTATGAAAACAAGAAAATCAATATCAAAAAGGTTTAAAATTACAAAAAACGGGAAAATTCAGAGAAAACTTATAGGTCAAGATCATTTTCGGTCAAAAAAAACAGGAAAGAAAAAAAGAAAAACCAGAAAATGGGTAGCGGTATCAAAACCAGAAGCGAAAAAAATAAAAAAAATAATTCATGGTTAGAGTAAAGCGCGGAAAAATTGCGCACAAAAGAAGAAAAAATATCCTAAAAGAAGCAAAGGGTTTCAGATGGGGAAGAAAATCAAAGTACAGGCAGGCAAAAGAAGCGTTATATCACGCCTGGTCTTATTCTTATAGAGACAGAAAAACAAAGAAAAGAGATTTTCGCAGATTATGGCAAATAAAAATATCAAGTGCTTGCAAGAAAAACAGTATTTCCTACAGCAAATTTATTTCCCTTCTTAAAAAAAGTAAAATTGAACTTAATCGAAAAATGCTTTCTCAGCTTTTGGAAAATTATCCAGAAATATTCCAAAAGATAATTAAAAAAGTAAATTGAAAAAGGTCTCCGTGAGAACGGAGACCTTTGCTAATACTCAGGGAAAATTCCTTTAAAACATCCTAAACAAAGATTTTCAGGTTTTATTGGATTTTTCCGCTTATTTTGAGATGAAATAATAGCTTCCTCAAACCCTTCAATAGAGTTAAAGCTCAAGCTTTCAAGGCCAAGCTTTTTTCTCATTTCTTCTTCTGAATGAGTAGAAGCCATAAGTTCTCCTCTTGAAGTAGAATCAAAAGGACAGGAATATTTCATCTTCGGACTTGCAATCCTAAGATGGACTTCTTTTGCTCCTGCTTTCTTTATCAAAAAGATTCTGGACAGAGTCTGATTGCCTTCAACAATTGAATCATCTACAATCAAGATCCTGTAATCATTTACTGCCCAGTTCATTATTAAAAGCTTATTTCTTGCTCTTTTGGCTCTTTGCAAAGAAGAAAGAGGAATGAAGCTTCTACCTCCAGCTTCAATATTGAAATCAAAAATACTTCTATACGGAACTTTTGAGGCAAAATGAAAGCCTTCAGCAGCAGTATTCCCAGACATAGGAATACCGGCAATGAAGTCAACACTAGGACAATCAGAGACAAGATTAATCCCGGCATTATATCGCGACAATCCTACTGGAATGTTTTCAATAATTGACGAAGGTCTGGCCCAGTATGCATATTCAAAGGAACAGATTATAAGGCCTGGAGAAAATATTTGGTCCAAACTTCGGAACCCGGTTGTTTCAATCTTGACTATTTCTCCTGGCTTAACGTCTCTAATCATTTTCATTCCAATATGTTCCAAAGAAATAGATTCAGAAGCAACAGCGCAACCTACTACCCCATCTTCAAAAAATCTTCCCAGAATCAATGGCCTGATGCCAAAAGTATCTCTGGCAGTAAAAATTCCTTCCCTAGAGAGCAAAATCAAACTAAAAGGCCCTTTAATAATCTGGTAAACTTTTTTAAGCCCATCTAAAATATCTTTCCCTTGACCAATCAATCTTATTAAAATTTCTGCATCTGTTCCTGAAAGATAAGGAAACTTTTCAAAAACCTCTTCTCTATTTATTATTTTCCCGTCGAAAACTAAAGAAAGAGGTCCCATCCTTGTTTCTTCAAGGGCAACTGGCTGAGGATCTCTTTGGCTTAAACAAGTAATAGCTGTTTGTGTTTCTTCTGTCTTATCTTTCAATAAGGGCGTAATTTTTCCTTTTCCGGAAACTGTCTCGATCTTATTTCCTTTTAAAATAGAAAATCCTGCCCATTCGTCTCCTCTATGCTGGAGAACGGATGATCCGCGCTTTAACTCTTCCAAACAGTCCTTGTCAAAGCAAACTCCAAATACTCCAGACATTTCCACCTCCTCTATTTTGTTTTCAAAGAGCAATTTTTTATCATTACCCCCTCTTCTTTAAGTAGCTCTATTTTTCTTTTTTGTCCAGAAACAAATCCTCCGATTTTCATATCTGATCTTATTACTCTATGACAAGGAATTTCCAAACTTTTATTCTTATTTAAAATATTTCCTACTGCCCTCCAGGCTTTTGGATAACCTGCTTTTCGAGCAACTTCTTTATAGCTTAAAACTTTTCCTTTTGGTATTTTTTTAACAACTTCATATACTTGTTCCTGAAAACAATTTTCTTTCATGAATTTATCTGCTTTCTTAAGAATTCTTTTTGAATTTTCAAAAGAGAGTAAATCAACAGCTTTTTGAAAGCTCAACCATTTGTATCCAATATGTTCAGAGGAAAGAATAATTTCTTTCCTCTCTGCTTCAGCTAAATAAAAAACAACTGTCTTTTGAATTGTTTCTTTATTTTTAAAAAAATATTTAATTGTTTCTTTGAATCCGCCTACTATTTTAATATTTTTCAGCCCTGTTTCTTCTTTTATCTCTCTCTTAGCTGTATTAAGCTCTTTTTCGTTTTTCTCAATATGGCCTTTAGAAAAATCCCAATAATTTCTTCTTGTCCGAGAACCAAAAGGATAATGCAAAAGAAGATATTTTATTCCTTTATTTTTTATGAAAATTACAGCTCCTGCTGATTTTTCTTTTTTCATCTTATTTTTCAAATTTAAAATCGTCTTTTTGAAGACATAATAGATATTAGTTTATTATTTTCTAGTTTCGTCAAAAATATCTTTAAAGCTAAAATGCAAACCATGATTAAATACTCCGCGAATATCTTTTCTTAAAAATAAAAGAAAAGAAGCACCAACTAAACCAAAAATACCAACTACAATAAAGACAGGATTAAAACCAAATCTGGTTACTGCCCACCCTCCAATAGCTCCAAAAATACCGATTCCAAATCCTACTGAAGTAGCATCTATCCCCCATTCTGTAGATTCTCTTCCCTTATCAATGTGTCTTGTAAAAATAGCTGCCCATCCAGACGAAGTCATCGCCATGCCAACAGCATAAACTGCCTGTAAAAGGTAAATGTGTATTGGCAAAGAAGCAAAAACAAAACCAAAAGGAACCAATGCTGCAATGAAAAGACCTACTACTAAAAACAAATAATCATCTTTTTCTCCGGGGCAAGTATCTAAAAAAATTCCAATAGGAATTCTTAAAAATGACCTGAATATCCAGTAAACAGCAGCTGCCATTCCAACTATAAAGACCGAACCTCCTTCAATTTTTTCAATAATAAAAACAGCAAAGATTGGAGTAATTAATCCCCAGCTAGACCAAAAAACTAAATCGCTTATAATCAGGTATTTAATGATGCGGTTAACTTTAAGTCCAAGCATTACCTTATTTTAGAACATTAAAAGATTAAAATCCATTATGATTCCCATTATTAATTAAACTGTCAATTTTCTTAAACAAAATAGCTCCAAGCAGTTTTGTTCCCATTCTAAAGAAAAAGAATATTCCAATCAGTGCCACAATCATTTCTGCTCCTCTTATAACCATAGTAAATACAGGAACAATAGAAACGTTTAATCCTAAAGCGTTAAAAATAAAGGCTTGAAAAGCTTCATGTATACCCAAAGCAGCAGGGATAGGAATAGCTAAAGATAAATATGAAAAGCTAAGAATAGACAAAGAATACAAAAAATTTAGTCCTTTCCCCAAGCAAAGAAGCAAAAACCAGACCCTTGTCAGTGCCAGTCCAGATTTCAGAAACGATAGCAGTATTGCTTTCCAAAAGGAGCTTTTTTTCAGATTAAAAAACTTAAAAAACTCTTTTTCTGTTTCAAAGGGTTCTTCATTCTTTAATCCAGGATTAAAAAACTTCCAAAAAGCTTTAACAATACTCTGCTTTTTAAAAGTTTTAACATAAAAAAAAGTAACTCCAGCTAAAAAAACAACAATTGCTGTTCCTAAAATTATTTCTAGAGACCCTAATGGAAAACTTTTCGAAAACAAGAATGTAATTCCTCCCAAGATAACCAGCAAGTAAACAGTAAACTCAATAATTCTATCAATGACTACTGATGCCATTGCTTTGTTCCAGGGAATAGAGTGTTTTTTCTTGAGAAGGTAGGCCTTAAAAGTTTCCCCTCCAAATAGTAATATAGGAGCAAAAAAAGTAATTGAAAAACCAGCCAAATAAATCCGGAATAAAGATAAAAACGGAACATTCTTTCCTTGGTTATGTAAAATTTCTTTCCACCTTAGTCCTCCAATTATTAATATTAAAACACTTAAAACAACAATTATCAGACCTTCCCATCCGCTAAAAGCAATAAATGTCAATTTAACTTCCTGCCATCCAATAAAATTGACAATCCAAATTAAAATTGCTAAACCAATTACTAATGAAGATAAAAAGAGTATAATCTTTTTCATAACTGATCTTTATTTTACATTACCCATACGTAAAAGTAAACACAATCCTTGACAAAACGAAAATAAGGAGTATAATATTGTTATAAAGTTCTTTAAAGTTTGTTATTCTTCAGTCTTTTGAGAATCTGCCTCTGTCACCTCCTTTTGAGGTCCCCAATTAGTTCTTTAACAAAACTCGGGGATAATGGCTTTATGCCCAAAAGGTTCTCATAAGACTGAACGATACAAATTAAAGGAGGATTTCAGAAAGTGGGAAATCGTAATGATGGAGGAACTTACCACAGGTACTTGTCACACCAAGCTGCTATAGATGGCAAGCTTGGTAGCAAGATTATCAGAGAAGCCCGTGAGAACGAGAAAAAAATCGCAGGCTTCTCTGACTCTGACAAAAAGGAGGAAAAGAAATAAACAAGTGAAGGGCCCTTACTCATCTAAGTAAGGGCTCTAATAATTTCCTTATTCTAATATTAGAATAATGTTTTTTGCCTTAATCTTGGCTTCTTTTTTTTACCAGAAACACTGATCTTCCCAAAGACCCCGTCAAATCCGGGCTCAATGTTTATTTTCCCCTCCCTTGCGCTAATAATTGCTTTGGCAATTCCTTTGGAACTTGCTGTTTCCAAATCAGAAAATGATGTTTCTAATAAGATTTTAAATTCTGAACCTATTTTTTCAATCAAACTGTCGTATTCTTTCTTAACTTTTTTTGAGTTCGGTCCTACTTTTAAAACCTCAGCAATTAATTCTTGCAAAGGAATTAAACTCTTGAAAGGAACTGCCTTGACTGGTTTAAATCCTTCCGGCTTATCGGAAAGATCCTCTACCCTGTTTAAAACTCCAATAGTCAATGGCTTCTGGCAAACAGGACAAACATTGTTGTACTTTCTTGATTCTGAAGGAGATAATGAAACCTCACAATTCCTGTGTCCGTCATAATAATACTTTCCTTCTTGAGGATAAAACTCAATAGTGGAAAGTAATTTAAGTTTTCCTTTAGATCCTTTTATTGCTTCTGCAATATTGTTATAGCTTAATTTATCTCCTTCAAATACAGTAGCTTCTCTTCCCAGCTTCTTAGGAGAATGAGCATCAGAACTTGAAATTAAAGTTCTACTCCTTCCGTCAGCCATTCTCCAGAGCATTGAAGGATTTGCCGAAAGACCTGTTTCCAAACCATAAATATATTTTGAATAATCTCCGAAACATTCCTGGATTGAATCAAATCCAGATTTTGATCCAAAAACTCCAAACCATGGCGTTAGTACGTGAGCTGGAATAATCAAACAATCTTTAGAAATATTTAAAACAATCTTTGCCAACTCTTCAGCGTCTAATCCTAAAATCGGTCTGCCATCAGAAGATAGATTGCCTATTTTCCCCAAAGAATTGTTTATCTTTTCTACTATTTCAAAAGAGGGAGCAAAAACAAGAGTATGGACTTTCCTTACTTTTCCTTTTCTGGAGTAGATAGACGATATCTCTGACGTTAAAATAAACCTTAAATCAGAGTTTCTGAGCTTAAAAAGGCCATTTTCTGGCTTTAATTTTGCTTTTAAATTCTTAAACCATTCTGGATGGGTAAAATCTCCTGTTCCTAAAACATCTATACCTTTAATTTTGGCAAATTGGCTAATATGATCCAAATCCATATCCTTGGAAGTGGCTCTGGAATATTTGGAATGCAAATGAAAATCAGCAACGTATTTCATGGTTTTTAATTACTTCAAAATAATCCTTGTCGTCAAAACAAGCACATTTGATATTTTCTTGAGGAATGCCAGTTCTTTTGCTTAAAGCTATCTTATAGAGAAAAACTTGATTGTCAGAGCTTTTTTTATTGTATCTTGCTCCTGGCTTGTAATCAAGAATAAGGATTTTGCCCTTTTTAATTTGTAAGATATCAATGTGTCCTGAAAGCGCATTCTTTAGCTTTAATTCCGGAGCTTCGCTAGGATAAATATAAACAGGAACCTCAACAGCTATAGTTTGATTGTCATTAATAAGCATAAAGTTTTGAACGATTGGATGCCTTTCCCTGTTGTTTTTTGCCAAACATAAAGCAAGTTCTGTCAAAGATAAGGCAATATTATTTTCATCTCTTATTCTTTCAAAAGAAGCATTCGGAACAACTGAATTAGAACATCTAGGCCCTTCCATAAATAATTGTTCTGGGCAATTATTGTAAACATTCCAAAGATATTCTTTGATTCCAGGAAGACCCTTAGAAAACTTATTCAGTTTTAAACAATGAAACTTAAAAAGATATTCTTGCTGATGGTAAAACAACTTTTCCTTTATTGTGTTTTCTGGAAGAAATGTAAACTTTTTTCTGTGTTCTGAAAAAGAACAAACATCTTTATAGCAATCTATCATGGAAAAAAGTTCTTCTTCTAAAATGTCTTTTCTAAATTCTGTTTTTATTTTTTCTCTGATATCGCCAAAAGTAAAACCTGAATTATATAGAAGAAGTGCATTTAAAGCAATTGGAGAACAATAGCTCTCATTTGGACTATTAATTATATTGTTATTTAAAAAAAGATTTCTCATAAAAATAAAAAAACATCTCCAAGTAAGTAATCTTACTAGAGCTTAATATTATAATCCTCCGACCATTTGAGGCAAATGTCCAATTAAGTACCAGACAATTAAAGCAAAAACTGTGATAGCAATAATAATGTCAAATTTGTTCATAGTTTTAATATCTTAGCCAATAATATAATAATCCAAAATATTCATGAAAGCAAAGGTCACTTTTCCTTAAGTTCCTTGGATCGGGAAAAAAATCAAACAAGCTGTAATCACTTTCTTTCAGAAAGTCGCCTGGAGCTGGAATAGGAGACATTCCCTGCTTTTTAAAAATATACATCGACCTTGGCAGGTGATAAGCCGATGTTGTTAATATAAAAGAAGATTGTTTAATTATCTTTTCCACTTCAACGGCTGCCTGGTAAGTGTTTTTTGAATTCTGCTCTAAAATAATATCTTCGGAAGGAACATTTAGAGTTTGAATAAACTTGGAGATTTCTTCTCCCGGTTTTCGCGATGAAGAAATAGGATTAGAGCCAGAAATAATAATCTTCGGTTTTTTCTCCATTTTAAAATAAATCTTAACTGCTTCAAGGGCTCTATATAAAGAAGGTTCAGTCAATTTGCTCGGGAAGGACATCTCTCCTTCTTTTACCCCGGAAATAAGAAGAACAATGTTTTCTGCTTCTTCCTGAGAATTATAAGCTTGATATTTATTTTCTAACGGAGAAAGAATAAAATCTGCTACAGGAGTAATTGAAAAAAGATAAAAAGCGATTAAACTAATAATAATTAAAACTCTCCCTGCTTTTTTTTTAAAAAGAATTGCTCCTATTGCTAATAAAATAAAAAGAAATGCACTCGGGCATAAAAATATTTGAAAAAACTTAAAAGCAATCATATCAAAAGTCATTTTTTGAATTAATAAGTTTATTTCTACCAGCTAAAACCAACTGAAGAGCAACTTGAAGTTGCAGATTAGTAAAAAAATCCATAGATAATAGATTGCTTCTGTCTCAATCTACAGCTTATATACTTTATATCCTTCTCTTACTTTTTTTTCAATCTTCAAACCAACCGAATCATTCTTCTTTGCTTTTTTAACTTTTTGATGCTCGGATTCCATTGATCCTACGATTTGAGTAAAGTCTGTTTCTCCCCCCTCAACCCTAATAGTATCTCCTTCTTTCAACTCTCCAGAAAGATTAATTACAGCTACTCCAATATTCCCATAATAATGGTTTATTTTACCTATTAGTTTTCCTTCTTCCATAAAATTATGTTTTAAATTTTCCGACCTTTAAGTATTTTGACTATCTTTTGAACCAATTTTTTGGGATCAGATTCATAAATGATTCTTGCTCCTCTTCGGTGAGGTTTTATTATAAAACGCTTGATAAGATCTGCTGTTCCTCCTGATTTAGTAAGAACTCCTATTAATTTTTTGCCTTCAAAGGCAATAGTAAATTCATTAAGGGTTCCCATTCTCCCGCAACAAATTATGACAGCGTCAGCAGCTCTGGTCATTAACAGATTTCTTCCTGAATAATCAAAGCCAGTGTATACTATAACATCAAAGTGTTTCACTGGAAGTTTATATACCTTTCTATGAGCAGCTTCAGAAGCTGCCGGAGAAAAGCCAATACTGATTCCTCCCTTTTCTTTGCATCCCTGAGCAGCAAAATATGGAGCTCCAATGGTTGCTCCAGTGATCAAAACGCATTCCTGACGGGCAATTTCCCTTCCAACCTCTCTTGATAATTCTTTTATATTCTTTACGCAATGATTTACTCTAGAAGCACCGCTAACAGCAATCTTATATTTTTTCTTATATGTATCTTTCATATTCTTTAATTTTACCATAAAAAGAACAGAGAGCAAACTACAGTGCCCTCACCCTGATTCGAACAGGGATCTCAACCTCCGGAGGGTTACGCTCTATCCAATTAAACTATGAGGGCTATATATATTATATATACTAAAGGGAAAAGAAGCCAATTACGACTTCTTCTTGGGGGAAAGAATGGCATAAGCTTTTCTTCGAAATGCTTTTTTTAATACAGGATAGATACAAAGATCATCCTCACATAGAACAGGCTTTCCGTCTATCCTTATCTTCCGAGCTTCTTTCATTTTCCCTTCTTTGTCAAAATAAAAACAAACTTCGAATCCTCCTCCTTGAAGAAAGACACTTTTAGCTCTTCCATCACTCTCTCGAGGTACTTTTATTACTTTTACTTCTATCAAGCTTCACCTCCTTGTTTTCTATCTATACCCCATTTTACTCTTTTTGTCAAGGATTAGATAAATATTCTTTCCTAAAAAACCTTTTTCTTTTATATTAAAACCAGATTCTTTAGCAGTTTTTTCCAATTCTTTTACTGTAAAACAATGGATATATCTCTGATAAACGTTTCCCCAGGGAATAAAAACATCTTTGAAATCTAGTTTTGTTTTTCCAAACATCTTCAGTAGAGCATATTTAAAAACCAGTTTAAAAGAAATATTCCAGACAGTTAATATGAAAAATCCGTTTGGTTTTAAAACTCTTTTTGCTTCCTTAAAAAACCTAATCCTCAATTCTTTAGAAGGAATATGGTGTAAAACAGCTATGCTGTAAATCTTGTCAAAAGAGCTTTCCGGAAAAGGAATATTTAAGACATCCCCTTCTTGGAAATCTGCTTCAGGATATTTTTCTTTAGCAATTTCAATTAAGTTTTTAGAATTATCAATGCCGTAATACTCTATATCCTTGAAAATCTGCAGCATTCTCCCGTTTCCGCAGCCAAGATCTAAAAGTTTATCTCCTTTTGTGATATATTTAGCTAATGGTTCTAATTCTTTCCAAACAAAGCTGCGGGTATTTGAAAACTCTTGAGAAATACGGTTGTAGTTTTCCTTGGTCTGATCTAATAAATATTGAGCATAATTTTTATCCATGGACGCTTGTGAATTAATAATTAAAGAATTGATAAAAAGCAAAGCTGAAAATTCGGCTGATTTGTCTTTAACTAAAAAGAAAATAGCCAAAAGAACAGCAACCCTTTGTCCTTCAAATACTTGTCTATTAAAAGTTTATCATGAATTAGTTAAAGCAAAAAGAATAAAACCATCAAAAAGGATTGAAAGGCTTCTTATTACAAGGCCAGTGAGATCTCTTTCTGGGATTATTAATGTTTCTGTTTTGACAAAACCTTATCCCTGCCCAGGCAAATGTGTTTTCTGTCCAGCTCAAAAAGGAGTTCCTAAGAGCTACTTAGATAATGAGCCGGCCGTAATGAGAGCCATTGAGAATAAATATCATCCTTACAAGCAAGTACAAAACAGGTTAACGGCATTAAAAGCAAACGGGCATCCGATAGATAAAATTGAAATAAGAATAATTGGAGGGACATGGTCATATTATCCCAAAACATATAGAGAGTGGTTTATAAAAGAGTGTTTTAGAGCTGGCAATGAATTTAAAGGAAAAAAAATAGAACAATCCCTTAATGAAGCACAAAAGAGAAATGAAAAAGCAAAATGCAGAATAGTAGGATTGTCTGTTGAAACAAGGCCAGATTTTATCAATGATTTGGAGATAAAGCATTTAAGGAAAATAGGAGCCACAATGGTTGAGTTGGGAGTACAAACAATTTACAACAAAGTATTAATCCTGAATAAAAGAGAAAAAAGTATAGACCAGACAATAAGAGCAACAAGACTTTTAAAAGATGCCGGATTTAAGGTTCTTTACCAAATGATGCCGAACCTTCCTGGATCAAGTATAAAAATGGATGAAGAAGTGTTTAAACAACTTTTCGAGAATCCTGATTTTAAGCCAGATTTGCTGAAAATCTATCCCACAGCGATAATAAAAGGAACTGTTCTTTATAAGTGGTGGAAAAATAAAAAATACAAGCCGTACTCAAAAGAACAATTAATAAAATTAATAAAGTCAATAAAAAAGATTATTCCCTATTATGTAAGAATCCAAAGAATTACAAGAGATATTCCTTCTAAAAGCATTATGGCCGGACCGGCTAAAATATCTAATTTAAGACAAGTTGTCTCTATTCAAATGGAAAAAGAAGGATGGTCCTGCAAGTGTATCAGGTGCAGACAAGCAAAAGAGATGTCCAAAGAAAAACTCTTCCTTTTAAGAGAGGATTATGAAGCATCAAAAGGAAAAGAAATATTTCTCAGCTTTGAAGATAAAAAAAGAAAACATCTTTACGGTATACTCAGACTCAGAATTATTTCCAATAAAAAAGCTATTATCAGGCAGGTCCATACTTACGGGTTTTTACTTCCTGTTTTCGGAAAAAACACTCTTGATTCTCCACAGCACAAAGGACTTGGGAAAAAACTCATTAAAGAAGCAGAACAGATAGCTAAAAAAGAGTTTAAAGTAAAAAAAATCTCTGTTATCTCCGGAATCGGAGTCAGAGAATATTTCAGGAAACTAGGATATAGACTAAGAAATACTTACATGGTTAAGACTTTTTGACTTCTTAGATATAAAACTGCTTGGGGTTCGAAAAGCAGTCTTTCCTTTTTTAGCTTTTTTAGAAGAATATTTTTTCATTTTCTGGAAATCCTGGTTAAACCAGAACAGGGAACTATTTCAATTCCTGCTTTTTCCAGCTCGTCTAAGAATAAATTCACTCCCAAAGAATCAGAAGACATGTGCCCGGCAATAACCACGTTAATATTAGATTCTTCTGCTTCTTTTTTGTGTTCTTCGGAAATATGCATTCCTACTATTGTTCCTATTCCCGCTTGAGACATTCTTCCATAAAGTTTTGGAGATCCTTCTGTACCTCCTGTAATTTCAGTAAGAGCAATTTTCCCACATCTGTTTTCCGGAGAACCAACAAATATTTTTGGTCCAGTCCCAATTTTTACAGCCTCTTGATATTCCGGAATCTCTTTGAGTAAATTAATTAAATCTTCAATTCTTTCCGGCTTTTTCTCATCAATCAACTTCTTTAAAAAGCTTGCTGCAAGATTATCGCACGGAGTATGCGAATTAATCAAACTAGTTTTTAGGAGTTTTGCGGCATCAATTGTTCTTTGATGATTTAATCCGTTTGTTCCACGAGCCACTTCTTCTATTCTCGGTTTCATTAATCCTTCGGCAATGTTTATTGGCACTCCATAAAAGCTCAAAACATCAGCCTGGAGCTCCATAACATCAGCTAAGTGGCTTAATCCCCTCCCAATAGGGTGATGAGCAATAATTAAATCAATATTTCCAATTTCTTTTGCCATTAAAATTTCAGCTGGGTCAATATCAATTCCAACTAAAACCTTTTTAATTTCTTTGTCGTCGGCAATATTATATATTCTTGAATCCAAGTATGGATTTTCTAAGGATTCCAAATCAAAATCCTTTTTTTCTTTTTCCGGAAGTTTTTCGTAATTTGTTTTTCTCCTTTCTAAAAGCCTTGCAATTTCCTTTTCTTCTCTGAAATCAGCTTTTATCCCCAGCTTTATTGCCAGATTGTATATTTCTTTTACTCTCATAGTATTTTTCATTTAATTTATTAAGTAAATCCTGCCTTTTCTTTACATCAAAGATAGTATTATTAATTCTTGATTTCTCTTTCCTTATATTCTTTCTTATTCCTTTGGGAAGTTTTTTCATAAAATTAAATTACCTTTTAATCTTAACGGTTTTATTGCTTTTTGTCCAGCAGTACTATATTCTAATTTAAAAATATAATCCTTTAAATAAAACTGCTTTAAGGATTCATCGCCTTTTCAATCTCCTCTTTCGCAATCTTTCTGTCGTCCCAGGGAATCTTTTCCCCATTAGAAACACACATCCAGGGCTCAGAACCTTTCCCAGTAATTATTATAGTATCTTCCTGTTTTGCAGATTGTATCGCTTTTTTAATAGCTTCTCTTCTGTCTAATATCTTTACTGCTTCTTTTCCAATCCCTTTTTCAATCTGTTTAAGTATCTCTTCTTCATTTTCGTCATAAGGATCTTCGTTGGTTAAAATAATCTGGTCGCAGTATCTCCCAGCTATTTCTCCAAGCTTTGGCCTTTTCCATTTATCTCTCCCTCCGCCGCAAGAACCTAAAACACATATCATTCTTCCTTCTCCTTTCACAGAGCTATATACTTTTTCCAGAGCATCGGGAGTGTGAGCATAATCAACAATTACCTTAAAAGGATCTTTAATGATAATTTCCATCCTCCCGGAAACTTCCTTGATTTTCTCTAACGCTTTTTTGCAATTCTCCAAGCTAACTCCTTGAGATAATCCAATGCAAGTTGAACCTAAAGCGTTGGAAATATTGAATTTGCCTAATAGATTTAAATTAAACTTTTCTTCTTTGTCTGCAATAACTTCTATCCCTTCATGTTCCTTTCCTTCTATAGTATATCCATATTTCTTTTTTGCTGGGAATCCCAAGAAATATTCCGCATTTTGGTCATCTATATTAACAATATGAATTCCTTTTACTGCCTTAAAAAGATTACCCTTCGCTCTCATATAATTCTCAAATCCTTTGTGGCTTTCAATATGTTCCGGAGTCAAATTTGTTATCAAGGCAATATCAAAATTAATAAACCTGTGTCTGTGTTGAGCAATACCCTGAGAAGTAACCTCTAAAACAGCATATTGACATCCTTTATTAACTGCTTGTCTCAAAAACCTCTGGATTTTAAAACGTCCCGGCATTGTCATTTTCAATGTATTCGGCCATTCTTTCTCTCCTATCTTAAATTTAATAGAAGAGATAGAACAAACCTTATATCCTGCTTGCTCTAAAATTTCCGATGTCATCTGCACGACGGTTGATTTTCCATTTGTTCCAGTAATTCCAATAACTTTTATTCTTTTACTGAAAGAAGGGAAAAAATATAAAAGAGCTCCCAAAAAAGCCAGTAAAAAATGATACCAGCTAATCAAAAAATATGGAATAAATTTTTTAATTGCTTCTTTCACTTCTTTAATATCTTTAAAGCTTCCATAATTCTTTCTTCAGAAGTTTTTGCTTCTTCTGGAAGACTTAAAAGAGTCTGTTTTGCTCTTGTTTTTGAAAATCCGAAAGATACTAAAGCATCTAAGGCTTCATCAATAACATCCTCTTTTTTTGAAATCTCTCTTATTTTCCCGGTAAGCTCTAAAAGTATTTTTTGCATCTTTTTCTTTCCTATTCCTTTTACTTCCAGATAAAAGTTTTCCTCTTCCATTTTCTTCTTTAATTCTTCAAGGGAACCGAAAGAAGACAAATCCAAAGAAGTTTTTGGCCCTATGCCGGAAATTTCATTTAGAGTTTCAAAAAGCTCCAGCTCTTTTTTAGATAAAAATCCATAAAGCTCAATTGTATTTTCTTTAAGGCATAAAAATGTATAGACCTGGGTAACAATACCGATATTCAGTCCTTTAAGGTTTTCAGGAGAACAAAAAATCTTAAACCCAATTCCTTGGTTTTCCAAAATAAGGTACTTGTCTTCTTTTTCTATAATTTTTCCTTTTAAATAATTAATCATTAATTTATTGTACCATTTTTGGATTTTTTAAAAAAGAAGGAGAGTTAATATTTTCTCTTGATAAAATATTGATTTTCTGCTATTATAAATAAATGCCAATAATAAAAGCAGCAAAAAAATCTCTTCGCCAAAATAAAAGAAGAAGATCAAATAATTTGTTTCATAAAAACCAAGTAAAACGTCTTATTAAAGAGATAAGAACTTTAGTTTTGGAACAAAAAACAAAAGAAGCAAAAGAGCTTCTTTCTAAGACATATAAGGCCCTGGATAAAGCAGCAAAGACTAAGGCAATAAAAAACAACACTGTCAAAAGAAGAAAATCAAGATTAACCAAACTGATAAACAAGCATTAGACTTCTGCTATTAAAAGATCTAGAGCTGCTATTGGGTCTACTTTCCCTGTTTTAATATCAAAATCTATCTGGAAGAGTTTCCAATAGATTTTTTTTAATTCTTCTAAACTAAACTCTTTTGAAAGCATTATAGCTTTTTTGGCTGGAAAGAAACTAATATTAGCTTCTTTCCTTAGTCTATCTATATTATTATCTCCTAAATCTTTGGCTGCAAGAATATTTTTAAATTGAAATCTTATCATAGAAAAAAGCATTAAAGCCGGTTCTCCTCCTTCTAAATATTTATGAGCAAGAGAAAGGGCTCTCTTTTTATCTTTAGAAGCAATAGCGTCAATTACTTGGAAAATTCCAACTTCTATTTTCGGTTTTATAAAAAGATTAATATCTTCTTCACAAACTATTCCTTCTTTTTTATAACTTGATATTTTTTTAATTTCGTTTGAAAGCAACCACAAATTATTCCCAATTAAATCTATTATTTTCCTTAGGGCAAATTCCTCTATTGAAACCCCGTGTTTTTTGAATTCTCTTTCTGCCCAGTTTAAGAGTACCTTTCCTTCTAAGAGCTTAAATTCTTGGCTTTTGGCATTCTTTTCAAAAAAATTAAAAAGTTTTCCTTTTTTCACTGGCCCCTCTTCGTAAAATAAAATCGTGTCTTTTGTTTCCAAAAATCTTTTGCTTTCTTTTAAAAACATTTCTTGGAAAATATTATTTGAAAAAACGTTATTAATAATTATTAACTTTTTTTCTGAGAAGATTGATCCCTGGGAAACAATGTCTTTAAAGTCGTTAAAATCTAAATTTTCGGCATTAAAACTCTCAAAAGAAGCCTTACTCTTATAAAGCTTTTTATATTCTTCAATTATCTCTTTAAGTTTTAGCTTAGATCTGTAATCGTCCTGTCCGTAAAGGAAAATAATCATAGTTTTATAGAGAAGAGATAGAATTCCCTTCTTTGTTTTCTTTCCTTTGTCTTTTTTAAAAAACTTTTGGAATCTTTTAAAATCAAACTAAACTCAAAAAGGTTCTTCTCGGAACCTTTAATCTTAATTCCCTTATTAAGGTTTTCACCTCAGGGATCTTGAACATAACTCTTTCTATTTTAAGACTTCTTTTATTTTTTCAACTATTTCTCCTGGTGTAAAATGAGCTTTAATCAAATAATCAGTTGCTCCTAATTTTATTCCTTTTTCAATCTCTTCTTTCTGTCCGAGATTTGAAAGAATTATTACTGGTATAGAAGAAACCGCCGAATCCTTTTTTATTCTTGCCAATACCTCAAAACCATCTATGCCGGGTAGTATTAAATCCAATAAAATCAAATCTGGAGAAACATTTTTGGTTTTTATCACTCCTTCTTCTCCGTCTTTTGCTTGGACAATATGGTATCCTTCATCTCCTATTTTCTTAGAAATCAGCTCCCTTAAAAACTTATCATCCTCAATAATCAAGATTGTTTTTGCCATAGTTGTTTTTTTACTTTGTTAATTACTTCTTGGGGATCAAATTCTGTTTTAATCAGCCAATCTTTCGCTCCAAGTTTTTGAGCTCTGCTCAATTCTACTGGCTGCCCGGAGTTTGAAATAATAATTACTGGAATTCTTTTTAGATTTGGATCTTTCTGCATTTCTTCCATAACTTCAAATCCTCCCTTTCTAGGCATAATAATATCTAATAAAATAATATCTGGATTTATCTCTGCCATTACCTTTAACCCTTCTTCTCCGTCTCTTGCAACAAAAACTTCGTATCCTTCTTCTGTTAATTTTCTTCGTAGAAGATCAAGCATGATTTGCTCATCTTCTATTAAAAGTATTTTAGTCATATATTTATTATAACACTTCAGAGTTTTTCAACAAGCGTTTTCCACAGGGTAAAGTGAAATAAAAAGTGGTGCCATTTCCTTCTTTTGATTCAAACCAGATTTTTCCATTATGTGCTTCAATAATGTTTTTACTAATATAGAGACCCAGTCCCGTACCTCCTGTATCTACTCTCATTGCATTAGATCCCCGGAAAAATTTAGTAAAAACTCTTTCCTGTTGGATTTTTGGAATTCCGATTCCAGTGTCACTTATCTTGAACTCTATTCCCTCCTCACTATTTTTGAGGGAAATAATTATTTCCCCTCCAGGGCTCGTATAAATAAGAGCATTAGTTAAAAGGTTTTGAATAACCAACTCTATTTTTTCTTTATCTATTTTCACCTTAGGAAGTTTCTTTTCTGGTTTTTCAAATTTAAGTTTAATTTTTCTCTTCTGAATAATATCTTCAGAAGATGATATTGCAAGTTGAACTATTTCCTGAAAATCCGAAAGAACAGGATTAAAAAGATATTTTCCTTCTTCTATCCTAGTAATATTCAAAAGATCATTGATCAAATCTATCATTCTTTCATTTGATTGATAGGTCTTGCTAATATATTCTTTCTGTTCTTTAGTAATTTCTCCCAAATCTCCATCTAAAAGCATTTTCAGAGTCCATTTAATGGCTGAGAGAGGAGTCCTCAATTGATGAGCAGATAGAGAAACAAATTCTGTTTTTAGTTTTTCAATCGTCTTTTCTCTTGTGATATCATGGAGAATAACCAATATTCCTGTTTTCTCGTCTCCTTTTATTATAGAAATTGTGGAAACCTCTAAGGTTAAACTATCAAGAAGTAATTCTTTTTTAGATATTTCTTTAATTTCATTCCCTATGGTTTTAACTAAGAGATTAAGGTTTCCAAAAGATTCTAGTTCTGAAACAGATTTTCCAATCGTGTTTTGGTTTTTTATGTCAAAAAGTTTTTCTGCTTGAGGATTAATTAAAGAAAGTTTGTTTTCTTTATCAAAAAATAGAAGTCCATCGCTAAAATTAGTAATAATTGATAAAGTTTTATCTTTTTCTCCTTCAGCTATTTTTCGGGCATCTTCTACATCTTCCAATGTACCCATTAGAGCAATCCTGGATTCTTCTAATTCTTTAGTTCTTCTTTTTACTTTTTCTTCAAGACTTCGAGCCAACTCATTCAAAGCCCTAGTTCTTGCTTTTGTCCTTATTGCTAAAATTACTTCCACTTCTTCGTAAGCTTTTTTGAGATCGTTTACTTTTCTCTGATAAAAAATAAACAAAAGAATAATAAGAAATATTAAAAAAATATTTAAATAAAAATTATAAGAAAACATTAAAAATGATAAAATCTATTTTTTTATTAAAACAAAGTTTTCTGATAAACAATTGCTTCTTTTTCTATTATACCTTTTTTCTGTTCTTTTTGAAGGTCTAGAAATCTTTTTATTAAACTTTGGAAGCCAAGTTCTTCTAATACCTTAATCACTTCTTTCTTGTTGTTTTTCCATCTGCACTTTTTAAAATTAAAGCTCACCGGCACATTAGTGTCAATTTTGGCTAATTCTCTACTTAGAAGAACTTGATCTTTTGACTTTAGAAGTTTTTCTCTTATCTTTTGATCAACCGTTTCTATTTTATTATATAGATTATTGATACTGCCGAATTTTTTAATCAAAGTAAAAGCTCCTTTTTCTCCAATACCTAAAGCTCCTGGTATATTATCAGAAGGATCTCCTCTTAGGGCTTTAAAATCAACAATTTTGTCCGGAGGGAACCCATATTTTTCTTCAACTGCTTGCTCATCATATAAGATAGTATTTTTCACTCCCTTTTTTAAATTATACACCTTGGTATTTTTATTAACCAGTTGAAGAACATCAAGATCTCCGCTTAAAATAATGCTTTCTGGTTTCAATAATAGTTGTTTCTCAGAAAAAGAACGACTGATTGTTCCTATAACATCATCCCCTTCAAAGCCTTTTGCTTCGAAAACAGGAACTCCAAAACTTTTTAAAACTTTTTTTACCTTAGGTATTTGAGAATAAAGCTCTTCTGGAGCAGCAGCCCTTTTTGCTTTATATTTCTTAAACTTTTTATGTCTGAAAGTAGGCGCAGGAAAATCAAAACAAGCCGCAATAAAATCTGGATTAAAATCTTTGACTGCTTTTAAAAAAACCAGCAAGAATCCGTAAACGGCATTCACTACCTCTCCTTTCTTATTAGTTAACGGAGGAAGAGCATGAAATGCTCGATGAATAACCGAATTTGAATCGATAATAATTAAACGTTTTCCCATATTGAAATTTTTCTTTTCTTTTTGTCTATATGCTCAAAATTAATCCAGAGAGTGTTCTTAGGCATAATTTTTTTAATTCTTCCTGCCCACTCAATTGCAACTATAATTCCAGGGAGAGAAATAACATCCTTAAAATTAAGAGCTAAAAGTTCTTTTTCTCCTTTAGTTCTATAACAATCAAAATGATAGAAATCTCCATTTTTTTTTGTTTTATACCTTCTATAGATTACAAAACTTGGACTTAATATTTTTGCCTTTATTCCCAATCCTTTAGCAAGCCCTTTTATAAAAGTTGTTTTCCCTCCTCCAAGTTCTCCAATCAAACCAATTATTGTTTTTTTGCCAATTATCTTTTGAGCTAAATCTTTTCCTAAGTTTTCTGTTTCTTTTGGGCTGGAAGTTAAATATTGACTCATAAGGAAAAATAATGTAAATTAAATCAATGCAATTTTACTTTTATGTTTGAACAATCAAAGTCGTTAATTAAAGAAGCTCAGAATATTCATATTTTTTTGCCTGAAAATTACAATCTATCTTTAACAGAAGGAGATGTTTTTTGTGCAGGAACTGCTCTCCTTTATAGTTTAAAAAAAATAGGGAAAAAAGCAAATCTTTTTTTTGAAAGAACACCTCCAAACTTCCAATTTTTATCCGCTCCCAGTCTTGTTATTTCAGTTAATACCGGCGAAACAAGTTCTTCTGAACTTTCCTATGAGCAAACTAACGAAGGTATAAAAATTTATTTATCATCCTCTTTAAAAGAAATTAACTCAAAAGACGTTTCTTTTTCTTCTTCAGAAGAGTCTTCTCAATCTAGTATTTCTCAAGATTCAGATCTCTTAATCGTTTTGGGGTGCCAAAGCTTAGAATTTCTTGGAAAGAAATTCGATCAAAACTCAAACATTTTTTACCAGACTCCTATTCTTAATATTGACAATAATTCTAAGAACCAAAACTACGGAGAAGTTAATTTAATAGAGTTAAAATCCCTGTCTCTTTCAGAGATTGTTTTTGATTTAATTAAATCTATTGACCAAGAACTAATAGATAAAAATATATCTACTCTTCTCTTGGCTGGAATAATCTGGTCTTCTGAAAACTTCAGAAATTCGAAAACAAGACCACAAACTTTTCAAACAGCTTCTCTTTTAATTGAAAAAGGGGCCGATCATCAGAAAATAATTCAAAACTTCTATAAAACAAAATCGATTTCACAAATAAAGCTCTTGGGACAGGTTTTAAAAAAAATGGCATTTAATCAAGAAAAAGATATGTACTGGGCAGGATTGACTGAACAAGATTTTAAAGATTCTGAAGCCTCTTCTAAGGACCTGGGAGGAGTTTTACAAGAGCTAAGATTCAGTTTTGGAAGCTTATCTCTCTCAAATCTTTTAGTTCTTTGGGAAAGCAGATGCTCTCCCCTTCTAATAAAAGGTATCTTTTATTCTCATCATCAAATATTAGCGGAAAAGGTTTTGGAAAATTTTGAAGGAACTTCTAATGGAAAGTCAGCATTATTTTTAATAAGAGAAAAAAATCTTGAACAAGCATATCAAAAAATTTTAAAATCACTATAGCTTATGCCAATAAATGTTTCTGTAAAAAAAAGAGTTGAAAGTATTGCTGATTTAAAAGAAATGATAGAAAAAAGTTTATCAGCTTCTACTAGCGAACTCCTTGAAATTATTTTGAAAGGCGCTATTGATTTAAACTCCTCTGATCTTCATTTTGAAACTCAGAAAATAAAAGTTAAATTTCGTCTAAGAATTGACGGAGTTCTTCAAGAAATTCTTGAATTTGATTCCAAGGATTATGAAAGAATTCTCTCTCGTTTAAAACTCACATCAAATGTGAAACTAAATGTCACTAATCTTCCTCAAGCAGGAAGATTTACCATCTCAACAGAAGAAAATCAGATAGAAATAAGAACTTCTACTCTTCCCACAGAATACGGAGAATCAATTGTTCTCAGGATTTTAAACCCTGAAATGTTAATTAGTCTTGATAAACTTGGATTAAGAAAGGACCTTTTAGAATTATTTAAAAAAGAAATCAAAAAACCAAATGGGATGATTATTATCACCGGTCCAACCGGATCTGGAAAAACAACAACCCTTTACGCTTTTTTAAAAACGATTCAAGATCCTGGTAAAAAAATTATTACCATTGAAGATCCAATTGAATATCATTTAAAAGGAATTTCTCAAACACAAACAAACTCTACTAAAGGATATGATTTTGCTTCTGGTTTGAAATCAATTATGCGCCAGGATCCAGATATAATACTAGTTGGAGAGATAAGAGATTCTCAAACTTCAAAAATCGCTCTCCAGGCGGCATTAACTGGACACTTGGTTTTTACTACTCTTCATACTAATGATGCAGCAGGAACAGTTGCAAGACTAATTAGTCTTCAAGCAAACCCTATAAACATAGGGTCTGCTATTAATTTAATTATCGCTCAAAGATTAGTTAGAAATGTATGTAAAAAATGCAGAATCCCTGAAAAAATTTCTGATCCAAAAATGAGAGAAATAAAGAATAAGTTAAAAGATATTCCTTTTCCTTCCTCTTCTAAAACCTTTAAAGCAAAGGGATGTAAATATTGCAATTTTACAGGATATTCTGGAAGAACTGGAATATTTGAAGCTTTAATAGTTGACGAAGAAATAGAAAAATTCATTTTAAAAAATCAATCAATTGCCGCTCTGCGTAAAGAAGCACTCAGAAAAGGACTAATCACAATACAACAAGACGGATTAATCAAGTTTCTTCAAGGAACGACTACATTAGAAGAAGTAGAAAGAATCACGGGTCTATAAAAAAACGGCCCCAGAACTGGGGGCACTTTAGCTTGGGAGCTTAAAGTTTAGAATTTTTCCGAGGAGAAATCTCGCTAAAAGCCAGATCATCCAAAACTAAGAATAATTCCTGGCCCCAGTTCTGGAACCATTTTAAACAATGCTTTATTATACTAAAGTTATATGATCTTGTCAAGAGATAAAATAGAAGAAGAAAAATTAGACCTTACTCTACGGCCAAGGCAGTGGGATGAATATATTGGCCAGGAAAAGATAAAAAAGAATATTAGTATAATTATTAGAGCTTCAAAGAAGAGAGAAGAACCATGTTGTGAGCACTTACTTCTCTCTGGAGGAAGCGGACTTGGGAAAACTTCACTTTCTTACCTCATCGCCAAAGAAATGGATTCCAATATTAAGACAACATCTGGACCTGCCATAGAAAGACCAGGAGATTTGGCCGCTATTCTAACTAACCTTTCAGAAGGAGATGTCTTGTTTATTGATGAGCTTCACCGTCTCAACAAATTATGCGAGGAAATAATTTATCCAGCTATGGAAGATTTTAAGCTGAATATTATTATTGGGAAAGGTCCTATGGCCAGAACAATGGAACTCAAGATCCCCCGCTTCACCTTAATTGGAGCCACAACAAGAGTTGCTTTAATATCGTCTCCTCTAAGAAATAGATTTGGAGCAAGTTTTCATTTAGGTTTTTATGACCAAAAAGATATTGAAAAAATTATTGAGAGATCCGCTAAGGTCCTTGATATTAAGATAACTCCCCAATCAGTAAAAATTATTGCTTCCAGAGCGCGTTTTACACCAAGAATTGCCAATCGCTTACTGAAAAGAGTAAGAGATTTTGCTCAAGTCGAAGGAGAAGGAATAATAAATCAAGAAATCACTGAGTCTGCTTTGGGCTTTTTAGAAATTGATAAAATGGGACTAGAGCCTGGAGACAGAAAAATACTTGAAATTATTATAGAAAAATTTAAAGGCGGGCCTGTTGGCTTAAATACTCTAGTTGCCTCTTCTGCAGAAGAGGCAGACACAATTTTAGACATATATGAACCTTATTTAATGCAGCTTGGATTTATTGAAAGAACGCCTAAGGGGAGAAAAGCAACAAGGGCAGCTTATCAATATTTAGAAATGAATTATAAAGGAGATCAGCAGCTTTTATGATTTTTCTTCTTCTAAGTATTGTTCTTCCTCTCGATGTGGTTATTTCTGAAATTTCCTGGATGGGAAACGAGGATTCTTATACTAATGAATGGATTGAGTTGTATAATAAAACTGACTCTCCAATAAATCTTGAAGGATGGCGTCTTTCTTCAAAGAATAATAATTTAGAAATAGAGTTAGAAGGTAAAATTGACGAGAGATCGTTTTACATCTTAGAAAGGACCAATGACAATACTGTTTTGGAAGTTCGTGCTGATAAAATCTATAAAGGATTATTAAACAACAAAGGAGAAGAACTTGAACTTTTTGATTCTTCTGGAAATTTGATTGATTCAATAGACTGTTCTTCTGGCTGGTTTGCCGGAGATAATGAGACAAAACAAACGATGGAAAGAAAGTCTCCTCTTATTATAGGAAGCGACTCTGAAAATTGGCAGGATAGTGTTCAAGTTGAGGGAACACCAAAAGCAAAAAATAGCAAATATACTGTTTATAAAAATTCCCAAAAGACTTTCTCAGAAGGGAAAAAGAATTTTTTCTTTGCTTGGCCCGCTTTAATTGTAGCTGTTTTATCAGGAGCAACTATCTTCTGGCTTAAAAAAAAGATAAAAAAAGTGTACAATAATAATATATGAGTGGACATTCACATTGGGCAGGTATAAAACATAAAAAAGGGATAACTGATGCCAAAAGAAGTAAGGTCTTCTCTAAAATGGCAAAAGAGATAACAATCGCCGCTAAAGACGGAGGAGATATTAATTTCAACTCAAAATTAAGAATAGTAGTGGAAAAGGCACGATCTTCGAATATGCCTGCTGATAATATTGAGAGAGCTATCAAAAAAGGAACAGGAGAAATTGAAGGAGAAGTTCTGGAAAGTGTCGTTTTTGAAGCTTACGGCCCAGGAGAAATAGCTTTTATTATTGAAGGAATCACCGATAATAAAAATAGGTTTTTAGGAGAAATAAAGCAGATATTAAATAAAAACAACGGGAAATTAGTTGGAAAGGGAGGAATACAATGGATGTTTGAAAAAAAAGGGTGTTTAACTATAAAAACAAATGAAGACAAAACAAAGGAAGAATGGGAAATGCTTTCAATTGATTTAGGAGCAGAAGATGTTTCTTGGTACGATAATATATTAGAGATATATATAGAACAGAGCAATTTAGAAAAGATCAAATCTCTTTTTGAAGAAAAAAATATCGAGGTTGAGTCTGCTTCTCTTGACTGGGTAGCAAAAGAAGAAGTTGAGATTGACGAAGAAATTAAGGAAAAATGTATTAAACTTTTTGATTCCTTAGATGAAAACGATTCTGTCCAAGAGATATATTCAAATTTAAAAAGATAAACTATGTTAATTCTTGGTATTGATCCTGGTATAGCAACCACTGGCTACGGCTTAATAAAAGAAGAAGATAAAAGAAAGTTTAGTTGTATAACTTACGGCTGTATTACAACAAAACCAGATTTTAATAACGGGACTCGCCTTAAAAAACTCTATAAAGAGCTTGATTTATTAATAAAGAAGTATAAGCCGAATAGAATGTTTGTTGAAAAAATCTTTTTTTTTAAGAACCTTAAAACCTTCGTCCCTGTAAGCCAAGCAAAGGGAGTAATTCTTTTAGCTGCTGCTTATAATAAAATTCCTGTTTCTGAATTTACTCCTTTGGAAGTTAAAATGGCAGTTACCGGATATGGAAAAGCCGACAAAAAACAGATTCAGAAGGCAGTTAGGATAATACTTGATTTAAAAGAAACTCCTTCTCCAGATGATGCAGCAGACGCTTTAGCTATTGCTATCTGTGGAGGACTTGACAATTTTTAATAAAACCATATAATGGTCTTTGTAGTCCTATTAGAAGCTTCTAATAGGTTCTATTAAATTAAAACCTCTTGCTCAAGGTGTGCAAGAAAAGGTCGATAGTAATAAAATAAAAATTTTATGATTAAAGAAACTTTTTTAAACCAAGAAGAAACCCCAGAAGAAGAAACTCCAGTTGAAGAAACTCCAGCTGAAGAGGAAGAAGAAGAAGAATTATAGAAACGAACCCCCGGAGTCTCCGGGGGTTTTAGTTGGCTATTTTAACAAATCTTCTTTTCCCAATTTGGAGGACCTGTCCTTTTTTTATTTGAATATTTTCTGTCCAATCATTTTTAATCTTTCCGTTTATTTTTACTCCTTTCTGAATAAGTATTCTTTTAGCCTCAGTCTTGGAAGACACTAATTTCACTTTTAATAACAAATCAAGGATATTCATATTTTTTTCCTTAATAAAGGTTTCCGGGATTTTAGAAGGTTGTTTTCTTTCCTTAAAAATTCTATTAAAGTTTTTTTCCGACTCTTCTGCTTCCTTTTTAGAATGATATATTTCTACAATAGAAAAAGCTAATTTTCTTTTCAATAAAACCGGGCTCATTTCTTTTTTGAATCTCTGAACATCAAGGGAAGAATAGTTTGTAAAAAGTTCAAAATATGAGATTACTAAA
>Ga0265594_1000628_pt1 | contig 28642 bp, 29 predicted proteins | sample saktaG_11_FD_190147 | JGI IMG/M metagenome (GOLD analysis project Ga0265594, IMG submission 190147) | Saline water microbial communities from Sakinaw Lake, British Columbia, Canada - sak_2011_5_24_80m | ecosystem: Environmental > Aquatic > Non-marine Saline and Alkaline > Saline ... | reverse complement strand
ACGCCATAATAAACAGCAACAGGGCGGACAGGATCGGCGCCACCCTGTACATAGCCGGCTTGGACAGGGAGGGCAGCTACACCATGGCTGTCCCATGCCAGAGGTGTCAGCGCAAGATCATCAACAGCCAGATAGCGGAGGTAGTCATACTGAAGGACGACGGCGACCCCATGAGGATCGATGTGAAGGAATACGTCAAGGCTGACGGAGAGTGGTACAAGGAGATGCTCCGTAAAGCCCGGGAGAGTTAGCCTCGACAAATTTATAAACCGACCCAACTCAACACCTACCGATAATGTCCATCAAACAGAAGATCGAAGACCTTGAGAAAGAGATCCAGGCGCTAATAGACAAGATAGAAGCGATAGAGGCCAAGCTCGAAGAGATAGGTGAGCGGCTCGACGAGATCGAGGAAAAACTAGAGCAACAGTGACCATAAACCTATTTTCTCTCACCCAAAGTTTAATTACTAGAATCATGTGCCCCCCATGAGAGGCATCGGGCATGGCTTTCGGGGAGCACACCTCAAAGCAGATAATCGGCACCAAGTCGATGGAGCTTCAGGGAAAGAAGATAGTTCTATGCATCACGGGCAGTGTCGCCGCCATAAAGAGCACAGAGATCGCCAGGGCGCTCATGAGGCGGGGCGCCGATGTCTACGCCATCATGACGCGTAGCGCGCAGCAGATCGTCCACCCCGACATGGTAGAGTGGGCTACAGGGAACCCCGTGGTTACCGAGCTGACAGGCAAGATCGAGCACGTCACCTACGCAGGTGAGCACGAGGAACGCGCCGACCTCATACTCGTGGCGCCCTCTACGGCGAACACCATAGGGAAAGTCGCTGCGGGCATAGACGACACGCCCGTGACCACGACGCTGACCACTGGGATAGGGGCGGGTATACCTGTCATCATCGCCCCGGCGATGCATGCCTCCATGTATAACCACCCCATCGTCTTGGAGAACATCGAGAAGCTGGAGACAATAGGCATCAGGGTGCTCATGCCGCGGATGGAGGAGGGAAAGGCCAAGATCCCGGGCACCGAGGAGATCGTGCAGGCGGTCGTAGACGAGCTCACCGTAAAGAAGGACCTAGTCGGGAGGCGTGTGCTGATAACCGCCGGGCCCACGAGGGAGTACCTGGACGCGTTCAGGTACATCACCAACCCCAGCTCGGGGAAGATGGGCGTGGCGTTGGCGAGTAACGCGCTGGCGCGGGGGGCTGAGGTCACCCTCGTCTATGGGCCTGGTACCGCGAAGCCGCCGAGGGAGGCAAACGTGGTACATATTCAGTCCACGGATGAGATGCTTGAAGCAGTCAAGAACGAGCTGGGCTCAAGGAAACACGACGCAGCAATCCTTTCGGCGGCTGCAGCCGACTACGGGCCCGCAGACAGGAAGATGGAGAAAACGCCTTCGGGAAGAGGCGAGTGGATCATAGAGCTGAAGCCTCTTCCCAAGGTCGTGGAGAACGTGAAGAAGGTTGACCCCGATATCTACCTCATCGGGTTCAAGGCCGAGTACGGTGTCTCGGACGAGGAGCTAATCAACCGGGCCTACGACAGGATGATAGGAGCTGGCATGGATCTGATAGTCGCTAACGACGTCTCAGGGGAGGGTGTGGGCTTCGGGACTGACACCAACGAGGTCTACATCGTGGACCCCGAGAGGCGGATAGAGCACGTGAAGGCGAGCAAGTACGAGATCGCTGCCAAGATACTTGACATGGTCAGAGAAAAAACGGTGTCTAGCTGACTCGTTTTTTCGTGTTTGAGACAAAGACGCGGCGCGTTGTTGACGCGCATCGTCGTCTACATGGTCCTAAATTGTGTTTTTCTGGCGATAATTTGATGGATTTCTCTCAGATAATGAAAGTAACTTTATAAAACCATGATGGGTAGAAGAAACCATGAAAGCAAGTAAAACTTTCCTGACATTTATGTTAGCGTCGCTGATGGTTGTTCAGGTAGCGCTCCCAACAGTGATAGGAGCATTCGAGGTACTAGAGTCAGAAACATGTTACGGCTACAGGCTCGACACGCTCTACTACAAGGGCGGCGGAAGCGCGTTCTTCACCCACAACGAGAACGTCGGTTTCTGGACGAAGATCGATGACCCGCCAACGGATCTAAGCATCAGGGTGATCTGGACAGACCCCGACGGGAGGCAGTACGATTCCAACTCCGCGGAGGTCGTCCAGCTAGAGGGCGAGGAATGGGGGATGGTTTTCGACTCGATAGATATCTACGGCACATCCGTCGAGAACAAGAAAGGCGTATGGACCGTGGAGCTGAGCATTGACGGCACTGTGGAGGCGGCAAAAGAGTTCCAGATACTGGACTACGACAGCATCGTGTCCGACTTCGCGATCCTGAGGGTCCAGATCAACACGATACAGATGGGGTACGACACGCTGCAGGCGCAGAACCAGGAGGTCATCCAGCAGTACGCGGAGCTGCAGGCAGACTACAACGACTTGCTGGCAAACCCGCCGAACTCGGAGGCGACGGAGGAGCTGCAGGACCAGTACGACGAGATGTACAGGGAGTACCTTCAGATGCAGGCCAACATGGACACGACGAAGATGATGATGTACGGCGCGGTCGTCGTGGCCATCGCAAGCGTGGCGGTCGCCGTATACTTCGGAGCCATCAAGCGCTCATAACTCCTTTTTTCTTATCATTTACAGGTAAAGCTCTAATACCTTGACTCGTTCAGTTAGGCGGCGTCTTGTTTGGCGAATGTTCTAGTACTTTATGATACGTGGATGAATCCTGACGCTGAGGAGATGTGGCGGACAGCTTTATCCGAGGCGATGGGCGGCGACTTCGGTGGGCACAGCGTGTCTTTTGTCGAGAACTTGGAGGGCGACTTCAAGTGGGGCACTGAGCCGAGGGAAGGGGTTAAGGAGGCAAACGGTGACTCCGCGAACATCAAGAAGCATATCCGTGACGCCGACGTGGTTGTCACGGGGTACGCGCCGCTCACGCAGGGCATCATGGACGCAGCTCCTGGACTACGGGTGATCGGCGTCTCCAGAGGGGGGCCCGTGAACGTCGACCAGGAAGCCGCCACGTCGAAGGGAATCATGGTTTTGAGGGCGGTGGGCAGAAACGCTGAGAGCGTGGCCGACCAGACGCTCGGGATGATGCTCTCCGAGTCAAGAAACATTTCGAGGCATCACCACGCGCTCAGAACCGGACACTACTTCAAGGTGATCGAGGAGTCTGGACGGCAAAGCTACATGTCGGGGTTTAGGTGGATGGAGCTTGACGGGAAGACGCTTGGGTTGATCGGCTACGGCCAGGTGGGTCACAGGGTTGCTAGGCGGGCTGAGGCGTTCGGCATGCGTGTCCAGGTCTGCGATCCATACGTGGAGGCGGAGACATTAAGGCGGGACGGATGCGTCAAAACTGGTCTCGATGAGCTTTTGGCGTCCTCTGATTTCGTGTCGATTCACGCCAAGCTCACCCCTGAGACCAGACACATGATAGACAATGAGGCGTTGAAAAAGATGAAGCCCACGGCGATCCTGATCAACACCGCCCGGGGGGAGATAGTTGACGAGGAAGCGCTTTACACGGCGCTGACTGAGGGCTGGATCGCCGGCGCGGCACTCGACGTGTTCGAGGACGACCCTATAAAGAGTGATAACAAGCTCTTGGCGCTCGACAACGTAACGTTCACCCCCCACTCGGCTGGGAGGTCACCTGAGACGGAGATGAGGGGGTACCGCCAGGTAGCCCATCAGGTGGCATCGTATATACGCGGGGAGGGGGTAGACACCATCCACGTGGCTAACAAGGCGGTGTTGGGGTAGGGGCAGGCGTTGTCAGAGGAAGGGCTCCTGCTTATCATCGACGCCGGTTCAGGTGGAGCGAAGGCCTTCTTGGTCGATTCCGAGGGTAGAATCGTACGAAGCTCCAGCAGTCCATGGGATCGTAGGCAGTGGAACCCTGAAGAGGCTTGGAGCCTCGTTTGTACAGCCGTCAAGAATGCTCTCAGGCTCGGCAAGGTAAACCCACAAAACGTCGTTGGCGTCAGCTGCACAGGGATGAGAGAGGAGTTCGTTCTCGTTGACAAAGAGGATAGGTGCATTCAGACGACGATGACAGATGACAGCTGGAGACATGGAGAGAAGACGCTTGAAAACCTGGGGGCGAGGATGTACGACATATCTGGACACTGGCCTGTGCCAAACTGGATCGCTGGCAGCATCCTGCCTTGGCTAAGACAAAAAAACCAAGACACTCTGAAAAGAATCAAACACCTGCTTATGACAAGCGACTGGGTGAACTATCGCCTCACAGGAGTAGCCGCTACAGAGGGCTCCATGGCATGCGAAACAGCGCTCTACGACGTCAGGAAGAACCTCTGGAGCTGGGAACTGATCGACGAACTAGACCTCCCAAGGGAGATGTTCCCCGATGTGCTGCAGAGTGGTGAACCCCTTGGCTTCGTCACAGGGAAAGCTTCGCAGGAGACGGGGATCGCTTCAGGAACCCCCGTGGTGGTGGGAGGAGCAGATACTCAGTGTGGGCTTCTCGGGGCTGGAGCCAAAATAGATGAGGCCGTCGCCGTCGGAGGCACCACGACGCCCATCCAGGTTTTAACTGATGAACCAGTCTTCGACAAGAAGAGGCATACCTGGACCAACAACTACCTTACGCCCAGTTGCTGGACGCTGGAAAGCAACGCCGGCTACACGGGGAGAGCTTATAGTTTGATAAGAGAGGCTCTGAACAGAGTCTACAGCTACAATGATCTTAACATACATGCCTCAGAGACGCCGTCAGGTTCAAACGGTCTCCTTGCTTACCTAGGCACACATGTTTTCGACGCGGGGCCTCCATACTGGGAGAACGACCGGCTGGGCGACATAGACGTCCCGCGGACCCTTGTCGGCAGGGACAGCTACTCCGTGGGCGAGCTGGCTAGGTCTGTCATCGAATCCAACTGTTATGGGGTCAGGGCAAACATTGAACAGATCGAGAGGGTATCAGGAGCGAAGTTAACGTACTTGAAGTTCTGCGGAGGCGACTCGAGATCGAGGCTTTGGGCGCAGACACAAGCTGACGTGCTAGGGGTTCCAGTCATCGTTCCTTCCTGCGTTGAGGCAACGGCGTTGGGGGCCGCAATATGTTCGGCGGTGGGGGCAGGGTTCTACAATGGCTTCGATGAAGCGGTGGAGGCCATGGTCCGACTGAGGGATCCGTTACACCCAGACAGGGGTAACCACGCGACATATGAAAGGCTCTACCAGAAGTGGCTTAAGGTCCGTGAATGCTTGCCCGGAATGCTTTAAACGGCAACGGGACCCAGATATGAAGTGACCCTCCTTGGATACGCTGGAAGAGCTGAGAAATAGACTGGCTAAGGTTGGGAGGCAGCTGTTCGATTACGGCCTCACCTACGGCGCTTCGGGTAACATCAGCGCAAGGATGGAAGACTCAAACAAGTGTCTGATCAAGCCTTCAGGGTACCGGTTCTGCGACTTGGAGCCGGAGCACTTCATAGTGGTGAACATCGACACCCGGGAGGTAGTCGAGGGCGACGCCAAGCCCAGCATAGAGACCCCTTTCCACACCCGGCTCTACCAGCAATGGCCTGAGGCAGGAGGCGTCGTGCACATACATCCAAAGTACTCGACCATACTTTCCATCGCCGGAAGGGAGATCGTGCCCATGGGCCTCGATCTGTATCAGGCTCCGGCTCTCGCGAAGGGCATACCGTTGTCCAGGTTCGCGCCCCCTGGAACGGAGGAGCTCGCCGACAACCTGGTTGAGGTGATGAAGGACCACGTGGCGTGTCTCATGCCTCAACACGGCGTCACGGCCATTGGAAGGACCATCGAGGAGGCTGCCGTGAACGCCAGGGTAGTAGAGGCTTTGGCCGAGCTGCAGTACAACGTGATGCAGGTGGCTGAACCTGTGCCTCTGCCTGACTCGATGCTGGAGATGCTCGTGAATATAGCCAAGGAGAAAGGGTTACTCGTCTAGGGCGCTGTCCTTCTTCATCTTGGCGAGCCTATGTACGAGGGTCTCACCTGCATCGAAGTCGTCTATCGGCGAAAGCTCTATGAGCCCGGACTCCTCCGCCGACATAAGTGCTTTCTCGCCTCGCTCCGTCCTCACAATCACCGTGGACCAGCCGCCGGGGCTTCCTACGTTGCCCACGGAGACGTCAGCGAACTCAGACGTGAAGTCGTCGCACCTGTGGCAGCAGGGGCGCACAAGAGCCTTTACTTTCTTGAGCCTGGCCTTGTGAACGACCTCGTCACCCTTGTAGGCGTAGAATCGGCCGCTCTTGATCTCGAACTTGGTGACCTTGCCGGGGTCGACGCCGTTAGACTCCAGGTAATCCATCAAGTCTCCGTAGTTGAAGGTCTCCATACAGAAGAGCCCGACCCTGAGCCCCACGGAGTCCGTGAACCTCTTGTTCCTGGACTTACCCCGGGTAAGCCTGCTTAACCCCCTCATCTGGCAGGCCGTACCCACCACGGCGATGTTACCCAGCTTCTCCTCTTTCACGGCCTTCTTGACGCCGACGAGGGTCGGGCTCGACGTGTACTTGGTGCCCGCGCATTCGATCACGGTCTCCTTATCCTTAGCCATGACCGGGATCGGCATCCATATCTTGTCTTCCTCCAGGCCGGCAACGATAACAGCGTCGCCACAGTCCTCGATGAACTGGGACAGCAGCGAAGTCACGGCTCCTCCGTCCTGAGCCTTCTCGTGGATGTCCTCTCTCATGGTTCTCGCGGCGTACACCGCCCTGTAGATGCCTGTGAGCTGCTCGCTCTCTTTCCTGGTCCGGCCGTGGATGGCCTCATCCATCTCGTCTACACTGAAATTTGTTCTAGGGCAGTTGGCGTAGCATAGACCGCACTCTATGCAGTCGCCGACGAGGTGAGGCAAGCCTTCCTCTAGCTCTATGACGTTCACGGGGCATGCGGCGACGCATGTGCCGCACGAGACGCATAGGTTTCTGTCGACCACGTCCTTGACCAGGTCACCGAAAATCTTCTTCTCTTGGGCCAATGGGAATCAATAGAAGAACATGGTAGATGTTTAACAGTTTTTCTGGAAAAAGGGCAGTAATTACTGAAATTATCGGCGAGTAAAGTTTCTCAAAGGTTTTTATAGTAACAATATATTCTTTGTCAGGTCTTGAGGGTGTCAGTGTTTTGAAGCTGGACGCTATATTCAGGCCGAAGTCAGTAGCCATCATTGGCGCCTCTAACACTCCGGGTAAAGTCGGGCACGTCTTAACTAATAACCTGCTCAAGAGCGGGTACGCGGGGAGCGTCTACCTGATCAACATACGTGGAGGCGAGATCCTCGGCCACCAGTCCTACAAGTCCATATTGGATGTTCCCGGTGACGTCGAGCTAGCGGTCATAGCGATACCCTCAAAATATGTGATATCCACCGTCGAGCAGTGTGGAGAGAAAGACGTAGAGGCGCTCATAGTCATCTCCGCCGGATTCAAGGAGACTGGACACGAAGGAGCCGAGCTGGAGAAGAAACTCGTAGAGACTGTGAAAAGGTACGGGATGAGGCTGCAGGGACCCAACTGCCTGGGCGCCGTAAACACTCACGTGCCTTTAGACCTGAGCTTCGCGTCCTCCCTCCCCAAGAAGGGCAGCATAGGGTTCATAACACAGAGCGGCGCATTGGGCACCGCCATCCTAGACTGGATCATCGCCGAGGAGATAGGGTTCGGCAGCATAATCAGCCTCGGCAACAAGGCCGACCTCGACGAGATAGACTTCATAGAGGCAATGGCCGAGGACCCGGACATAAAGGTGATTCTATTATACTTGGAGAGCATCGAGAGGGGCCGAAAGTTCCTGGAGGTAGCCGAGAGGGTCGTCAAGAAGAAACCCGTCATGGTGGTGAAAGGCGGCACCAGCAGCGCCGGCGCCAAGGCGGCGGGCAGCCACACGGGGGCCATGGTCGGGAGCTTCCTCGCCTATCAGAAGGCGTTCGACAGGGCGGGGGTCATCCTCACGGAGAGCATGGAAGATCTGTTCAACTACGCCGTGGCTTTCACCCAGCAGAGTCTGCCAGAGGACGAAGGAATAGCCATAGTCACCAACGCGGGCGGCCCCGGGATACTGTCCACCGACCTTGTGGAGAAGCTGGGCATGAAGATTGCCTCGCTCTCGGAGGAGACCGTGAAGAAGCTGAAGGAGAATCTGCCGGACGCGGCCTCCACGGGGAACCCGGTAGACATCCTCGGGGACGCGCTTCCTGACAGGTACGCCGTCGCCGTCGAGTGCGCCTTGCAGGACACCAACGTCCACGCCCTGGTCGTCCTGTTGACGCCACAAGCAATGACTGACGCCCTGACGACGGCCAAGCACGTCGTCGATCTATCTAGGAAGTACCCGGATAAGCCCGTGATATCGGTGTTCATGGGCGGAGACTGGGTAGCCGAGGCGGCCGAGCACCTCAAGGACAACGGCGTTCCCTGCTTCAATTTCCCCGAGAAAGGGATCAAGACGCTAAACGCGCTCTACCAGTACTCGCGCCAACTAAAGCTGCCAGAGCTGACGCCCCCAGAGTACGAGGACATCGACCGGGAGACCGTCAGGAGGATATACGACCGCGTGAGGAAGGACGGCAGGAAGGTGCTCTTCCCCCATGAGGCCGTGGCGGTCGTGCAGGCCTACGGCGTGAACGCGCCGCCGAGCAAACTAGCCACCTCCGCTGAGGAGGCCGTGGAGTTCGCAGAGGAGATAGGGTACCCTGTCGTGATGAAGATCGTCTCACCGGACATAATGCACAAGACTGACATCGGCGGCGTCGAGCTTAACCTCAACAACGCCAACATGGTGAGGATCGCATTCGAGGAGATCATGCGGAAAAGCAGGAAAGCCCAGCCCCTCGCCAAGATATACGGCATAACGGTGGACAAGATGGTGCCCAGGGGCCGGGAGATGATCATAGGCATGAGCAGGGACCCCCAGTTCGGGCCCATGGTGATGTTCGGCCTCGGTGGCATCTACGTCAACTTCCTCAAGGACGTGAGCTTCAGGCTCGCCCCTATGAACGAGAGGGAGGCCCAGGAGATGATGGAGGAGACCCGCAGCTACACGCTGCTGAAGGGTGTCCGCGGGCAGGCCCCCGCAGACATCGACGCGGCGCGCGAGGCTATACTGAGGATCGGTCATCTGGTCTGGGACTTCCCGGAGCTATCAGAGCTGGACATCAACCCGATCCTTGTCTACGACGAGGGCAAGGGCGTCAGCGCGCTGGACGTCAAGATGACGCTTAGAGATTAGTCTCTTACTTGGTTCAAAGCCTGTTCTAGATCGTATTCTAGGCCGTATTTTCGCTGGAAGTAGTAGACCACGTTCCCAACGTCTCTCTCAAGGAGTTCCTCGGCGTTGGGGTGATCCGTCGATGTGTACTGGGGCCAGTCGATTATCCAGACCTCTCCTTCGCCGTCTACCAGTATGTTGTACTCGCTGAGGTCCGTATGGATCACCCCAGCCCTGTACGCGAGCCTCACGTCCTCCAAAATGTCGTCGAGGAACAGCCGAGGCTCATCCAGGCTGATGATGTCCGAGAGCTGGGTTCCCTGGATGAACTGCATCACTATCACGTGCCTGTTCTGGTCTATGGGCTCCGGCACCGAGACGCCGGCCTCGTGCATGCTCTTGAGAGCCCTATACTCTGCCTCCGCGGCGAGCCTTGACTGGTACAGCCACGAGATGTGCCGCCTATCCGCGACGTACTCCCTCTTACGCCTAGTATCGCGGAAACTAGTCCTGCCCAGCCTGTGAAACTTTACAGCCACCTTCACGTCCTCGGGAGTGACGGCCTCGAAGACATCGGACTCCTTCCCTATACCTATGGATGGACCTAGGGCCTCGAGCGACTCGGCCTTCACGAGTGCGTTGAGGGCCAGGAGGTCGTAGCCGTTGTAGTTCATTATGTAGCCGAGGTATGGGTCCCACTGGCGGTACAGCAGCTCCAACTCGTCGAGCCCCTTCATCCTATACTCCACCTCGCGCTCGTTGAGGCCGCTGTACCTGACGACCTCTTTAACTGGGACTACTTTGTGCTGTATCATCCCCAGCTCTATGGCCTGCAGTATTCTGAGGTCGTAGCTCTCCACCTTGGTTATGGCTTCCGCTGCTTTCTCGGCCGAGGACACAGAATAAGGAACGGGATCGCTCTATATATTAGGGATGTTAGAGTTTCAGCCTGTCCTTTAAGGCACTGGAGACTGGGATGCCTACAACGCCGGCGACGATCATCTGGACCATGTTGAAGGGAAGCTCGCTCAATGCAGCGCCGAAGCCGTACATGAATATCTGGACGACGAAGTAGCCGCCAACCATCACGGCGCCGCCGGCAAGCCACGCTATGACAGCCTTTTTCATGGTTCTCGTGTCGGGGTTACCCGCCAAGTGTCCCGCTACGTATCCCTCCGCGCCCTTGATGACTGTGGTGAAGATCACCCAGTTATACCATCCTCCCAGGAGGTCGGCCAATCCTGAGCCGAGTCCGCCGGCTAGAGCACCCACGAGGGGCCCGAAAGTCAGGCTGGTGATGATCACTATGCTGTCACCGAGGTTGAAATACCCGCTCGTGGCGGGGATGGGGAAAGCGAACATCATCGTGGCTATGGTCGCTAAAGCGCCCATGACTCCGATGGCCGCTACTTGACGCGTGTTGAGACTCGCCATGCGTTATTATAGTTATAACTATAATATAAAATATACTAGTTTAAACTATAGTATCATATCCCTCAAAACCGGTCACACGGATAATCAGTTACAGGACCATTACAGGAGAACCTGCAGATCGTCGAGGGCCTGAAGAACCCTCCGACCCCTATCGGTAACCTCGAGGACCTTCCTCTTACCGGAGGCCATTGAAGAGATAAGGCCACGGCTCTCGAGGTCGTTCAGATGCTGGTACACGGCCCCGAGCGTCATCTCACCCCCCATGCTCTTCCAGATAGCGTACCCATAAGTGGGCTGCTGAGCTATTGATCTGAGTATCCGCTCCTTCGTCGCCAGCCGGGACCCCAGCCGGGGGGCCTTCCTGTGCTTCGTCAAGCTGCTCAGTATGTCGTCCGCCTTGAGTCCGCTGCTCGTAACGAGGCAGACAACGTTATCTCCATTCTCTATGCGGTTCCTCACATTGTCAAGTTTCAACGAGGCGACGGGGGCTGCCGACGCCGGCTCAGCGAATATGCCCTCGAGCTTAGCCATCTCCTTGCCGGCGGAGACCATCTCGTCGTCGGAGACGGATACCGCGTAGCCGCCTGACTCCTTCAAAGATTTTAGGGCCAAGGCGCCATATATTGGCTTGGCGACCCTTATCGCCGATGCCTCTGTTTCGCCGTCACCCACGTCTATGGGCTTTTCCTCTCCTCTGGTGTATGCCTGAGTTATGGGTGCGCAGCCCTCTGCCTGGACTCCTATTATCCTGGGCTTCCTGTCTATGAAGCCCAGCTGTTCCTGCTCCAGGAAGCCCTTCCAGAGGGAGTGCAGCGTGGCTCCGCTGCCCATTGCCAGTATAACCCAGTCGGGGACGCCGTTCTGCTCCACCAGCTCATACGATATGGTCTTTAAGCCTTCAACGGATAGAGGGTTGAGCTCCGTGGTTGCCTGGTACCACCCAAGCTCCTCCTCGAGCTTGCGAGCTCTCTCTATGGACTCCTCGATGCTTTTCCCGGACTCCACGATCTTGGCGTCGTATATCATCATCTGGGCCAGCTTGCCCACGTCCACGGCCTTGGGGACTATGAGGTTGCAGCTCATGTCCATCCTAGCGGCGTAGGCGGAGACCGAGGCGCCGTGGTTCCCGTTGGTAGCGCATACCAGGGAGTCGTACCCCCTGCTGGCCGCGTCCGAGACTATCAGCGCGGCGGAGCGGTCTTTGAAGCTGTTGGTCGGGTTCCTGCTCTCGTCCTTGAGGAACAGGTTCTCGATCCCCATGGCCTCGGCTAGCCGCCTTGACTTCTGGAGCGGGGTACCTCCTTCCCCGAGGCTCACCGCCCGGGAGACCCTCGGCATGACCTGCCTGTACCGCCAGAAGGTGAAGGGGCCGCTGAACTTGACACCGCCCTCCCCCGGGACCAGATTGTACTCTAGTATGCCTCCGCAGCGCCTGCAAGTCGATGGGGGGTGCTCCTGATCCATCGTCTCCCCGCATTCAAGGCAGACCAACTGCAGCTCGAGGCCCATCAAATATCATATGGTCGGGTCCGGTTTTATTCTTATGCTAATTCTTTTATTGGGTACAATGTATCAGTTCACGTATCACCGTTGAAACTCTCTGAACTTAGGCCAGGCATGGAGAACGTCGAGTTGATGGTCGAGCTTATCAGCATAGAGGAGCCGCGTAAGGTGACCACATACAGCGGCCTGGAGCACACCCTCGTCGAGGGGCTCGTGAAGGACGGCTCGGGATCCATGAGGCTCACGGTGTGGAACGAGAAGATCGAGGAACTCGAAGGCATCGAGGCTGGAGACACGTTGAAACTCGTTGACTGCTTCGTCACGTCTTTTAAGGGTGAGCTATCCGTCAACGTGGGCAGGGACTCAGGCATACAGAGGCAGTGACCTTCCATGCAGGGAGAACTACTGGATAGACTCATGGAGGCGTCTAAACGGCACCAGAGGATGAACGGCTGCCACGGCTTCGAGCACACAGAGCGTGTGATTGGGCTCTGCATGGTTCTCGGCGAGAGACTCGGCGCAGAAATGTCGGTGCTCATCCCGGCTGCGATACTCCACGACGTCGGGAGGGGTGAAGACAGCCACGCCGAGAAGGGAGCCGAGAAAGCCAGAAGCATCCTCACGGAGCACGGCGTCCCAGGTGACAAAACGGCTAGGATAGTTGAGGCCGTCAGGGTGCACAGCTTCAGCGGGGGGCTGGAGGCGGCTTCACTTGAGGCTCAGATACTCAGCGACGCCGATAAACTAGACGCGATGGGAGCAGTCGGCGTCTACAGGGCTGCACAGTATAGCGGTGAACATGATAGACCCCTAGAGGAGTATGTAGGCCACTTCCACGAGAAGCTCCTCACCCTCAAGGGGCTTCTCTACACAGATGAGGCTAAGAGGCTGGCCGAGAGCCGCCACAGGTTCATGGAGACCTATCTGGAGGAGTTCATGAAGGAGTTGAAGGCGGAGGCCTAGGGCTCGCCCCAGCGTCTGTACAGCTTGTTCGGCACACCCAGCTGGTCGAGAATCTTTCCCGAGATGAAGCTCGCCAGATCATCGACTGACTCCGGGTGATGGTAGAAGCCGGGCATGGCTGGCAGGATCACTGCGCCGAGCCTGCTGAGCCGAGCCATGTTCTCAAGGTGAACCGCGTGGAGCGGCGTCTCCCTGGGCACCACCACGAGGGGCATACGCTCCTTGAGGTGGACGTCCGCCGCCCTGGTAACTAGGTTGGCGTTGTAGCCGTGGGCCAGCGCCGCCACCGTCTTCATAGTGGCTGGGACTATCACCATCCCGTCCACCCTGAAGCTGCCGCTCGCGAGAGGCGCCTCCAGGTCCTGAGGCTCGTATGTGAAGTCAGCTAAAGCGGTGAGCTGCTCGACGTCGCCCAGCTCGTGTCTCACAACGGTCTTCCCTGCCTCGGTTACTATCAGATGAGTCTCGATCCCATGGCTCCTCGCTGCCTCAAGGAAGTTTTTTGCGTATATTGACCCGCTGGCACCTGTAACCGCCACCACAAGCCTCATGCCTAGATTCACCTGGATGGTATGATGTAGAAGTTGTGGGTTATAAACTGATTCGGATCAGTTTTTGCCTGGTGGTGGTATCTGTGGTTCTATGCAGATGTAGAGGATGTTGTTTCCCCTGATGAAAACGTCTCCGTAGGACGCGACGAGCCCTGATGCGTCGTACTCCTTGGCTCCCTTGAGCATCATGTTCATGTACCCGTCAGCGCGGATCATTTTTCCCCAGTACTCTCCCCTGCCCTTGAGGGCAACGGCGACGTTGCTTCCCACCGACTTTATCAGTACGTTGAGCGGCTTCTTTCTTGGCTCCAAATCGTTTGCACCGTTTCTAAGTAATGAATAGTGCATATGTGCTTTATATAAAAACCTTCTGAAACAGACAGTTTCTCCATTCACTTTTCTAGCATTATTCAGATATGATCATCCAGTCGTTTATGTTTTCACTATCGACAACCTTCCTTATTTTTAGGTTAGATTTTATGAATAACTCTATAAACTCCTGTTTGCGCAATGATTTTTTCAGGGTCGAAACCACGAGGACCCCGTCCCCGCGTCTAGCCGAGTCCATCTCCCGGAGCATACCCCCGGGGCTCGACGCGTTCTGTAGGACGGTGAAAGACATCACCGAGTGGAAGACGTGGGGCCTGAAGGGTAGACTCTCCGAGTCTCCGTTCACCAGTTGAACCATGTCCTTGGCTCTATCTCTGGCTTTACTCAGGAGCTTGACAGAAACGTCTAGGCCAACCATGTATGCCGTAACGTACTCGAATAGCAACCCCGTGCCGCATCCGTTGTCGAGGACTATGTCGTCAGATCTTATCCTTACCTCCGCGAGCATGGACTCGTACTTGAGGCGCTGTTCCTCGGTGTACCTCAAGTCGTAGACCCTGCCACCCAGATCGTCGTAACGGTCCCTGATGGTCCTCTTCCCAACGCTCATAGTCGCACGCTCGCCACTTGCTTATTTACTGATTCACAGATATTATCCCAAGTGTGGTTTAAATGGTTGACACAGGGAAAGAGGACTGGGAGAGGTTCGGCAGGGCGAGAAAGGCGGCGGCCCCAGAGATCGTCGAACTAAACAACTGGCGGGCTAGTCCAAAGACCTTCGACGTCGCGTCTTACTACTGCCAAACCATGATCCACAGAGCCCACGTGGTCATGCTCGCCGAGAATGGTATAATATCGGGTGACGAAGCAGCCGCGATCATCGACGGCGTGAAGAGCGTGGCCGAGGAGGCCTAGGCTGACTCCAGGCTCACGGCGTACATGTCCACCGAGACGGCGCTGATAAAGAAGATAGGAGACCTCGGCGGCAAAATGCACATTGCTAGGAGCCGTAACGACCTGGGCCACACCCAGCGAAGACTATACTACAGGGATCAGGTGGAGAGGACCGTGGGATCGGTGATCGAGTTCAGGCGGAGGCTTCTGGACGCGGCGGAGAGGAACGTCGACACCTACATGCCTGGGTACACGCACCTGAGGCAGGCTCAGCCAGTCACCCTGGCCCACTACCTGCTCGCCCACGTGGAGGCCGCGGAGAGGACGGTCCAACGGTTGGAGGACGTCTATAGTCGAACAAACCTAAGCCCAATGGGGTCGGCCGCCTTCGCGGGCACCGGGTAGCCCATAGACAGGCATCGAACCATGGAGCTTCTGGGCTTCGACGACTTAGTGGAGAACTCCCAGGACGGCGTGGCTTCCGTCGACTACTTCATGGCGTTCTCAGCCGCTCTCGTGATACACATGACCAACCTGAGCAGGCTCGCTCAAGACATCCAGTTGTGGTCGACCGACGAGTACATGATGATAGACTTGGACGAGGCGTACGCCGGGACCAGCAGCATAATGCCCCAGAAGAAGAACCCACTGGTCCTCGAGCAGGTGAAGAGCCACGCGTCGGAGTGCTTGGGCGCCATGGTGGCGGTCTTCTCGGCGATGAGGGGAGTCTCATACTCGCATATTCTGGACAGGGTGATGCTGGAGCCGGTTGTGATAGATACGGCGGTAGGCAGCACGAACGTCATGGCTGGGGTGGTCGAGACGATGAGGCCGATGAAGGAGAACATGAGGACGAGGCTCAGGGAGGGTTTCAGCACCATGACGGATCTGGCCGACACGTTGGTGAGGCTCCACGGCCTCTCGTTCAGGCAGGCGCACGACATAATCGTGGAGGTGACCCTCAGTGCCATCAAGAACGACGCCAAAGCCGAAGAGATCACAGTCGAGATGATCGAGAGAGCCTCGGAGAAGGTGGTAGGCGAAGCGCTCACTGTCCCAGAGCAGGAGCTACGCTCAGCAGTTGACCCGGTGCTTAACGTCCAGAGGAGAAGGGTCATCGGTGGACCCGCCCCGGAGTCGGTGAACAAGATGATTGAGAACCAGCGGAGAAGGCTGAGAGACGAGGAGGAGAGAAGAAAAAACAGGATAAAAAGGATAGCCCAAGCAAACGAGAAACTTGTACGGGCGGAGCAGGCGCTCGGGACGACTTGAAGAAAACAGCTAACTCTCTACCTCCAGGACGTAGGCGGGGTAGCTCTCGACGAACCTGAAGCCCAGCTTCAGGGCGGCCCTGTTTGAGGGCTCGTTTCTCTGCCAACAGTGCCAGCCCACCTGGCTGAACCCGTGTTCAAGGCAGCGCCTCATGAGGGCGTCGGCTATGGCTGTGGCCAGCCCCTTTCGTCTATGCTTCTCGACGGTCGCTATCCCTATCTCGTATCTGCTGCCGTGGTTGTACTCGGACATGCACCACGACACTATCTCGTCTCCGATCACGCCGCAGACGCCCACGCTTTTTTCGAGGAAGTCCTCCCCTGAACTCCTCTCGGAGCACATCTCCTCCTTGACTTGATCGAGGTTCCCGTAGGAGCCGCCCAGGAACTGTCTGTCGATGACTTCTAGTCTGAGCCCATCTCGTGGGGGTTCACCCCATTCACGCGTCCTCGCATCCAGCTCATAATAGTTCCTCGTGTTTTGGTGTACCTTCACGCTCTCCAACAGCTCAAAAAAATCTAATAGGCGTATCTCCGGGTCGACGTAGACGATGAAATGTTTCGCTCCACGGTTTATGCTGTCGAGTTTTACCTTGTTGCCTATGGTCTCCGCTGCTCTGCGCTGCTTGTCTTCATCACCCAGCTCTCCGGATAGAAATATTCTGGACTTCGTCCAGGTCAAGGCGCACCTCGGCTCATCTGGGTTATCCGCGAATACCTTGGAATCCGTCAAGCCGTTCAGTATGGAGCCTATCGCCGCGTGGTGCATCAGCGGTTTGAAGACCTCTGCGGCTCGACGGTGACTCTTCCTAGGGAGCTCATCCAGCATGTCTTCACAGTCTCTTTTCATGGATAAAACGAAATTGATTGATCGTTAGCAAAAAAATGACAATTATAACCAACGTTTCCTATTGAAAATGTGCTGAAAAGTAAATATTTGAAAGGGTAAAAGCCATTTATAGATATTTTTCAGATTTTAATGCAATTCTTTGATAATATTTAGAGAACAGCTATCCAGTTTTAACAACTTCAAATCATTTTTTCATCATGGTATAAAAACATGTATCATATATTGGACGTGTAAACCGGAGTTATCGATTCTCGTCTTTTGCTACGTTTCCTAGGTATCTGATCGATTCAAGTAAGTATTATATGGCGTGATAGCGGCTTCCACCGTATGAGTGTGAATCCACGCCACAGGTCAAGCAAGGTGTATGACGGCCCCGACCGTATGAGCCACCGCTCACTCCTGAAGGGCACGGGGGTGTCGAACGAGGACCTGAAGAAGCCGTTGATCGCGATAGCCAACAGCTTCACCGAGATCAACCCGGGCCACGTGCATCTTGACAAGCTCGTCGAGCATATCAAGCTCGGCGTCGCCGCCGCGGGGGGAGTGCCGAGGGAGTTCAACACCATCGCGGTCTGCGACGGCATCGCTATGGGGCACCAGGGGATGAAGATGAGCCTGCCGAGCCGGGAGGTCATCGCCGACAGCGTCGAGATAATGGTTGAGAGCCACGGCTTCGACGCCATGATCTGCGTCACGACGTGCGACAAGATCGACCCCGGGATGCTCATGGCCGCGGCGAGGCTCGACATACCCACCATATTCGTCCTCGGCGGCCCCATGAAGCCGGGCTGCCCGACCTGGGGGCGGTACAAGGACAAGAAGATCACCGTCCAAGAGCTCTTCGAGGCGGCGAGCCTCATGGTCAGCGGCAAGCTGAGCGAGGAGGAAGCCCTGTACCTGGAGGACATCTGCTGCGGCCCCGGGGCCTGCGGCGGCATGTTCACCGCCAACACCATGCAATGCCTAATCGAGTCAATCGGCATGACCCTGCCCTACATGGCCAGCGCAGAGAGCACAGGCATGGAGCGGGCTAGGCTGGCCCAGAAGGCTGGTAAGAAGATAATGGAGCTCCTTGAGAGAGGGCTTACTCCGAGGAAGATCATGTCGGAGGCCGCGTTCAGGAACGCCATAGCGGTGGACATGGCGTTGGGCGGCAGCACCAACACGGTGCTCCACCTAAAGGCGGTGGCGGAGGAGTGCGGCATCGACCTGCCCCTCGAGCTCTTCGACGAGATAAGTAAAGAGACGCCCCACCTCTGCAACATGGCTCCAGCCGGACCCTACAAGATCGTGGATCTTCACAGCGCAGGAGGCATACCCGCGGTGATGAAGAGGCTGGAGGACAGGCTGGACACCGGGGTGATCACCGCCACAGGGAAGACGTTGAAGGAGAACCTGAATGGGGCTGACGTACGCGACGACGAGGTGATCAGGCCGCTGGACGACCCGGTCCACGAGACCGGCGGCATCGCCATAATGAAGGGCAACCTCGCCCCCAGTGGCGGCGTCGCCAAGATGGCTGCCATCGACCCCGCCATGTGGGAGTTCACAGGCACGGCGAAGTGCTTCGACCGGGAAGAGGACTCGCTGGAGGCCATCCACGGCGGTGAGATCGAGAACGGCGACATCATAGTCATCCGCTACGAGGGACCCAAGGGAGGCCCCGGCATGAGGGAGATGCTGGCAGCCACCAGCGCCGTCGTGGGCTACGGCCTCGACAGGGTCGCCATCCTCACGGACGGCAGGTTCAGCGGCGCGAGCCGCGGCCCCTGCATAGGCCACATAGCGCCGGAGGCGGCAGTCGGCGGGCCCATTGCCTTGGTACGGGACGGCGACAAGATCGCCATAGACATCCCGGGGAGGAAGCTAGATCTATTAATTTCCGATAATGAGATGGCTGAAAGGAAGGCTGATTGGAAGCCCAGGCCGCCGAACGTGACGAAAGGCGTCCTCGCGCGGTACGCGAAACTTGTCACGAGCGCCGACAAAGGCGCCGTCCTCAAGATATAAAACCTCGCCACGAACATTTTCCGTTCATTTACCCTAGGGGTTTTTTGCGAAAAATGTTCGCAAAACACTGGTTTTTTATGGATTCATGTGTCGAGCGTCTTGAATACTTGATCATCCGCTAAGAAACACGGGTTTTGTCCCAGAAATGCGAGACAAAGGCCGTTTCTGAAGGGCTCAGATAGTATCAAGGTCGTCACCATGATTGAGGGCCCTAGTTCACGACATTCATCTGAAATTTCGAATACATAGGAAATAGCATACTCAATTCAAGTTGATCGAAACAGCCTGTGTTAAGTCTACGAGACTTTCTCACGTTGAGGGAGATAAGAAAGACCAGGTTGAGCCTGAAGTGTATAGCCTCTATACAGGTTCCTCTGTTTCCATTGTTTCAACGGGAATGGTTGATCTAAGCCAAAGGACAAAGTTATGTTTTGGTTAGGAACACGATTCGAATATGATCCCTTAGGAGAGAAAGGACGTACACAACAGAGAATAAAGTTCTATCCATCCCAGCGTCCAACGAGAGGGACTCTGGTTTCATCATCGCTGTCTCCGAGAACACCTATTTCTTCAACAATTTTTTTCGTAAAAAGGTAGGGTATTTGACGAGAAAATATCTATAGGACAGGATTAACTACTGAATCAAGGTCTCTTGAGGATCCCTGATTTCTTTTAGTCTCAAGAAAATCGGGAGTCGTTAGAGTGTGTGGCTTTATGCCCTTTCTTCATCATGCAAGAAAAGAACAACGAATTAGTGAATCGGCCCGACTGAGCGTTACGCTGCACCCCCTCCTTGGACCCCTTAATTCCTCCGGATTTTCATTTGTCCGGACATTTTAAAGACGCGTAGACTAAGTCCATTTGACCAGAAATTTCATCTCTCATCCACATACCCATCGGCTCAGGCAGCCCCCTGCTTCTCGTATAGCGTTCCTGAGGCCCTCCTACAAACCAAAAAAACGCCCAAAAACGGCTTTTTTGACATGGATAGGGATTATGTCCAACATTGTTTTTGGTTTTTATATATCGGAGGGTGCTTCGGATGTAAACGTTAAAAACTGTGCAGTATAAGGGCAGTAAATTAACATTTTTAAGTCATTTCGCAGATCGCTTGTTTTACGCCTTATAGATAAAGTACCTTCAAGATTATGGACACGAAGTGTGTCCAGCGTTTTCTTGGTCTCCAGACATAGGCTTCACGTCTTTAGGAGGCTCTCAGATATTTTCTTACCCTCCGGACTCAGGGACACGTCAAAGTTCACGGATGACAATCCTAGTTTCTGCAGGATTCTCCCTCCGATGCCGATGGTTTTCTCTTTCATTTGGTATAGGGGGGGTGACTTGGATCTCATGTGGGCCTCCAGAAAACTGCGGAGAGGCCTGGGTTGGAGGATCGTGTTCCCTGATATCTCCTTCAGGTCAGACTTTCCTCTCGTTTTCTGTAGGGCCAGCAGTATAACGGAGTTGATGTATAGAGTCTCTATTTCTCTCAAGTCTCCGGTTTTCAGCTCCTTGAGGCCTGGGATATGTGTTTTCTCGATGGTTTTCTGTTCATTTAGGTTAGGGTATTTGCCTAGAAATCTCTCGATTTTTCGCCCAATTTGGTATCCTTGGGGCGTTAGGCGCCATATATCGTAGGTATATCGGCCATTATACGCGACTGTTGTGGGTTTTCCTCTTTCGCTTTCCTTGGTGATGAGCTCTGCGTCCATTAGGTCGTTGAGCCAGTTGTGGAGGTCCTTCTTGCTGTATTTTCGATTGTAGTCTTTTAGGAGGTGCTGTATGTCCAGTGTGGTTAATCCTTGGTCTTTTGCGTCGAAGAATAGTTTGTAGACTAGTCTGGCGTTGTCGCTGTTCATTGGTTTTAGGGGGCCGTCGAACAGTTCGTCCAGGTTTTGGGCTGTGAGGCCGTGTTTTTCTGTGCTTTTAACTACATTTCCCATATTATTTAATATTCAGGATTTTCCTGAATATTAAATTTGTGGTCTTAACCAGAAAAAAACAGTGTTTTCGGAAAACCATATTACGTCCTCGCATAAATATGAAGAGTAGTGATGGTTTTGGTAAGGCCCAAGATATATGTTACACGCCAGCTTTTTCCAGAAGCGATTAAAATAGTCGAAGAAGTCGCAGAGGTAGAGATCTTTGAGGGAGAAAACAATCCCATTCCCAGAGATCTTCTACTCAAAAAAGCTAGGGGAGTTGATGGATTAATTCCTCTCCTGACCGACAGAATAGACGCAGAGCTCATGGATCAGGCAGACAACCTCAAAGTCGTGAGCAACTACGCCGTGGGGTACAACAACATCGACGTTGATGAGGCCACCAAGCGAGGCATCAGAGTCACCAACACCCCTGGAGTTCTAACAGACACCACGGCGGACTACGCCTTCGCCCTCATGATGGCTATAGCCAGACGAATAGCCGAGGCAAACAAGTACATCAGAGACGGGAAATGGATACACGCGTGGGGGCCAAAGATGTTCATAGGCGGAGATGTCCACGGCAAGACCCTGGGCATCGTGGGCATGGGCAGGATAGGTTCCGCCATGGTGCATAGGGCCAGGGGCTTCAACATGGACGTCATCTACTACGACTGCGTGAGGAACCCCGAGAAAGAGAGAGAGCTCAACCTAGAGTGCAGGACGCTGGAAGATGTGCTAGAGAACTCCGACTTCGTGTCAATACACGTCCCCCTGACACCCGAAACCCACCACATGATTAGTGAGGAACAGCTCCGCATGATGAAGTCTACGGCTTACATCGTGAACACCTCCCGTGGCCCAGTGATAGACGAGGAGGCCCTCTATAAGGCGCTCAAGGGGGGCTGGATCGCAGGCGCGGCGCTGGACGTCCACGAGAAAGAGCCCACCGACCCGGACAGCCCGCTCCTGGAGCTCGACAACATAATAGTCACACCCCACATCGCCAGCGCCAGCGTCGAGACCCGAACGAAGATGGCCGTAATAGCCGCGACCAACTGCGCCGCGGTGATAAGAGGCGAGGAGCCGCCCAACCTCGTTAACCCAGAGGTCAAGAAAGTAAAGCCACTCATCTAACCCATTTTTCGAAGAAGATCTCACTCAATACCCCTAGGGTAAATTAATAAAAGATCTCTCGTACTCACAGACAAAACACGTATCCACCGTTACATTGAGCCATCGCATGGGTTGGAGCCACAAAAACCAGGGCTTTGTCCCAAAAATCTGAGACGAAATACCGTTTTTGGGGCTTAGAGTCCGCCCTTCCTATGCCTTGAACCAAGGACCTTGATCATGTCCTCAACCATCGCCGGCAGATCGTAGTCAGGGCTCCACCCCCACTCCTCCCTTGAGGCCGAGTCGTCGATGCTCTTGGGCCACGAGTCTGCAATGGCTTGCCTGTAGTCAGGCTTATACTCTATCTCGAACTCTGGGATGTGCCTCTTGATCTCGGCCGCGAGCTCCCTGGGGTTGAAGCTAAGCGCTGCAAGGTTATAGTCGCCATGGTGTTTAAGGCTGGACAGGGAGGCGTCCATGAGGGTCACGAACGCCTTGAGGCAGTCGGGCATGTACATCATCGGCAGCACCGTGTCCTCCCCGAGGAAGCATGTGTACTTCTGGTGTTTGATGGCCTCGTAGAATATCTCAACGGCGTAGTCCGTCGTGCCGCCGCCCGGGGGCGCCACGTTGCTTATGATCCCAGGGAGCCTGGCGCCCCTGACGTCGACGCCGTGCTTCTCGAAGTAGTAGTTCCCCAGCAGCTCGCCCACCACCTTGGTGATCCCGTACATCGTCCTTGGCTTCATGACGGTCTCCTGCGGCGTCAACACCCTCGGGGTCTCGGGCCCGAAGGCAGCTATGGAGCTCGGGTGAAAAACCTTGAGCTTCATGTCCTTGGCCGCGTTAAGCACGTTCATCAGCCCCTCTATGTTGATTCTCCACGCCAAGTCCGGCTTCTGCTCCCCCGTAGCAGATAGAACCGCGGCCAGATGGTACACGGTGTCGATCTCGTGTTCCTTGATCAGACGCCGCATGTCGCCCTCTTTGAGGACGTCGAGGGTCTCAAAAGGTCCGTCCTGATCCACAGCGGGTTGCCTGATGTCTGTTGCGACGACGTTTTCCTTACCGAACAACTCACGAAGCCTGGGTGTCAGCTCTGAGCCTATCTGACCGAGAGCGCCAGTGATTAAAACTCGGCTACCTTTGTCTCCCATTGAGCACTCAAAGAAAATCAGCCACTGAGTACTTATTTCCTTCCCTTTAGCTTGTTGAATGGCAAACGTAACAGGTTATTGTCTCATATATCTGAGGCAAAAGAGGGTTTGATCGAAAACCGTTAAAGGGTAATCAGCGTTCGTCTCATTGAAGGTTCTATTATGAGAAACCCAACAGCATTTCTCGGGAAAGAGTACAAAGAACTGGTGGAGAAATCCCTCGACTGGAGGCTCAAAGAGGTTCAGGGACCCAGCGAGCCCGTGAGCGTAGTCGACGGCCGAGAGGTCATCATACTGTGCTCTAATAACTATCTGGGGCTGACGACTCACCCCAAGCTGAAGCAGGCGGCCATCGACGCCGTGGAGAAGTACGGCGTGGGCTCAGGGGCGGTAAGAGCCATCTCGGGCACCATGGACCTGCACATGGAGCTGGAAAAGCGGCTCGCCAAGTTCAAGAAGGCCGAGGCGTCCCTAACGTACCCGACCGGATTCATGGTCAACAGCGGCCTGATCCCGCAGCTCGTCGGAAAAGAGGACATCATAGTCAGCGACGAGCTTAACCACGGCAGCATCATCGACGGCGTCAGGCTCTCCAGGGCCGACCGCGCAGTCTACAGGCACAACGACACCGAGCACCTAGCCGAGGTCCTCGACGAAGCCGAGAAGCACAGCCCAGAGTACAGGCGTATACTCGTCATAACCGACGGCGTGTTCAGCATGGACGGAGACATAGCCCCCCTGGACGAGGTGGCCAAGCTAGGCGCGGAGCACGGAGCCATGATCTACGTGGACGACGCCCACGGTGAAGGCGTCCTCGGCGACGGCGGCAGAGGCATCGTAAGCCACTTCGGCTTGACTCATAAAGAGGTCCACGTCGAGATGGGCACTTTTAGCAAGGCGTACGGCACCATAGGCGGCCACATCTCGGGCAGCGACGCCCTGGTCAAGTTCGCGTGGAACAAGAGCCGCACATGGCTTCTCAGCAGCAGCCACCCGCCCGCCGTAGCGGCGGCAACCATCGCAGCCATCGACGTACTTGAGACCGAGCCCCACCACGTCATGAACCTCTGGAAAAACACTGACTACTTCAAGAAGGCGGCCCAGGAGCTGGGCTTCAACACAGGCAACAGCCAGACCCCAATCATACCCATAATCGTGGGGGAGAGCCACAAAGCCAAGGACCTAGCCGACAGGCTCTACCAAGACGGGGTCTTCGTGGTCCCCATAGTGTTCCCGATGGTGGCCCGTGACCTGGCTAGGATCAGGGTCCAGATGCACGCCAAGCTAACGACGGAGCAGCTGGACTCCGTCCTCGAGAAAATGGAAACCATAGGCAAGGACTTGGACATCATCAGGTGACCCAATTTTTCACTGGAAGAAAGCGGTCAGAGGCCTGCCCTTCTTCTCCTTCAGCACCTCTGAGCACATCTGTGGCGAGAGCTGCCTGTACTCGTACCCGTAGCTCTTCAGGAGCCTCTCGGCTCCCTTGGCGAGCTCCGGGGCCACCAGTATCGCCCTCACCGGCCTGCCCTCGTCCCGGTCTATGACTTCCATGTACTTCTTGAGCTGGTTCACCGCGTCCTTGCTGGCTTTCACGCGCTTTATCTCCACGACGGTGAGCCTGTTCATCTTGTCGACGCCTATGATGTCGATGAAACCCGGGTCCACGGGCATCTCCTTGGCGATAGGTCTGAACCCCTCCTCCAGGAGGTCGGGCCTGTAGAGTATGGCCTCCTGCATGTCCTTCTCCGAGGCGTAGAGGCTGAACTCCCCGGCGTCCACGAGGTCGAGAACCGCGACCAGCGCCACATCCGTGAAGGTTACCTCCATGGTCTCATGCTCCTTGCGTCTGTAGACCCGGACGACTAGGCCGTCCTCGTTCACCCTCGTCCGGAAGAGGGAGCCGGCGGGCTGCCAGTTGACGGGGGAATAGTCTTTGGGCCTGTGGACGAGCGCCGAGCCGTCGGGTTTGAAGAGGACCACGCGTTCACCGGGCTCCAGCTTGCTGCTCGCCCTGCCCTCGTAGTCGACGGTGCATTTGCCGGCGATTATGACGGTCCTGTGTCTGGAGATGCCTGTCTTCACGGCCTTCCCCGCCTCTCTGAGGGAGGGGTTCTCCAGCACTATCTGTCTCTGGGGGTGCTCCACTGCTCTAGCCTACGGTTGTCACTATCGTCGTCCACGCCGCGTTCATCTTCTGGTCGTAGACCTTCAGGTGATCGGTGGCGTAGTCCATGAGGAAAGTGTTGTGCCCGGGGTAGAGCCTGTCCGGCTCGTAGGAGACGAGCCTCTTTATAGAAGCCTTCCAGTCGTCGAGGCTGAACCCGGGGCCGTTGATGAAGCCCAGCCTGCCGTTGGCCCCGGCGGTGTCGCCGCAGAAGATGCTCTTACGCCCGGACTCCTCCATGAGGAGGCACATGCAGCCAGGGGTGTGGCCGGGCGTGTGTATCACCTTCAGCGCCACGTCGCCGACCTGATAGGTGTCTCCATCTCTCAGCTCCGCGTCCACCTTGGAGGCCTGGAACTCTAGGCCACGCTCCAGGGCCATGTCGTAGAGCATTAGTTCTCCGCGCTTCTCGATGCTTTCTCTGTCAGCCTCGTGCGCCACGATTCTGCAGCCCGTCATCTTCTTGATCTCGTGGTTTCCTCCGACGTGGTCGAAATGGCAGTGGGTGTTGAAGGCTGTGATGATAGTCTTGGGATCGAACCCCATTTGCTTGACGTTCCTAAGAATGTCCTTCTCTCCGTTCCCTCCCCCAGTGTCCACGAGGGCTAGTTCGGTTCCCCCGTCTATGAGGTAGACGTTGCAGTCTCCCGGCGCCGAGTAGCCGAAGTCGTCTCCTCCGACGAGGTAAACCCGGTCAGTTATCTTCATACAACCAAACAAGGCATTATCCGCCGAGGTTTTATAAGATTCGCCTTTACCCAGCCATCCGTCCACCTATCTATGGAGAGGAGAATAGGGCATTAGCCTCGGGTTCATTGCTTCAAAGAAAATGGTGGGCTTATTAGTTTGTTTTCTTATTCCTTGAAGGACGCCTTGAACTCGGCCTCCATCTCAGGGTAGTATTTTTCGTTGAACTCTTCCAGCCGATCTGGGTGCGTGAGCTTTACGTGAAAACGTACTCCGCCGGGGCTGGCCGATTTACGGTCACAGTAAGGGCACTTATACTCGGTCGTCTGGGTGCTCAATAGGGCAACAACACCGGTGAGATATGGTGTCTGTGGCTATAATAGTCTTTACCGTAATCTATCTATAAACATCGTTCCGTGCACCGAGCCAATAACGTCGTTTAAATCATATCTCGGCCACTGTGGGCTCATCGACAAGAAGTATAAAGAGCACTCCTATCACCAGCAGGGCGGCGGAGAGGATGTACCACGGATAGGATGGGTTAAACCTGTAAATATAACCGCTCAAGAACGTGCCCAGGGTCTGCATCGCCATCCCCAGCACGCCGCTGCCCCAGGCTCCCCTCATAAGCCAGATTCCGCCGCCTCCTATGGACGCGAGCACTCTGCCACGTTTCTCCCTGGGGATCATGTCAGCGAAGAGGCTCTGGAAGCTTGGGTTCATGAAAGCGTTGGTGAGCGTGGTGACGACGGCGAGGAGAGCCACATGCAGATAAGTCTCGCATCTTAGGTAGAGATAGCACTGAGCCGAGCCCAAGATCATGCATAGTCCCGCTATCATCTTCTTGCTGTACCTGTCTACTATGCTGCCGGCGGGGATGCCGAGGACGACGCTCACGACGCCGGAGACGAGCATGACGCTACCCCACTGCTGCACGCTGAGCCCGATGATCTCGGTGGCCCTCACCACCCAGAAGGAGCTGGCTATGGACGCGAACAGCACGCTGGAGGACACCAAGAGCGACAACGTGTACAGCCGCCTTGGGGTCTCCTTCAAGACGCTGAACACGCTGCGGTAGGCCTCCAGCAACAATCTGGGAAGCGTTGAGAGGCTAAGGTCAAGCCTTTTGGGGCTCTCCACAGTCTCCTTCAGGTACCTCAACCTGAACAACGCGATGGCTGAGGCTACCCAGAAACCCATGAAGTATAGCCCATGCATGGCCTGGCTGATGCCGATGTTGTCTATCAGCCAGCCTCCGATGACGGGTGCGGCTATGCCGAAGGCGCTTGGTATGGCGACGGTCGCGGCGAAGCCTATCCCCCTCTTGTCCGGCGGGATGCTGTCGGCGATCAACGCCTGACGGGCCGGGAAGTAGAAGGTTACAAGGCTCTGCACGAACATGCCCACCGCGAGCCACTGCCAGGAGTTGGTGAACGCAGGGATAAGGAAAGAGGCTCCGTACATGAAAGTCATGTAGGCGATGAGCTTGATGCGGCCTTGGTAGTCCGCTATGTACCCGCCGAGGGGGTACAGTATCATGCCGGCCAGGTTCCCCACCGCCATGATGACCCCGATTGTCTCGTAGCTCCCGCCGAGGTGGAGGACGTAGAGAGGTAGAAATGGCCATATGATGTCGATGCTCGCCCTCCAGACACACTCGCAAACCGTCATCACGAGGACATTACCCTTCATGAAGCTGAAGATCTCTCGGACCGTCTGCATACTTTACACCGACGAAATACCACCCATGACACTCACCCGGCTATAAATTTAACCACAGACGTGCATCTTTTTAATCACCCAACAATAGACAATACAGATATGAGCGCAAAGAAAAACAATGTCACGTGGATCACGTGCCCCGACTGCGGCTCAAAGATAGGGATAGTGATATCCGTCGGGAAGAAGGCGCCTGTCGTGGTGCACGCTGAAGAGGTGGAAGCCGAGGGCGAAGTATGGCCCCCTCAGGAGGTTGATTTTAGAGCTAGGTTAGAAGCCGCTGGCGTTGACCTTGCGCTCGTAGACGTCGAGCAGAGCGAGGGAACCGCGATGGTGAGTCCAAAGAAGTTCCTAGGGGACATGTGGGGGCCCATCAACGATACGATGAGAGGGTTGGGCGGCACCTGGATAAGGAACGGCAGGAACAGCCGCTGGGAGATAAAACTCGAAGAACCCGAAAACTAGCCACCAGATAGAATATCTTTAATCACTTCCTTGACCCAGATCCCTGTACCTGAGACCTTCTCCACCTTCTCCAGGTAATCCGTCCAGCTCAAGCCCAAAGCCCGTCTCCACTGAGGGTAAGATTTCTCAAGGTTACTGTAGGCGGCCTGGTGGTGTTCACAGTACACCGAGTCTCCCTGTTTTTCCCGGTCGCAGATTCTACAGTCTGTCAGACGGCTCCCTCCTCTGCATGAACCCCGGTGACGGCTTCAGCTATGGCGGCCCCAATCTCACCCTCTTTGTCCTTGAACTGGGCGAGGATGGGTTTGAGAGCCTCCTTGACGTCCTCTATC
>Ga0265594_1000626_pt1 | contig 28705 bp, 36 predicted proteins | sample saktaG_11_FD_190147 | JGI IMG/M metagenome (GOLD analysis project Ga0265594, IMG submission 190147) | Saline water microbial communities from Sakinaw Lake, British Columbia, Canada - sak_2011_5_24_80m | ecosystem: Environmental > Aquatic > Non-marine Saline and Alkaline > Saline ... | reverse complement strand
CACGTAACGCACCGCGAGACCGGGGAGGACGATGAATAACAACAATCGATCGGAACGAGCGCAGCAGAAGCGGGATTTTGAGACCTACGCGGAGCTGGAGAGCGTAATAGAGGAGTTGAACGAGTCCGTGGATGCGATTATCGTGGAGGGCGCCCGTGATAAGAAGGGATTACGGGAGCTGGGAATCACCAAGGCGATCCTGATGTGTTCGACGAAGCCTGATACCGCGTTCATCGATGATCTCCGCAGCAGGTACAAGCGAGTCGCGATTCTCACTGACTATGACCGCGCGGGAAAGCGGTTCAATAAGCGACTGACCGTGCGACTGGAGCATGAGAGCATCAAGGTTGAAACTAAGTTCCGCAGCAAGATCGGGCGGATTTTGGGGCTCCGCGGCATGCGGGATATCGAATCGGTGAACGCGCTCAAAAAGAGACTTCTTTAACGCCCAGGGTCTCCAGCATACGCCTGAGCTGCCGCACACTGAGCTGGCCCGGTGCGAGAGCCTGCTCGCCCTCGAGATAGCCGTAGGTCAAGAGCGAGCCGTAAAGCGGTGCGATAACGCGCAGATGCCGTCCGAAGGACCCCATGCCGATCATCGCGATGCGCTTCCCCTCGCGCGTGAGCTCATGGGTGAATTCAAGCAGCATCAGAGTGTCGTCGAGCGACTTGGGCGTGAGGGCGATCTTCGCGATACTGCCACCTCGCTCGTGCATGCAGGTAATGATCCGCAGGAGTTCGTAGCGAGACCGCATGCCGGCGAAGTCGTGGAACGAGCAAATGACCGGCACGCGACGCTCGCGCGCCTTTGCGATCAGCTGCCTCCGCTCTGCAGCAGAGGAGAAGAATTCGACGTCCACCGCTTGAACCTCAACGGCGTCGAGAATACTGCGGAGTAGCGCGAGTCGTTCCTGTTCGGTGCCCGAGAACGCGCCGCCCTCCGCCCGATTTCGGTTTGTGACGATCACTGGGAGCGGGAGTGGGTCGAGGAACTCGGTGATTTGCGCGAGGCTCTGATCCTCCTGCTTCAGCAGGTCGACACGGAGCTCGAGCGCGTCCGCGCCTTCTTCGGCTGCACGTGCCGCATCCTGATGCGATAAGGTCCGCAACACGGCCACGATTACCGGTGCCCGTTTCAAAAAGACTCGCTCTGGCATTTTTTCGCGCACCTACCACCTCGCGTTTGCTGGTAAGAACAAAGCGGCAGGGTGTTTTAAGGATATGGTGTGGAGAGAGATGCCCTTACGAAAAATAGGGAAGACCGAGGAGAGGAGAGCTGTTTCCCGAGCGACTACGGCGAGCTGAGCTGACTGCGGCGCTGGATGTTGATAACCGGAACGGCACTACCGACCTCCCCCGTTCCGTCTCCAGTGCTGTGAGGAACTGAGGTGCTTCGCGTTTATCCGAGGCTCTCAACGAACTCCGCTTCGAGCACGGGCGCGGGCACGATGTCCAGGAACATAATACCCGCGTGCCGCAGGAGCTCCAGGAACCTTGTGGCGTCCTCATGTGAGAAGTTGTACAGCTGGAAGAGCTCAGCAACCGGTGAGACCAGGATGGTACTGCCCATCATGGTCGTCCGCCCTTTCGAGAACCGGTTGGTCGCGACATCCCGAATGAACCTGCTGACCAGTGCCGGCGCGCTAGAGCCCGCGATGGTGCCGGTGATCGCGCTGCGATTCACGTGCCGGAGGTACGCGGCTTTGAAGGTCTCGTAATGGGCGAGCTCAAGGTCGTCGATGACCGCATCGTAATCCTCAAGCGCGGTCTGCTGCACGAACGCCTTCAGAAACCGCTTGCCCGCTGCAATCGCGTCCCGCAGCTCTGCCGGGTCGTGGAGCAAGAGCGCGACGTATGGCTTGATTCGCGTCTCCCACAGCTCCATATCCGTGCTCAGCACGGACATATCGGTCCGGTACCGCACCCGGAACCGTAAGACCAGTGCGGCGATGTAGGTGCCAAGCGTTTTAGCATCGGACTCCACGAACTCCTGCCCGAACCAAGGTACCGTCTCTTCTTCTGTCATGGTAATAAGAACAAGGGAAAGGGGGGATATTAGGTTAACGTGACCCGGCACAGGAATCAATCTCGTCTCGGCCAATGACGGTACGAAGAAGCTGAAGCGGTGAATGCCGGGGGTTAAAAATGCAACAAAGAGAACTATGAGGATAGCAAAACAGCTCGTGCTAGAAAAGTTTAATGGTAAAGAGATACTTACTATGGCTTAGGGGGAGGTGATAAAAATGGTCCGCATTAGACCGTTTGAAGAAGGCGATACTGCCCGCCTGTTAGCTATCGAGAAGTTATGCCCGCACGGTAATGAACAATGCGCTGTGGGCGTGGATAAAAAATCGAGCATTACTGCGCGCTATGCGCTGTATGATAACTGGAACGTTCTCGTAGCCGAAGAAGAGGACGGTGCAGTTGGTGGATGGATCGGCTGGACCGTGAAGCAGTCGCCCATGCCACCAGGGCCATACGTCTATCTAGTTGAGGTGATGGTGCATCCGGACTTCCGGCGCAAAGGAGTGGCTACCACTCTGGTGAACGAAGCGGAGAAGCAGGCACAAGAAAACGGTTCAAAGCACCTGTATTGCTATATCTACGGCCCGAACGACGCCTCGAAAGCGTTGTTCGAGAAACTCGGCTATGCGAACATGAGAGCGCTCAAATCATGTGCAGTAACAGCCTATAAAAAAGCAGCAATCGCAGAAAACTATACGATCGAACGCGTTACAATAAGGGATATTCCTGCTGTGGTGCGGCTCATTAACGAGTATAATGCGGGGCGTGCGCACTTCGCACCCTACACACCTGAAGGGTTCGCAGCATATCTGAACGGAATCCCCGGATACGGCTTGAAGCAGTTCTGGGTAGCTCACGAGAAAGAGGCGGAGGGTACTGTAGTGGCCTGCGCGGGATTATGGGATTGGTCAGTACTGGCTGAGATGTGCTATACGAAAGAGCCGCGTATGTGGAAAGTGATGCGCACGCTATTAGGATTTTGGAGTCTCTTTGGTCGAATGCCGAGGATACCCGCAGAAGGCGAGTTTTTCAAGGTGTATTTCATGACCGATCACGCATTCGAACCGGACCACGCCGATGCAATGTCAGCCCTTATCGGCTCATTCAATAACGTCGTACTCGGTGCCAACCGTGATTTCTTCGTCGCCAACCTAGATCCAGACGACCCACTTGTTGCAGTACTCAAAAAGTTCAAACCGCAGATTGATACGTGGCACATATACGCCAAAGCACTCGAGCCCGGAGGCGAACTGCCTGCGTTCAGTCCCTTCTACGTGGATATCAGGGATTGTATTCTCTGAACTTTCTTGGAGATAAGGCGGTGAACATCCCCTTTGGAAAGCTGAAATAAGGACAAAAACGGCTATTCTTGTAAAAATAAGCTGACCTTCCCACATGCGTTATTTTAGTTTACCCAAACTCCGCAAGTTAACCCATAGGTAGGTAGCGCCTCAGGGAAGAGCGAGCACATCTGTCGTGCCCTCGTTGGCAGCTGTGTGCGAAGGATTCCCGTGGGCTCCGTTCTATTCTACGATCTGTGCCACCGTTGAGAGCTCAAAGTGGAACTGTGCACGCTGCAGCGCGAACAAAGATAAATAGGTAACTGCCCATAATTTGTAGTATTCTGCGCCAACCAAGCGTGCATCCGGTATGGCCGGGGTGTGGTAGCGGTTATCCCTGGGGACTGTGGATCCCTAGACCTGGGTTCAAATCCCAGCCCCGGCCCTCATTTGTAACTGCAAGCGTTCTTTGCCTACTGCTCGGCCCAAGTTCTTTAAACGAATCCTTTCAGCTTTAGTACGGTGCTGGTCAGAATTATCTCGCCCCGCCACCCCCACCACCAAAGCCACCACCGCCGCCAAATCCGCCACCGCCTCCGATGCCCCCAGCACCTGCTCCCGTTGCTACCGGGGTCGTCATCCTGAATACGTGCCCGAAGTAGAGTGGCATGTATATCGCTGCATCAGCAGTAACATCAGGAACACTCACCTGCAAGTGCTCCATCGCTTTCGCAACCTTATCGCCCACACCGAGCGCAGTTCCGTAGACGAGCCACTCCTTCCACATGGTCACATCTTCAGGTGCATACTTCCGGATCGATGCGAAGTCCGAGAGAAACGTTTTGAATGCATGCCACTCGAGTTTCTCTTTATAATAATCGCTCTTCCACCTGCCAAAGAGCGCCGCTGGAGCCGCCACCGGTGGAATCGCTTGAAGAGAAAGGATGACTGAAGCAACGAGAGCGGTTTGTACCTGGGGATACGTATCCCTGAAATTGAAGAATAACAGGATCATGACAAGCAGCGTGAGCGGAAAGGGAATAATGAGCTTTGCAACCTGCATCCGGCCGCCCATGACAAACTCTTCCGCGACGCTCTTATCCGCAACCTTCATCAAGCCACTCAATCTGCTGTGAATCACGCTGAGCCCGAGCTGCGCATAATCACCCATGCGCGCAGCATCCCGTAACTCCCCCATTCGTGCCGCAAAAGCTTTGGTGTCAAAGACGCCGTTTTCCGCGTAGTCTCGTAAAAACGAGAGCACGCTCTGCTCATACTCATCAATCCCCTCAGTAGGCTCTTTCAGGAATGTGATCCTCACGCTTCCACCCGACTTCACTATCCTACCTTGTTCGCCTTCCGTCTCTATCTTCAGGATCCCGCGCCGCTGCAAATCGAGCAGGGTTGCATAAAAGCCGTGCTCATCGAAATCAAAGGCGTCCCCTTTGAACACGAGGTTCACCAGCCAGGGCTTCCTGCTCTTCGGCACGTAGCTCAGGAACTTTGGCACCGTGAACTGTTTCTCTCTTCCATACTTGTAATAAACAAGCGCGAGCAGCACCGGAAAGAGGAAAATCAGTGCCAATAGGATAGAACTCACAGCAGAGAAGAAGCTGTAGGCCACAGAATATCGCGAATTTGCACTGACCGTTTTACCCTCAACGTCCGCTACGTCTCGTGGAAAGCCATCCATGCCACCAGCTACAATTTCGGGCTTGAGCAACAGCTCGAGCTCCAGAAGCGCATTCTTCGGGCTCGCGCCCGTTGCAACCCACGTATCTCCTTCATTGCTGATGTCCATTGGCGGGTGCGAGAAAAGTTGTACAACGGAATTATTCGGGTCATGAACGACGAGTGTAACCTGCTGGTACGGTAGATGTTCATTGGCGAGTTTCACATTCACGTGGCAATACTCAGCATCGCATTCCAACGGCTGATGCACCTTGAACAGAAAATCAACCTGGTACTCCCCCGCATCGAATCGTTCCGGCTTGTAGCAACCCGCCTCATTCCGCACTGCTAAGGAGCGAATATCACCTATGTATGCGGTTTGCGTAGTTGAAAGTAATGTTACATCACTGTTCCAGTCCTTCGTATAAGCGATTGTTCCTGGCGGTGCTGAGATGCTGACCGGTTCTACATACGGCTCACCGGGGTTCTCCCACGAAAGTGGCGCTTCCCAGACCCGATAGAGCATTCGGTACTTGCCAGAATCCGCTATTTGGTACCTGAACGATTCCGCAAGCGTCCCGTTTAAATACACATCAGCCCTGTAATGGCGAACGTAAACGTCTCCGTAGCCGGTGAGAGCGGCCGCTAGAAGCACGCCAGCAGAGCCAATCACGAAAACTGCCACTATCAGAATGGCGATCTGTTTCTTCTCACTCAACTCCAGCTCACCGCGGGCCTTCTCAGTTCCTCCTCGTTAAACTCGAGATACTCCATCTTCTTCAGACCGATCGAAGACCCCACGAAGTTTGAAGGCACGACGTCAAGCTTGGTATTGAATTCCTGAACGACATTGTTATAGGTGTATCGATGTCGCGCTATCTCCTCTTCCAGTTCTCTAATCGCGTTCATCGTCACCACGACAGTCTCAGAAGTCTTTAAGGCAGGATAATTTTCCGCAACCGCAATGAGACTCCCGAGCAAGCCACGGCTTTCCGCATCGATTCGCCCGAGTTCACCTGCGCCTGCTTTCCCGATGCTTGCTCGCAGTTGGGTGACCTTCTCGTACGTATCCCGTTCAAACCGTGCATAGCTCTTCACTGATTCAACGAGCTGCTCAATCATATCCAGCCGCTTCTTCAGGGCGACTTTCACCTGCCCGAGCGTCGCTTCTCCCGCATTCTTCAAGCTCTGGAACCGATTGTACGTCAGGAAGAAGTAAATAACGAGGCTGAGCACTAAAATTACGGCAAGCACAAGCAACACCACAAATAACGTATTCATTGGTTCTCTCGCTCCCCCTGTTGCCAGTCAGTAAGTGCATTATCGAACTGAGCTTAAAAAGGTATGGATGAGTGCATGTATTGTTTTGAGGGTCTCAATTTGTTGGAGGGTGAGAAAGCCTCCCGAATTTCACCGCCCAGTACGCCATTTTCTGTGCAAGATAAGAGCGTATGCCACGACTCGTTCTGTACTGTACTTCTTCTTTGTGCTCGTTAAGTAAGCGGTCAAATCTTCACCCGCGTGGTGCGTGACTTGATGAGTTCCATTGCGCCAGAGGAAACTGCCCGATACGTCATAGCGGTCTTCAACCACCATTGAGGTATACAAAGACCAGGAAAGAAAAAGAAAAGAACAGGAGCCCGCAAAAATGCCGGGACTCCAGTTCACTCACTCACTCGCGATTTGACCTATCTCAGGAACTTCGAGACGAAGGGCGAGGTTTCTCCTCTGCGCAGGAAGTGCCCGGACGGACCTTCACCGAGGAACTCAGAGAACCAGGACTCGTGCTCGATCTCTTCGTTCAGGATCGCCTGAGCCAGGTCGTAGGTGCGAGGATCCTTGCCCGCTGTCATAGTGCAGATCTGCGTATAGGCACGGACTGCGCACCGCTCCGCTTCCACGAGCACCTTCAGGATTTTGGTGACGTCGCTGACCTCCGGTAAGTATGCGGGTGGACAGCCAGATATGTCGTGGAACTTCTTCATATCTCTGGGTAGCGCGCCCCCAAGCTCATAAATACGGGGCACGAGCGCTTCGAAGTGGTTCCGGTCTTCGATGCGGGCGGTCTCCGCGATCTCCTTGACCCCCTCGCCCTCCAGGCCGATGAGATTGGCCCGAAGGATGGTGTAGTAGTAGTACGTGGTCAGTTCTGCCGCAGCGTTCTTGACCAGAAGCTCTAGCAATTCGTCGACATTGATTCCCGATTGCTCAACCATCTCACGCGTTACTTTTGCCATACTCTATCACCTCCTGCTATACCTAAGGTGCGCGACACAATAAGAAGTTTTCGATTGCATGTCCTGATGCAGGTGGTACTCTTCTCTCCAAAGGCGCGCCAGTGGTCAGCTCGTGCCAAAGATCAACGCCTGCGCTGGCGCAAACCAGACCAGATCGGCGTTAAGCGCCCGAATGAGCTAAGAAAAGTGCTATCAAGACGACGAACATGTTCATTGCAAGGCCTATGGCGATAACGATGACGATGAAAAGTCCAGCTGCGCGTGCATCATGGCAACCTATTACAGCTTATCAATAAGAAACTGTTTAGGACGGATGCAACTAAGAATACTCAAAAACCCTCATTTAGCTAGAAGTCAAAATAAAACATTTTTATATCAGCGATTTATTTATCAACTATAAAAATAGGAGGTGATACCTAATGAGCGATATAGATTTGACAGAAATAGAGGGGCATTTAACCAACATTGAGGGGCATTTAGCGAAAATTGCGTCTGCTTTGGATGAGATGGCGGAATTTTTAGCTCAAATATCCCAAACGCTCTCATCGATAGATTGGCATCAGAGCGTCCATACAGAAGAGTTGGACTGAAAAATTAAAGTACATGAAAGCGCTTCGAAAACATCATATTGGGATGGGGAGGAAAGAGATAGAGTGAAGACGAAGGCTTTTGAGAAGGCAAACCATAAACTCTTACTTTGAATCCCCGCCCCCCCTTTGACCAAAAGAGAGTTACCCAAACGCGACATCGAGCACCATCATCACCGCGAACCCGAGCATCGCGCCCATCGTCGCCAGATCAGCATTCCCGCCGCGCTGCGACTCCGGCACGACCTCTTCAACCACGACGAAGATCATTGCGCCAGCCGCGAAGGCCAGCGCATAGGGGAGGAGCGGGCGGGCGAGAATGACCACTGCCGCGCCGGTAACACCCGCGATCGGCTCCACGACGCCCGATAACTGCCCGTACCAGAAGCTCTTCAGTCGCGAGATCCCCTCGCGCCGTAGCGGCATGCTCACTGCAAGACCCTCCGGGAAATTCTGGATCCCGATACCTATGGCCAGAGCGACGGCCGCAGCGAAGGTGGCAGATGGATAGCCCGCGACGATGGCGCCAAAGGCCACGCCGACTGCAAGTCCTTCGGGCACGTTATGCAGGGTAATGGCAAGAATGAGCAGGGTGCTCCGCTGCCACGAGGTCTTGATCCCTTCGGCTTCCTCGATCGGATAGCCGACGTGGAGGTGCGGGAGCACCTTATCGATCATACGTAAACAAGCGCCACCGGCGAGAAAGCCCACCGCCGCCGGGAGCCATGCGGGCATATTCTGCCCGCTCGACATCGCGATCGAGGGCGCGAGGAGCGACCAGAAACTGGCTGCGATCATAACCCCGCCAGCGAACCCCAGCATGCCGTCCAGTACCTTCCTGCTCACCTCTTTGGTCATAAAGACCGTCGCGGCCCCCAGCGCAGTCAGGAACCAGGTAAACACTGTCGCGAGAAGCGCCTGCAGAACCGGATGGAGATCCTGCATAACCTCCAGCATAATATATCTCTTGTACCTGCGTGCTCGTATAAAAGCTCTCCGCTCTCTCGAGCATTACACCTGGAGTCAAGCGTCTGCTACTGAAGTAAAGCCGGGCCTTTTTTCGGACTTTTGGGTAGCAAAATCGCTCTGGCAGAGAACTCTCTGACCGAAAGGAAGGTCGAGGATGAAGCCCAAAGAAGTGGTGGCAGGAGGCGGCTTATTTCTTTATTACAATTACTTGTGGATGGGTTTCTTTCAAACCGCCATACCAATCATTATTAATTCCTCACCCGTTGCCACTCCAATTTTCTTTAATCTGTCTTTCATATTTTGTAGTGGCATATTCACGTTACTTTACTCCCTTAAATAACGTATACGTATAAAAGCCATAGTAGTGTTTATTATTAAAAATGTAGTCATCTGAACCAGGAGCACATAGTCTTTTAAAATCCTTCCAATCATCTTCACTGACTTCAGATTGTGATTCTCCCCAAAACATTTCAAATAGGACATGCAAAGCATTTCGATCGTTCTCACTTAATGGAGCTATAATATCACCCACATACGTTTTAACTAAAATATCAGTAAACTCAGCGTTTTGCAACCAATATCTTCCGTTTAATATATGCTGTAGTGGCTTCATTCCTTGGATAAAAGGTGCTGTTGCTGAAGAAGTTGTATTAAGCTGAGCTTCAAGAATTGGGTAACCCGGTAGTAATTTCTGCGAGGACCAAAACAATATAAAAACAGATCCCCCAGGTTTAAGTACACGATAAAATTCTCTAATAATTTTTAACGGGTCTTCCGCTGGACAACCCAGCTCTTTTTGACCTGGCCATACTGTGTCAATACTCATTAACCAATCAAATGAATTATCATCAAATTGTAGCGAATTGACATCCCCTTCAATAAATTGAATAGTAGCTGTTTTATTATTATTTTTAGCATAATGAATGAAATCCTTGGATTTATCTAAACCAATTACATGCCCATTTTCTCCAACATGTTCAGCCAGCAATTTTGTAACATAACCGATTCCACAACCAGCATCCAATCCTTTGCTTCCCGCCGGTATATGTAATGACTTTATAATAAAATTAAGTAAAGGTTCTCTAAATTTAGTAAGGCATTCATAAGTAGATAGTTCTCTTTCGAAATTTGGAGTAGTATTTTCTAGTTCAGTTTCCATTGTAATACCCTTCTAATTGCTATCTTGGTATGGCGCTATTACACACATGAGCCAGAAGGCGAAGGCCGGGGAAGCTGAGCTTCCGAAGAAGTCCGCCAGAGCCCAATGAAGGTGTTGCTTGTATCTCATTTATACACCCAGTGCAATACTTATCCATGAAGGTATAACCCGATTTAAACCGTGTGAAATCCATGGTCCAATAATATTCTTTGTCTTATAAGTAACAACTCCCAGCAGTATGCCCTGTGTAGCAACAACAATTAAAGATAGTGATGTGAGATGTTGTGGATGAGCAAGCACAAAGGCTAAAACAGATGTAGAATAAGCAACTTTTAGATTCGTAATTTTCCAGATATACAAGAGAAGAACTCCTCTGAATAGAAACTCTTCGTTAAACGCTTCAAAGAATAGTATTACATTCCAGTATAGAGAAGCTGGTTCTATTTTACCCCACCATATTATTACTGTGAGTATCGCAGTTATCATCAATACTCCGAGACCAAAAAGGATACTGATTGAAAGGTTCTCCTTTTTTATACCTGTTTGTAGTAACGCCGTTTTGATTTCACATTTCTCAAGATAAAGAATTGCGATTAGAGGAAAAAGCGTGAATAAGATAAATTTCCCCATGAAATATCCCAGAGATGGTTCAATTATCTTACCTAAATCGACAGTAATTCGGTACCCGATGACTATCAGAACGCAACAAATGGAAATTATCGCCACTTTTCGTAAGTTCTCTCTCTTCCATTTCAGGCAGTATATAATAGGGATAAGTAGAGCTAAAAGCATTAGAGCTATCGGGAACATTCCAAGATTAAGAGACAATGTTACACCTCATTCTTTGTGAAGATACGCTGTTAGGCAACGGTACCATCATCAAATCACTATCAACATCAATTTTATTTTTTAACACCTTTTTATTTGTCCAATCATGTCACTTTATCGCGATTTTTACTTCTATTCGCTATTAACTAACGTTTCTATATACTCCACAAGAGCCACGGCGTTATTGAATTTATCGTTCTTAGCACTGTAAAGAAGGGTTACATTTCCTTTTCCTGCTTTTTCAAGTATTGCATCTAACAGCTCAGTATTCTTCTCCAATTCACCAAAATATCGCTTTTTGAATTCTCCCCACCTTTCTTCTTTATGGGCGAACCATTTTCTTAGTTCGGTGCTCGGAGCTATATCCTTAAGCCATAAGTCCACGTTGGCCTTATCTTTGCTTATCCCACGGGACCATAATCTATCAACCAGTATTCTGAATCCATCATTTTCGGAGGGCTGCTCATGTATCCTTTTTACTTTTATGGTCATTATAACACCCATTATCCATTACTTTTTTAGCAAGCTGCTTCCAATTTCTGCGATTCTCTCATCAACCCATTCCTTGGACTCCACCACTCCCTTCCCAGCAGCCTGTGTGTGCAGCGGATTTTTATCTTACACTATCCTTGGTACTCATGGGCTATATGGCTTTCGCATCGCTTGGCTTTTTGCTACGTACGTGCCGTTTGTTCCGAACATCAGGCATTTCCCAGACTTCAGCAGCAAAGCCGCTCTTTCACACAATTCACGCCCCTTTTCTGCGCTAAATGCTTCAGAGCGGATTCTCTCTTCATGCTCGCTAAACGTCCGCAAGTTCATTTGCCGCAGCGCATATCAGATAACTGATGCGCGTACTCATCGTGGGCTCAGGCGCGGGCGGCGCGACAGTCGCGAAAGAGCTCGCCGCTCAGGATGCTGAGGTCGTCCTGCTCGAACGCGGCCCTGTGGTAAGTGAGAAAGAGGCCGCTCACTGCTATGCTACTGCGCTATCTGAGGTTGATATCCTCAGAACCTGCTGCCTGGGCGGTACGACCCTGGTCTCCGCGGGAAACGGCGTACGCGCGTTAGAATCGGAGCTGCGTGCCCTTGGGCTTGACCTTCGCGCGGAGTTCGAGGAGACCGAGCGTGAGCTCAGGATAAGACCGCTCCCTGATTCGCACCTCGGTGCGGGCACCAAACGGCTCATGACGGCTGCCACAGAGCTCGGCTTCAGGGTCACAAGGATGCCTAAATGCATCGATCCCGCGGGGTGCACGCCCTGCGGCAACTGCGCCTTCGGCTGCCCCTACAACGCGAAATGGACCGCGCTCGAGTTCCTCGAGCACGCGAGACAGAACGGTGCAAGGATTCTTACCGACACGCCGGTGATCGATCTGGTGATGAGAAACGGCGCGATTGCCGGTGTGCGAACCGGGGACAGAATTTACGAAGCTGATATCGTCGTGCTGGCTGCGGGCGCGCTGGAGACGCCGCGGTTGCTGCAACGGATAGGCCTGCCCATCTCACCACACCTATTCGTTGACACGTTCACGACGATCGGCGGCGTGCTGAAAGGAATAGGGCAAAACAGCGAAGTACCGATGAACGCATCGATCAAGTGCACCGAGTTCGTGCTTTACCCGCACGTCTCGAACCAGCTCGTGCGAGCGATGACGGCAAACGGCATCACGGTCGCGTCAGAGGACATCCTCGGGATAATGGTCAAGATACCGGATGACGCGGTAGGAGCAGTGGCAGATGAGATAACGAAGCGTGTAACGACTCACGATGCTGCGCTGCTCGCTGAAGGCGCGTCGATTGCACGCACGATATTAGAACGGGCCGGTGCAGACGCGTCAACCTTTGTCGCAACGCCGTTCCGGGGCGCGCATCCCGGCGGCACCGCCCGCATAGGTGATGTGGTTAATAAGGAGCTCGCAACAGAGATTGAGGGCCTCTACGTCGCCGACGCCTCGGTGCTCCCCACCGCACCCGGTGCACCACCTATGGTGACGATCATCGCCCTCGCAAAGTACCTCGCCAGGAATCTACTCCGGTCGTTTTCAACTACGCCTTAAGGTTGTACAGCTCCAAATTGCAGATCGCTTCGTCCTTCCTGACCTTCAGGCAAATCTTGCAGATGCGCATCACCAGATCGTCAACTGTCCCCTGTACGAGATCGTCCGCAAGGTGTTTGATCTCCTCCTTCGCTTCGGGCGGGAACTTGAGCCCCGAGCCTCGTTTCCGCGAGGTGTACTGCGAGACCGCGGCCTGCGTAATGCCCATTGTTCGGCCAATCTCGCTCTGTGACCACCCCTGGTTGATTAGTTCCTTAGCCAGCGCCGCCCGTATGCAGGGCAGCACCTCCCAGACAATAATCTCACAGGGGAACTTCATTGGAGTTGTCCACTAGCTCTACCTTTCCCGTCGCAAGAATAAAAGGATTCAGGGCCAATAGGATATAACAGTTGTTATAGGCACGCGGGCGACTGTGACAGAGCTTGATTTCAGTGGAGCGGCACGATGGAAACGTTTATGCAGGGCCTGTGGACACGTACGGCAACAATTTGGGAACGTTGATGGTCAGAGACAGAGAGAATGAAAGCCAGAAAATCAAACGCTCCACGTATTCAAACCGGGGTCCGGGGAGGAGATGAGCTTATCATCCTCTCGTGGATGAGTGGCGGTCGCGCCCTAATTTCATAGGATTACCCGAGCCAGAGAGTCCCGAGATCATCATGGCGGCAATAAACTTCCTGGCGATGGTGCTTTTATACGCTTCTCTGGCCACCGTTTGCACACCGCTGGTAGTATGGGCGGATCTCTCAGAAACCAGGATTACGAATCTTTTTATGTAAAGTATTTCAAATATATTTGAAATACTCGAGATGCTACGTGAAATTGTGGAAGCGGGTGTGGATACGCTGCTGGAGTACCTCTCACTCCACGTTTTGTCCTGTTTAGTGCCTGCCTTCTTCATTGCCGGCGCCATTGCGGCGCTCTTATCAAAAGAGGTTGTGCTCAAATACTTCGGCGCGGACGCGAAGAAATGGCTCTCGTACAGCGTGGCATCCTGCTCAGGTACGATCCTGGCGGTCTGCAGTTGCACGGTGCTACCGATGTTCGCTGGTGTGTACAAACGGGGCGCGGGCATTGGACCTGCTACTGCGTTCCTGTACTCGGGACCGGCGATTAACCTCCTGGCCATTGTGCTGACCGCACGCGTGCTCGGACTCTCGATCGGAATCGCCCGAGCAATAAGTGCCGTCTTAATGGCAGTGGTGATCGGTATGAGTATGGCAGCGCTCTTTGAACGCGGTGAGAAGACGAAGGCTGAGAAACACGCAGCTCCGGCCATGGCGATGGTGGATAATACTGCGGAGCAGCGCCCCGGCTACATCACACTGCTGTTTTTCACGCTGCTCGTGGCGATTCTGCTCGTTGGCGCTTCCGGGCTCATCTCATGGGTCACGAAACTTATCGCACTCGCTCTTATGATTCTGCTGCTGGCTCTCGTCGTTATTCGCTATTATTCGAAAGACGAGGTGCGAGAATGGGGTAGTGAGACCTGGTGGCTTACCAGGCGGATATTCCCCCTCCTTTTGGTCGGTGTATTCGCCATAGGGCTCATTGGCGGTATTGCAGCGCTTTATGCGCCTTCCCATGATCCGCAAATAGCCGTAGGGGAGCTCATGAAACCATATTTCGGTACTAATTCCTTTTTCTCATGCTTGTTATCGTCTATCGTGGGTGCGATATTGTATATGCCGACGTTATTGGAAGTGCCGATCGTCGGTAATCTCTTCGGATTCACAACGGGCCAGATGGCTGCGGGGCCCGCGCTCTCATTACTGCTCGCGGGTCCTTCCTTAAGCTTTCCGTGCATGGTCGTGATCTGGAGAACGATCGGCTGGAAGAAAGCGTCCGTGTACATCGTGCTGGTTGTGTTCATATCCACCCTCGTAGGGATGCTCTACGGGGGTATAGTGGGATAGGATGATAGTGGAAGCTGAGAGCATAAAGGAACTGAAGCAAGGAGATTTAGTGCGACCGAAGATGGAGATAGAAATTTTAGGTGCGGGCTGTGCTAAGTGCAGAGCGACAAAAAAGGTGATAACGCAAGTAATTCAGGAATTGCAACTGGATGCAGAGGTTGTTGAAGTTAAAGATCTCGAGGAAATCATTGATCGGGGTGTTGTGATAACACCGGGAGTATTTGTAAATGGCGAGCTCAAGTCTACGGGTAGGGTTCCCTCGAAGGAGGACGTGGCGGGTTGGCTTTCTGCACGGTCGGACTAATCAGAAGTGGCTGAGACGAAGGATACGAAGACGGAGGGGTCGTGGAAACGGTGTGAAATGCCACGAAAAAATTGGGTGTATCATGAAACGAGAAAAAGAAATTAAAGAACAGGTGAAGGATCGATACGCGAGGATTGCGTCCACGGGGGAATCCTGTTGCCCAAGTTGTGCATGCTCTGGCAATCTTGTTCATCAGGCTAAGTCAATAGGTTACTCGGAACGAGAACTCAACAGCGTCCCCGAGGGTACCGTGCTGGGGCTGGGCTGTGGCAATCCAACCGCACTGGCAGAACTAAAAGAGGGTGAAACCGTTCTGGATCTTGGCCCAGGTGGGGGGTTGGATGTCTTACTCGCAGCCCAAAAAGTCGGTACTAAAGGGAAAGTTATTGGTGTTGACATGACGCCTGAGATGATCGAAAAAGCGCGAGAAAATGCCGAGAAAGACCAATACCAAAATGTTGAGTTCCGGCTCGGGGAAATAGAGCACTTACCTGTGGAGGATAATTCTATTGACGTCATCATAAGCAATTGCGTCATCAATCTTTCGCCTGATAAACTAGCCACGTTCAAGGAAGCTTTGCGGGTCTTGAAGCCTAATGGCAGGATCCTCATATCCGACGTGGTAACCGTAGGAGAACTCCCTGAGGACGTCAGACGGAGCTTCGACGCGTGGGCAGGCTGTATCGCCGGTGCTCTGGAGAAGCAGGAATATTTGGATACAATCAGGAAAGCGGGTTTCCGGGATGTTATGATTGTTGGCGAACATCCTTTTAGCGTGCCGGGCATGGACGACGGACTTACCGTCATTAGCATTCAAGTAAAGGCCTACAAATGTTGAAGGTAAAGCCGCCTGACGACTACCCCCCGGAAGAGGGGCGCTATCTGCGGGGCAATGATTACTCGCCCGTAGCGGTAATAGCCATCTTAAATACGTATGACTTCAAGATCCCACAGCGAATTACGGACATCTTTAGGGGTGGTTCAATCGATTTGAAGTGGTAAACCCCCGAGGAGCGGGGATAAAAGAACAATGGGCGCATCAGAGAATGAGGTGGGAGTCGCAGCACTCAAAAAGAAGCGGTCGGCAGCATGCAGCCACGGCTATCTCTGCAACATTCCCGCTTCATATGAGATTACCCTGGATACGTTAGAGCGGGTTAAAGAGGCAACGGCAGCGGAAGTGGGCGCACCGGTCGCCGTATTTAAAGCGCTTGCGGACCCGCTCCGGCTGCGAATCTTGAAAGCGTTGCGTGTCTCAGACCTCTGTGTCTGCGTCTTCGTGGAACTCCTGGACTGTGAATACTCCCGGCTATCGTACCATTTGAAGGTGCTGAAAGAGACTGGGCTGGTGGAGTGCGCGCAGGAGGGGAACTTTCTGATCTATCATCTCACGGAGTTCGGACGGGTGGTACTCGGAGGTGCGGACGCGATTAAAAGCGAGGATACAAGGAGGTGAGACGTAAGTAACCATGGATATTAAAATTCTGGGCATGGGCTGCCCAAAATGCCGGAAGGTGTACGTGAATGCGCAGCGCGCGATTGCGGAACTCGGCATCGATGTGAAGCTGGAGAAGGTGGATGATATCGACGAGATACTGCGCTACGGTGTGATGATAACACCCGCGGTCGTTATCGACGGGCATGTACGGGCGAGCGGCAGAATACCGAGTAAGGAGGAACTCAAACAATGGCTTCAGGAATGACCGGCTCGTTCAAGCTAACCTCAAACTTCTCTCCAGCTAAGAATTCGCGCTGTAACAGTTCTTTCTCCGCCGTTTCACGGTAATCCTCTTTGCTCGCTTTCAAGCCATCGGTTTCAATCTTTATATATAACGATCGTTATAGTAACAAAGTGAAGAGCAATGATTGAGAAGGTGAGAGAGGTCATTGAGAAAGAAATCAAACCGCTCCTCATGATGGAGGGCGGTAGTATCGAGCTGGTGGGCGTGGATGACGGTATCGTCAAAGTGAAATTGCAGGGCGCGTGTGCGGGCTGCCCTATGAGCCAATACACCCTCGTGAATTTCGTCGAGGCGACCCTCAGGGAGCGCATCCCGGAGGTTAAGGGCGTCGTCCGAGTGAATGACTTTATGTGTGCGCACTAAGTAGTGCGGTTTAAAGGAGGAGTAAGAAAATGGTTAAATGTGCGCTGTGTGGCACGGAAACTGAAGATCCTCTGAAGCTCTACGGACGTGAGGTCTGTCGTGAGTGCTATGCGTACTATAAGGCGCTCGAGGGACATCGATGTGGGTGCTGCTGCGGCAGCTATCCTAAGTAAGTGAAGCCGGGTTGGTGCGATATACGCGGAGCGTGAAGCATCACCGATGCCGCCTCGGTCGCTGAGATCGATTTAAACGCGGCTCTCCACCGCACCGTGAAGTCTTCGACGAGCACAGGTGGCGATAAGATAAGGTTGTACTCGGGCATTCCGGATTTGCCCTTTTCGACTCCTTTTAACAGGTACTTTCTCTGAAAGGGAGCCGCGGTTTATTTGCATCACAAGCAACTCTTGGTATTCCGCGGCATTGTCTCATCTCAAGTGTTTTTTTGATAATTTAATAACGATGATAATCCGTCCCAATCGAAACCTTTAAATAGAGCAACCATTTTTTCACTTATTATGGCAGAATATAAATGCAAGTATTGTGGCGAAGTCTTTGAGAAGCCCCTTGATTTAGCGCGGCATGTCAGGATGAAGCACAAGCTGGTGAAAAAGCGAGAGAAGAAAGCGGCTGAGAAGGTACCAGCTGTAGAGCAGATCAGTAAGACCATCGAGGCAATTGGTATTTTGAAAGGTCTGCAGGTATCGCCTAATCTTAGTGCCGAGGAGAAAAAGCTATTAGGGGACGTAACGAAGACCTTTGAGGGACTCGTACCAAAGGGCAAGTAAAAATACGCCCAATTAACGGACTCAAGCAGCAGAAACTCAGTTCTTCCTATCTGACTAGTGGATACTCTGCTTCTCCTGTTTACCTATCTTCCTCCGTGGCGATCTCTTTCTCCAGCTCCACGAGGATCGACATGAAGACCGATTACATCAGATCCGTGTACGGATCGGACATCGCGGCACTGAAGCGACCTCGCGGTAGGGCAGAAGGGGTAAATTGAACTGAAGCGAAGAACATCACGTATCGAGAGGGCGCAAGCTGCTTCATGAAGAAGAGAATAGTGGTGGCGTTGTTTTCTACACGGTGATTAGTCCGATAACTCCAAGAATTGCTATAACCAAACCTATTATCCCAAGAATGCCCACATATTTTAGTTCCTCTTTAAGATACCGGAAATACGTACAAAGAGCAAACAGGCAGAAGTTAAACAGCAACCAGGGTTCATGTAACGCAAACGCCAGAAATCCCTGAAATCCTAAGAAACCCAGGAAACCCAACCACCACATTCCTTTTTCCGTTTCATGTTTTTGGTTCATGTTCGTAAGATAGTACCTCTAATTTTTAAATAGATCCTTTCCAAGCCACTACGGAGTCCCGTTTTCCAATAACTTGTGAATTAGGGACATTTCGTACATCCTCACATTGTGGAATGATCAGAGACTTGCTTTGTAGACACCTTCTTCCATCTGATTACAGCTCCTCCACTCTCCTTCTCAACGCGCCTTTCTGCAGATCAAGCGGGCGGGACGTGAAGCGCGAGGATGCAATCGAAGCTTTAAAGCGATAAAAAAGATACTAGAAGAGGACGATGCGTAAAAAGGCGCTCATTCTGCTCGGCTGTCCGGAACTTCCGATCCAGACGGGCATTGCACTGTATCTCGCGAGCAGGCTCAAGGACGCGGGCCTGGATGTGTCCGTCACCGGAACACCCACTGCGCTCCAGCTCCTCAAAGTCTCGGACCCGCACGGGCACTACGTGGACAAAAAGCACCTGCTCGACTTAGATTCCTGTATCAAAGCGCTGGTGGAGAAGCGCATAGCCATCGATTTGTGTGCCGTTTTCGTGCATAACGATGCTGGCGTTTCCTATCTCGCCACCGTTCGCCACATCTCACGGGCAAAACTCGTTGCACTCGTGCTCGGTCATGATGCCGAAATGCTCGCCGCTGAAATCGAGTGCGCGTGCGAGAAGCTTATCGCAAAGGCGGTGCATAATCCACTGTCGGCTAAGCAGCAAATAGACGCATTACTCGAGGAGACAGAACGATGGGCTGCATCGAATTGATGGACTATAAGATCCTGCAATCGCGGATCTCGTATAAAGAGTGCCGGGAATTCATCCTGAGCACGTGCAAAGAGGTATACGAAGTAGAGCCCGGTTATCAACTGTTTGATGCGTATTTGATCGGTAATCCACCGATTTTCGTGGGTGTGGAGGGCGATGACGTTATTTTCCCGTATGTGAAGCCCTGCCATGGCGCGTTCGTCCTGAAGATTAAAGGACCGGAAGAGATCGAGCGGCTGAGAAGAGCGCGAACGGCGAAGCATTAAGAAGTGGCCGCGTCGACCGAGTGCGGTGGAGGAAAAGCTTAAATCAGAGCATGAACTACCCCTAAGCATGAATAAAATGGTTGTCATGGCGGGACTGGTGGTCGTTTTGGTGGTTGCCGCCACCCTCGGTCTTTACTTCCTCAGGCAGCCTGAGCCCCCGCAGGATATCATGACCGTCGAAGAGGATGGGAGCACCTCATTCGACGAGCCCACACTCCACTCCACGATTGAGCAGATGCCGTTGGCGGTGTTGAGTGCGGAAGAAGCGGCTGGCATTCTTTATATGCGGGAAGAGGAGAAGCTCGCACGCGATGTGTACTATAGGCTGTACGAGCAGTGGGATCTCCCAATCTTCAGCAACATTGGCTCCTCGGAACAGACGCACACGGACGCGGTAAATGCGCTCATCGATAAATACGGGCTCGAAGATCCCGCGAGTTCCGAGGCGGGAACGTTCAGCAACGCCGAACTTCAGGCGCTCTACAATACGCTCGTCGCTGAGGGTAGCATCTCACTGGAAGCGGCGTTAGAGGTCGGCGCCGCGATCGAGGAGATCGACATACTCGATTTGCAGGACTACCTTTCCGCGACTGATAACGAGGATATACAGCTCGTCTACGAGAATCTCATGAAGGGCTCGCGAAACCATCTACGAGCGTTCGTCGCCACGCTCGCGAGGCAAGGCATCGACTACTCGCCCCGGTACCTGAGTCAAGCAGAGTACGACGCGATCGTCAGCAGCCCCGTTGAGCGCGGAGGCCAGGGACGACGGTAACGTATACCGCCCAGCGTCTTCAGCAGCCATAACGCGTCATGTAAAGTCGTCTCATGGGGTTGACATACGAGGGCTGAGAAGCGTAATGTGTACACAGAGCGTGCCTTAAGCATTGAGCTTTTTGGTCTACAACACCCCGCTCATGGAGATCGACATCCTGCACTTCGATATCGCCTAATTGGAGCGCACGAACCAAACATCCTTTTTATTTTTACCTTTTCCCGCACCCGAACGGTTTCCGTTCCCCCTTTTTTAAACCATGTTGTTCGGCCCGTGGCCCGTCCGCAAGCGGGCATTCAGAAGTGCACCCACAATGGGAGTGAGTTTCTCTCATCACACGCTGGCGCTTATTCTAACACTACCAATCCGAACACGGATACCGGAAGATCGCTTGAATTGGGTTGGCTGCACGCTGGCGCTTATTCTAACACTACCAATCCGAACAGGGTAACGGGTTGCTCGGGCGAGGTGAGCACCTCAACCGCATAGCCAGCGCGCCGCACGGTGGCGAACGCGTCGATCCCGCAGGCCTCCATCGAGGGCCGCATTCGGTCCTGATGCAGGCAAAAGCGCTTCGCTGCATGATCCAGCAGAACGTCCGGCCGCTCTGGCAGACAATCGTCGCAATAAGAGCAGGGGAGTCCGCCCAGGGCAAAGGCCTTGTAATACCCAGCCAGGAAGGCCTGCCGCTCGAGCGCAAAGATCGTATCATGGAGCTGCTTGATCGAATTCCAGAGATGATGGTGGATGCTTGACGGGGGGACACTGGGGTTCGGGCTGGCTTCCACGCGCACGACGATCGCGCGCTCATAGCACTGCACCAGCTTCCGCGTCTCCTCGACTGCAGGCGTATAGGGCGGGCAGCCCAGATGCTTGCCGTAGGCCTTGCAGCCATACCTGCACTTCCAGCGCACCCATTCCGCCACCTCGATCTCACGCGCGTGAATGAGCTTGAAATCCCGATGGATCACGCTCAGATCGGCCAGAAGACTGCTCAAATCCTTCTTCATCCGCTTCGCCCTCCAACGCGCACCACACGTAACGCACGCCGCACTAAACTACTGGTAATACGATCCGCGCCGTATACGTCTCCCCGTAGTTAGTCCTTAACCACGTTCTCAGACCAGCATGAGGGGCATACGACCTTCTCGCCCAGCGAATCGAACTTGTTGCCGCAGTCGTTGCACTTGTAGCGCTCGAGTTTCAACTGCTCAATATCGAGGTTGAAATCGCCTCCGCCTGCACTACACATATCACACACCTCGCTCTTTGCGACTATATAACAATTGTTATAATTTAAAAGCTATGGTTGAGTGGCGTAGGGTGTGGTTCACCCGATCCCCCTGCGGCCTCACACAAATTCCAGTAAGAAGTAGATACCGACGAGGATGAGAATGAGCCCGCATGCTCTGTTGATGTAGGGTATCAGCGCGCGAATCCGCTCTAAAAGCTTCATCTTTGCCGTGCCCACGATCACGCTGAGAACCAGCATCATGCACCCCATGCCGAACGAGAATGCAAAAAAAACAATGAATGCTTCCAGTGCGCCGCCCGCGGCCAGGCCGGCGAAGATAAGCGCGATGAAAATGGGCGCTTGACACCCCATTGCAGCCAGCCCGTAACCCACCCCGTACAGGAAGAGACCTGAGTATCGCGCGCCGCCACCGAATTTCGAGGAAGAAGCAGTGAGCAGGGTACCAAAGCGCGCGAAGAGCTCCGCCTTGCCGAAGAGCATCACCACACCCAGGAGTATGATCGCAATGCCAACTCCGGGCGCGAGATACGAGACGTACGATTTCACGGCCACGCCACCGAGTGCCACTGCACCACCGATCAAGGCGAACATGCCGTTGATGCCGGTTGCTGCGGCTATCCCTGCCTTTACCGAGCCGCCGAACGTTGGACCACCCTCGTAGCGGCCCAGGTAGTATGAGATGTAGCCCGGCATGAGGGGAAAGGCGCAGGGCGAGAAGAAGCTGAGTAGACCCGTGAGAAACGCAAGCACAAACAATCCCCAAGTGGTCGTGGGCTCTTCCACTGGCTCGGTCTCATCAGGCTCCTCACCATCGCCTGCGTACGCGCGGTCAACTTCTGCCACGAACTCTGCTGCTGTCATGGCCTCCGCCGTGTTGAGACTGATGTATCCCTCTGGATCGATCACCACAAAGGTAGGAAGGGCAAAGTTCCGGTAATTAGTCCAGATGTGATCGGTGTCACGAGCAAAGAGCCAATCTGCGCCATATGTTTCCTTGAACTCACGTAACATCTCGTCCGTCTCTGTTGGATCCACCGTGATCGTTATGATCACGACCTCGGGACGCGCCTCGTGCAACTGCACGAGCTCTGGCATTTCCTCTTTGCAGACCGGGCACCAGGTCGCCATTAAGTCCAGGAGCACGACCTTACCGCGAAAGTCACTGAGACTGAAAGCCGTACCATCGATGCTCGTAAGGTTAAAGGATGGAGCTTTGCCGTAAGCAGTTCCTGCAGCTGACGGGAGCATCGCGATGCTGAGCCCGAGGAGCACGATTATCAGAATGAACGGCAAAACATCCGCCTTTAAGTTCCGCCGCACACTGCTCTTCTTGGCGCGTTCTCGCTTCCAAGCTCCACGGGCACTCTGATCACTCACGAGATCCTCCGCCGTATCACGGTAATTCATTGGGTTCTTATGGCTCTTAAACACAGCACTGACCTATGAGCGCTTTCCTTATAGAGAGAAATCACAATTGTTATGATATAAGATTACGAAGGAGGTGAAGGAGATGGAAGGGGAGTTAGAGGCCCTGGTGAAGGGGATCGCGGCGAAGGACCTGCGCGAGGCAGCGAAGAAGCATGGGATAAAGACCGCGTGTGTGAAGAAGATAGATCTCGCGAAGCAACTTCCCCGTGAGGTTCTGGATGAGCTGAACTCAAAGCAATGAGCACGGAGTTCTGTGTGCTCCTCTGTACGGCGAGTGAAGGGGAGTCTGAGCAGCTAGCGAAGCTGCTCGTAGAGGAACGTCTGGCCGCCTGCGTGAACGTTACCGGTGTCCGCTCGTTTTATCGCTGGCAAGGCGAGCTTTGCGTGGATAAGGAGTGCTTACTCATCATAAAGAGTGATAAGAGCAAGGTAGATCGCATAATAGCGCGGATCGAGGACGTGCATAGCTACGAGGTGCCGGAGATACTGGTACTGCCGATTGTAGCGGGCTCTGAGCAGTACCTGGAGTGGGTTGAGCGCTCGGTTTCGTGAAGTGGCTGCGAAGAGCTCAGGAGTTAGATGAGTACCCGAGCAGCCAACCGAACCTTTAAGGTAACCTGAATCGCTACTATCCCTTACAGGAGAGAACGGCGATGATTCGCGTGGGCGTTCACGTCTCAATCGCAGGCTCGATCAATAAGGCAGTGGATCGGGCGCAGGAGAAGGGCTGTGATACCTTCCAGATCTTCTCGCGCAACCCCCGTGGGTGGAAGATCAAGCCGCTCAGCGATAAGGAAGCCAGCCGTTTCGTGGAGAAGCGCGAGAAGTCGGGTATATACCCCCCGGTCGATCACATGCCGTACCTGCCCAATCTCGCTGCACCGACCGGCGAGATCTATGACAAGTCCATAGCAGCGCTCACCGCGGAATTGGAGCGATGTGGTGCGCTCCAGATCCCCTATCTCGTCACCCATCTTGGCAGTCACCGGGGCTCGGGTGAAGAGGGAGGACTGCAACAAATCGTCTCGGCGATTAACACCGCGTTCAGTGAGGTTGAGAACAGCGTCATGCTGCTCCTGGAGAATACCGCGCACACCAAGAACAGTATGGGCGGCACCTTCGAGCACATACGCCGGATCATCGATCAGATCGAACATAAGGACCGGATCGGCATCTGCTTGGATACCTGTCACGCCTTCGTTGCCGGCTACGAGCTGCGAACCGAAGCGAGCCTGGAGAAAACGCTGCAGCACTTCGATGACGTGTTAGGACTTAAACAGCTCACGCTCATCCATCTCAACGATGCAAAGGCCGGGCTCGGCTCCAAACTTGATCGGCATGAGCATATCGGGCTCGGGTATATCGGCGAGGACGGCTTCCGGGTGATTCTGCACGACGAGCGGATCATGAAGCTGCCGATGATCCTCGAGACGCCAGTTGATGACCGCCGGGGAGACGTTGAGAATCTGCAGAAAGTGAGAGAGCTTGCTGCTCACTAATTCACGTAAAGTCCGCTTTATTGTTGCGATATAATCTTTGCCAGCCACTATTCCTCACAATTTTCATTCACGACGCTTTTAAAAAATATCTGTCGGTACTGCAAATATCGGCCGTTGAATAGCATCCTGATGAGTTCTTCATAACTATTCATAATACTTATTTTAAGTTCTCAACTATCTAAAAAAATAAATTTTAGACTGTTTAATGATACCTGAATAGAAAATTGTAATATTTTTTCTTAATTGGTAAGTTGAATTCTCAACTACTGTATTTATATAGTGTGCGTAATGTCAAGCAGGAGGTAGCTAAAAAGGTAAAATGAACGAAGTGATAGGAAAGATAGCGAAAAGACAGCGGACTGCAGTGGTACTACTGGCGCTAGTGGTAGGTGCCTGCTTGTGCGCACTGGTGCCGGGCGCGATGGCCGGCGATCCAAGCGGTGCGAGCACCAACATGGGCGATCTGGAGGGTTTGAAGACCGCGATCAACTTCACCTGGGTGCTCGTCTCGGCGTTTCTCGTCTTCTTCATGCAGGCGGGATTTGCGCTCGTCGGCGTCGGTGCGATCCGGACAAAGAATACCGTGAACTATCTCGCAAAGAGCTACATGGACTTCTCACTGGGCGCGATCTTCTTCCTGGTCGTGGGCTTCGCGTTGATGTTCGGCGGGAGTGGCGCTGCGCCGGGCTTGGAGCTCGGCAACGCTTTTATCGGGTACAGTGGCTGGCTCCTTGCCGGAGAGGCGTACGATGTGACCACGAGCATGGTCTGGCTTTTCCAGGCGATGTTCGCGGCAACCGCGGCGACGATCGTGGCGGGTGCGATGGCCGGCAGGACAAAGTTCCAGGCTTATCTCGTCTACACCGTGCTCGTGACCGCGGTGATCTATCCGATCTATGGACACTGGGTCTGGGGTGGTGGCTGGCTTTCGACACTCCCCTTTGGCGCAGGCGCCGTGGACTTCGCCGGGTCGGGCGTGGTGCATGCCGTTGGCGGCTTCGTCGCTCTGGCTGGTGCGTATCTCGTAGGCCCTCGAACTGGCAAATTCAAGACGGACGGTACTCCGGTTGCCATACCAGGACACAATATTACCTATATCGTTCTGGGCACCTTCGTCCTCTTCTTCGGCTGGTTCGGCTTCAACCCGGGCAGCACGCTCGCAGCTACTGATCTGCGGATAGCCGTGATCGCGGTGAACACCTTCTTAGCGGGTGCCGCGGGTGCCGTCGTGGCCTGTTATACCACCTTCTTCAGAACGGGAAAGGCGAACATCTTCCTCATCTGTAACGGGTCGTTAGCAGGACTCGTCGCAATCACCGCGCCCTGCGCCTACGTACCACCGTGGGCCGCGGTGCTCATCGGCGCGATCGCGGGCATACTGGTGATGGTAAGTATATGGTTCGTAGAGTGGGTGCTGAAGATCGACGATCCGGTCGGCGCCGTCTCGGTGCACGGAGTCAACGGCCTCTGGGGGCTGCTCGCGGTCGGCATCTTCGCAGACGGAACCTACGGTGACGTGCGTGGTCTTATCGCCGGCAACACCGGGCAGTTCGTGGCGCAAACGATCAGTGTAGCAGTGGTAGTCCTCTGGGCATTCGGGCTGGGGCTACTAATATTCGCAGTAATAAAGTACGCGATAGGGCTGCGCGTATCACAAGAAGAGGAAGTAGTGGGTCTGGACATCAGTGAGCACGGCACACCGAGCTATCCGGGGCCGATGGACGGCTGGAGGTAAAGCGAGGATGAAAAAGATAGAAGCGATCATACGGGAAGAGAAGCTCGACGAGGTCAAGTCGGCGCTCGAGAAGATCGGCATCACGGGGTTAAACGTAGCGGAAGTGAAAGGCCGCGGCCAGCAGAAAGGGATAACACTACAGTGGCGTGCTACGTCATACACGGTGGATATGCTCCCGAAGCTCAAGCTGAATGTCGTGGTCAAGGACAAGGATGTCAAGACGACCGTGAAGACCATCAGAGAGAGCGCGTACACGGGTAATTTCGGCGATGGTATGATCTTTGTGATGCCGATCGAAGAAGTCATCCGGGTGAGAACGGGCGAGCAAGGAGAGGAGGCGTTGTGAGCGGGCATTTGCCCGCTCTTCTTATTTTTTGACGCTGATAGAATGCGCTTAAGACGCAGTATATACGTTAAGAAATCGCGGCGGCTGTAAAGCGCTGGTAAAAGGCGTGATCTTAACCTGGCGGCATTCTTCTTTCTAGTAGTTCATAAATTCCCAAAATAATAGGTGCTAATCCAGTGAAACTTTAACGGCTAACGAACTGAAAATCTACGATAAAAAAGCATAAAGGAGCAGTATAGCAAATTCTCTATCCCACTTTAGCAGTTCATAACTATTCATAAATAGTGTGATAGTTTCCCAAAAGGCGTGCAGACTATACAAGTTTAAGTGCAACATCATGTAAGATTGTATCTTAACTTTTATGCTGAGTTCTCAAATACCCTTTAAAAGGGTTTTTAACTATCATAGAATACCGAAGACTAGGAGGAGTAAGAAGTAAACATGGGTAGAGTAAACGTATCGATAAGACGAATGGCTACAGTATTATCAGTCAGGATTGCCGTCTCGGAAACGCCATGGAGATCACGTTCAGGAGAGTGGGAAGTGGGTTACGACCCAAGCATGTCCATGGATGGAGGTGAAACAAGGTAAACATGCTGGACAGTGGAGATACGGCGTGGATACTCGTCTCGACCGCTTTGGTGATGTTGATGACTCCGGGTGTCGGGCTATTCTATGGTGGGATGGTCCGGAAGAAAAATGTTATCGCAATGCTTTCCCTCTCGTTTGTAGCACTCGCGTTGATCAGTATTCAGTGGGTACTCGTGGGATACAGTTTGTCCTTCGGCTCTGACATAGCGGGATTTATCGGTGGCCTTGAGTATCTGGGACTGCGGAATGTCGGCATGGACGCCGGAGATTTGACTGTTCCGCACTTAGCATTTATGGCGTTCCAGCTCGCCTTTGCTGTGGTGACGCTTGCAATTCTTACCAGCACAATGGCTGAACGAGTGAAGATAAGCGCATTCATTGTCTTTGGGCTACTGTGGACAACGCTCATTTACGATCCACTCGCTCATTGGGTTTGGGGTGGCGGATGGCTTGCTGAACTGGGTGCGTTAGATTTCGCTGGAGGCACCGTGGTGCACATTAGCTCGGGTTTCTCGGCTCTGGCTTTGGCACTGGTGATTGGCAAGAGGCGTGGATTTGGAGAGGAGCCGATGGGACCGCATAATATCCCGCTGACGCTTCTTGGAGCGGCCTTGCTCTGGTTCGGGTGGTTTGGGTTCAATGGAGGTAGCGCCCTGGCTGCAAATGGGCTCGCCGCCAATGCATTCGTCGTCACCAACACGTCTGCTGCGGCAGGGGCACTTGGCTGGATGGCTGCAAACTGGGTACATGGAAAACCAAGCTCGCTGGGTGTGGTAAGTGGCGCTATCGCAGGACTCGTCGCGATAACACCAGCAGCGGGATTTGTTACTCCACTGTCTTCCATAGTGATCGGACTGGTCGCAGGGGTTATCTGCTACCGGGCAATGCTGTTCAGAATTAAGATAAAGCTAGATGAGAGCCTTGATGCATGGGCAATACACGGTGTTGGCGGACTCTGGGGAGCACTGGCCACGGGCATATTTGCAACCGAAGCAATAGGTGGATACTCGGGTTTGCTCTATGGAAATGTGCATCAATTCATGGTTCAGGTCATTGGTGCCGGAGCAGCAATTATCTACGCGTTCGGACTCGCGTTTCTACTCGCCAAGCTCGTGGACGTAACGATCGGGTTACGGGTGACCGAGGAGGAAGAATATGTCGGTGCGGATCTTTCACAGCATGGAGAAAGAGCGTACAGTAGCTGAAATAATAACTGATAGGAGGGGAGAAGCATGAAGAAGATCGAAGCGATAATTCGGCCAGAAAAGCTTGAACAGGTTAAAGCGGCCCTGGAAAAACAGGGGCATGTTGCCATGACTATAACCGAGGTGACAGGACGAGGGGAGCAGAAAGGCATCGCCTTGCAGTTCAGGGGACGACGCATGGAGGTAGATACGCTGCCAAAGGTAAAAATTGAGACGGTGGTGAAGGACGAGCTAGTCGAGCAGTTGGTCAACGCGATATCGAGTGCAGCGAAAACGGGCAAATTTGGCGATGGCAAGATATTCGTGTACCCACTGGAGCAGGTCATACGAGTGCGAACAGATGAGCGATTGAACTGAGAACCGTGCGGGGGAGCTTGTGGATACTCCCTCGCCAC
>Ga0265594_1000625_pt1 | contig 28721 bp, 32 predicted proteins | sample saktaG_11_FD_190147 | JGI IMG/M metagenome (GOLD analysis project Ga0265594, IMG submission 190147) | Saline water microbial communities from Sakinaw Lake, British Columbia, Canada - sak_2011_5_24_80m | ecosystem: Environmental > Aquatic > Non-marine Saline and Alkaline > Saline ... | reverse complement strand
GAAAACGGGTGCTGCAAGAAGAATTCTCCTGCGAAGGAGCAGGGATTGATTGATCATAATTGGACTCTGCGTGAACTACTTACACACCCATATTATATAACATCAACCGGATAAACGGTCACCACCCCTTTCTACGATACTCACGCAGCGAAGGATGGGCGAATTCGTATTTTTCCCGATCAAGCCTTCTGAACACGTGGCTCTGGTCGAATTCGTCTTTCAGCCTTGTTATATTCTTCTCTCCCAACATACAGGATATGATTGAAAGAAATAGCGGCGGATCTAAAATGCAGAGGGAATTTATTCGGTCCTGCCATATCTGGTCAAGTCCGGTGTATAAGCATTGTGCATGATCCAAACACTGGGGCAGGATCTCTTGGAAGCTCTCTAGAGTTGGGGGAAGGCCTCGGTTTTGGAGGCGATTGAAGCAGCCCACAAGACACAGGGGGTCGCCGATCTTCTCACTCAAGTGCTTCGCCGTCTTGTCGTCGATCGATAAATTATATCTCAGCTTGGCAAACTCCTCGACCCCAGCTTCGTCCATTCCACCGAGCACGATTTCGGTGTGGTCATACCTCAGAAGTTCACCCTGGAGTTTCGCATGTTTCTCGTAGTAATCCGCCTCCCGCCGAAAGGCGGTTATTAGGACAATCCCCACGGGGAGGCTCTGGATCAGATCGTTCATCAGCCGGAAATCCGTATCTGATGACAACTGGACGTCATCGAGGAGGATAGCGAAAAACTGATCCCTCTCGGCCAGATCTTCGCTCACGCTTCGGAATATATGGAGAAATGCTGAGATGAGCTTTGTGTAGTCAAAGCTGTCTGACGAAGTAAGGCCCTTTGCGACGGCCACCCCAGCATTGACGCCCGGCGTGTATAGAGCCGCAAGAGAGGACGTTTTCTCTAGGATGGTCAAGGCGGCATCAATCGATGTTCTTACCTTGGAATTTTCCAATGACTTCCTGAACCAGCCAAACTTCTGGTGCCCTTTGAGATCGGTGAGGAGATCTCGATAGGCGGTGAAGACCATCCCCGGCGTCTCAAGAAACTGGACTTTGATGGCCGGGCATTTGAACTCACCGGATTCATTCTGAATCTCGCTCTCTGCCCAGTCAAGAAAGGAGGACTTTCCAGAGCCGCGCCCGCCAGAGACCATGACTACTCGTCCGCGATCTTTTGCACCGCGCAGGACTTCGTAGAGCTTCTTTCTCTCGTCGAGTCTTCCGGAAAACTCCTCTGGTGGGCAGGGGCCGAAGGATAGCTCGCTGCCCATTCGGTGAATCTGGATCATCTCTTCTCGCCAGTACGGAAATGTTCGACTTTGGCTTAAATCTTTGCCCGCTTCGGCTGCCAATTTTTATGTGAAATTAACAGGACGGCCCTCTATCTTTCAACACTTCCTCGACCTCTGACTCTGCCCTCTCGCCCGCCTCGTCTTCCATCTCCCGAGTCGCCTTCAGGCTTTCGTTGTAATATTCCAGAGCTTCCTCGAATTGGTTTGTTAGCTGATAGACCGTGCCGATCTGGTGGAGGGTCGCAGCCTCCCCCGCCCGATCTTCTATCTCCCTTTTTATCGCCAGGCTCTCGTTATAGTATTCCAGAGCTTCCCGAAATCGGTTTGTATCTCGATAGACTTTCCCGATCTGGTGGAGGGTTGTCGCTTCGGCCGCTCGGTCGCCGATCTCCCTATCGATATCCAGGCTCTCTTTGTAGGCGTCGATGGCCTCGTCAGATCGGAGCATGGACTGCAAAACCAGCCCCTTCTGTTTGAGGGCGGTCGCGAGCATCCTCTTATCGTTCGTCTCTCTAGCGCAGATCTCCGCCCGCTCTGTGAATTTGAGGGCCGAATTGAAATCAAAAAGGGCGTACGACCTTTCGCCGAGGCGAAAGTTAGGCTCAAGGGCCCTTTCATAATCTTTGGAGAAGAATAGATGTTCGGCGATGAAGATCTCCACAAGCCCTTTATCGAGATAAGTTTTCTTCATCTCTTCATCCCCATTTCCATCTCCAGATGCTCAAAGCGTTTTGATCTTCGAGGGTTCAGCTCAATGCTCGCACTTTATCGGCAGCTCCTTTTTGCGAAACTCTTGCTCGAATGAAAATTGCCCGACTTTGGCTTAAAGTTTCGCCCGCCACCCGACGTCGTACCTCGCCCCGCAGTTCGGACAGATCAGAACGATCCTGTGGTCATCACCATCACGGAGAAAGGAGACGTGAAAGCCCCTCTCGTAGCCGCAAGCGAGACAGATTCTGAACTCGTCGCCCGGCTCGACCTGCCTTATTTCCTTTGAGACCTTCTCGCTCAAGATACCACCAGATGGAGTTTTAGGGCCAAAGTATTTTAGTCTTGTTCGGGTGGATGGGGGCCAAGTGGGTGATTGCCGCCTTGGGCTCAGTTCTTGGCAGTGGGCGCAAAACGTTGAAGGGGATTTCTAAACTGCCTTGGTCTGAAGCCAGCTAGATTTGAAATAAACTCAAGAGCGTTTAAACACCCTGATCACTGATCAGTATCAACGATCAGTATCACCAATCCGTAAACTTATTTAGCCATAAACACAGAACATCTTCTTGGATGGGTGAAAGTATTATGATTGACGCATCTCAATCGCCTCACGCGGATCACGATGAAACTGAGCTGAATGTGTTGGATCTGGAGGGGGCGATCTTAGAGGAATTAAGTGAACTGAAATTACGGGTGAATCAAATTTCTCATTCTTCAGATCGAGCGGAAGCTCTTCGGGTGATCTGTGAAATTGAGCAGATCCTTTTTAGATGCCGGAGATGACTTCAGTAACTTTTTAAATGAATCCGGCAACTCTGCCGTGGGGTGCGCTGCCCTCATTTTGAACCCGGAACTCTCATAGCTCACTGGCCCTTCATGGGGATGAAAATAAGGAGGTTATGTTGGTCCATTCACAGCCCCAATACTCCGCAGGGTCGCGACTGTGGACCATTTAAAATCTCAAACCTTGGCTTATTCGTTGAGACACATAGGTGCAGTGCATGAATCTGGGTTTTTTTAGGGATTCGTTTCAGGGCCTGCACCAACGACCATGTTCTTTTCCGCGCCGCCTGGCCCCTCAGGCGCCCCGCGAAGGCAGGCTTGTCGATCCTCCTCCCGCAGTGGGGGCAGATGACGGCCACCTCATGGACTCTGCGCTTCATCCGCGCCATCGGGGCGAAGGGGCGAGTTTGTAGGACATATGCCAACTGGCGTTTAGGCCCCATATTCGGAATCCTCGGGCGGCTCTTCTGACGGTTTTGGAGGCCTCTTTGCCCCTGCAGTCCTCTTGGCCGTACCTTCCGCCTTCTCCGCCCGCAATTTCGCCTGGCCCTGGATCTCCTCGACGAACCCCGAGGCGAGGATTCCCGTGGGCAGAGCGAACATCCCGACGCCGATAATAATTATCAATGAGCCGACGAGCTTTCCGAGGATCGTCACCGGGTATATGTCGCCGTATCCGATCGTCGTGAGGGTCAATAGGCCCCACCACATCGTCGCCGGGATGCTGGGGAAGTTCTCGGGCTGGACGTCGTGCTCCAGGAAATATATGATGCTGGAGGCGAATGTGAGAAAGAAGATTATGGCAAAGAAAGTCACCGTAAGCTCCTCCTCCTTCGCCCTGATCACATTCTCGAGGGTCACCATCGACTCCGAGTACCTGCCCATCTCAAAGAGCCGGAAGAGCCAGAAGATCCTCACACCCCGGAGGAACCGGAGATCCGGGAAGACTATCGGAAGGTAGTAGGGAAGGATCACTGCGAGGTCTATGATCGCCAGAGGCGAGAGGGCGAACCTGACCCTGCCCCCTACGGGATCAGACCGGTGCGGGTCCAGGTCCGAGATCCAGAGCCGCAGAATGTACTCCACGGTGAAGGCGATGATCGAGAAGAACCCGAAGGCGTCGAAGAGAGGGCCATATCTCGCGTCGATCGCCTCCTCGCTCTCCAGGACCACCGCCGCGACGTTGAGGAGGATCAGGGCCATTATGAAGAAGTTGACCAGCCTCCCGGCTGCGTCCCCGGGATCGGTCGCCTCCAGGATCTCGTATATCCGCCTCTTGCACCTCTGGACCATCCCTTCACGATATGTCATCTTAATATATACCGGTGTCTTTTTTTGATCATGATCGCGGCCTGCATCCAGCTTTCGATCCGGCTCTGCAAAAAGGACGATAACCTCCGCCGCGCCCTGGCCATGGCCACCGAAGCCGTCGACCTGGGCGCGGAGATCCTGGTCTTCCCGGAACTGTTCCTTTCGGGTTTCTGCTACACTCAGGATCTATCCGACCGGCCACCCTACCCATCCCTCGACCCCCTCAGGTCCTTCGTCCAGGATCACGGCTGCATGATCGTCGGTTCCCTCGTCGACGGGAGGCTGAACAGGGGCTTCTGCCTCGATGAGTCGGGGATCGGATTTCAGGAGAAGATCCACCCCTTCGGCCCCGAGAAGGCCCACTTCGTCGGGGACGGCTCTATATCGCCGATACCGACCGAGAGGGGCAAGGTGGGCCTTGAGATCTGCTACGACCTAAGGTTTCCGGAGGTGGCTAGAAGCCTCGCCCTCCAGGGTGCCGACGTCCTCGTCACCATCGCCCAGTTCCCGGCATCGCGGGGTTATCACTGGCAGACCCTCTGCCGGGCAAGAGCGATAGAAAACCAGATCCCCCACATCGCCTGCAACGGGGCGGGCCCCGAGTTCTGCGGCGGCTCCGCCATCCTCGACTCCTGGGGCATGCCCCTCGCGGAGGCCGAAACCGAGGAGGCGACGATCCTGGCTGAGATCAACCTGGAAGATCGGGACCGGATCCGGGAGGAGATACCGGCTTTGGAAGACCGGCGGCCCGAAATTTACAGATTCTAGAAGATATAGAAATGATGAACGACGGCAGAAGGACGGATGAATTGCAGCTGAAAGACGGATGAGAGAGATGGATGGTCTGAGATGAAACCCGAGACGGTGAAGTTCCTCCGCTCACGGTTCAGGGAGTACTACCTGGGGGAGTCCCTGGAGATGCCGCCCCAGCTCGAGCGGCGGGAGTGGGGCTTCATCCTCTTCGACGACATGCCCAAGTTCGTGATGCGTCGCCACAAGTCCTTTTTGACGAGATCCGAGCTCGTCGACTACGTTCGAACGCAGGTACCGGCCCACGCCTACCACTCCGCCGCCCTCTACGAGCGGCCTGGTGCCCCCACCATGCGCGAGAAAGAGTGGATCGGTGCAGACCTCATCTTCGACCTGGATGCCGACCACCTCCGAAACGCTCCCACTTCTTATGCCGAGATGCTCGACCTCGTAAAGACCGAGACCATCAAGCTTTTGGAGTTTCTCCTGGACGACTTCGGTTTTGCAGACGACGATGTCCGGGTCGTATTCTCCGGCGGGAGGGGCTACCACATCCACATCCGTGACCCCCGCGTTCTGGATCTGGGGAGCGGAGAGAGGCGCGAGATCGTGGACTACCTAACCGGGAGGGGGCTTGAGATTAACAGGTTCATATCTGAAGGCCAGGCCGAAGGGGACTTTGGCGTCGAGACCGCAGACGTCATCAAGTGCTCCCCTGCCGACTCGCCTGGGTGGGGTAAAAGGGTAAACAGGTCGATGATCACCTTCGTCGAGCAGATGCGCGCCCTGGACGAGAAAGAGGCCGTGAAGATGCTATCCTCCGTTGAGGGGATCGGAAAACGGAACGCATCCAAATTTCGTCGCAGCCTGATGAGAGACGATATATTAGAGCGCATACGAAAAGGAGAGAGCCTCGATCTATTCAAGGGCAGCTCCAAAGTCTGGAAGCCGCTGATAGAGGGCTACCTCGAAGAGGGGGGTGTCCATCTCGGCTTTTCGCGGGACCTGGAGAGCGGCGAGACCGACGAGCCGGTCACCACGGACGTCAAAAGGCTGATAAGGTTCCCCCTCAGCCTCCACGGGGGAACGGGCTTCAGGGTGACGCCCCTCTCCGTCGAGGGTCTGGAATCCTTCGACCCCCTTCGCGACGCCGTCGTCTTCGGGAGCCGTCCCGTTGAGATATGTCTTCGCGCTCCCTACCTCCTTGAGATGTGGGGCGAGAGCTTCGACCTGGACGAGGGGTCGACAGAAGTCCCTCTATATGCGGCCGTCTTCCTGATGGCTCGGAAGATCGCGGAGCTGGGCAAAGCTTTAGACTGATGAGTGGGTCTAATATCCCTCTCCGACCCGGGCAGCGAATCGGTGGGTGAATATGAGCGATCTGGATCTTGTGAACCTCCTGCGAAAAGAGCGAAAGTCAGCGGAGCTATTGCCGCTGGAACCCGGCTTCTACCAGAAGGTGGGTGAATACCTCGCAGAGCTTGAGCGAGATCGCATCGAGATGAAGGACCCCTACTCCGTCGAGGCCCAGATCGTTGAAGACGAGCTTAAGGCGGCCCGAGGGAGCATCGGGCGGCTGATCGACCTTCGGCTCAAGAAGATCACGAGGAAGGTCCAGCGCGCGGGCTCAGCGTCGAGGGACGTGGCCATCAAGGGGATGACCCCTGAGGAGGAACGGATATACCGCCAGACTTTGGCCGCCCTCACCGAGGGGAGGGAGTCGATCCTCGCCCAGGTGAACCGGGTCGAGCGCATGACCACCGAAAGGGCTTTAACGCCCAAGAGGGCTATGACCCAAGAATACGCCCTTGTGATCTTGATGGAGAGCGTTCCGACGTTCGTAGGCGTTGATGGAAGGCGTTACTCCCTCGAAAGGGGAGATCTGGTGATGCTTCCGGCTTTACATGCCAAGAACTTATGCAATAAAAATTTAGCTCGCGAATTGAAGTAGGTGTGATCCTATGAAGATGCCAAAGGAGTTTAAAGCTCATTGTCCTTTCTGCAAAAAGCACACCACCCACATCGTGGAGAGGGTGCGAAAGGGGCGGGCCACGACGATGGCCCACATAGACAGGCAGAAGCACCGTGCCCAGGGGATAGGAAACTCTGGGAAGTTCTCGAAGGTTCCGGGCGGCGACAAGCCCACCAAGAGAGTGAACCTCAGGTACAGATGCAACGAGTGCAAGAAGGCCCACAACCGCAAGGGCTTCAAGGTTTCAAAGTTCGATCTGGTGGAGGGTTAACTCTGTCAAAATTTCTGAAAGTCAAGTGTAACGACTGCGAGAACGAGCAGGTGATCTTCGGCAATGCTGCTACGGTGGTCAAGTGCCTGGTCTGCGGTAGAACCCTGGCCAATCCCAAGGGCGGAAAGGCTCAGGTTAAAACCCAGATCTTAGAAGTGTTAGAGTGATTGATATGCAGAGTGAGGGTTGGCCTGAGCCTGGCGAGCTTGTTGTCTGTACAGTGGACCAGGTGGTGGATTTCGGGGCCTTCGTAATCCTGGATGAGTATAAGGAAAAGAGAGGGCTGATCCACATCTCCGAGGTGGCCAGCGGCTGGATAAAGTACATCAGAGATCACGTTCGCGAAGGCCAGAAGATCGTCTGCAAGGTGCTCAACGTCGATCCGTCGAGGCACCACATCGACCTATCCCTAAAGGACGTCAACGAGCACCAGAGAAAGGATAAGATCCAGGCCTGGAAGGCCGACCAGAAGGCGTGGAAGTGGCTCCAGATGGCCTACGAAGGCGAGGAGGAACACCTGGTTGAGGTCACAACCGGTCTCGTCAAAGGGTACGAGAGCCTCTACATGGCGCTGGAAGACGCGGCCGTCAGCGGGATCGACGCCCTCACCGAGGCTGGCCTCAGCCCCGAGGACGCTAGAAAGGTTCTCGCCATCTCCCAGGAGAACGTCAAGATCCCCAACGTCGAGATCACCGGTTACGTCGACCTCACGAATCCCGCCCCCGACGGAGTAGAGCAGATCAAAAAGGCTCTCAAGAAGGCGACGAGGACCAAGGAGGAAGAGGTCACCCTGGACGTGAGGTACGTCGGCGCGCCCCGCTACAGGATTCACGTCACCGCTCCCGACTACAAGCTGGCCGAGGCCGAGCTTCGAAAGGCGGCCCAGGCCGCAATAAAGTTCATCGAGAAGCAGGGCGGCGAAGGAACTTTCCACAGGCAGGCATGAGGTCGAAGATAAAGAAGTGCAGGACCTGTGACCTGTACACCTTGAAGGAGAACTGCCCCATCTGCGGCGCTGTGACCAGCCTGACGAAGCCTGCCAGGTTCTCTCCCGAGGACCGCTACGGCAAGTACAGGCGGGCGTTGCGCCAGGAGGCCGAATGAGAGAAACTATTGTTCGCAGAATTAAGGACCTCGATCTCAGAAACTCAATTCTTATAGAAGGCCTGCCGGGCGTAGGTCACGTCGGAAAGCTGGTGGCCGAACACCTCATCGAGGAGCTGGAAGCCGAGAAGATCATAGAGATCTACTCGCCTCACCTCCCCCCTCAGGTGATCGTCTTGGACGACGGCACCGTAAAGCAGGTCCGAAACGAGATCTACGCCTACCATGGCAAGGATCGAGACCTCCTCCTTCTGGTGGGCGACTACCAGAGCGCCACCAACGAAGGCCACTACGAGCTCGCGGGCGCGTTTCTCGATCTATGCGAGGAGTTCGGGGTCGAGAGGATCTACACCCTGGGCGGGTACGGCACCGGCCAGTTCGTAGACAAGCCCCAGGTACTGGGAGCCGCCAATAGTCTGGAGCTCGTTGAGGAGATGAAGGAGCTTGGTGTCGTCTTCCAGGATAACGAGCCTGGCGGCGGAATAGTCGGCGTCAGCGGTCTATTGGTGGGCCTCGGAAGGCTCAGGGATATCGACGCCGTCTGTTTGATGGGAACCACCAGCGGCTACCTCGTCGACCCCAAGAGCGCCCAGGAGGTCCTGCGGGTTCTCTCCAAGGCCCTGGATATCGAGGTGGACATGCGGGCCCTTGAGAACCGGGCCAAGGAGATGGAGCGGATCGTGGGCAAGCTCCAGGAGATGGAAAAGGCCCAGATGCCCTTCGAGACGAGCGGCGAGGAAGACCTCCGCTACATCGGATGAGTTGATCATGATCGAGGATCTCTTCGAGAGCGCGCGCCAGCTCCTCAAACTCGCCGAGAAGGAGGGGGCCGAGGAGGCCGAGGTCTTCGGCCTTGAAGCTCGGTCCGTCGACATCGATCTTAGGAAAGACCAGGTCGATATGGCGAGCGAAAGCTACGACTGCGGCCTTGGCCTCAGGGCAGTCGTGAGGGGGGCCGTCGGCTTTTCCAGCACCAGCGACCTGTCGAAGCTGGAGATGGTGGCCGAAAGCGCCGTCAGGGCCGCTCGAGCTCGAGGTCCCGACGATAAGTGGCGGTCGCTCCCGTTTTCCGGAAAGTCGGGCCGCCCAGAGGAAGTCTTCGATCCAGCGATCGCCGAGATGGGACCAGAAGAGTGTCTCGACCTGGCTGCGACCCTTCTTTTGGGGGCGGGGTCGATCTCGGGCGCAGAGCCGGTCTCTGGAGGCGTCTTTGCCATCTCTGGCTCGGAGCTTTTAATCAACTCCAACGGCCTGGAGCTTGATGAGAGGGGAACCATCTTTGCCGCTTATCTCGAGACGGTGGCGAAGGACGAAGACGGCACCGTCGCGACAGGTTACGATTTTGCGAACTCCAGGACCGCCCTCTCCGACCTTGCAGATGTCGGTAGGTCTGCAGGCGACCTTGCCAGGCGGTCTCTCGGCGGGGTTCGGGGCGAGAGCGGGAAGGCCATGGTCCTCCTGGGGCCGATCGCCTTCGCCGATATCCTCGGCAACGCCTTCGTCCCCTCGATATTCGGGGACAACGTCCAGAAGGGAAGGTCGTCTCTTGCGGGAAGGATCGGTGAAATCGTGGCCGAAGAGAACCTCCGCATCGTCGACGACGGCCTGTTGAGGGGTGGGATGGCCACCTCCAGCTTCGACGGCGAGGGCGTCGCTTCCCAGAGGACGCCCCTGATGGAGAGGGGCGTTCTGAAGGCTTTTCTCTACGACTCCTATTCCGCGGGAAAAGAGGAGATCGAGACGAAGAGCACCGGGAATGCGAACCGACCGGGCTACGCGGGAATCCCGAGGGTTGGGACGAGCAACCTGATCGCATCATCGAAAGATCCTCAAAGCGTCCTGGCCGAGACGAAGAGGGGGTATCTCGTGACCGGCGTCATCGGGGCCCACACCGCAAACCCCGTATCTGGCGACTTCTCGGTGGAGGCGAGAAACGTTTTCCTCGTCGAAGACGGCGAGGCCGGAAGGCCGATCCGATCCCTCATGCTGGCGGGAAACGTATTCGACCTCCTCGGATCTATCAAGGCGGGGACCGACGCGAGGATGGTGGGATCGGTGGTGGTCCCCACAGTCAAGGTCGAGATGAAGGTTGTCGGAAGTTGATGATAGAAATCGGCGGTTGACACGTTGACGTTATAACTATAGAGGCGGTTTTTGATGATCATCGGTGGACCATCCTCCCAGCTTCTGGGGGGCAGGGTTGCAACAATTCTCAACGAAGATTTGGCTTTGTGCGAGTACAGCAGGTTTCCGGACGGCGAGGCTTATACTCAGGTCTGCTCCGACCTCGACGACGGGATCGTCGTGATCCAGAGCACACCGTCGGACCGGGACATAATCCAGCTTCTCCAGCTTCTGGACGTCCTTCGGGGAAGGCGAATCGACCTCGTCGTACCCTACTTCGGGTACAGTCGCCAGGACAAGCAGTTCAAGCAGGGCGAGCCCCTCTCCGCGAGAGCTATGGCCGTCGCCATCGACGCCTTCCTCGAAGAGGGGTCCAGGTTCTTCACCGTCAACATTCACGACCGGTCCGTCCTCAAAAACTTCAAGCACGAGGCAACGGACCTGGACGCGACGCCTCTTCTGGCCGACGAGATCGAAAAGATGGACCTCGACGACCCGGTCATCATATCTCCGGACAAGGGCGCCGTCGGGATGGCAAAAGTCGCAGCTTTGAGGCTTGGGATCGATTACGATTACCTCGAAAAGACGAGGCACAGCGGGACCGAGGTCTCGATGGCACCAAAGGAGATCGATGCCTCCGGTCGAGACGTCGTGATCCTCGACGACATGATCGCCACCGGCGGGACGATGGCCCAGGCGATATCTATCCTAAAGTCGAACGGCGCGAAGAGGGTCTACCTCGGCTCGGTCCATCCGGTCCTGACGGGAAGCGCCGTTCTGAAGCTGTGCCGTGCCGGGGTCGAGTCGATAATTGCTACGGATACTCTCGAAAAGGCTGTGAGCACGGTATCGGTGGCGAGGCTGATCGCCGAAGCCGTTCGGCCCTGAACATCATTTTTCGCGGATGATCGAAAAGGAGGCCGAGGTCTGGGAGAGGATCCGGCCTTCGCCCGATTCCGCCATAACCCGGCCTTCTGCAAAGGCAACCTGCCGTCCAATTCTCGCGACCCTCCCCTCGGCCACGATCCTCCCCTCCCGGACCCCCCGGAAGAATGAGGTCATCTCCGATATCGTCGCGATCTGATCGTTCTCGTCGAGGGCGGTGAAGAGGGCGAGGGCCATCGCCTCATCGGAGAGGGCGGTGTAAATCCCCCCTTGCATCCACCCCGCCCCGTTCAGCATCTGGGGCCTCACCTCCATCTGAAGCTCGGCCTTCCCATCGCCAAAGGAGACGACCTCGATCCCCATCATGACGAAGAAGGGGTTTGCATCCCTTCCCCTTTTTTGCAGCTCTTCGAGGTAGCTCATTCTATCGCCCATTCAATCAAAACCGGTTTGTATAAGCCTTTTGGAGGATGCCATCGTCAGGCTCATTCGAGACCGTCTCCAAGACCAAAAAGTGATATCCGTTCGGGTTGAAGGATCTCATCATGGCAGGGAACTCTTTTGGCACCATCTTCAGAATCACAACCTGGGGCGAGAGCCACGGCCAGGGCGTGGGCGTCGTCGTCGACGGCTGCCCTGCGGGCCTTGCCCTCTCCGAGGAGGACGTTCAGAGGGAGCTTGACCGGAGGCGACCGGGCCAAAGCTCGATCTCGACACCCCGGAAGGAGGAAGACCTGGTCGAGATCTTGAGCGGCATCTTTGAGGGGAAGACCACGGGAACGCCGATCTCGATGCTCGTCTGGAACAAGGACGCGAAATCGAGCGCCTACGACGCCCTGAGAGACCGGCCCCGTCCGGGCCACGCCGACTGGCCCTACATCGCGCGCTACGGAATTCGTGACCACCGGGGCGGAGGAAGGTCTTCTGGGAGGGAGACCGTCAGCAGGGTCGCAGGCGGCGCCGTCGCCAAGAAGCTCCTCGCCGAGAGCGGTATTGCGGTCGTCGGCTACGTTCGTGAGCTGGGGGGCGTTCGAGCCAGCATCCCTGAAGGCGTGGACATATCCAGCCTCAGAGATGAGGCCGAGAAAAACCCCGTCCGCTGCCCGGACCAGAATGTTGCAGAGGAGATGATCAGAGTTCTGGACCGGGCCCGCTCGGCTGGCGACAGCCTCGGCGGCGTCGCCGAGGTCGTGGCTTTCGGCGTCCCGCCAGGCCTTGGAGAGCCGGTCTTCGAGAAGCTGGATGCAGACCTCGCCCGTGCCCTGATGGGCATCGGCGCCGTCAAGGCCGTCGAGATCGGAGCCGGTGTTGACTCTGCGGGGATGAAAGGAAGCGAGATGAACGACCCCATCCTTCCGGGGACTGAGGGGCTGAAGTTCGCGACTAACAATGCCGGTGGAATTCTCGGCGGGATATCGACGGGCGCGCCCATCCTCTGCAGGATCTCGGTGAAGCCGACCCCCTCGATATCCAGGCCCCAGAGGACGGTGGACCTGTCGACAGGCGAGGCCGTCGAGATCGAGATCAAGGGAAGGCACGACCCCTCCATCCCGCCGAGGATCGTCCCCGTGGCGGAGTCGATGGTGGCCCTCGTCCTGGCAGACCACCTTTTGAGGCTCAGGGCCGCGAAAATTTGAAGTCCCCTGGCCAAATTTTATATCGTCTATCTCAGATCAAGAAGCATGCAGAAGGAGTTTCGCACCCTCCTCTCCCTCGACGAGGCGAGAGGGATCGTCCTCGATCGCGTTCCCGAAGCAGGACAGGAGACACTTCCCCTGGAGAGGGCCTTCGGCCGGATCCTGGATGAAAGGGTAGTCTCCCCCGTCGACGTCCCAGGATTCAACCGGGCCGCGATGGATGGCTACTCCTTGCGGTCCGCCGACTCCCTGGAGGCGAGGGAGGACCGGCCCGTCGCTCTCGCCCTCATCGGTCAGGTACCCATGGGAAGGATGCCGGAGATCGTCGTGGGAGAGGGCGAGGCGGTCGAGGTCTCCACGGGATCGATGATGCCCGATGGCGCGGACTCCGTGGTGATGGTGGAGCACGCCGAGGTCGACGGAGGGTCGCTTCTCATAAGGCGGCCGGTCCACGTCGGCGAAAACACCCACCGGGCCGGTGGAGACGTCGCCTTCGGCGAGACTGTCCTTCTTCCCGGAAGAAAGTTGACGGCCCGGGAGATCGGCCTATTGGCTGCTGTGGGCCGAAAGGATGTGATGGTTCGATACCTCAATGTGGGCGTCGCCTCATCTGGAAATGAGCTCGTCCCTCCCGGCGAAAGCCTTTCTCCAGGCCAGATCTACGACATAAACTCTCGCTCGATAGCAGCGGCCGTGGAGGAATGCGGAGCTTCGCCTCGCGTTTTCGGAATCCTTCCCGACGACCACGACTCGATGGCCGAGGGGCTGAAGACGATGGCAAAAGAGTGCGATCTGATCCTCGTCAGCGGGAGCACCTCCGCCGGGATCGGGGACATGGTCTACAAAGTCGTCGAGGAGCTTGGCGAGGTCGTATTTCACGGGATCAACCTCAAGCCCGGTAAGCCGACCCTCTTTGGAACCATCTTCGAAAAGCCCTTCATCGGCCTTCCGGGATACCCCACCAGCGCCCTCACCGTCTTCGGCGAGCTTGCAGCTCCTGCCATCAGGAAGGCGGTGGGGACCGAGCACCTGGCGCCGAAGACGAGGGGAAGGCTCGCAAGGCCGGTAAGGTCCGAGGGGCGCAGGCAGATGCTCTCGGTGGGGGTCGTCGGGGGCTGGGTCTATCCCGTCGACAAGGGGAGCGGCTCCATCACCACCCTCGCCCAGGCCGACGGCGTCGTCGAGATCCCAGACCAGGTCGAGCGGCTGGACCAGGGCGAGGTGGTAGAGGTCCAGCTCTTCGGCGATTATCCAGAGCCCGCCCTCCTCGTCGAGGGCGAGGACTGCCCAAGGCTCGAAGCCCTCGCCGGGGCTCTCTCCTTCGAGATCAGTTTCGTCTCCACCGGGAGCAGGCGGGGCGCCATCTCCGCGATGGACGGGGTTGCAGATCTCGCAGTCGTCTCCAGATCGGAGGGGGCGGGCCTCGTCTGGGACGACGAATTGCTCTTGGCCTTCGAGGGCTACTCCCGAGATCTGGTGATCATGGCAAAAGACCCCGAACTTCTTGATCTCGCGGGGATCGAGGATCTGAGGGTCGTCGGCTGGTCCAGGGAGTCGGAGATGAACAGGATCTTCAGAAAGGTCCTGGAGGAGTCGGGCCACCCGTCGGTCGGGTTCGTCGGACAGGCCCGGTCCCACACCGCCGTCGCTGCCACTGTGAAGGCCGGTCGGGCGGACCTGGGCTTCGGTGTCCGAGAGGTGGCGGAGGTGGCGGGTCTTGCCTTCAGAAAGGTGGCAGAGGATGCGATCCTCTTTCTCGTCAATCCCGAAAAGGAAGGTATTGAAGCGGTTCAGGCCTTCCTGAAGGCGTTGGGATCTGAAGAGTTCAGGCAGAGACACTCCGAGTGAACCTGGCTCAATCCTCAGATTGATCTTCGCTTATATTCCATTTCGAGGGCCATCGGCACAAATCGGATGTGATCTTCAGCCTGTTCGGGTCCCGCCTGGCGAAATTCGAGCCTCTCGTAGATCCCGACGGCGTTGGGCGACGAGTTGACGGTGGCATTTGACATTTCGGGATTTCTTCTCTGGCAGACCTCAAGGGCCCGTCGCAAAAGCTCGCCGCCGACGCCCGCCCCCTGGAACCTCCTGTCCACGAAGAAGAGGGTGACGTGGCCGTCGTCTTTGACCTCGATCATCCCCGCGATCTCTTTTTGCGTCGCAGCGAGGAGGACGAAGTGGTCCCACCGGGATCTGAGCAGAAAGAGATGGGGATCGGCGTAGTTACGAAACTCCTGAACGCCCTCTTGGGAAAATTGGGGCGCGACGAACTCATCGAAGACCCTCACGACGAGGTCAGAGACCTCTGCCTCCTCGCCGCGCTTCATCGGCCGGTACTCTAGGAGGGCCTTCATCCGCCTCCGCCCCTCTTCAGCTTTCTCTCGTAGTAGCTGAGGGGATGGTTCACCCACCGGCAGAGCCTGTCCTCCCCGGGGCAGTTGCCGTAGGTTGCCATGGTGGCGCAGGAGGGGGGCTTGTAGCTGGTCCCGCCCTTTCCCGAGATGTGCTCGACCTGGTAGCGGGTCCTCTCCTCGTCGAAGTCGGGGCTCGTGTTGAAGACGCCGACGACCTCGTCGACGCTCATCCCCACGTGGAGGAGGAAGGTGGTGAGAGCGAACCTGGCGGTGTGGGCGAGGTTCGTGCCATTCGCCACCTGGGTGAGCATCTCTCTTATGCAGGGGGGGAAGGCATCTTCCGTCACTTCGCCGAGGTCGACTTTCTCCTCTGCCCTCTTAACTTTCAGCTCCTCTTCGATTAGGCCGAGATCCTCCTGGAGCTTTTGACATATCTCATCGGGGACCTGGAGAGGAAGGCCCTTTTGGACCCTGTCCTTCGCCCTCTCCTCCAGAAGCCGGGCCAGCTCCTGGCTGGTGACGTTGACCCACCCGGCTTCAAGAGAGCGGTTGACCAGCTTCCAGCTGGGGCTACGCATCCTGTGGGCGGCCTTCAGGTAGTCGGAGAAGTGGACGCGAAGCGCTTCCTGATCGGACTGCGGAAATACGCCCAGGTCGCGGGCCAGCAAAAGCAGATCGCAAAGATCCTCCCGCCTCATCTTGCGGCTTGCGAGCTTCGCCTCGGCGAGGGCGTACCTTCTCGTCAAAAGATCGTCTTTCAGGCAGGATACCAAAACCCTTGCCAGAGGGTAGGAGAGCAGCTCTGCGAGGGGGCGGGCCCTTTCATCGGAGATCTCCCCTCTCACGGCTCCCAGGACCCGGTCGAGGGCCCTCTTTCTCACGAGGCGAGAGAGCCTCGGCTGCGGATTCGGATCATCCAGGAGGCTTTCCAGGGAGTAGCCCGTCTCCTCGACCCTGATCGCGGCCTCCCGAGAAAAGGGGTAGTCGGAGAGGCTCATTCCTGTTCGATTCTCGGAGCGAGCAGGTAGCTTATGTCGACGCCCTGGCCGAGCTTGAGGCTGATTCTCAGGGGATAGTCGACGCCAAGCTCGAGCTTGACCTCCTGGGCCTTACCGATCGCCTTGCTCATGTCGGTGAGGTAGTCGAGGGAGAAGAGGGATCTTGCCTTTCCGGGCTTGAGGCCCAGAAGCTCTGCCCCAGGCATCTCGAGCTTGAGGGAGTCGATGTCGCCCTTTGCCTCCATGTAGAACTGGTCTTCGGGATCGTCGGTGACGCCGAGGACTACGTGGTCGCTCACCTTCTCGGCGGCTCTGATCGCCTTTCTCAGATGTGCGCCCGGAAGGATCACGTGGGCCGGAAGGTCCAGCTCAGGCACCCGGGGCTCTTTTCTTATGGCGCTGGGGTCGATGAGGCTGAGGGTGTAGGAGAGGGAGTTTACACCTATCTTCAGCTTGTGGTTCTCCTCGTCCAGCTCGAGGGTGACGTTTTCACCCCGGTCGGCCATGCTCAGAACGTCGCTGAGCCTCACCAGGTCGACGCCGATCTCGCCGGGAGTCGCCTTGAAGTACTCGAAGGCCTCGGTGTTGAGCCGGAAGGAGACCATGGCCACGTTGGCGGGGTCCACAGCCTTAAGCTCAACGCCGTTCTCTGACAGGGTGAACTTCACCTCGTCGACAAGAGACGATACCGCCTCCACAGCATCCCGCAGGGTTTCTGCGCTTATCACTGCCTTGAACATCCTAGAGCCCCCTCATCGGAGAGATCAATTTTATCTTAAATATAGATTATCCCATCAGTCGTACTCTCTCCAGGTGAAATTGCATTTTGTGCATCTGAAGAAGCGGACTTCGCTCTCGTCTGCGGACCGCAGCTGCCGCAGCCACCAGTAGGCGATATTGTTCCCACACTCAGGACACTTGTATCTGGTGGTGGGAAGCCCCGCCGCCTCGGCGTCCTCGATCACCGTCATGGTACGCTCTTTCTGCTCGGTCTTGCTGATTAGGTTATCGCTTTTCTTCATCTGTATCTTCTTGCCGCACCTTCTGCAGACCAGCATACCCTCCGACGGCACCATTATGCTTTTACAATCGGGACAAAACTCCATCAGATGACGAGTACTCACTCGTCATATTAAAGTTTACCAGTTGAGTAAAGATACATGATGATGAGGCGGTTCTCTCAGCCGTCTCCATCTTTGAGGTGATCATGAGCACTGCATTAAACGTAATCTGCGAGAACAGGCCGGGGGTCTTGCGTGACATAGCCGGGGTTGTGGCAAGCCTCGGCGGCAACATCGAGTACACCCAGCAGTTCGTCCTGGAACGGGGGGTGAACATCGGCAAGGCCACCGTCTACATGGAGATCGACCAACTGGCCGCAGGGATGGTGGAAAACCTCGAGGCTCTCCCCTCGATCATGGAGGTCTCTGTCCACCAGTCCTTCGAGAAGATTTACGGCTCCAGGGTGATAATAATCGGGGGCGGCGCCCAGGTGGCCCAGGCCGCCGTGGGGGCGGTCAACGAGGCCGACCGCCACAACCTCCGGGGCGAGAGGATCAGCATCGACACGATCCCCCTGGTCGGAGAAGACCCCATAGCTGACGCCGTCAACGCCGTGGGCCGGCTCCACAGGGCCTCGGTTCTGGTCCTGGCAGGAGCCCTCATGGGCGGCAGGATCTCTGAAGAGGTTCAGAGGCTGCAGGGGGAGGGGATACCGGTGATCGCCCTCAAGATGGCGGGATCAATTCCCTACTACGCGGACCTGGTGGTGACAGACCCCATCCAGGCCGGAACCTTCGCGGTGATGCACGTCGCCAAGACTGCGATCTTCGACATAAACAGGGTTCGTGGCATGGAGTTCTGAGCCAAAAGCGAGAACGAAGCCAGCAGAAAAATGTTGCTCTATGGCCCGGTTTCCGTGGCGCCGGTTTTATCCGCGAAGTCCCATCGCCTCGAGATCTCTGATCACTTCGCCCTCGAAGAGCTCCTCCACGGTGTAAAAGTCATCCCCTGCCTGGAGGACGGGGGCGCTGAGGGTGAATACCCCGTTGACCCGCAGCTCCGTGAGGGCCTCGGCGCTGGCCATGTCCACCGTCTCGAAATCGACGCCCCAGCCCCTCAGGACCCTCTTCACCTGTTCGCAGCGCGGACACTCGGTGGTGGTGTAAACGACGTACTTCAAAGGTTTCCCTCCCGTTCTTCGTCCATCGTTCTCCAACGGCGATTCATCTCGGCACCATCGGGTACTCCTTCTCCGCCCAGACGGCGTAGCCCTCATCGACGGCCCTATCGGCACAATCCCTGCAGCACGAGAAGTTGGCGAGGTAAGTTACACCCTCCATCTCGTGCTCGAAGATATTGTTGCAGCTGAGCCCCATGATCCGTCTGCAGTCCAGGCCCCTGCAGAACTCGTGGTCGTCGGCAATAATCGGAAACTCGTCCTCAAACCAAATCTTCGGCAAAAGGACCGGGAGTATCGCCATGTCCATGCCACATCCGCAGGGTCCGTAGGTGTCCTCGGGCCCCTCGTAGACGATGGCCTTGTTGATCGAATAATCCATCTTCCGCCACCCCAAGTCAATCTCTCGCTTACCTGGTCGAGGGCCGGGAACCTAAATAACCTTTCTCATTTTCGCCTGCCTGATAAAAACCGGCCCGGCCCAAACGGGTCCTGTTGGACTTGATCTTTTGGGACCCATTTCAGCGCCTGGATATTCTCGGGATGAAAATAAACTATCATTATGGGACTTTTGGCCGAATATGTGTATATCTTCATTTTTCTTCAGTTTTCCGGTATAATATTGCCAGGGAGTTTACGAAAATTATATATAGAGACCTGATGGACAACATGGTGTCTATTAGGCCCTTTAGCCGGAGAAGAAGCGGTTTTGATCCTTTTTCTGACTGTAAGGGCCGAATTCGATGGTAGGAGAGGAGCTTAAATGGCGATACTTCCAGTGGCACCGGTAAGCAGACTCATTCGCGAGGCTGGAGCCAAAAGGGTCAGTGAAGGCGCGCGGGACGCCCTTGCAGAAATTCTGGAGAGCTATGGCATGGAGGTGGCCGAGGAGGCCGTCGAATGGGCCAACCATGCCAAGAGGAAGACGGTGAAGGCCGAGGACATCAGAGAGGCGGTCAAGAGGGTGAGGCCGCCCCGGGCGCCCGGCACCGACTGAGGCAGATATTATTTAACCCTGGAGGTAAGGTCGTCTCTCTATGCCTGGAAGCTTAGACTACGCCTCCCTGGGTCTGGTATGCGGTATCGAGATCCATCAGCAGCTTGATACCGCCGCCAAGCTGTTTTGCGGCTGTCCCACAAGGCTCAGAAACGTGGAGGAGTCGGACCATCAGTTCTTCAGGTACCTGCGACCGGCCAGAAGCGAGCTTGGCGAGATCGACAGGGCCGCCCTGGAAGAAGTTCTGGTCTCCCGAAAGTTCATCTACAATTCTTACGATTCCACCTGCCTCGTGGAGGCGGACGAGGAGCCACCCAGCGAGCTGAACCGCGAGGCCCTGGAGATCGGGCTCGTCGTCTCGAGACTTCTCAACATGCAGATCGCGGACGAAGTTCAGACCATGAGAAAGATCGTGATCGACGGCTCCAACACCTCCGGTTTTCAGAGGACCGCCTACATAGCCTCCAACGGCCAGATCGAGACCTCCTGCGGCAAGGTCGGGATGGAGACGATCTGCCTTGAGGAGGAGGCCGCAAGGATCATCGACGACCGGGGCGACGAGGTCGTCTACTCTCTCGACCGGCTGGGGATACCCCTCGTCGAGATCTGCACCTCTCCCGACATCGTCTCTCCTCAGCACGCCCGGGAGGTGGCCCAGCGCCTCGGCATGGTCCTCCGCTCGACAGGGAGGGTCAAGAGGGGTCTTGGGACGATCCGCCAGGACGTCAACGTCTCCATCAGGGACGGGGCGAGAGTGGAGATAAAGGGCGTCCAGGACCTGAACCTGATCGAGACGATCGTCGAGGTCGAGGCGAAAAGGCAGCACCTTCTCTTGAATATCAGAGACGAGCTTTTGAGGCGTGGGGCGAGGGTTCACGACCGGGTGGCCGACGTCACTGGGATCTTCGCCCCCACCGAATCGAAGGTGATCAAGACCGCCCTCAAGAAGGGCGGCGTGGTCTTGGCGGTGAGACTTGCGGGCTTTGCGGGCCTTGTGGGGATGGAGATTCAGCCGGGACGGCGGCTCGGCTCTGAGATCTCGGACCGGGCCAAGAGGGCGGGAGTCGGCGGGATCATCCATACCGACGAGCTTCCGGCCTACGGCATCACCCAAAAAGAGGTCGAGGCCGTTCGGTCCGAGCTCGGTGCCGAGGAGGGCGACTGCGTGGCGATGGTGGCAGCGCCCCGGGACCGGGCCGAGGCCGCGATGAAGGCGGTACTGGCGAGGGCGAATGAGGCCCTCATAGGCGTTCCTGAAGAGACGAGGCGGGCCCTTCCCGAGGGGACGAGCGAGTACATGAGGCCTCTTCCCGGATCTGCCAGGATGTATCCCGAGACTGACGTTCCTCCCGTGGTGGTGACCCCCGAGTACATCGCGTCCCTAGAGCTGCCCGAGCTCTTCGACCAGAGGGCGGCCAGGTTCGAGGAGGAGTATGGCCTCGGTCCCGAATTTGCGGGGCTTATCGCCTCATCTCCGAACTACCAGCTCTTCGAGGAGGTTGTGAGAAAGCTCTCCCTTCCTCCAGCCCTGGTGGTGAGAACCCTTGAGATGATCCCGAGGGAGCTGGCCCGGGAGGGGATACCGATCTCGAATCTGACCGAGGAACACTATCTTGACGCCCTCTCCCTCGTCGCCGAGAAGGGCGTGGCCAAGGAGGGGATCCCCCAGCTTCTGGAGACGATGGCAAAGAAGCCCGAGCTGTCGGCCACTGAGGCTGCAAAGAGGGCGGGCCTGACGGGCGTCGACCAGGGGGGCGTCGAGGATGTGGTGGTCGGGATCGTCGCCGAAAAGGAGGCCTTCGTCAGAGAGAGGGGCGAGGCCGCCCTCGGTCCCCTGATGGGGCTTGCGATGAAAGAGCTTCGAGGAAAGGCCGACGGCGCCCTCATCAGCGCCATCCTCAAGCGAGAGATTGCTCGGCTTTTGGCGGAGTAGACGCCGTCGAAGGGCCCCAACTTCTGAGAAGGTCCGGGCCAGGGAACCTTATTTATTTCTGACCGAGCCAACTACTATTTTGTTTGTTCAGATCAATAGGCCTTTGGGGGCTTGAATTATGAAACGGGAGATCCTCCTCTGGGACGAGACGATCTTCAAGGACCGGGAGGTCCTGGAGTTCGACCACCTGCCCGAGCACTTCGCTCACCGCGAGTCTCAGATGGAGTCCCTCAAGTTCTGCATCAGGCCCGCCTTCCAGGGGGGCCGTCCCGTCAACGCCCTCTGTCTCGGCCCTCCCGGCACAGGGAAGACGACGGCGGTGGTCAAGCTCTTCAGCGAGATCGAGGCCCACTCCTCCAAGGTGATCCCCGTCCACGTCAACTGCCAGATGGATCACACCAGGCACGCCATATTTCTGAGGATCTACAGCAAGGTCCTGGGCCACTCTCCCCCCACGAGCGGCGTCTCCTTCAAGAGGGTTCTCGAAAGGATCGCGAGGACGATGACGAAGGAGAACCGGGTTCTGGTGGTGGCCCTCGACGATGTGAACTACCTCTTCCCCGAAAAGGAGGTGGACCGGGTTTTGTACACCCTCCTTCGGGCTCACGAGACCTTCCCCGGGTTTCGGGCGGGGGTGATCGGCATCCTCAGCGAGCCGGCCCTGAGCTACATCTTCGATCCGAGGGTCGGGTCGGTCTTCCAGGCGGAGGAGGTCTCCTTTCCCCTCTACTCGATCGAGGAGATCAAAGACATCCTGGAACGCCGGGCCCAGTTGGGCTTTTATCCGGGGGTCGTCTCGGAGGAGATCATCGAGAAGGTCTCCGACCTCACCGAGCGTGCCGGAGACCTCAGGGTCGGGATCGACCTTCTCAAGAGGGCGGGGATGGAGGCCGAGAGGAGGGCCTCAAGGACCATATCCGAAGAGGACGTCGACCGGACTTACGAGAGGTCGAGGCTCGTCCATCTGCAAAGCGCCCTAAAACCCCTCCGGGAGGACGAGCTCCTCCTCCTCAGCCTCGCGGCGGAGATGGAGACCTCAAAAGCCGGAGACCTCTACAAGAGGTTTCAGGCATCCACCGGCTCCGGTTACACCAGGTTCCACGAGATTCTGAACAAGCTGGATGCCGCAAGGCTTGTAGATACCGACTTCAGCGGACCTGGCCACCGGGGCAGGTCCAGGGTCGTTCGGATAAGGTACGATCCGAAAGAGGTGCTGGACAGGATCAAGCCGAAGGAAAATATATAGAGTATATTCTGTATGATCGGTATCTCGGGGTAGCACCATCTATTTATTCTATTGTGATAAATTTTATACCAGACGCTTGTAAGTGGGTGGTCCCTGATGAATAGACCGTTAGTTTCCTTTTTGATCGCCCTTTTGGCGATCGTATCGATCCTATCCTTTTCGGGATGCATTGACGAGGAGAAAGATGGCGCGCCCACCCATGATGCGGCTGCCGTTTCCGTTGCCGGGTCCACCACGGTGATGCCCCTGGTGGAAGCCTCTGCCGAGGAGTTCAACAGAATCCAGAGTCTGGTCCGCGTTTCCGTCACCGGCGGCGGGTCGGGCGTCGGTATCAAAAATGCCGCTGAGGGGCTCGCGGATATCGCCATGGCCTCGCGGCAGGTGAAACCCGACGAGATCGCCACCTATGGTGACAGCTTCGAGGAGTTTGTGGTGGCCTACGACGCCATAGCTGTCGTCGTGAGCCATCCAATCTATGAGGCCGGCGTCAACGATCTGTCACAGGAGCAGGTGGCTGCCATCTACAGCGGCGAGATCACCAACTGGATGGATGTAGGCGGTCCCGACGAGAGGATTTATGTGGTGGCGAGGGAAGTCGGCTCCGGCACCAGAGACACCTTCAACGGGATGGTTATAGGCGGCGAAGAGGCTGAAACTCCGGGGGTCACCACCTACCACGGCAGCAACGCCGAGATGAAGACTGCAGTGACAAACAGCGATAAGGCGATCGGATACGTCGGGATGAACTACGCCGAGGGCGGCGCCCTCAGGGCCGTGGCCTACGATGGGGTCATGCCCTCCGCCGAGACGATAAAGGACGGCTCCTACCCGCTCTCAAGGGCCCTGAACCTCTACACCTTCGGCGATCCGAGCCCTGACGCCGAGAAGTTCATCGACTTCATCCTGAGCGACGAGGGGCAGAATATCGTGGCGGAGTCCGGTTTCGTTCCGATCCGCTGAACCCGAAAAATTGGATAATTGGAGGGAGCGGCGCTGGCGGTCGAAATGCCAGCGCAACTCTACATTTCACCGCGATTTCTGGCAGATCCGCTCAATTACAAGGGCTGTTCCTTGGATTTGTCGCTCCAGGAGTCGCCCCAGGCCGCGTTCCGGCAGGTGCAGTCGAAGATCTCCTTCTCTCCCCAGATCTTGTCGTCGTCTTCCATCTCGCCGTAGCCGCCGACGCAGCAGGAGAGCCAGTCCTTGGGGGCCTTGGGCTTGCTCTTCTCGGCGGAGAGCCTCATGTTCTTCTTGGTCGCGAAGGTTCCAACGTAGTTCTCATCGATCTCGATCAAGGGGTCTTTCCATCCTCTGCTCCCGTCAGGATCGGTCAGGAGCTCGCCGATGTGGACCTTGCCCTCGGTCACCGTCTCCTCGATCTCCATCTCAGCGAGGCCGTGGCCTGCCACGCCCTCCTGGTGGTGGGCAACGTCGCCAGGTTTCCCTCGCCCATCTTCGCCCTCTTCGACCAGAGCGCCATCTTCACCTCGGTCATCGCCGGGGAGACGGGGGAGGTTCCCCACGGATCGATTCACTACCACGCCCTCTTCGCCGTGGGTTTCGTCCTGCTGGTGATCGTCACGGTCCTCAACATCTCGGCGGATTTTGTCAGGGCCGCGATCAAGAAGAAGTTCGGAGGATACTGATCGGCTTCCAGCCCAAAGATTTGTTTTCGGTTCCTTCGGCCCTAATCTGCCGTGTGCAGGATACGCGCAGGATATATAGCGGTACTCACCCTATATAGAGAATATAGATAAGTGCTTTAAGCTATGAATGAACGCTCAGATGATAATATGGATCCTCCAGCTAAACGCGGCGTCCGCCGATCTACCAGATATGGCGACCGTTTTGTGGAAGCGCTCCTCTTCTTTGCCGCCGTCACTTCCATACTGGTAATGGTCCTGATCTTTTACTTCCTCACCTACGAGAGCGTTCTCGCCTTCAGGGACGTGGGGATCCTCGACATGATCCTGGGGCAGAAGTGGCATCCTGCCGGGGAGATCTTCGGCATGATGCCGATAATCGTCGGCTCGGTCCTGATCACCTTCATCGCCCTCTTCATAAACATCCTGGTGGGCATACCCCTCGCGATATACCTTTCCGAGCTTGCAGGGCCCTGGTCCCGGGAGTTTCTAAAGCCCGCCATCGAGCTTTTGGCTGGGGTTCCCTCCATCGTCTACGGCTTTCTTGGGGTTCTGATTCTGGTGGTCTATCTCGAGAAGAGCTTTGATATGCTGACGGGACGGTCGATTTTGGCGGGAGCGATCCTCCTGGGGATCATGTTCATCCCGGCCCTGACGACGATATGCGAGGACGCCCTCCGGGCCGTTCCCAAAGAGTTCAAGGAGGGGTCTCTCGCTCTCGGCGCCACCCACTGGCAGACGGTGCGAAGGGTCACCCTCCCCGCCGCCTCCTCGGGGATCATCGCAGCCGTGATCCTGAACGTGGGCAGGATCATCGGGGAGACGATGGCCGCCCTCCTGGTGGTGGGAAACGTCGCCCGGCTCCCCTCGCCAGTCTTCGACGCCTTCGACCGGGGCGCGATCTTCACCTCGGTCATCGCCGGGGAGATGGGGGAGGTGGCCCACGGGTCGATGCACTACCACGCTCTCTTCGCCGTGGGTTTCGTCCTGCTGGTGATCGTAACCGTCCTCAACATCTCGGCGGACCTGGTCAGGGCTGCGATCCAGAAAAAGTTCGGAGGGTACTGAGATGAAGAAGATCAAGCCAGCACCCCTGGCATCGATCGTCGTCGCCCTCTTTTTGCTCATCTCTTCCCTCTACTACCTGATAATCCAGTCAGAAGAGATTCCTCTGGTGCCGTTCTGGGAGGGAGGCCTCGTGGTCTGTATCGTTCTCATATCGGCTTCCGCCCTCGCCCTCAATCGGGAGGCTGACGATCGGACGCGCGTCGCCTGGACCAGGTCCAGGTTTCTGCCTTTGGCGGCGGATTTGGTCTACTTTCTGGCAGCGTTTCTTCTGATATTTTCGGGCCGAATCCGGCCCGACCTGGAGTTCGAGTTTCTGGGGCTGAGCGCCATCTTCACCTACGATCTGGTCCTCCCCTTCCTGGTCCTTTTGGCGAGCTTCCTTGTGATAAAAGACTCCATCAACCTCCTCTACGGGTACAGCACCAGGGGAAGGGAGGTTCTGGTATTCTCGATGGTCCGGCTCTCGGCGGTCTTCACCCTCCTGCTTTTGGGTGGGATAATCTCGGTGATCCTCTTCCGGGGGATCGGGGCCATAAGCTGGGAGTTTCTCACCCAACCCCACTTCCGGCTCGGCCAGCAGGGCGGGATCAGCACCTGCATCGAGGGAACCTTCTGGCTGGTGATGGGGGCGATGCTGATCTCAGCGCCGCTGGGGATCGGAGCCGCCATCTACCTCAACGAGTACTCCAAGCATACGGGGCTGAAGCGGATCGTCACCATCGCCGTCGGCTGTCTCAACGGCGTGCCTTCAGTGGTCTACGGCCTCTTCGGCCTCGCCTTCCTGGTGGCAACCTTTGGCCTATCGCTTCTGGCGGGGTCCATAATCCTGGGCCTGATGAACCTGCCCACCATAATCCTCACAAGTCAAGAGGCGTTGAAGAGCGTTCCAAACTCTCTTCGGGAGGGTAGCGTCGCCCTCGGCGCCACCAGGTGGCAGACGATCAAGAAGGTGGTGATCCCATCGGCTCTCCCTGGAGTCCTCACAGGGCTGATCATCGGGGTTGCCAGAGCCGCCGGTGAGACGGCTCCCATCATGTGGACCGCCGTCACCTTCTCCGCGACACCTGTTCACATGTTCTACGGCGTCGTCCCAGACGTCTTCCAGCCCGTGAACAACCTCTGCTACCATCTCCTCAACCTGATATACTTCCTGGGGGCCTGGGACGTCGAGCAGAACGCCTGGGGGACGGCCCTGGTCCTTTTGGCCCTGGTCTTGAGCATCAACATGGTGGCCATCCTGGTCAGAAACCACTACAGAAAGAAGATCTCCTGGTGAATCACTCCTCCACAACTTTTATCATTTCAGGGACATAACAGTCCATTATGAGACCGATCTCTCCCGACGAGATGAGAGCCATCGACGCCAACTGCTCCTATTTTGGCCTGCTTCCCCTCCAGCTGATGGAAAACGCTGGGTCTGCCCTCGCCCAGGAGGTAAAAAAGAGGGCTAGGGGAAAGAAGATTGCCGTCATAGCGGGGCGGGGCAACAACGGCGGGGACGCCTTCGTGGCCGCCCGCCACCTCAATGATTTCGAGGTGACGGTATTTCTTCTCGGCAGGTCCAGAGAGATCGTCACCGAAGAGGCGAGGCGGAACTGGGAGATTCTGGAACTTCTCAATTTCGATCTCCGGGAGGTTCGGGATTCGGGCGACCTCGAGTCTCTATCCCAGTACGACCTGATCCTGGACGCGGTCTTCGGGACCGGCGTCCGCGGTGCGGTTCGAGGCCTGGAGGCTGAGGCGATCGACGCCATCAACTCCTCTCGAAAAAGCGTCGTCTCTGTGGACGTGCCCAGCGGTCTTGGGACCGATAAGGTTGTAGATCCCGAGGTCACCGTCACCTTCCACAGGCCGAAAGACGGCATCCCCGGCGAGGTGGTGGTGGCGGGGATCGGCATACCTCCGGCGGCCGAGTTTCTGACGGGACCCGGCGACCTGGCCCTGGTGACGGCCCGGGCCGCTGAGAGCCACAAGGGCCAGAACGGCCGGGTTCTGGTGATCGGGGGAGGTCCTTACAGCGGCGCGCCAGCTCTATCGGCCATGGCTGCCCTAAGGGCCGGGGCGGACCTCGTCACCGTCGCGGCCCCCGGCAACGTCTCCGGCATTATCGCCGGATTCTCCCCGAACCTGATCGTTCGGGAGCTCTCCAGTGACCACCTCTCTCCCGACGATCTGCCGGCTCTCAGAGAGCTCTTGCCCCGCCACGACGTCGTAGTCGTCGGCATGGGCTTGGGCCGAGACCCCGAGACCCGGGAGGCTCTGGCGAAGATCGTGCCTGAATGCGGCAAGGTGGTGATGGATGCCGACGCCCTCCTCCCCGGAATCCCTCTCAAGGGGATAATCACTCCTCACGAGAGCGAGTTTAGGAGGGTCAGCTCCATCAAGGTGCCGCCGGGCCGGGTCCATAACGAGACCTTGAAGAGCTTTGCAAGGGACATGAGCCTCACCATCCTCCTAAAAGGGAAGGTCGACCTGATCACCGATGGCACGATCGTTAGAGGCAACGCCACCGGGAACGCCGGGATGACCGTCGGCGGGACCGGGGACGTTCTCGCCGGGATCACGGGGGCGTTCCGCTGCAAAGCCTCGCCCCTGCGAGCCGCCGCCGCCGCCGCCTTCGTCAACGGAACCGCTGGCGACCTCGCCTTCGAGGAGAAGGGCTACTCTCTTCTCGCCACCGACGTCATCGAGAATATACCTCGGGCCATGTGGCCGTGAGACCCACAAGGCTGTGATCCAATGAGGCTAGATCGAGCACCAAATCGCCGAGAAGATCGTGGAGGGATGGTGGAGATCACCGAGAAGCCCGCCGTCGGGCGGAGGGCCGTCGCATCCGGAACAATCCGCCTAAAAGAGTCCACAGTCGAGGCGATCAAAAACGGCGAGGTGGAGAAGGGGGACGTCCTCACCGTGGCGAGGGTGGCGGCGATCCAGGCGGTTAAAGAGACCCCAAGGCAGATCCCCATGTGCCATCCGATACCGATAACCGGCGTCGAGGTCGCCTTCGAGCTTGAGCCGAGCCGGGTCAGGGCGACGGTCGTCGTCACCTCCGTCGGCAAGACGGGCGTCGAGATGGAGGCTCTGGCCGGGGTCTCGGCGGCGCTCCTCAACGTCTGGGACATGGTCAAGTACCTGGAGAAGGACGAGACCGGAAACTACCCATCGACGAGGATCGAGGAAATCCGGGTGGTGGAGAAGGAAAAAGGGTGAAGGTACGATCGGGATTAATTTTAAAATGAATACCCCGCAGCTTGCTGCGGTTGGGATGGTCACAAAACCGACTTAAGGATTGTTGCATCTGTGTGGATTGTTGAGCCGAGAAAGTCGATGTCGGAGGCACCATCTAAAAACCGAGTGATTTTCAGTTATTAGAAGCAAAACATCCAGAAACTTTTTGCCTATACCATTGAAGTGTTCGTGATTATTGAGTGAGAATTAGTTTATTCTTCGATATAGTTAAT
>Ga0265594_1000624_pt1 | contig 28739 bp, 28 predicted proteins | sample saktaG_11_FD_190147 | JGI IMG/M metagenome (GOLD analysis project Ga0265594, IMG submission 190147) | Saline water microbial communities from Sakinaw Lake, British Columbia, Canada - sak_2011_5_24_80m | ecosystem: Environmental > Aquatic > Non-marine Saline and Alkaline > Saline ... | reverse complement strand
AAGATAGTTTAATACTTGCTGACGAGATGAAAGAGATAAGTGACGAATTTTACATTTGCACTGATGACGGGAGTATAGGGTTTCATGGTTTTGTTTCAGAAATGTTAAATGAATTATTGGAAGGTATCGAAAAAAGTAGTAATAGTAATTTAAGAAGAGATATTGATAGAGTAATAGCTATTGGTCCGGCTCCCATGATGAGTGCAGTGTGTAATGTTACCAAACCATATAGTATAAAAACTATAGTATCTTTAAATTCCATAATGGTGGATGGGACAGGGATGTGTGGGACCTGTAGAGTTGAAGTTGGAGGAGAGACAAAGTTTGTTTGTGTTGATGGCCCTGAATTTAATGGGCACAAGGTGAATTTTGATTTACTAATGTTAAGGCAGAAAATGTATTTAAATGAGGAGAGAAAAGCTTTAGATTTATATGAGGAGAAATGTAGATGCAAAGCATTTGAGCAGAAAAAAAGGAAAACCTGCTAAGTAAAAAATAGAATTATTTTAAAATAAAATAGAGAATTAAAATGAGGACTAAAATTAAGAAGGAAAGCTAAATTATTATGGTAAGTGAAAAAAGTAATAAGAAAACTAAAAAAGTTAAAATTCCCAGAACTTCTATGCCAGAGCAGAGCCCAGAAGAGAGAATTAAGAATTTTAAAGAGGTAGCTCTTGGTTATACTGAAGAGGATGCAGTAAAAGAGAGTAAAAGATGTCTGCAGTGCAAAAATCCGCGCTGTATTGAAGGATGTCCCGTGGATATAGATATTAAAAGCTTCATAAATTTAATCAGTAAAAAAGAGTTTGCTAAAGCATTAGATAAAATAAGAGAAAAAAGCTCCCTTCCAGCAATTTGTGGGAGAGTTTGTCCTCAGGAAGATCAGTGTGAGAAAAAGTGTATTCTAGCAGTAAAAGATAAACCTGTTGCGATAGGAAGACTGGAGAGGTTTGTTGCTGATAGAAAATTATCAGAAAATAGCATTACTGGAAATGAGAGTAATGGAAGTAGTGAAAATAATAAGTCAAAAAGTAAGGAACTCGACTGTAAAACTTCAAATAAAAAAATTGCGATAATAGGATCTGGTCCCGCAGGTCTTACATGTGCAGGGGAGCTTGCAAAAATGGGTTACAAAGTAACTATTTTTGAGGCTTTGCATAAAACAGGAGGAGTACTTGTTTATGGAATACCTGAGTTCAGGCTCCCAAAAAAGATTTTAGAAAAGGAAGTAAAATTTGTAGAGAGTTTGGGAGTGGAAATAAAATTAAATATGGTAATAGGTAAAGTACTAACTATAGATGATATGTTAAATAATGGTTATAGCAGTGTTTTTATTGGGACAGGCGCAGGTCTTCCTTACTTTATGAATATCCCTGGTGAAAACTTAAATGGAGTTTATTCTGCTAATGAGTATCTTACACGCTCAAATTTGATGAAAGCATATTTATTTCCTGAGTATGATACTCCAATTGCAAGAGTTAGAAATATAGCTGTTGTTGGCGGAGGTAATGTTGCAATGGATTCAGCTCGAACTGCTAAAAGACTTGGTGCTAAGAATGTCTATCTTATATACAGGAGAAGCGAAGTTGAGATGCCTGCAAGAAATGAGGAAATAGAGCATGCAAAACAAGAAGGGATAGAATTTATTCTTCTTACAAATCCTGTTGAAATCGTTGGCAGCGAAGGATGGGTAAAAAAAATTAAATGTGTCAAAATGAAGCTTGGCGAGCCAGATGAATCTGGCAGAAGACGCCCGATGCCTATTGATGGATCGGAACATGAAATAAATGTTGAAGCAGTAGTAATGGCTATTGGACAAGGACCTAACCCACTACTTACTTCAACTACAAGCGATCTGAAATTAACAAGAAGAGGGAACATAGAAGCAGATACCCAAACTGGCAAGACAAGTAAGAAAGGGGTGTTTGCAGGAGGTGATATAGCAACTGGTACAGCAACTGTAATACTTGCAATGGGTGCCGGAAAGAATGCTGCAGGAGCAATTGATAAGTATGTAAAAACAGGTATATGGTAGTGTTTTTATTATTAGAATTAGTTATAATTAAAGTTAAAAGATTTAATTGAATAGATTATTAAAATAGTTTAAAATATTAAGAATATAAAAGTTTTATCAATAGCTTAAAAAATAATCTATAAAGTTTTGTTGTTGTTTTTAAAAAGAATTTACTTATTAAGTAAAATTGTAAAAAATATTTTATGGGAGGAATAAAATGAGAAATAAATTTTTTAAATTATTGTTAACTGCTGTAACTATTATTTTTTTTATGGGGATAGTCCTTTCAGGATGCTCAATGCTAAAGGGTGTTGCGAGTAGTGCTGAGCCAGGATATGATACTGCAGAAAGGGCTGTGGAAGGAGCAGTACCTGTGGAATTTGAAATGAACGGAGATGAGGCACCTGCTAGTGATGAGGAATATGCTGAGGAAAGCTATATAGAAGAAGAGATGGTGGACGCAGGTGAATCTGATTATGTTACATCACCTGCTATAGAGAGGAAAGTAATTAAAAATGCGTACATGGAATTGGAAATTGAGAAAGGGGAATTTGAGAGTAAGTTATTTAAAATTACTAATTTAGCAGAGCAAAATGATGGTTTTATCAGCAGCACCCAAAGTTACTCTGATAGTGAAGGCAACTTAACAAGTGGATCAATAATATTAAGAGTTGATCATGAGAATTTTAATTATGTAATAGACAGATTGAAAGAAATGGGCACTGTTAGGAATATAAGTATAACAGGTCAAGATGTAACCCAGGAATATATTGATCTTGAAAGCAGGCTTAGAAATCTAGAAGCACAGGAAGATATTTTGCTTGAATTAATGGAACAATCAAAGAATGTAAGTGAAAGTATAGAAGTTCAAAGAGAGCTGAGTTATGTCGAGGAAGAGATAGAAGTAATAAAAGGAAGAATGAATTACCTGGACAATATGGTATCATTTTCTACTATTGAAGTGTATCTATATGAACCTGAGCCTATAAAGACAACTCCAGGATGGGGCTTTTTAGATGCTTTAAAAAGAGGATTTAAAGGAGCAGTAACTGTATTTAATGGAATGATTGTTGCGTTAATAGTTATGAGTCCTGTGCTTGTATTGATTGCAATAATTTTAATTATAATATGGCAGGCTATTAGAGCTAGAAACAGAAGAAGAGCTAGATCTAAAAAGGAGTAAATTAATATGAAAAAATCTGAGGTATTTAGTTATCTTATTCTAGCATTTGGAATAGGAGCAGTAATTGGTATTCTTTGTGCACCCAGGAAAGGGGAGGAAACAAGGAAAATTTTAACAGAGAAGATGGAAGATAATTGCAAGCAGGTATGTGATTTGGTTACAGATAAGGTAGCAAAATTTAGGAATCAGTTTTCTGGTTATATGGAGGACTTAAAAGAAGGAATAGAAAAATAAAAAGTCTATTCCTATCTATTAAAAAGCAGTATACCAATGAAGGTATTACTGCTATAACTGCTGATAAAACAATTATATTTATATATAGCGGGTATAGCTGCAGGTAGGAATTTCGAAGCATTATAGTTCTCATTGCATCAATTCCATATGATAGAGGATTTATTATAACAAGATAGGCCATCTATTTAGGTAAGCATACTAGCGGAAACAATGCTCCAGAAAGAAAAAACATAGGCATTAAGATAAAGTTTGTCAGTACTTGAAATCCTTGCATTGTCTTTAGACGTGCAGCGAGAGTGATTCCTGGAGATGAAATAGCCATAGCAGTTAGAAATATAATAGGTAATAATTTTTAAATTGAGACAATTGTAATCATTTATACTTACTTGACTGAAAAAGTAATATTATCTACTGCAGTTATATTATTAAATTTTTTTATAAGATTTTTTACTTCTATTATATTGTTACTCGTGCCTTAAAGCTTCTATTGGATTTAACCTTGCTGCACGCATTGCGGGATAAATTCCGAAAAATAACCCTACTACAGTTGAGAATGTTATAGCAAGGATTATAGGGTAAGCAGTAATGCTTGTGGTAAGTATGGTAAATTTATTAAGTATGCTAGCCACGGCTACTGCAAAGATAATACCCATAATTCCACCAGTAATACTGAGTACAATACTTTCTATTAAAAATTGAATTAGTATATCTTTGTTTTTTGCTCCTATTGCTTTTCTAATACCAATTTCTCTTGTTCTTTCTGTAACTGAAACAAGCATAATATTCATAATGCCAATTCCGCCGACAAGTAAAGAAATACTTGCAATGCTGGCAATAGTTATAGTAAAGATACTTGTTATAGTACCAACAATATCTAAGATTTGAGTTTGGTTTCTGACAGTGAAATCATTTTTTTCCCCTGGTCCAATGTTATGCTGTCTTCTAAGTATTTTTTCAATTTCTTCTGAAGCTTCATCAATATCTTCTTCACTTATACTTTGGGCAAGTATCATATTAACATAATTAATTCCATAAAGTTTATTTTGTGCAGTAGTAATTGGCATGGAAACCACATTATCTTGATCATTTCCAAATTGGTCTGTTCCTTTAGATTTGACAATACCGATAACTGTAAAATTTTTCCCATCTACTTTAATTATTTCTCCCATTGGGTCAATATTTCCAAATAACTCATTTATGACTGTTTGGCCTAAAACTGCAACATTGGAAGAATTTGCCACATCGCTGGAGCTGAAAAAATTGCCTTTTTCTATTTCAAAACTATAAATGTCTTCAGCTTCTTCTGATGATGCATATACACTTGCTCTTGTGTTTCTATTTAAGTAAGAAACAATGGATGAACTTAAAATTACCGGGGCGGCTCCGCTTACTAAATTAGCTTCTTTTCCAATAGCTTTGGCATCCTCAATTTTTAATGCTTCTGCATCTTTATCATCACCCAGCATTTGCTCAAAACCCTGTTGTTCATCTTCCTGGTTTCCCGGGACTACTATTATAAGATTAGATCCTATATCCTGGACGCTTTGTATAACAGAATCCTGTGCTCCTGTTCCTATTGCAAGCATTGCCACTACAGCTCCAACACCAATAATAATACCTAGCATGGTAAGAAAGGAGCGGAGCTTATTTACAGTAAGTGACTGGAAAGCAATCTTTATATTTTCTGCAAATCTTCTCATAACGCCTGTCCTTTTTGCGTACTGCCTATCTTATCTTCAAGCTTGGGCATATTTTTAAGTCTCTCTATTGCATCTATTGGACTGTCTATTCTCTCTTCATTTGGTATAATCCCATCCTTTAGATATATGACTCTGTCTGTATGTCTTGCTACGCTAAGCTCATGCGTTACAAGTAGTATTGTCTTACCTTCTCTGTTTAGCTTTTGAAATATAGCTATTATTTCTTCCCCTGTTACTGAATCCAAGTTTCCTGTAGGCTCATCAGCTAAAATTATTGTAGGGTTATTTACAAGTGCCCTTGCTATAGCCACCCTCTGCCTCTGTCCTCCTGAGAGCTCTGATGGCCTGTGTTTTTCCCATCCTATAAGTCCAACTGAGTCAAGTGCTCCCATTATCCTGTCCCTTCTACCTTTTCTGTCTCCTCCCCGAGAGTATATTAGGGGCAGCTCTACGTTATGTATTGCATTGGCTCTGGTCAGCAGATTAAATGTCTGAAATACAAACCCTATCTTGCTGTTTCTAATTTCAGCAAGGCTGTTATCGCCAAGCTTTGATACATCTACTCCTTCTAAGTGATATGACCCTGATGTTGGAATGTCAAGGCATCCTATTATATTCATAAGGGTAGATTTGCCTGAGCCTGACGGGCCCATTATGGATACAAATTCACCTTCAGCTACCTTAAGGTTTGCACCCCGCAGAGCCTTAATCTCTATATTTCCTATTCTGTATACCTTGGTTAGCTCTTTTATGTCTATTATGCTTTTGTTCATTGTTGTTGATATTTATTAATTAACTTTAAATTTTAATGATTTATTTGATTTTTTGATTAAAACATCATTTGTCCAGGACGAGCTTCTAATTCTTCAGGCATGGATGTTATTATAATGTCTCCCTCGGACAATCCGCTTTTAATTTCTATATAGTCGTAATTATATATTCCAGTTACTACTTCTGCTTTTTTTATTTCTTCATTCTCAGTTAAAATATTCACATAATTTTTATTGTTTTCTTCATATATGGATTGAATGGGAGCATAGATGATATCCTTTACTTCAGATGTAGTTATGGTTAAATTTGCAGTTAGTCCATATAAGAAATAAGAACTGCCGGTATCATCGGGTTCTACAGTAATTTCAAATGATATTATACCACTGATATTTTTAGAGATTGGTGAGATGTTAATAATCTTTCCGGTAAAATCCTGGCCAGGATATGCATCAAGAGTTATATATACCTCATCTCCCACACAAAGCTTGGCAATATCAGTCTCATTAATATCTGACTTAATAACAAAATCACAAGAAATAACTGATATTGCAGTCATAGAAGGTGATGCATATTCACCCTTAGAATAAAAAGACTCAAGAACTATACCATCAAATGGAGCATATATAGTATTATCATCTAAATCAAGCCTGGCTAGATCAATATTAATATTTGCTAGCTCAAGCTCAACTTCAGCCTGTCCTATAGCAAGTGCAGTAATAGATATCTGGCTCTGTGCAACTTCTAAGTTACCAAGATTTTGCCAGTATGTTACTGACTGGCTTATAAGGGACTGTTCATGTCCTGACTCTGCTGCATCTGTAGCCTGCCTGTTTGTTGCGCTGCTACTCTCGTATGAGCTTTCGGCTGTATTTACATTAGCTTCATACTGTGCAATCTGAGTATCTGGTGCACTAGAGTCTCTTGCTGCAGCCAGTATCTTGTTTGCATCATCTATTGACTTGAGTGCAGATGCTGCTGATGCTCTTGCAAGTCCGTTTGCATCCTCAAGTGCGGTAAATGCTGCATTTGTTGAAGCCTGGCCCATCTCTTCATTTGCCTTGGCTATCTGTATTGCTACATGGTTTGCATCAAGTGCTGCCTGGTAGTTAATCCTGGCCAGGCTTATTGCACTTTCTGCTGCTACTATATTTGCCTCTGCCTGCTCTATTGCAATAAGTATTTTCTCATTGTCTACCTCTGCCAGCTTATCACCTTTTAAAAATGTATCTCCCTTGCTTAGGATATACAGTGTGTCTCCTGATACTTTAAGAGAGTAGTTTTTAGTATTGCTTGTATCTACATATCCGCTTGATGTTACTGTTTGGGATATGTTTCCTTTAGTTACTTTAAAGGTTTCTATGGCCAGTGGTTCTTTTTTACATGATAGGAAACTAAATAGAAATAAAAAAATAATTAAAGATGTGGTAAGAGATAGTATTATTTGCTTTTTACTGTTCTTTTTCATTTATTCCTTTAAATATTAGTAAACTTATTAAAATAAAATACTTTCTAATCCTATAGTCCTACAAAAACTAACCATATTTAGAGTAATTAGAAAAATTAGTTATGCCTAACTTTAATAGTATTTAAAATTTTTGTCAAGCTTCATTATAATCTTATAATTTAAATTTTAAAGCGTTTATTTTTATATTTTCTCTAAAAGGTAAAATTTAATAAAATCGATATTATTCTGTTATATTTTACTTCAAAATTATAAGAGAAATTCTAGTATTAATAAAGTTATTTAAGAAAAATTAGAGAAAAATCTATTACTCAATACATTTATTATTATGTTATAATATTAAGGCTAATAGTAAAATAATATTATAAAAGGGTATTCTAATAAATAGAAATGGGTTAGATAAGAAGGAGATAGTAAATGGGTGAATTTACAACGATAGTTGAAGTATATGCAAGAGAAATACTGGATTCTAGAGGCAATCCTACCGTAGAGGTGGAGACAACGTTAGAGTGTGGAGTTGTTGGGAGAGCTTCAGTACCTTCAGGAGCATCCACAGGAGCTTTTGAAGCAGTAGAATTGCGTGATGGTGACAAAAGCAGGTATTTAGGAAAAGGTGTTAAAAATGCAGTTGAGAATGTGAACTCTATTATAGCACCAGAACTTGAGGAAATGGATGCTATTTTTCAAAGAGAGATCGATGAGATTATGATTGAATTAGATGGTACTGAAAATAAATCCAGGTTGGGAGCAAATGCTATACTTGGTGTATCTCTTTCAGTTGCTAAAGCCTCTGCTATTGCACTAGGTTTGCCATTATATAAATATATTGGCGGCGTTAATGCACACATTCTACCAGTACCGATGATGAATATTTTAAATGGAGGAAAACATGCAGATAATAGTGTTGACTTACAGGAATTTATGATAATGCCAGTGGGAGCAAAGTCCTTTACGAGTGCTTTGAGGATCTGTACGGAAATATTTCATACACTAAAATCAGTATTAAAAAAGGAAGGAATGAGCACAAGTGTTGGGGATGAAGGTGGTTTTGCCCCAAATCTTAAAACTAACGAGGATGCTGTTAAATATATTATTAAAGCAGTCGAAGAAGCAGGTTACAAGCCAGGTGAAGATATTTACCTGGCATTAGACCCTGCTGCTACTGAGTTTTATAAAGATGGTAAATATAATTTAAGTGGTGAAGGAAAAATCTTAACAGCAACCGAGATGGTTGATTACTATCAATTTTTAGTTGAGAAATATCCAATAATTTCCATAGAAGATGGTATGGCTGAAGAAGACTGGAATGGATGGAAAGAATTAACAGATAGAATTGAAGGGAAAGTTCAGGTTGTTGGGGATGATTTATTTGTTACTAATACTCAAAGGCTTTTAAAAGGAATAAAACTTGGAGTGGCAAATTCTATTTTAATAAAAGTGAATCAGATTGGTACTTTATCTGAGACTCTTGATGCTATTGAAATGGCAAAGAGATCAGGTTACACTGCTGTAATATCTCACCGTTCAGGTGAGACGGAAGATACAACAATTTCAGATATAGCTGTAGCAGTTAATGCTGGTCAGATAAAGACAGGTGCACCATCAAGAACTGATAGAGTAGCAAAGTATAACCAGCTTATTAGAATAGAGGAAGAATTGGGAAGTGAAGCGGAATTTTTGGGAATAAACACTTTCTATAATTTAAAAAAATAAATTTAGGTGTTTAATTGATTATAACTTAAGCAAAGTAAAAGTATTTAATATTTTTTCAATATGATTAACATTAATAGTAGCAATGAAAATAATAGCGAGATTAAGAACCTAATAAAAGATGTGGAAAAGAAAATTGGGGGTAAGTTATTTCTTATCTGTCAAAGTGAGAGTGAGAGTATAAATGATAATTTAGCCCAGGATATACGCTTGCATTTGTCAGAGTTAGGACAATTAGATAAAATTACAATTTTAATTAATTCATCTAGAGGTGATATACATTCAGCCTACAGGATAGTTAATTCTTTTTATTGTCACACCAGTAATATTGAAATGATTGTAGTAAATAGAGTTGGAAGCGCGGCTACTTTCATCTGCCTCAGTTCCCAAAAGATCTATATGAGTTGTGAAGCAGAGCTTGCACCTTTAGACTCTAGATTAACTAGTGTATATGGCCAGATAAAAAATGAATCTGCATTAAATATATTTAAATCATTAGAATATCTGAGGCAATATTCTATTGAGATTTTAAATGACTTTGTATTATTATTTGTAAAAAATTTTAAGATGGATATAAAAGATGCAGTTCGACAATCAGGAAGTCTTGCATCTGAAATAATAAAACCACTGTATAGCAAAATTGATCCTAAAGAGTTGGGTGATTTGAGAAGAGAGTTGGCTATAGTTGAAGAATATAGCAGAAGGATAATGAAAAGATATAGTTATAATCATTTGGATATAGGTGAGATAAACGAAATAATTAACAACCTACTCTGGAATTATCCAGGTAGCGATTATATTATTAATTCAATAGAAGCAACGATGACTGGACTGAATGTTGAGATGTTAAGTGATGGAGTTACTAAAAAATGTAAAGAAATTATTGCAAAATCCGGAGGCTGTATTGGCTTCATTGATAAAAATAAGTTAAGAGAGAATAAAAAGAATGATAAAGCAGAATAGTATAAAAATTAGTGAAATTATAAAAAAATCCAGAAGTGATGTAGATAAGATTATGAAATTATCCCGAGACAAGTCATTTTGGATAAAGGATAAATATACTGAGGAAGATTTCTATAGAGACCTTAAAGAGATTTCTAAACCTATAGGTAAAAGTAATTAAAAAAGAAGAGCAACTATAATTAATCTAAAAACGTCTATTAATCATCAAACTTCATTTTAGTATATTTATGCAATAGCAACTGATGCGAATTTTAATTTTTTTTAAAATTAAAGCTACTATGATTTTATATATTTTTTGATAATATAGGTTTAATTTTGCTAGAAATTCTCCAAGCTGTTTTGTAAGTTACTCCTAATTTTCTTTGTAGTTCCCTGGCAGATATTTTGCTTTTTGTAGAACCTATTAGTAATAATGCATAAAACCAGTATTTCAAAGGTGTAGTTGATTTTTCAAATATAGTATTAGCCATTGGATAAATTTGATTACCGCATTTATCACAGCAATAACATGTTCTATTCTTTATTTTATAGTGTTTTGTAATTTTATTGCATTTGTTGCAAAATATGTGTCTAGAATATTTAAAATTCTTCAGCCATTCCAAGCAGGAATCATTATCAGGAAAATCATTTAAAAAATTTTTTATTGTATATTTATTCATTTTTTATAAATGTTTCATTAATTTATAAAATAAGAATAATAAAATAGCACAAATTTTACATGTAATCAAGGGATATCTTATTTTTTACTAATACTGAATACATGTAATGATGGGATAATTTTATAAAAATATTTATAAAAAACACTTGACATTAATTAAATTAAATATGATAATTATGTTAATAATATATGATATTTATATAAAATTAAAGAAATATAATTAAAATATAATAAAAATAGTTTTATTAATAAACTAAAATATAAAGATTTTAAAAGAATTGTAAAATTAAAATTTATTGTTTTAAAAAAAAATAATAATAAAAAAATAAAGTTAAATATTAATTAACATCTAAATATTTGGAGGAGGTGTTAAAATGAGTAAGTTGATGAAAGTATTAATAGCTCTTAGCTCGATAATAGGAATTTGTTCAACAGTAAGATGGTAGAGTGTGTAAAAAAGTAGCAAAACAGTTATAATTATCGTGTATCTAAAGGAAAAAGGAAATACTGTTGAGTAAGGTAAAAGAACTGAGTGCCAAAATCTATGTTTATGTAGTTTTCTTTATAGGAATTTTGTTGGCAATTTACATACTATATAAATATAGGGGTGTATCTATTTTAGGAGTGGTGCTGTTTGGCGTATTGGTATTTATTGCAGATAATCTTTCAGCACCACTTCCAAAGGCTGGTAGTGTTTCAGTAAATTTTGGAATAACATTTGCCAGCTTAATTTTATTCGGACCCTCAACTGCATTAATAGTAACTATTATTTCAATCTTTAATATTAAGGAATTTATAAAAAGAGTTCCTTATTACAAACATTTATTCAATGCAGGCCAATATATAATTTCCATTTGTATTACAAGCATTGTTTTTGATTTACTTTATAAAAAGAATGTAGAGTCTTTTTTTTACCCCAGTAATATTGGTGTAATATTTTTATGTGCATATATCTTTTTTATGTTAAATACAATACTTACGGCAGGTGTGCTCTCTATTAGCGAGAGAATAAATATTTTTAATGTGTGGGTATTTAACTTTGCCTGGATTATACCATATCATTTTTTTTTATCTGCAATGGCAATAGCCATATCATTTCTTTATAAACTATATGGACCTTTTACATTAATTTTTACTTCTCTTCCATTAATAATAGCTCAATATACATATCTATTAAGAATTAAAGAAAGAAGAGCAATTCTTAATAGTATTATGCAGATTGTTAAGATAATGGAAGCAAAAGATGTTTATACTGCGGGTCACTCGATTAGAGTTGCAAATTTTTGCGAGCAAATTTCAAGGAAATTAAGATTGAATGAATATGATATTGAGATATTGAATAATTTAGCAAATTTGCATGACATAGGAAAAGTTCAAATTGATCTTTCCATACTTAATAAACGCTGCAAATTAAATAAGGCTGATTGGGCTGAAATTAAAAAGCATCCAATTGTGGGATATGATATTGTTAAAGAGATTGATTTTTTAAAGAGTAAAGCTGATGCAATACTTTACCATCATGAAAGAATAGATGGGGAAGGATATCCTTTTGGTAAAGAAGGGAAAGATATACCGTTATTTGCAAAAATCTTAGCCATTGCTGATGCTTATGATGCAATGACATCTGATAGACCTTATAGAGGAGCATTGACAAAGCAAGAAAGTATTGATGAATTAGAAAAAAATAAAGGAAAACAATTTGATATTGAGATATGTGATATTTTTATTAATGCTATGAAAGAAGAACAAATGGGATTTAAGGAAGAGGAAAAGATATGAAAAATAATTTCTTCTATATTTTGGCGATAGGAGTCCTAATATTTATTGCAGGGGCAGGATTAGGGTTACTTTTTTTTTATTTTTTTAAAGAAGAGAGTGTTTTTATAATAAATAAATTTAAAATACTCCAGGGTTTCTTTGGGATACGCGAATATCAGGAAGGAATGTCATATTGGTATATTTTTGTAGTTATTCTTTTTGGGAATCTAGTTTCAACAATATGTTATCTTGTCCTGGGCTATTTAAGAATTTTAATTCCAATAAGTTTTATTACAGGTTTTTTTATAGTTATTTTTCTAATGTCTGGAATTATAAGACATTCAATGGCACTGCCAGTTGAGGTAATAATACTTTCTTCAGCTGAGTCTTTTTATAGAATTTTAGCCTTATCTACAGGGGAGCATATACAGAAAAATAAATTTAAAAATAAAGCAGTACCTGTTACTTCTTTTATTGTTATATTCTTGATATTTTTAGCATCAGTATTTTATGAAATGCATCAGATATTTGGCTAATTTAATTGATCAACATCTAATTTCTTTATTCTAATATAATCCTGTTGTGTTATGATATCTAGCAAAATGGTAGATATTTAATGCTATATTTAAGTAAAATTAATAAGTTAACTATAAAGTTAATATTTATAGGTGATTTTTTTGAAAAATGCAGTGCAATTTGGAGCTGGCAGTATTGGCAGGGGTTTTATGGGGCAGCTCTTTTGGGAAGCAGGATATAGGACTACTTTTATTGAAGCAAGAAAAGAGCTTGTAAAACTTATAAATGAAGAAAAAAAGTATCCACTGAAGCTTCTTGATGCTTATGCTAAAAAAGAAATTGATTTGATTATAGATAATATTGATAGCCTGGAAGCAGGTGATATGGAAAGCATAGCTTTTGTATTATCAAAAGCTGATATTATTGGAACAGCAGTAGGTGTAGAGGTTTTACAATTAATAGCTCCCTCTATTGCAGAAGGTATTAAAAACCGTATGCAAATAAATCCAGAACCGATTGATATATATCTATGTGAAAATACTTTAGAGGCATACAATATTTTAAAGAAAGCAGTATTGGATAAATTAGATCCCAAAACAAGGATATGGGCTGAAGATAATGTGGGCTTTGTAGGTATGGTAGTTGCACGAATGGTCCCTCCCCCAAATGATCGTTTTGGAGTAAAAAGTCCCTTGCTTGTATCAGCAGATGCTTATCACAAATTGCCATTTGATGTAAAAAATGTAAAAGCAGAATTACCAAATATCAGTGGTATGAAGCCGGTAAAAAATTTTAAAGCAGAATTTGAAAGGAAACTTTTTACTCTTAATTTAGGACATGCTATTTTGGGCTATCTTGGATATTTAAAAAATTATACATATGTACACGAGCCTTTTGATGATAAATTTACCAAAAAGATATTTAATAATGTGCTTAGTGAAACTAGCAGAGCATTGGTTAAAAAATATCCTGAGGATATAGACGTCAGAGGACAGAGGGAAATGATAAAGGATGTAAATATACGTTTTAAAAATCCAATGCTAATGGATACAGTTTACAGGGTAGCAAGAGATTTGATTAGAAAACTAGGTCCTGAAGATAGGTTAATTGGTAGCGCTAAACTATGTTTAGAAAATGATGTTTTTCCTGATAATATTGCTTATGTATGTGGAGCAGCATTCAATTATGACTATGATAAGGATAAAATTGCCCAGAAACTCAAGAAAATTATCGATAAAATTGGAATAGAAGAAGCTCTTGAAAAAATATCGAAAATAGACAGTTCAAGTGACTTCGGTAAAAAGATAATTGAAAATTATTACGATATAAAAAAAAGAAGAAAGGATTGGACAAGATGAAAGCGGCAGTATTTTATGGCCCAGGTGATATCAGGGTAGAAGATAAACCTAAACCAGATATTGGTGATAATGATATATTGATAAAAATAGAGGCATGTGCAATTTGTGGAACTGATCTAAGAATTTTTCGAAGCGGTCATCGTGGAGTAAAACCTCCTCAAATAATAGGGCATGAAAATGCAGGAATTGTATTTGAGATGGGTGAAAATGTTAAGAAATTTAAAGTAGGTGATAGAGTTACTATTGATCCAATAGTATCATGCGGGTATTGCTACTATTGTCGGAAGGGTCTTACAAATTTATGTTCTACCTTTAAAGAAACTGCAGAAGCTTTTGGATATTATTATCCTGGTGGTTTTGCAGAATATATGGCAATACCAGCTAAAGCAATAAAAAGAGGAAATATTATTCCTATTCCAGAATTCATGTCATTTGAGGAAGCGGCACTTGCAGAACCCATGGGTTGTGCATTAAATGGGGAACTTTTAGCTCAGGTAGGTGCTGGTGATACTGTTCTTATTGTAGGAGCAGGGCCTGTAGGCGTTATGCATGCAAACTTAGCTAAGATCCTGGGTGCAGCAAAAATAATCATATCAGAATTAGAAGATAATAGACTTAAGGTGGCAAAAGAGATGGAAGCTGCTGATTATTATATAAATCCAGCCAGAGAAGATTTGAAAAAATTTTTATCTGATGTGACCAATGGAGTTGGGCCAAATGTAATAATGATAGCAGCACCCTCAAGGAAGGCACAGGAAGAAGCAGTCGAATTAGCTGCAAATAGAGCACATATATGCTTTTTTGGAGGACTTCCCAAAGGTGATAACATTGCTAAAATAGACAGCAATCTAGTTCATTACAAAGAAATATTTATACATGGCTCCTCAGGAGCTACCACTGAACATATTAAGATGTGTATTGATTTTATGAGCGGGAAGAGGATTAATGGGAAAAAGTTTATAAGCAAAATTATTGGTCTTGAAGATATATCAAGCATGATACAGGAAATTGCTGAAGGAAAACATATGAGGGTTATAGTAAAGCCCTAGTCTAATTTCTATTTCTCTTTTAAAATCATTTTATACTTAGACAGTGATTCTTTATATACTTTAGAATTAGGTTTCATAGCAAGTGCAATTTTAAAATGTCCCAATGCATTACTGAATTTTCCTTCTTTCAGCAAGCATAAACCCAATCCATAATGAGCGTAATCATTGGCAGCATCTATATCCAATGCTTTTCCGAACTCTTTTTTAGCAGAGCAGTAGAGGCTGCAATTGTAATATGCCCTGGCAAGTTCTTCTCTTATAGAACCCTTTTGAGGCTGGTGTTTTTTTGCCTCCTCAAGGAGCATTATAGCTTCCAAGGGTCTTCCCTTTTTTGCCAACCTTCTACCTTTTATAAATAAATTATATATATTCTTCATATAGGTAAAATTTTAAGTGTATAAACTTATTATTTCAAGACTAATTTGTTTAAAAGGAAACTGGTTTAAGCATGAACCTTCTTAGATATGAAGATAATTTTTTATATAAAACTTGACAAGAATTTGAGATACTATTAATGTTAGGCATAACTAATAATTGATTCAATAGGTTTTAAGCAATAAATAAATTATAATAATATGTAGAAAGCTTCACAGCATTGAAGATATATTAAAAATATGGATAAAAATAATAGAAAATCGGATATTTTAACAATAGTAAAAGAAGATATATTAAGAATACTAGGTGAAGAAGAGGGCATAGTTCCCATAGATTCTATTAGGGATGAACTTAAAGTTTCAGATGATTATGTATCTAATGCAGTGAAAAGTCTAGAAAATGAAAATCTAATATTAGTTGAAGATAATTTTATTAAATTAACACAAAGTGGAGAGGTCAAAGCAAAGGAAATTTTAAAATACCATCTCATACTAGAGAATTATTTTAAAGAAACTAAAAGTAGTGCAGAAGCTCATGAAATCAGTCATATTCTTGAACATTATATTTCAAAAGAAGTAATTGATAATATAAAAAAGCTAACCACACTAAAAGGTAAGGGCACGTCATTAATAGAATTTAATCAGAGAAGAGGGATGATAAGTGATATCTCAGTTGGCATAGGATTATTTGATAGAATAATCAGCATGGGAATATATCCTGGCGAGGAAATTACTGTAGTAAATAAGACGCCAAGCGGCGTGATTTTTAAGGTTAAAAATAAAAAATTTTTTTTCAACAAAGAAATTGCAAAAAAGATTCATGTGATAAAAGATGAAAAAAATAAAAGTTCTTATTATTGGACAGCCTAATACGGGAAAATCTACATTACTAAATGCATTAATAGGCATAAAAGTTATAATATCTAATTATCCTGGGACCAGTGTAGAAATAACAAGTGGTAAAAAGATAGTTAGTGGTGTAGAGATTGAGTTTTCGGATACCCCTGGAATATATTCCATTTCTGATAGAAGTGAAGAAGAAAAAGTTACAGAGAAGGCATTGTTTGAAGAAAAAGTAGATGCAGCAGTTGTAATTGCTGATGCTATGTCTATCGAAAGAAGCCTTTATATTATCCTGCAGATAATGGAAGCAAGGATACCAGTAATAGTAGCTGTAAATTTTGTAGAGGAGGCTGAGAAAAAAGGTATAAAGGTAGATTTTAAAAGATTGGAGAAAATTCTCAGTATTCCGGTTTTACCCATAAATCCCTTAACTAAAAAAGGTATTAACGAGCTGATAGATAAAATATTAGAAAATAAAATTTCTACAGAGCAATACTTTGATATTAGATATGATGATCATATTGAAAATGCGATAAATGAAGTTTCTACTCAGGTTAAGGGAGACCTACCGATAAGGTTTGTTTCTCTAAGGGTTTTAGAGGGAGATGAAGATTTTAAAAAATATCTAAGAAGAGGAAGTGTTGTAGAAAAAATAAAAGCAGGTTTAAAAAGCCACCCGGAAGTCTCAAATGATATATCTATAACAAGATATGGAACAGCTTCATTTATAGCAGAAGAAGTTGTAGAGATTGTTTCCCTGAAAAGGGAAAGAAGGTTGCAGAGCAGAATTGATAAAATTATATTGCATAAAATATGGGGACCGACCGTTACTATTATTTTCCTACTTTTAATTTTTGGAATACTTTTGTATCTTGGAAATTTCATTCAAGGTTTTCTTATGAATAGTTCAGGACTTTTACTTGATAAATTGAGTGGAGTAAGTCAATCAATTATTTCTATAATATTAATAAGTGGTTTGGAGGGTCTTGTAGCTGGTATTTCTATTGCCTTGCCTTACGTGTTTTTATTTTATTTTATTTTTGGATTGTTGGAAGATGTTGGATTTCTACCAAGGTTTGTTATTAATGTAGAAAGATTTACAAAAAAGATAGGACTACCCGGGAAGGCATTTATTCCTTTAGCATTAGGGATGGGATGCACGGCACCTGCAACTACTGCTACAAGAGTTTTAGCAAACAAAAAGGAACAATTTCATACTGCTATTTTTTTTGGATTTGTACCATGCTCTAGTAGGATTGCTATAATAATGGGTATTGTTGGATTCTATGGAGGGGTAAAGCTAGCTTTATATGTTTTTGCTACTTTAATTATTGCTGGTTTAGTTCTAGCTGTAATAATAAAGAAATTTGCTCATACAAAAATCGAGCCTTTAATTCTAGAATTGCCAACTTACAGAAGACCAATAGTAAAAAATGTATTTGCAAAGAGCTGGCTTAGAATGAAAGAGTTTGTTTATTTAGTAATACCACTGCTAGTAGCTGGTGGAATTGTTTATGGGATCTTAAATTTATTTAACATTAGTGAAATTATAGTAAGACCATTTTCTTTTATTACTACATGGCTCGGATTACCAAGTGTAACTATAATCCCTTTAGTATTTGGTTTCTTACAGAAGGATTTGACAGGAGCGATGCTCCTATCAGTTTTAGGAGATCAGATATCTCTGGCTCTTACCCCGCTGCAGTTATACACATTTGGTGTTGTGGGAACAATTGGAATTCCATGTATAATAGCTTTAGGAGTATTTATTAGGGAATTTGGATGGATTAAATCTCTTATTTTAACAATAGGATTAGCCTTTTATGGTGTACTGTTAGCTGGACTTATAAGTAAGATAATATCAATATTTTAATTATTTTGTTTATAGATAATTTTCTTGACATAAGTTTACAGCATTGGTATAGTTAGGCTATTCTAACATTTATAGATTATTAATAAGGAATTAAAATGAAAGCTTTAACACAAAGCCTTGAGGATTATTTAGAGGCAATATATGTAATAAATTTAGATAAAAAAGTGGTAAGAGTAAAAGAGGTAGCAGAATTTTTAAGTGTTAAAACACCATCAGTTGTAGATGCAATATCTAAATTAACTGATAGGGGATATGTTGTTCACGAAAAATATGGCTACTTAAATCTAACCAAAAAGGGTGTAAAAGCTGGCAGCGAAATAAATAAAAAACATGAAGAGTTATATAAATTTTTTAGCCAGGTTCTTAAAGTGAGTGATAAGGTTTCTATAAAGGATGCATGTGCAATTGAGCATTATATTAGCAAGGAAACACTTGATAATATGATAAAATTTATAAAATTTATTGATACGTGTCCGGAAGGCTATCCTTCATGGCTTAAGAGCTTTAGTTATTATATAGAACATGGCAGAAGGCCAAAAAGTTGTCCGAAGAAAGAAGCTTAAGGTTGTTTAGTACAAATCGTATCCACTATTGTATAGGATTCTTAAAGATAAACCTGCCAGGGATCATACTGTTTTTATAAAGGTATTTCTATTTTTAAGGAGCAAGAGCTGGTGTTTTAAGAAGAAAAGGTAGAGATAATTATTATTAACCCAACTATAAAAATCTAAGAAATCTTTTTTAGAGCGAAATGTATACAAAAATAAATATTAAAAACCAGGAAGGTAAAAATGATCCCTCAAACTATTACTGCTATTTTATTATCTATCCCATTGGTTATTATGTTAATCCCCGGTATGCACTTTTGGTTTAAATTTAAAAGTAGCAAGAGAAGTAGAAAGTCAGGTAAAAAAGCGAAGTATATAAAAATATATTTTTATTTACTGGTAACAGGTGTGTTTTTTATGTGGGTATTCTGGATTGTAGGTATTATTTTCCTGTTTCTGAACAAATATTATAGTATTTTTGGCTTTCTAACATTTTCAAACCCTTACGAATTAGCAATACAGATCGTTGGTTTATTTATTTTTTACATCGGAGCAATTACATACAATTTAAATATTATAATTGTTGGTGAATACTTACTTCCTGCGCCATCTGGATTATCAGAGGAACATAGGTTAATTAAGAAAGGTCCTTTTGGGATTATAAGGCATCCTCTATATGTATCTTATATATTTATTTTGCTAGGATTAAGTTTAACTCTTCTTACTTACTGGATTTTGATACCTGCTCTTTTTGTAATTATTGGAATTTATTCAACTGCAAAAGCAGAAGAGGAATTATTGATAGAACAATTTGGAGAGGAATATATCAAGTATAAACAAAAAGTTGGTATGTTTTTCCCAAAGATTTGGAGTGTGAAATGGAATTAATCCCTACTCTTGGAATAGGATGGCTTCATGGATGGATTTTATTATGTTTACTATATTTGATATTTGGTATTTTGCTTCTGTCCTTTCCTAAGTCTGTGAGAGTAAGGCTTTATAATTACGATAAGTCCGGCTGGAGCAAAACGCAAAGAGTCTTTTATGTTATAGGGAAATTATTAGCTCTTGTTAGTTTAATTCTGATGATCTTTGCTCCATTAAAAATCGGAGCTAAATTTTTTATCCCAGGAATTATTATATTTGCCTTCGGTTTGACTGGATTCATTATTGCTCTTTTTAATTTTAAAAACACATCACACGATCAACCGATTACCAGAGGACTCTATAGAATATCACGCCATCCACAGGTATTTATGCTATTTATTGCGTCTATTGGAATTTGTATTGCTACAGGCTCATGGCTTGTACTATTTATAGTAATCATATCTTCATTATTCCTTCGCTTTAGAGATATAGAAGAGGAAAAAGCTTGCTTAAAGCGATATGGTGATTCATATCGTGCCTATATAAAACGTGTGCCGCGGTATTTTCTGATTAAAACACATGTGAAGAAATAAGCAAAAAATATTATAATTAAAGACGGATAGGAGGACAACAAATGAAGAAAGATGTTTACGGCAAATTCTATAAGAAAGTTCCACAAGGTCAAATTGAAAGATTAAAAAGGTTTCGTTCTACACATCCACACAAACACCTTATAGTAGATTTAGTAAGTTTTGCATAACCAGTAAAACTTGTTAGAATTAGAGCGGTTTGATGGTGGTTAAAGTTTAATATAACTTCGCATAATATGAAAGAAAAGATTCAATTTACCAGAAGCCTACTAACCAAAAAGTATATATTGTAACAAATATAGTATAGATGATTATGGAAAACGATATAAGGATTCAACCATCTAAAAAACTTAAATTCTTTTTCTGGATTATTTTAGGATCCTTATCTATTAAAGATTTAATATCAAATAGATAAAATATAGGGCACGCCAAAACCAGTGGATTAGAATAATGATTAAAATCTTTATTATGCTTTACCAGTACAACCAAAGATATCCATAAGCCATTTTACTTTTTTATTTACTGCCTGCATGGATTCATGGTTTAGTCTTGTAAAGCTAATATAATCTCTTGTATTTACTAATCTTTTTATTTCTTCAGTAGCTTCAGTAATAAGCCCGGTATAATAATTTAGTTTTACAATTCCCCTTTTTATTATTTCTTTATAATCATTAACTGAAAGACCGGTTGCTCCATGTATAACCAGGGGTACTTCAATTTCCCGGGCAAGTTCAGATATAAGTGTAAAATTTATCTTTGGCTTAGATTTAAAAAAACCATGAGAAGTACCTATTGATACTGCCAGGGAGTCAACTCCTGTATTCTTCACGAATTTTTTAGCTTCTTCCAGCTTGGTGTAACTCTTCTCAATATCTTCCTGTTTACTTTTTAATTCCGTTTTACCCTCTAGTCCGCCCTCTCCTTCAATTGCGCCCACTTCTCCTTCTACTGTAACTCCATATTTATGAGCTATTTCAGTAATTTCTTTTGCTTTGTTTATATTTTTTCCAAGATCACCTGATCCGGATATCATAACTGAGGTAAGACCTGAATCAATGTATTCGATAATGCTTTTATAGTTTTGACCGTGATCCAGATGCAGTACTACCGGGACACTGGATTCTTCTGCCATATTTCTAATAGGCCAAATCAGTCTCTTGAAATTGAAATAGCTGTATTTTCTCTGCAAAGGTTCTGAGATCATTAAAATAACCGGTGATCTTCTTTCTTCTGCAGCATTGAGTACGGCCTCGGTAAAATCAAAATTAAACAGCACGGTTGCAAGGACTCCGTATTTTCCTTTTTGAGCCTTATGTAAAACCTGATTTAAATTGCACAAGCCCATAATGAAAAAACCTTATAAAATATTAATCTCTCTTAAATACTCTTCTAATACAGGATCTGGACTTTCTTCCGCATATACCAATGCATATTCTATTTCTTTTTCTGCACACTTTTCCATTTCATCAATTATTTTTAAATTCAATATTTTCTCTCTTATTAGCTTTCTCTTGTAATTAACGAGGGGATCTTTGGTTCTTTTATAATGGCTTAATTCTTTCTTATCTCTGTAAACCTGTGCATCCTGCAGATGATGGCCATAAAATCTATAAGTTTTTGCTTCAATAAGAGTAGGACCTTTTCCTGCCCTGCCTCTTTTTGTTGCATCTTTTACTGCTAAATAGACTTCTTCCACATCCATTCCATCTACCGTTATTCCAGGAATGTCATAGGCACAGGCTTTTTTAGCTACACTCTTTCCAGCCATTACATTTTTTATATTTGTTGAAACTGCATATAAGTTATTCTCGCAAATAAATATTATTGGAAGCCTTAAAATAGAAGCCATATTCAATGATTCATGGAACACCGCATTACTGACTGCACCTTCACCGAAAAAACAAATGACAGCTTTTTTACTCTTATCCATTTTACAGCTTAAGCCTACTCCTACAGATATTGGTATACCGCCTCCAACTATTCCGTTTGCTCCCAGTATTCCGGACTCTGTATCTACAATATGCATAGATCCACCTCTACCCCTGCAGCTTCCAGTCTCTTTTCCCAGGAGTTCCGACATCATCTTTTTAATATTTCCACCTTTTGCGATACAATGCCCATGACCCCTGTGTGTTGAAAGAATATAGTCTTCTTTGTTCAAAGTTAGGCAGGAACCAGCTGCTACGGCTTCCTGTCCAATACAAGGGTGTAAATGCCCCCAAATCCTATTCTCCTGGTATAACCGGATAGTCTTTTCTTCAAATTTCCTGATTTTAATCATGGTATCCAGCATTTTGATTTTCAGTTTTTTATCCATAGGAATCTTATTAGCTTTCTTATTTTTATTGATTTTGCCGGGATTTTATTAGTTTTATTAATTGGTTTACTCCTTCCTCGACAAATTCCGGATCTGTCAGGTCAGAGTCAATCTCAATTATCTGGAAATTATCCGGAAGATTTTCTTTAATATAATCTGCAAATATACTATTTGCATCAGGATCGAAAAAGGCCATCCCTTTTTTTGAATACAAGCTATATGCCCCTTTTGGAATCATAAATACTGCTCTATCCCTGGTATATTTTAATCTTTTTACTACTTCTTTAGCAGCTTCCAGCATTTCTTCTTTATTGCAGCGCACAGTAGTTATAAGGGAACTATGTCTTATTTCCTCGCGGCCTTTCCATCTTTCAGGAAGTGCTTCTCCTTCCTTGACCCAGAATGCTAAAACTTCAATACCACCAGGACAGATAACCTGAGGAATTCCCAATTTACCGGCAGCAGTTAATCTCTCAGGACCTCCATTATTTAAACCTTTGTAAATATTATTTGATACTTCGACCAGGGCATAATCAAAAACAGCTCCAATGATCCCATCACGCATCATCTGTTCCATAGCTCTGCCGCCACTTCCAACTCCATGGAAAACAATAGTGTTATAACCGCGTTTTTTTAATAATTCAATAGCTTTAACAGCACCGGGTGTGGTTATTCCAACATTACAAATACCAATTAATGGTTTTTCACCAATATTTATGCCAATTTTTGTATTGGCCATGCCGCTTACCGCTGCTGCAGCATTAGCCAGTATCTTTTTCAGGACTGGATTAAGGCCCAATATATCTGAAACAGAAGGAATCATAACTATATCTTTTATATCAATGAATACCGAAACATCCGAGGAAGCCATGGTAGAAACCATTACCTTCGGGAAACCATAGGGCAAGGTCCTCATCACCTCAGCAGACAGAGATGTACCCTGGGTTCCACCCATGGATATAATTCCATGGGCTTTATTATTACTTATCAATTCTTTTACTATTTTTATGGCACCCTTTACCATTACCGGAGCGGCTCTTTCCCTGGTTGGATTTTTTAACAGGTCTGAAAGTGGAATGCCACCTTTCTCAGCGATTTCTTCACGTGTTATATCAGCCTTTATAGTAGGTTTTCCCACTACACCTGAGTCGATTATAATTACCTTATCCCTCAAGCCTTCGATCTGGTTTTTAAGAAAATCTGCTTCTTCACCTTTTGTATCCAGGGTAGCAAGGAGAATAATCCTCTTATTCATGTCAACCCTCCTATATTAAATTATACTATCTATTAAAATATTATTTCAGTTCCAATCAAAAATTTTTATGGTAAAAACTTATCTCTAGCGATAGTTATTGGTTATGTCCTCGATAGTAGTTTCTATAAGTGCTACTATATTTGCTTTATATTTTAAAAATATCTGGGGATGTTTGCTGGTTAATTTCCAAATCCTGGTACAAAAAAACAATATTTTTTTTATACATTGATCCTCAGAAGATGCTTTAAAACACGAATTACTTAAAAATATCAGGTGTTGAGAAACATGATAAAATTTATTAAATTAAATCTATAATAAAACCAAAAAATTGTCAAATTTGGTATATTAGTGTCATACAAGATTATGGTATTGTCATTATCAAAAAAACATCTATAATTTTTTTTATAAAATATTTTTACAAGAAATAGATATCTTTTATCAAAAAAGGAGCAAAATATGCTAAAACCGGAAGACTTTTTTGAACTTGAGGGTAACCACCTAAAGGGACTTTTTAAAAATACGGAGTTTGTATGGGACGGTCTTAAAAATATCAAAGACTACATAAAGGATAATATTGCTCCAAATGTCTATAATCTAAGAAAAAACTCTTCCCTTTTAAGTAAAGACATGGTTATTTATAACGGTAAAGTACTGGAATCAGGATTTACTATTGATGCCGCCAGCGGCACTGCTATAAAAGATGGGATTGTACTGAAAGGCGCCTCTATTATATATGCAGGAGTTTTTCTAATGGATAATGAAATATATATTGGTAAGGGCACGATTGTAGAGTCCGGAGCATTGATAAAAGGCCCTGCTATAATCGGAGACGATACTGAAATACGGCAGGGGGCATATATACGCGGCAATGTGATCGTGGGAAATAAATGTGTTGTCGGACATACTACAGAGATGAAAACCGCAGTTATGCTCGGTGAGAGTAAAGCAGGACATTTTGCATACATAGGCGATAGTATACTGGGTAAGGTAAACCTAGGCGCAGGGACAAAGCTTGCAAACTTAAAAATTTTTGAGTCAAAAATAGGATTAACTGTTAACGGAAAGAAATATGAAACCGGACTGCGCAAGTTTGGTGCGATTTTTGGAGACGGTGTTGAAACAGGATGCAACAGTGTAACCATGCCAGGAAGCCTGCTTTCTAAAAATGTGCTTCTCTATCCCAATACGACCGCAAGGGGGTATTACCCGCCAAACACAATTATTAAATTAAAGCATGTAACTGAAATGGGAAAAAGGAGATAAAACATGAGAAAATTATTTGAAACAGACGGAGTAAGAGGAATAGCAAACAAATATCCGATGACTCCTGAAATGGCAATGAAAATAGGCCAGGCAGTATCATGTATATTACAAAAAAAGGGACACCAGCCCAGAATTGTTATAGGTAAAGACACCCGGCTTTCAGGATATATGCTTGAAAGTGCGCTGGTCGCTGGCATAACTTCAATGGGCGCTGATGCAATAACTATAGGACCATTCCCGACACCCGGCATTGCATTTATGACAACAAATCTGGATGCGGATGCGGGAATCGTTATTTCTGCTTCTCATAACCCGTTCGAAGATAATGGCATCAAGATATTTTCAAAAGCAGGTTTTAAGCTGACAGATGAACAGGAGATTGATATTGAAGAACTTATATTTTCAGAAAAGATTTCCGACAAGCTTTCCGAACCCGCCGATCTTGGAAAAGCTTACCGGGAAACTGATGCTCTTGGCCGTTATATAGTATTTTTAAAACAAACATTTCCCAAAAACCTGAGTCTTGAAGGAATGAAAATAATTATTGATTGTGCAAATGGCGCTACTTATAAAGTTGCACCTTTATTATTTAAGGAGATGAGGGCAGATCTGGTAGCCCTTAATACGAGTCCGGACGGTATGAACATCAATTTAAACTGCGGTGCCCTTCACGCTGAGGGTCTTGCAAAAAAAGTACTGAAATTCAATGCTGACATAGGCCTTGCTTTTGATGGCGACGGTGATAGATTGATTGTAGTTGATGAAAAAGGAAGAATTGTAAGCGGAGACCAGGTAATGGCAATTTGCACAGAAGACCTGAAGACAGAAGGCATGCTGAAAAATAATATCCTTGTTACTACGGTTATGAGCAATATGGGCCTTTCTATTGCCCTGGAAAAAATGGGAGTAGAACAGGTAAAATCCAAGGTCGGAGACAGATATGTGCTCGAAGAAATGCAGAAAAAAGATGCAGTAATAGGCGGTGAAGATTCAGGGCATATAATATTTCTAGACCATCATACAGCCGGTGACGGCATACTATCTGCACTGCAGCTTCTTGCAGTTATAAAAAAGAAAAACAAGCCGGTTTCAGAGCTTGCAAAAGGAATGAAAGTCTTTCCACAGATAACAGTAAATGTAAATGTTAAAAGCAAGCCACCTCTCGAGGGGCAGCGTGAAATAATGGATACAATAAAAGAAGTGGAAAAGGCACTTAGGAATAAGGGCCGTGTTCTCGTGCGATATTCCGGCACCCAGGCAATGTGCCGGGTAATGGTTGAAGGACCAACTCATAAAGAAACGAAGGCATTTGCCGGGACAATAGCTGAAGTTATAAAGAAGAAACTGGGCTGAAGATAGTTAATCAAGATTCTAAAATATATTTATTTTTTTTACTCTGATATCAATTTTTTTGTATCAATTTTATATTTTATAGCCTATGCACGAAATAATTAGCCTGTTAAGGGAAAAAGGTCCTTTAACAGGTAAGGAACTTATTGAAAAAAGCAGAAGCGATGCACTTTCAATCTGGCGCACCTGCTATAAATCAAAGAAAATCTTGACAAAGATAGTCGGAAGAAGGTATTTAAGACTTGATCGGCGCGTACTAGGTTATGCGAGATTATCACCTTCAATACTTAGGGAATTCCTTACTTATACAGTAATAGGCCTGTGTACTGATTTTGAAAATATCAATGCAAAAGCAAAAGATCTTTCCAGGGGTATAGAGAAGATAAGCAGGGAAAAATTTAGTCTTTCAAAAGAAATAATATCTCAACTTGTTAAATCACAAAAAAATCATGAAGAAATTGTTAATAAGGCAACCTTTATAATTGCTGGAGATATAGTCTACAATATGGCGCACAGCGATCCCAGACCTGAGTCATCCACCAGCGAGATGGTCAGGGGGTCAGACCTTGATATTATAGTAGTTACAGAGGATTTATCCGAAGACATAATCAAAAAACTTGACCGTTCAATATATCATAAAAAATACTATCTCCTAAAAATGCCGGCTTACCGCGAAGAAATAGATTATATTATAAAAGATATGAGCAGGGTAAAAAATCAGTCAAATTTTGACAGTTTCAAATCTATGGTGGCCTCCAAAATCCTCTGCGAGGGAAAGCTGTTTTTTGGAAGTAAGCGGTTATTTGAAAATGTAAAGGAGATACTTCTGGAAAAAAGTATACCACAGAAGCTTGTAAGCCTGGAAAATACTGCGATCATTGCAAGAGAAAAAGCTAAATCATATCTTTTAAATAGAACAGGCCCCATTTCGCAGGACGAATATAAAAACTTGTTCTATACAACAGAAGAAACCGAAGAAATTTTTTAAAAACTTTGTTTTATCTATGCTATTACATATGATTTTAATTTTTTATATACTACCAACAGTCCAGGTTAGCTTTGATGCTGCTCCCTGATCCAGTATAACTGTAACTCTTCCAGGATGCATCTGAATAGCTGTTGCAGTGACCTCGTATGTTATGCATCCTTCAAGAGCCTTCGCAATTATTTCCGCTTTTTTCACTCCGTTTGTAATCATAAGTGCATGCTTTGACTCAAGTATTGTTCCTATTCCCATAGTGATTGCAAAATGGGGCATATTCTCTTTTTTTACACCGGCCTTCTTGTAAAAACTCTCATAATTATCTTCAAGAGTTTGTTTGGCCAGAGCCTGAACCCTGGTCCTTGATGCAAGCGATGAACCGGGTTCATTAAATGCCCAGTGCCCGTCTCCGCCTATCCCAAGAAGCTGCAAATCAATTCCTCCCACTTTTTTTATTTCTTCTTCATACCAGATACAGAATTTCTCGGGATCTTTTGTGAGCCCGTCAGGGATGTGAATATTTTCTTTCTTAATGTTTATATATTTGAACAATTCTTCATGCATAAAGCGGGCATAACTCTGGTCCTGTTCATATGGTTTTTCAAGATCAATCCCGATTCCCAGATATTCATCAAGATTAAAAGTTTTGACACCCGAAAAATCAAGTCTGTTATCCTTATGTATTCTTACAAGCTCTTTGTATGTTCCTAATGGTGTGCCCCCTGTTGCAAAACCCAACACACAGTCCGGTTTTGATTTTATCAATCCTGCAATAATCTCCGCTGCAACTTTGCTCATGTCCTCATAGTTTTCCTTGATAATTAGTTCCATAATCCCCCTTTTTAAAAAATTAATATATTGCTTATTTTATACTTTATATATTAAAATAAAAACATAAAATCTTGAGTTGAGCTAAATATTTTTAAAAGAAACAGCTACCATGAAAAGAAATGCAAGAATAGCAGGCATAGGCGGAGGCACGGGTCTTTCCACTCTTCTTGAAGGATTGAAGCACAGGACAAATAATTTAACGGCAATAGTTACTGTTACAGATGACGGGGGCAGCTCAGGCCGCTTAAGAAAAGATCTGAATATACCGCC
>Ga0265594_1000623_pt1 | contig 28742 bp, 29 predicted proteins | sample saktaG_11_FD_190147 | JGI IMG/M metagenome (GOLD analysis project Ga0265594, IMG submission 190147) | Saline water microbial communities from Sakinaw Lake, British Columbia, Canada - sak_2011_5_24_80m | ecosystem: Environmental > Aquatic > Non-marine Saline and Alkaline > Saline ... | reverse complement strand
TACACCGAGATAGTCGACGGGCTTGATGAGGGTGATAGCGTAGTTGTCCCCGAGACGACTACTACCACATCGACCACACCACAAAACCAACCGGGTGGTATGTTTCCGGGAATGGGGGGATTTGGGCGTTGATTAGACTACAGGATATAACCAAGGTCTACCCCATGGGAAAGAGGAAGCTAACCGTACTCAGAGGGATAAACCTACATATTGAACAGGGCGAGCTGGTGGCGATTATGGGGCCTTCCGGCTCGGGGAAGACGACAGTACTCAATCTTATTGGTTGTCTAGATAAGCCGACCTCAGGTAGTTACTACCTTGAAGATAAAGAGGTAAGCCGCCTTAGCAGTGGCGAACTGGCCCAGGTCAGGGCTGAGAAGATTGGCTTTGTCTTTCAGACCTTTAACCTGCTGCCCCGACTTTCCGCACTGGCCAATGTCGAACTGGGCATGAGGTACTGTGGTGGCAGCGACCGCAACCGGGCAATGGCAGCATTAGATAAAGTTGGCCTCTCTGACCGGATGAATCACCGTCCTGCCGAGCTTTCGGGGGGAGAGCAGCAGCGGGTAGCTATCGCTCGAGCTCTTGTCAAAAATCCTCCTATAATCCTGGCTGATGAGCCGACCGGCAATCTTGATAGCCGCTCCGGCGAGGAAATAATCTCTATCCTCACCTCCTTACATGCTGAGCAGGACATTACGTTAGTGATGATAACTCACGATGCCGATATTGCTCACCGATGTCAGCGCATCATACATCTCAAGGACGGCCAGGTGGTAGAGGAGGAAAAGGTATGAAAAAGTGGTTTGAGCCTCTATCTACCGCCTGGGTCGGCGTGGTAACCCACAAGCTCCGCAGCTTCCTAACCATGCTGGGCATCGTTATTGGAGTCGGCGCTGTTATTGCTCTGATGTCCATCGGTAAGGGAGTCGAAGCGGATATCATCTCCAGCATCGGCAGTCTCGGGTCAAACCTCGTTACTATCAGCCCTGGTGCCAGCGTCGGTTTTGGTGGAATCAGGGGTGCTACCGGCAGTGTTGAAACCCTCACACAGGAGGATGCAGAGGCGATAGCGGAACAGGTTGATTACGTAGATATAGTCACCCCTTCAAGCTCGTCAAACCTCCAGTTAATAGTCGGCGGCGAGAATATGAATGCCCGAATTACCGGGGTAACAGCAGATTATATGCAGGCGTATAACCTGAACGTTGCCAGCGGTTCGTTCTTCACTGCATATGATTATGGGCGCAGCGCCAAGGTGGCTGTGCTTGGCTCTAATGTAGCCGAAACACTCTTTGAAGATGCTGACCCGATAGGACAGCAGATACGGATGGGTAATAATGTTGTCCGCGTCGTCGGTGTGCTGGAGAGTAAGGGGAGTGGGATAGGCTCAACGGATGATTCTACGCTGATTCCACTATCAGCGCTGCAGCAGATGGTCACCCAGCCACGAACCAGCTCCGGAGAGAGAGTGGTATCATTAATAGTGCTGACGGTAAGCGATGAAAGCCAGACAGACTACGTTATGGGGCAAATCACCAGCCTGCTCCGCTCCCGCCATCAGCTCGGCCCCGGTGTTGATGACGACTTCAGCATTATGTCTATGGAGGAGTTAGCCAGCACGCTCTCAGATATTATTGGCATAATGACCCTTCTTCTGGGTGCTATCGCCGCCATTTCGTTATTAGTCGGCGGTATCGGCGTGATGAACATAATGCTGGTTTCGGTGCTGGAGAGAACCAGAGAGATAGGTATCCGTAAGGCACTTGGGGCCAGAGAGCGGGATATATGGGGCCAGTTCCTCATTGAAGCCATATTCCTGACCTTCGCCGGCGGTATCATCGGGGTTATCCTGGGTTGGGTAATCTCGGCGATTATTCAAAGTACGGGGCTAGTGACCACTGTGGTTACGGTTGACACCGTTATCCTGGCCGTCTCGGTATCGGTTGGCATCGGGCTGTTCTTCGGATTCTATCCCGCTTGGCGTGCCTCACGTCTCAATCCTATTGACGCCCTCAGAGCAGAATAAAGGGGATAGCTGTCTTATTCCAACGCCAAGTCGTAGATTCGCCAGGTCTTGTACCGATGAGCCCCCATGAATTCTGATGGGCGGAGAACCAGGTGGTTATCCTCTAATAGCAGGGAAGCCTCACATTTTTGATAGTCTCTACTGATTGCATATTTTTTAACCTCGCTGAAGAGAATAGCATCAATACCAATCTTACGAAAATGGGGGCGAATGCCGAAGAACATCAATCTGACCAGGGGAATATGCCGCCGCTTCCAGAGCAGTCTGACCACACGCACTATATCCGAGTCACCATACCAGTGCCAGTGCGGCCGCAGGACATAATTGGGATCGGGCAGCGCACCGAGGACAGCCGCTGGCTCCCCTTTAACGAAGGCAAATCTTATCAGACCTGGATCCGCCACCAGGCGCAGTGAATTCGCCAGGGCAATAGCCTCTTCATTGGTGATAGGCAGAAACCCCCAGTTCTGTGCCCAGCTCTCATTATATATTCTTACTATCAGACGTACGTCAGAGTACAGGTCCTTCAGACTCAGCGGGCGCGTTTTGATATCTCGCCGTTGTCTCGCTTGTTCTGCCAGCCTCGCCAATCGGGGAGGGGTAGGGGTCTGTACGTTTAATATGTAGGCATGGTAATCCTTGGTCTTGCGGAAGCCATACCGCTCTAAGAATTCGCTGTAGTAGGGGGGATTATGTGTCAATTCTACGGTTGGGTTATATTGAAACCCATCTATTAGTATACCTTGACGTTCATGGGTAGCGTTAGAATACTCCCCCGGACCGCGCAATATTTTCATCCCGCGCTCTCCCACCCATGCCCGCACCCGGTCTAGTAGAGTCTTGGCGACCTCATAGTCATGAATAGTTTCGAAGAAACCGAAGAAACCAATACGAGTGGAATGGTAGTCGTTGAATCGTTTGTTAATGGAGGCCGATATTCTGCCCACAGGCTTGCCCTGCTTCCAAGCCAAAAAATGTGTAACCTCGGCATGGCGATGGTAGGGATGCTCTGGAGTCAGCAGACCGGTAAGACCAAGGAATCTACTGCCAGTCAGGTCACCCCGTAACGGTGGTATCCAGACGGGGTGATTTTTATAAAGATGCCAGGGAAATTCTGCAAAGGTTCTTATTCCGGGGGCACCCAGGGGAATCTCTTCAGTATGTATAGTCGGCATTCAGCTTGGGACTGCCTCCTTTAAAGGATTGTAGTGATTTTACCACATATACTGAATTATTGTGGCTCGCTGGCTGGATTCGAACCAGCGACCTTTGGATAGCGGGAATTAGATTGCACTACACAAGTTTTCACTATATAATTATAAATTAGATATCAATCAATAGGTTAGGAGGTGTAAAGTGGCTGAGCAATCTGAGCAGCAGAAATTTGCCGTCCTGATTGATGGTGATAACGCCCAGGCATCCCTTCTTCCTCAAATTCTAGCAGAAGTCAGCAAGGTCGGCTTGATAACCATCAAGCGGATATACGGAGACTGGACCACCACAAACATGAATAGCTGGAAGGAATCACTTCACAAATATGCCATTCAGCCCATTCAGCAGTTTAGATATACAGTCGGCAAGAACGCAACAGATAGCGCAATGATAATTGATGCGATGGATCTACTCCACAGTAACGATGTTGGCGGCTTCTGCATCGTCGCCAGTGACAGTGACTACACACGGCTGGCAACAAGAATCAGAGAGGAAGGGCTTTTCGTCATTGGAGTAGGAGAGAAGAAGACCCCGGAAGCCTTCACCAACGCCTGTAACCAGTTCATATACTGTGAAAACTTGACCATAACCAAAGAACCAAAAAAGAAGCTGAGGAAGAAAACGGAAAAAGAAGAGAAGGCTGATGTACTTGACCCCCTACCCCTTCTCCTCCAGGGATTCGAGATGGCTGCCAGGGAAGAGGATTGGATTCACCTTTCGTGGATGGGCGACGCTCTTCGGCGATTGAATCCCGCATTCGATCCCAGGACATTCGGGCACCAAAAGTTACATTCGCTCATTAAGGATTACCCGAAAACATTTATGCTCAAACTAGACGATTCAAAAACGCCACCAGTGGTCTATGTAGCACTGACGGCTCAATCAAGTACAAGCTGAGTCTCACCACAGTCAGGATTCTGGTTCATCGGTCTCACCTCCCGCATATATTGCGGCGTGAAGTTGGGGGTTTGGGAGTGGGTATAAAGCAATGAATGCCCCAATATTACGAAGTTAAGCCGTATTGAGCCAGCCTGTTATCCGATGAAAACCAGTTTAATCTAGAAGCCGTGTGATATACTCTTGTTAGGATGAAATGGGTGTGGTTATTTAGAAAGAAAAACAAGTCTAAATTCACAGAAGAAGGCTTCCTAAGCTCCGGCATGGATAGACTGTCAAAAGAATGTCGTCGCAGATACTTAGAGTGGTTTACATTATGCGAAGACTTAAACCGATATTGCGTGCAACTTTCACATAATATAACCATTCACGATAATAGTCGGCAGGAATCCCTTGTGGCAGCTTTGTTCTTCAGATTGCTAAGTATCTTTGAAAGTTCGGTAATCCTAGCCGAACGGTGTATATTCAACGAGACCCAAATCTTACTTAGGACATGTATTGAAAATCTCTTTATACTCCGAGCTATTGCTAACGATGAATCTATGGCCGACCGCTATTACGAGCAGAACTATCTTGAGAAACTGCGAAATCTGCGGCTTATTAGACGTTACCGTACAGAAAAGTTATATCAAGGGCTTGATCTAGGAAAACGTATAGAAGAGTTAGAGGATACAGTTAATAAGAAAGGTATTAAAAAACTTACTGTAGCAGATTGGGCTAATAAAGCTGGGCTTAATGATTTCTATGCAACCGCTTATCCTGTTTTTAGTTGGACAACCCATTCCAGCGTGATAGATATTGGCCATTATATTAGTGGGAAATCTGACGAAGTTTTTGAAGAGGTTTCGTGGTCTCCGCAGTTAGCAGAAATGGACAAATTGCTTCTTACAGGCGTTGAATGTGTCGTTACCGGATTACGATCCATAAACAAGCTTTTCAGCTTAGGTGCGGAAAATGATATTGAAGAATACTCAAATAGATATCACCAGTTAGCTAACACACTAAGTAATCAAGATAAGTCTATAGAACCCACAAGCCTATAATTTATGTTTAACCATATTATAAAAATAAAAAGCACAGTCAAAAATGGCTGTGCCCTCGTAATCTTGGTAGCGGGGGCTGGATTCGAACCAGCGACCTTTGGGTTATGAGCCCAACGAGCTTCCACTGCTCTACCCCGCGTTATCGCACTTTAGTATAACCCGCCGGCAAAATGGGTGTCAAGGCAGATTGGGACCGGAGTCGGACGGGGGACAGCTCGCTTCAACCTTCTTTTTCTTTTCCCTTCCCCTGCCACCAGGCTTTGAGCCGAGCTATAACCTGTTTCTCGTATCCCTGGTCACTCGGAGTATAGTAGCGTTTGCCCTGAAGAGAGTCGGGGAGATTCTGCTGCTCAACGAAGTGTTCGGGATAGTCATGAGCATATTTATACCCCTCGCCATAGCCGACGTCTTTCATCAGCGATGTTACCGGATTACGCAAATGCAGAGGCACTGACTCACTGGTGCCGTTCTTAATCTCTTTCTGAACCCGGGAGTACGCCTGATATAGGGAATTGCTCTTAGGGGATGTAGCCAGGTAGACGGCGGCTTCAGCCAGAGCCAGGTTGCCCTCAGGCATGCCGATGAAGTGAACCGCCTGCTGAGCCGCCATAGCCACTACCAGTGCCTGCGGGTCAGCCATACCAACATCCTCTGAGGCAAAGCGGACTAAACGACGGGCAATATAGAGCGGGTCCTCTCCTGCCTCCAGCATTCTGGCCAGCCAATAGAGAGAAGCATCCGGGTCTGAGCCTCGCATCGATTTGTGCAGGGCCGAGATAAGGTCATAGTGCTGCTCTCCCGCTTTGTCATAACGCAAAGCCCGGTGCTGGACAGCATCTTCAATAGTGGGCAGTGAGATATGGCGTTTTCCATCCGCATCAGGCGGCGTAGCCAGGCTTGCCATCTCCAGGGCATTAAGGGCAACACGAGCATCATTGTTTGACACAGTGATAAGATGGAGCATAGCATCATTATCCAGTTCAACATTAAATGCACCCAGACCCCTCAGTTTATCTCTCAATGCTCTGATGATAATAGTGCGAATCTCCCCGTCGGCAAGGGGGTTCAGGGTTAAAACCTGGCAGCGGGAGAGGAGAGGAGAGACAACCTCAAAGGAGGGATTTTCCGTAGTAGCGCCGATGAGGGTAACCGTACCATCCTCAACGAAGGGCAGCACTGCATCCTGCTGGGCTTTATTGAAGCGGTGAATCTCATCTATGAACAGAATGGTTTTCTGCTGGTAGAGCTTGCGGCGTTCCTTAGCCTCCTCTATTATCCGCCGCAGGTCAGCTACGCCGGCACTGACCGCACTCACCGGGCTGAAGTGAGAGTCAGTGGCATTGGCGATAATGTAGGCTAAGGTAGTCTTACCGCTGCCGGGCGGGCCCCAGAGGATGATTGATGGCAGCTGCCCGGCTTCAATAACCTTCCTCAGTACACGCCCTTCGCCTATCAGGTGCTCCTGCCCGACAAAGTCATTGAAGGTAGCCGGCCTCATCCGGGCCGCCAGTGGCGCCTCCTCATTCATCTGCTCCTCAAGTTTATGTTCAAACATATCCATAATGCACCCGCTTCAGGATTAGAATTAATTTTCAAACCCGTTAGATGCTAAACTACCCCTTGCCATCAGCCTTTTTTACCGACGGCTCTCCTCCGCTCTTGCTTATACTTCTTAAAGCTATTAAAAGCAGACTCGTAGTCCTTAGTCACTTCATCCCATGACTTACCTCTAAACCGCTTAACCTTAGGGTCATAAGCCACATCCGACACCTTCACTTCATACCAACTATTAAGCTCATAGTGACAATTACAACACAGGTTCATCGTTGCCGACTCCGGCATCCCAGCCTCCCTGGTAACGCCCTTGGGAATGAGATGGTGCTGGACTACAGCCCCCAGGTTACTTACATACCCGCAGACGGCGCAAGTCTCACCTCTATCTTTCATCAGCCTCACCTCCTTAAATCCCCTCTCTTTTCAAAGAGAAAAGATTATTTCAAAAGGGGTGAAATCCCTTCAACCTACACCCTGACCTGTCATTTATACCTCTTTACCTCAAAGCGATAGAGCTTTATTGGTTCATGAGGGGCTATGCCTGCCTTCTGGCGGCAGATATCAATCTGAGAGTCCACACTATCTACCCCCTCAAGGTCAGGAAGGAGCAAGCCCCGCCTGAACCCCGACTCCACGATAACCCCATACTTCTTAGGGTCCAGCTGGTCCTGGCTCTCAACAGGCTCAGGGGCGGTGAGAACATCAACACTATAGCTAAGGTCGCCAAGCTCGCCGGGGGTGACAGCCGGGAAACGGGGGTCCCGGGTAGCCGAACTGATGGCATTAGCGATAATTTCCTCAGCTACATTCGACCGGGCAGGCTCAAAGGTACCGATGCAACCCCGCAGCCCCCCCAACTTATGAATAGAAACAAAGACACCAGCCCTCTGTTTCATCTCAGGGGTAAGTTCCTCCGGCCGAGGGGCCTTACCTTCTTTAATATAGGTCTCTACCGTTTCTTTAGCTAACCTCGCCAGTGGGGATATCTCAGTCCCCTTTATCACTATCCCGGCATAGCCGACTACAGTTGAGTAATCGCCAGTAGTATCGCCACTGGTCTGGTATTTAACCAGTTCTGCCCCCACTGCCCCTAATTCCTTAGCCGCCGAGATAAGGCTGACCGCCGGAGCGTAGCCACACATTGATATGTTTAATTCGCTAACCCGTTTTAACAGCTCATCCTCATCTAAGTCCAGCATGGCTTCTATAGCCTTATTGTCCTTCTTCCGAGCAGACTCCTGTGGCTCATAGTGGGTCATGTCACTCGAGGCTATGATTACCACCTCTCTATTTAAGTCCTTAATAGCTCTGGCGAGCTCCTTACCGACTTCCTTATAGATAGCCCCGCTGGAGTAGGCAAGAATGATAGGCACAATTTTTATATCCTTTTTGAAATACTGTAAAAACGGAAGCTGTACCTCAATAGAGTGTTCATATTGATGCGCCACATGGTCCTCTTCCAGATGGCTGGATACGGCTAGAATCTGCTTGCCCAGTTCCGAGTCAATCTCTACCTCACCCAGGGGTGTCTTCCACGTGCCCTCGGTCATAACGCTAAGCGCCTTCCCCCTGCCGGTGTGGTTGGGCCCCATAATGATAAAGGTATCCTTAAACTTGATTCTGGATATAACAGCACCGGTTACTGACCCCGAGTAGATATAGCCGGCGTGAGGTGAAATCAGGCCGATTACCTCTTCCTTCACTGCCTTCTCATCAACCATTCCCGCGATCACTGTCTTTAGCTGTGAAGGCGATTCTGGATAGAACTGCCCTGATACCACCGGATTCCTAATCATGAGGGCCCCCCTTCGACCCGGGTGTCCTAAAATTGAGCTCGGCACCACAGAACTTACACCTTGAATCTTCCAGTCCCACCACCTTGGTTTGGTAGCCAAGCCTTTCTACGATAAGCTTGCCGCAGGAGTAGCAGGTAGTGTTCTCACTGCTATGCCCGGGCACATTGCCCGCATAGATAAATTTAAGACCAGCTTTCCGCCCGATATCACAGGCATGCTCCAGAGCAGATATGGGGGTGGGGGATAAGTGCCTCATGTTATGATTGGGATAGAACCGGGTTACATGCCAAGGTGTCAGCTCACCCAGTTCATCTCTTATCCAGTTAGCGATGCCCTCAAGCTGCTGGTCATCATCATTCATAGTGGGGATGATATTGGTAACAACCTCAACATGCATATTCCACTTAGCCTTAGCCCGCCGGGCAACCTCAAGTATGCCTCGCCAGTGGGTTACCTTGGCCAGTGTCTGGTAAAAGGAGTCAGAGAAACCCTTAACGTCAACGCGCCAGGCATCCAAGTAGGGCCCGATAGTATCCAATGCCTCAGGAGTCAGGTAGCCATTGGTCACATAGACGGTATACAGGTTGTTCTCCTTGGCCAGCTTGGCTGAGTCGAGGGTATACTCAAACCAGATGCTGGGCTCATTGTACGTCCAGGCAATCCCCTGGCACTGGTAGCGTTTAGCCAGCTCTATAGCTACCTTGGGTTGAACCTGCTGAGAATCAAGCCACGGCTCATCAGCCTCAGGGCAGGAGATTTGCCAGTTCTGGCAGTCCTGGCAGTGAAAGTTGCAACCCCAGCCGCCTAAGGATAAAGCCAGGGTATCAGGGAAGAAATGAAACAGGGGCTTTTTTTCAATAGGGTCAGCGGCTACCGATGACGCCTGAGCATAGTTCATGCTATAAAGGACACCATCCCGGTTCTGATACATTCGGCAAACACCAAACTTACCGGGAGCTACGGTGCAACGCCATTGACAGGTATTACACCTTACTCTAGAGCCGGGCAGCTTCTCGTAAAGCATTGCCTCATGCATCACCATTTCCCCTTGTTTCATTATACCACTCAACCACTGCCAATTATAGGTCAAAGCTGATAATGAATCCCTTGACTACCCAGCTACCAGTAGATAGACTTGGGTAAGGGAATTATTAATGAAGGTTATCGGTCTTACCGGGGGTATCGGCAGCGGCAAGAGCACTGTATCTGGGTTTCTGGCTGAGCTGGGTGCGGCCATTTTAGATGCGGATGAGGTAGGTCATGAGGCCCTCAAGCCCGATACTGAGATATGGCGCCAGGTGGTAGCTACTTTTGGACGGCAGATTGTTGCCCCCGATGGCAATATTGACCGTAAAAAGCTGGGGAATATAGTCTTCAGCGACCCAAAATTCCTGTCCCGGCTAAACCGGATAATGCACCCCCCGATGTATGATATGGTAAAGGCCCGGCTTGAGGAGTACCGACGGCAGGGAACCGGCGTAGTGGTGCTTGAAGCCCCCCTGCTACTGGAAGCCGGCTGGGCACCACTGGTAGATAAGGTCTGGGTGACTACCGCCGCTGAGACTACGGTGCTTAAACGACTTAAAGAACGAAGCGGGATGTCTCAAGCCGAATCTCTGGCCCGTCTCCGCTCGCAGCCATCCCCGGCGGAGCGGGTAAAACACGCCGACGTGGTCATCGATACCGATTGCGGCCTGGACGAGCTAAAGACAAAGGTAAAAGAGCTATGGCAGAGACTGCAACTTGACACCCTGCCATAGGAATTGGTAGAATATCTTTTCTAGTTGAGGTGGAAAAATTTACGCTATTATTGAAACTGGCGGCAAGCAGTATAAAGTAGCCCCTGGCGAGACTATAGATGTAGAGCGCTTGGGGGCGGCTGAGGGTAATACTGTTGAACTGGATAAGGTATTACTCATTGCTGATGGTGATAAGGTAACAGTAGGCACGCCTACTATTGACCAGGCCAGGGTGATTGCCACCTCGAAGGGAGAGGGCAAAGCCAAGAAGATTATCGTCTTTAAGTATAAGTCAAAGGTACGTTATCGCAAGAAGACAGGTCACCGTCAGCGTTATACCAGCCTGGCTATTGATAAGATAATTGAACCAGGGGCAGCCGAAGAGAAACCAAAAAGGAAGCCCAAGCGACGTAAAAAAGAGGTAACACAAGATGGCGCATAAAAAGGGAGGCGGTTCCAGCCGCAACGGTCGGGACAGCCAGTCCAAGCGGCTCGGGGTAAAGAGATACGCCGGGCAGAGTGTTAATGCCGGGACTATTCTGGTTCGGCAGCGGGGCACGCGCATTCACCCGGGCAATAACGTAGGTGTCGGCAGAGATTTTACCCTCTTTGCTCTCATTGACGGCGTGGTTAAATTTGAGCCTACCAGCAATAACAGAAGGAAGGTCAGCGTTTACGCCAGCTAAATATTATGAAGGATAAGATTCATCCTAAGTATTATACCGATGCCAAGGTAGTCTGTTCCTGCGGTAATACCTTCACCACCGGCTCCACCAAGAAGCTCCTGAAGGTTGAGCTGTGCAGTAAGTGCCATCCATTTTTCACCGGAGAGCGCAGAATGATAGATACCGGGGGGCGAGTGGAGCGGTTTAAGCGGCGCTACAAGATGGAAGGCTGAAAAGACACAACTCCAGAGGCAGGAGCGGCTTAGTAATCGTAATGCTGCTCCTTTTTGTTTATTAAGGGACTTAGCTAACAGGACACTACCTCAGCTGTATATCAATAGCTTTTCCCGAAAACCTGTACCAGTGAAGGATAAATAAGGTTTATGGCCAAGAGATTTTATTACGGGGGGCAGGCGGTTATTGAGGGGGTGATGATGCGGGGACAAAAGAATATGGTAACAGCGGTGCGCCGCCCTAACGGGGAGCTAACCATAGATGCCCGACCGCTGCCCACTATCTACACGGGCCGGATGAGGAAAACCCCTTTAATACGAGGGGTAATTGTCTTGATTGAGGCCCTGGCTCTGGGCATTAAGACCCTGCTCTACTCAGCCAACGTATCGCTGGAAGAAGAGGAGGAAAAGATTTCCGGGGGCTTAGTTTGGGCTATGGCAATCTTTTCGGTAGCTCTCGCCGTCGGCTTGTTCTTTATAGCCCCTCTCTTCCTCACTAAATTGCTTGATCCCTATGTCCATTCATCGCTGGTATTCCACCTGATAGAGGGTCTTATCCGACTGGTTATATTCATTATCTATCTCAAGTCAATGACGCTGATACCTGACATCAAGCGGGTATTCGCTTACCACGGTGCTGAACACAAGACAGTAAACGCTTATGAGAACGGCACTCCACTGGAGGTAGCGGCAATTAAAAAATACAGCACGGCTCACGTGCGCTGTGGCACCAGTTTTCTGTTTGTTGTTTTGATTATAGCCATCCTGACTTTTGCCCTCATTGGGCGCCCATCATCATTATGGCTGATGGTATTGTTGCGGATTGTCCTCATCCCGGTTATTGCTGCCCTTGCCTACGAGGTTACTCATTTCAGCGGCAAGCATACTAAAAACCGTTTAGTCAGAATTATCCTGTACCCTGGATTATTACTACAGAGCCTGACCACCAGAGAGCCTGACGATAGCCAGCTAGAGGTTGCTGTAGCTGCACTGAGGAAAGTAGTGGAAATTGAACAGCCTGAGGAGGTGGCTCAGGATCCCTCCTGATGACCTGTCCCCACATCCTGTTTGGTTAGCTTCTGAAAGAAGCAGGTCTTATTACCGGTATGACACACCGGACCCATCGGTTTTGCCTTAACCAGAATGGTATCACTATCGCAGTCCCGCCAAAGCTCACGCACTATAAGACGGTTGCCCGAGGTCTCTCCCTTGTGCCATAACTCCTGGCGGCTGCGGCTGTAAAACCAGACCTCACCGCGAGACAGGGTCAGGCGTACTGATTCCTCATTCATATAGCCTAACATCAGCACCTCACCAGTATCGGCATCCTGAACTACAGCCGGAATTAGCCCCTTTTCATCAAACTTTAGATTTTTTGCCAACCCTGCCTCCTGTATTACTGCCTGTCCTGCCCTTCCTTCAGCTAATGCTGGCCAGGGCCTGTTTCAGATTTATATCCCCGGTATAGAGCGCCTTGCCGACTATAGCCCCCTCAGCACTGAGCTGTTTAAGCACCTTAAGCTGACCCAGCGATGAAATGCCGCCGGCGGCAATAATAGGTAATCTTATCTCAGTTATCAGCTCAAAAATAGTGGTGAAATTTGGTTCGGTGAGGGTACCGTCACGGCTAATATCGGTGTAAATAAACCGTTTTACCCCCCGATGCACCATAGATTTGGTAAATTCTATTGTCTTTAGCCCCGTTTCCTGACGCCAGCCATGTATCGCAATACACTCCTCCCTGGCATCAACACCAACAATAATAGATTCGCGAAACTTATGGCATGCTTCTTCAACCAGCTTTGGGTCTTCCACAGCGGCTGTACCCAGAATGACACGCTCTATGCCAGCTTTAAGCAGTTGCTCTACCGTTTCCAGCTGGCGGATGCCACCACCCACCTGGACAGGAATCAATGCCGCGCTGGCTATCTCTCTAATAATGTCCAGATTATAGAGCTCACCTGTAGCCGCACCATCCAGGTCAACAATATGCAGCCGGGGTGCCCCCAGCGACTGCCACTCCAGAGCCACCTCTACCGGGTCATCAGAGAATACCGTTTCCTGCTCATAGTCACCCTGATACAGGCGAACGCATTTACCATCTCTGAGGTCTATAGCCGGAATAATTTCTATTGTACCTTTACCTCACCCATTAATTATTAAAATACACGCTCAAAGGGCTAATATTATAGGCATAATACCACTTTTTACCCGGATACTCTATTCACTAATCTGGCGCAGACCATAGTATTGGTCGCTCAAGAGGAGGCGAGATAAAATCTCTTCCGAAGTGCGGTAGGTATCTCCATCACGCCACTCACTCAACTGCTTCCCCAGCTCCTCCAGTTCAAGGGGCTGGTTACCATTAGCCAGAAAAAGACGGAATATACTCTCTAATACAGGCAACCTGCCGTTAATAAAACCGGGGGTTTTAGAGCAGCAACCTTTAATGGCCTTAAAAAGGCCTTCCGCCGTAATCTTCCCCTTAAACCGCTTCTGGCACTTAGGGCATAAGCAGCCCTGAGCCAGAGCCAGGAAAGAGCGGCTATTCTGCTGGTGCCAATCCAAATCAATAAACCAGCACGGACTAGTTTGAACAGCGCCTGTATCTTCTTTTTCCACAAAATTACCTGCCTTTACAAATTCTAGGTCCCAAATCCTATCTTAGCTTCCTTAATCAAGTCAAGATACCCGGTTTCAAGTCCCAACGCCGCTGAGGCTTCGCAATCCACCTCATAAGGCTCCCCAATAAACACCTTACCATACTCACTAACCTCACCCTCAGTAGGATTACCCCGGCTAACGAATTTCTGGCGAGCCTCTATAATCCCCAGGTCAAAGGATAGGGTAAAATAGAGGTCAGCTATTACCTTATCTATCCCCAGGCTGTACAAGGTTCCCCAGCCTTCTGGTGCTCCACCATACTTACCACTCGGCAGAACGGAGAGCAGATTCATCAGACTAAGGCTGCCAACCCCATTAAAAATCTTCATCGGAGCCACGCTTATCAAGTAATCGCTGGACAAGATAACATTGGGCACCCAGAAGGTGGACATAGCCAGTGCCTTGGGTAGAGGGTTATCTACCTCCACCCAGATACAATCTTTTACATCCAGCGTCAATACCCGTGGGAAATTGTAACCTAAAGCCTGATAAATTGGATAGATTGGCCCCCCTTCCGGGGTGCCCTCAAGTATAAGAATATCAGCATCAGTAACCCGCCTGATACCCTTTATTATCACCGATAGTATATCCCGGCTGGTGGTCACCGGATATGGTACCGGGTAGCATGCGCTGGGTTTAATCAAAACACGCCGCACTGTGGATAATACCGGTGGCGCCTTAAAAACAAAATCTGAAGCCCCGAATATCAAAGCTCACTCCTTACTCCAATCCAGCATCATTACCTTAACCATATCCCCTATTTCCATCCTCGCATTATCCTCGGGAATAATCGCCAGCCCGTTGGCCAAACTCATCGAGGTTAAAATCCCTGAACCCTGGGGGCCGGTTAGTTGAGCAAAATATTTGCCATCGCGCTCTCTAACCACTGCCCGGGCCAATATGCGGCGTCCATCACTATTCACCACCGAGTCCTCGAGCACCGCCTCTAAAGTAGGCTTAGCTAAATTTTTCTTACCCATCATTTTAAGCATAGCCGGGCGAACAAATAGCTCAAAGGTAACCATAGAGCTAACCGGATTACCCGGTAAGCCAAGATGGGGTATGTTTCTGACCACACCCCCCTTAATGCTCCCCCTAATCGTGCCAAAGGCTAGAGGTTTCCCCGGCTTCACCCGAACTGTCCAGAAGGTAATTTCACCTTCTTTAGCCAGAATATCCTTGACGACATCGTAGTCCCCAGCCGAGACACCGCCGGTGGTTATCAGGATATCAGCATCCAGGCCCTGGCGAAGCTTGGCCACCACTGAATCCTCATCATCCCGGGCTATCCCCAATATCTTAGGTATGCCGCCGTAGTGACGAACCAGGGCAGCCACACTGTAGGTATTGCTATTATGTATCTTGCCCGGAGGTAGAGGTTTATTGATAGCCACCACCTCATCGCCTGTAGCCAGAATAGCCACCACGGGGCGGCGGACAACCTTCACCTTACTGAGTCCCAGCGAGGCCAAGACACCGACCTCCGAGGGTCTGATCACTGTCCCCCGGCTTAATACCTTTGACCCTTTGGTAATATCCTCACCTGCCCGCCGAATGTTCAAACCAGCCCCGGCTTCATATAGGATACCTATTTCAGCGGGGAACTGACGACCGGCAGCAGACTCTCTTCGTGAAAGCTCGTCTGTATTTTCAAACTGGACCACGCTATCGGCACCCCTGGGTATTGGCGCTCCGGTCATAATGCGGATAGCCGTGCCTGGTTTTAGCTCACATTTAGAAATAGAACCAGCCGCCACCATGCCGATAACGGATAGAAGGCGGGGGGACTCTTTAGTGGCGCCACGGGTATCTCTGGACTGAACCGCATAGCCATCCATAGCCGTATTATCCAGCGGGGGAATATCAATACTGGAGTATACATCCCCAGCCAGAACCTGCCCCAGACAATCCAGAATAGGGCTCTCTTCCTCTTCCAGAATATCGACATGAGCCAAAATCTGCTCCAGAGCCTGCTCAACACTTATCATTACTCACGTCTCCCTTAGCTATTTCCCTGGCCTTTGCCAAATCAGCCTCGGTATTAACATTAAAAAAGCTCAGATGTTCAGGGTCAAACCGATTAATCTCCTCAGCTTCTACATACCTCACTTTAACCAGAGCAAAAAGCTCCCTAATACTCAGATTACCCTGCTTAAGCAGGCTCTCAATAGGAGCCAGGCAACCCCTGGTATAAACGGCATGAAGTGGTTCGACCATATCCCCCAACCGGGGAACTACCAGGTCAAAGCCGGGGGAAACTCGCATCATATAATCCAGCAAGGCTCGGTTCAAAAAGGGCATATCACAGGCGACAACAAGGTTATAGAACGAATCTGATACGGCTAAACCTGTATGGATACCACCCAAGGGACCTTTACCGGGATTAGTATCGGCTACCACCTTCAATTTTGGGTGGTCAACAAACTGAGGGAGAACCTGATTTGCCGCAGTAACTATAATAATGTCGCCATTTAAAAAACCGAGGTAAGATACTACCCTCTGTAGCAAACTTCTATTGCTAACGATTTCTAACGCCTTATCGTGCCCCAACCGCAAACCCCTACCACCAGCCAGAACAATAGAACCTATATCCAAACTATATTTCTCGGTTCCCCAAACTCACCCCTATACTATTCTACCATGACCGTCAATAGCCCTCAGGGGAATTGTAATTTACTGACAGGCCAGACACCCCTAACCAACAACCCCGGCTTAGTGCCTATAACGCTGTCTTCAGGACTACAATCTTAGTGGTGGCAGGAAGCTCTCCCGGTTTAAACTCCACTTCACTGGCATCCAGATGGCTTACGTTCTCTTTCCCCTTAAGGAATTCATCCACACCGGCTATGGGGAAACGGCACTTATCGTTCCTGAAATGCATCGGTATAACCACCCCAGGCTTAAGCCTGTCGCAAACCTGAGTAGCCACCTCAGCGTCAATGGTAAAAAAGCCTCCAACCGGAAGCAGCAGTATATCCACACTACCTATCTCAGCAACCTGCTTATCACTGAGGGGGTGGCCCAAGTCACCAAGATGACATACCCCTACCCCATCCACCCCAAAGCAGAATATGGTGTTCTTGCCCCGCTGGCTTCCCCCACTATTATCGTGGTAGCTAGAGATGGCACGAAACTCTATCCCTTTAACCTTTGCTGTCCCCTTCACCACTTCAGGATTACCCTTAACCGCAGCTACATTGCTGTGGTCGCTATGCTCATGACTTACGGTAACAATATCAGCCGATTCCTTGATTTCACCGTAGGTTAATCTTTCATCGACTACATAGGGGTCAGTGATTATTCTGGTTCCGGCCGCTGAGGTAATCATAAAGGCAGCGTGTCCCAGCCATTTAATCTTCACTATCCAAGCCCTCCTTTTTGCCTGCTATTCAGCCAGGGAAAGGACAAGGTTTACCAAGCTCCTCGTCGGTACCCCCGTAGCCCCTTTCACCAGGTAATTTTTCTCTTTATCAGTCATATAGGTGCCGGCGATATCCAGATGAACCCAAGGGATATCACCGACAAACTCAGCTAGAAACAGGGCAGCCGTGATTGAACCCGCATCTCTACCACCAACATTTTTAATATCGGCTATATCACTCTTATTCTGCTCTTTATACTGGTCATACATCGGCATCTGCCAGATAAGCTCCCCGGCTTCGGCACCAGCCGTAATTACCCTGTCCACCAGCCTTTGATTATTACCAAAAGCGCCGGTACATATCTTACCCAAGGCTACTACACAGGCCCCGGTCAGGGTGGCGACATCAACTATGGACCTGGCAGCAAACTTTCTGACATAGCCCAAGGCATCAGCCAGGGCAAGCCGTCCTTCAGCATCAGTGGAGATAATCTCAATGGTCTTACCACCCATCGCGGTTAAAACGTCACCAGGCTTCACAGCATTTCCATCGGGCAGGTTTTCAGTAGCCGGAACAACCGCCATAACGTTAATCTTTGGCTTGAGCCGGGCAATAGCACCCATGGCGGCTATAACCGCCGCGCCACCAGCCATATCCCCCTTCATCTCGTCCATCTTATGCGACGGCTTTATCGAGATACCTCCCGAATCAAAGGTTATCCCCTTACCGACTAAAGCCACATCAATCTGGTCAGAATCACCCCCCTTATAGTGGAGAACGATAAACTTGGGCGGTTGCCGACTCCCCTGAGCTACACCTAATAGCGCCCCCATCCCCAATTCCTGCATCTGCTCCCGCTCAAGAACATCCACTTCAAGCCCACAGGTCTTAGCCAGTCTTCCTGCCGCCTCAGCCATTTGACCGGGTGACATATGATTGGCGGGCTCATTAACCATATCACGAGCCAGATTAGTTGCCTCAGCCATAACCTTACCCTGGCGACAGCCCTGCTCTAAAGCAACCAGCTCAGACTCAACACTGCTCACTATTAAGAGCTGCTCAATCTCACCATATTCAGCTTCTTTAGTTATATGCCGGCGAAATGAGTAGACACCAAGCAGGACACCCTCGGTTACCGCCTGAGCAGCACCCTCCAGGGTTATGCCGGCTATTCCTGCCCCCAGAGCCGTAGTAGCAATACTATCTACTCCCTTACGCCTGAGTAACCGACAGGTATCAGCTATTGCCCCGCGAACCCTGTCCTGAGATAACTCCCGTTGCTTACCCAGGCCAGTAATCACCACCCGAGCTGCCGGGAGCTTACCCAGGCTATGGACAATAGTAATCTCATTAAGTTTACCCTTAATCTCACCCTGGTTAATAAGCAGGGAGATAGCCTCATCCAGAGCCTTATCAATAGCCGCTATGTCATCCCCGGGATGTTTCATACCCTCAAAAAAGGGCACAACAATAGCATCAGCCTTGGTCTTAGCAATATCACCAGCTATAACTCTAATCTCCATCCTAAATTCCCCTCCGCTTTCTATCTAACTACAATCCGGCTATTTATTCAATACCCAGTTCCTGCAACTTTTCAGGTGTGGGCACACCAGTTTTTGCATCCCAACCCATTAGGGTATAGTAATAGCTCTTAGCTTTCTCCAGTTGTTCGGGGTCATAGAATTTATCAGATAGGACTCCGTTCCTCTTGGGCTGGAAGAAACGTTTGGGCAGTTTATCATCGGCAGCGCTAAGCCCCTCACGGAGATTAAATAACCTTGCCATAGTCAGGGTTCTCTCTGCTATCCTCAGTAACTCGGTCGTGCTGGTCCTCCACCCGGTAACCGCAGCTAAGATATCAACAATCTGGTCTGCAATATAAGGCACGAAATAGCACATCACAAGAGCATCTTGAGCAATACGAACCAGTTGCACATCTCGGAACAGAGATACCTTACTCGGCCCAAGGTCATCGGCAGGAATAGGTTCCAGTACTCCCAGAGGCTTAAACGCGTCAAGGGACGACCCCGGTTGGCTAAACAGGGTGTCGTGAAGGTTGGCACAGTGGTCAGCACCATGCGGATTAACCGCATAGCCCAGGCCCAAAGCCGCTTTTACCCGCGGGTCATGCGCTGGTATTTCTAACCTCTTAACCTGCATGGCAAATTCCATGGCTCCCTTGCCAATTTTTTGGGCAGCCCGAACTGTCCCCTCGGCTAAGAGGTCACCAATACCTTCACGCCTAGCAACCAATTCGATGAGCTTAACCATAGCCTCAGCATTGCCAAATCTCAACTCAATACCACCAGTATCTTCAGTGGTAAGTAGTCCATTCTCAAAGCAGTCCATAGCAAAAGCAATGACACCCCCTGTTGAAATAGCGTCCAGGGAGTAGGCATTACAGAGTTCATTACCCCTGGCGATTGCCTTGAGGTCACTCACGCCGCAGTTACTGCCTATCATAGCCAATGTCTCATACTCCGGACCGCCATAGGCAGGGTCCACCGAATAAGGCTCGTCAACCTCAACCACCTTTTTACAGCGGACGGGACAGGCATAGCAACCCTCCATCTTAACCCTAATCGTATCCCTCACCGCGCCGGCAGTTATCTCTGATATATCAGGGAATTCACCATCCCGGAAATTGCAAACCGGTAAATTCCCGGTAGCCATATAAGCCTCCATTGCTCCCCCGGTGCCCAACTCAGCAAACGATGCCCACAGCTCCCGATGAGACAGGAGCCACTGTCTGAGTTCCTTTAGCCGCTCAGGCTCAGCCAATTCAGGCTTCTTGCGGCCTCTAACAGCAATAGCCTTAAGGCCCTTCGAACCCATTACTGAACCCATTCCGCCTCTACCATTGGCATCCTTGAGGTCATTCATGATGCAAGCAAAGCGTACCAGATTTTCTCCAGCCGGTCCTATCGCTGCCACTCTAATCAGGCTATCTCCCAGCTCAGCTCTAATAGTATCCTCTGTCTCCTTCGTATTTTTCCCCCAAAGATGACTGGCATCCTTTATGCTTACCTCTCCATCCTGAATCCAGAGGTAGACCGGTTTTTCAGCCTTGCCCTCAACGATAATGGCATCGTAGCCGGCATGCTTAAGCTCGGCACCCCAGAACCCTCCCACCTCTGACTTAGCATAGCCGCCAGTTAGCGGAGATTTAGCACCCACACAGTGACGACCACTTCCAGGTATGGGCATTCCCGTTACCGGTCCTGGAGCAAAGATTAGCTTATTCTCCGGACCCAAGGGGTCAATTCTCTGCCGTAACTCTTTTAACAGAAAGTACGAAACGAAACCGGCACCACCTAAATATTTCCTGCAGAATAGCTCATCAATTGCCTCTGCTGATGTGGTACCCTGAGATAAGTTAACCCGTAATATATGCCCGTTATAACCGTAAGGCATCCTGTTAACCTCCTGTAAATTTTAATCTCGCACAAATAAAGACTAAGCGGCAAACTCTAATGCATCACCTCCATCACAATCTTGTCTAGAACCAGGGGAATATACCGAGAGGTGTCCACAGCATAGCGTTAATGTAGAATTCTCTGAACCGTCAGAAACAAGCCGAGTGTCTTTCACAATCCCAGTTATTATACGATGTTTTCCCCCATTTTGCCAGCCCCAGCTTCAGCCACCACTTCACGGGGAACTTCGTCTACCCTCCGCCATAAAAAGCAACGCCAATTACCCCAGGCCCAGTGTGGGCCCCCATTACCGGGGTAAATTCAGTGATAAATAGCTCGGAGCAATCAAACCGGGAAGAAATCTGGTCCCTGAGCACTATCGCCGTATCCAGAGCATCAGCATGCATCACGGCTACATGGAGCGGTTGCCCCATAACTACTTTTTGCCCCATTAGCTCTAATATGCGCTTCATGGCACCAGGAATAGTTCGGGGATTTGTGACCGGGGCAGCCTCGCCGTTAGCAATGGTTAAAATAGGTTTAATCCTAAGTAGCGAGGTAGCCAGGCCAGCCACCTTGGGTGCGCGGCCACCTTTAACCAGATAGCGAAGGGTATCCAGCATAACAAATAAACGCACCCGCTGCATCACACTCTTAGCCGCTTCAATTACATCGGTCAAGCCTTCTCCTGAAGCCGCCGCTCTAGCTGCTGCCAGAACAACCAGCCCCTGGGCAGCAGCGGCAGTACCGCAATCAAGAACGCTGATATTGGTATCAGGCAAAGCACCGTCTAACCTCTCCACAGCCAGTCGGGCTGAATTAAACATACCACTGAGCTTGGCCGAGAGGCTAATACAGAGGATATTAGGAGCCCTCCGGCTGGCTTTATGATAAGCCTCAAGGAAACTACCGGGTAAAGCAGCGGTGGTGATGGGAAGCTCTTCCGCCTGTCTGAAAAGAGTGTAAAACTCGGTAGGGCTCAGGTCTACCCCATCCCGATATAGCTTATCTCCAAAATGGAGCTCTATTGGCACCACTTCAATGCCGTACTTCTTCGCCAGCTCCGGGGGGAGGCAGGCAACAGAATCAGTAATAACAGCTACTTCTTGCGTCGCAGGCTCCCTCCTCTAATGGTATGTTTCACTGAGCCGTTGGTCGCTGCCTGCAGTATCTTATCCTGCGTTCCAGTAATGCCGGAGTTAAGAAAAGACCCAACAGGAGTAGAATCAGAACCAGAAAGGTAGACACGCCTAGTCTACCCTCGGCATAACAGGCAGCCATAATCAGAGTTATCAGTCCCGATATAAATAGCACGGCTACTTTTAACCAACGTTGCCTCAAACGAATGAAGGCAGCTACTGTTACCGCTAAAGTCAAAAAGCTCAGCCCAATCCATGGCGCTAAATCGCGAAGGCGCTCCACACTAAACTCAGGAAATCTACCCTCCAGCTGCACTGCCAGAAACCAACCGAGAATAATCGGCACCGGAAACAACATTAGCGAGCTATACAGCCAGTCTCTCTTTATCGTCTGAACGGTAATGCGGCATACTAACCATAAAGCCAGCGGGATATAAAGGAGTATTGCCACCCAAGACAACCCCCTGGGCAGATAGAGTAACAGAAGGCCAGTTACCACCACTGGAAATAGAGAGTAACCCATCCATGGAAAAAGCCAGGCCGGCTTACCATGCCACCAGCCGTAGAGTGCAGTACTTAGGACTAAGACAAGTACAAGGGATAGCCAGCCAATACCCTGCCACCAGTTCAGGGCAAACAACAGACCAAAAAGCAGGTGCGGTATTGAAGCCAGTAGTGCCTGGCGCCAGGTACCCTGGCTATGGGCTTCATATATCTGGCGGGCAACCAGCTTAGCCGAGCCCAGCAGTCTGACACAGGTATTAGCCGCTTCCTCTTCAGATAGCCCGGCCTGTCTCAGCTCCTGGAGCCTGTCGTTGATATGCGTCTCAAGCTCGTTGGTGACCTCCCGCTCAGATGAGAGGTCAAGCCTTAGATTAGCTTTAACGCTATCCAGGTAATTATCTAACTCGGTTACCATTGTTTCTGCCTTGTATTAAGTACCCGTGATTGTAGAACCATGTCCATAGCTGCCAGGAAATCTCGCCACTGGTCCCTCTTTTCGGCGAGGGTAAGTTGCCCTTTATCGGTAATATGGTAATACCTTCTCTGCCGACCACCCGGCTGCATCTGCCACTTACCCAGAACTAAGCCTGACCTTTCTAAACGGTGAAGGGCTGGATAAAGAGTGCCCTCCTTGAACTTGAAGTAGCCCTGGCTCTTTTTCTCAAGCTCTTTGATAATCTGGTAACCATACATCGGTTGTTGAGATATTAAGTAAAGAAGCAGAGAATCAGTGCTGCCCTTCACTAACTCACGTCCCTGTGACATTTAAGTTATCTCTCCTGTTACTATACATAGTCAAACTATGCATTAATACAATCATATACTTCGTCATTTGTCAAATAGGGTCAGGAAAATAGGTTAATAATCACTTTCTAAGGTCTTCCTTACGAATCTCTCCAGTGGCAGTTCGGGGTAAGGAATCCAGAAATACAACCTGTTTAGGCACTTTATAATTAGCTATGCGCCCGAGGCAAAACCGCTTAATCTCCTGCTCTGTAGCTACCTCCCCTGCCTTTAAACTAACAACAGCCCTGATTACCTCCCCCCGCAGCTCATCAGGAATCCCTACCACCACTGCCTCAGCTACCTTCGGATGCGTATACAACACATCCTCAATATCACCGGGATAGATATTCTGACCCTTGGCAATAATCATTTCCTTCTTCATGCCCAAAATGAACAGCTCGCCATCCCCATCGACCTTACCAATATCACCGGTATAGAGCCAGCCATCCCTTATCGTTTCAGCGGTAGCGCGAGGATTATTATAATACCTATCCAGCATTGGCCCCTTAACAATTATCTCACCTGGCTGATTCGGGGATAGTTCCTTACCATTATCGTCCACTATCCTCACCTCGTACCCGGGCAGGGGCTTTCCTGCCGAGCCGAGCTTTCCCGTACCATCAATAGACTGACAAGCAACAAAGGCCGCGGCTTCAGTTAAACCCCAAAACTGAGAGGTATCCAAACCGTAGAGCTGCTTAAACCTTTTTATAACCCCAACCGGCATAGGCGCTCCACCAGCACAGCATAAGCGGAGGGAACTCAAATCATGCCCTATCCCTTCTTCCTCAGCCGCACGTACCATCAAAATGTAAATGAAGGGTACCCCCATAAATATAGTGGCCTTCTCCCTTTCAATAATCTCCATAAGGCCACTGATAGATAACCCCGATAACATTACCACCGTACTACCCCTGGAAATTGAAGCCAGCAATACCGCCTCCAAACCAACGACGTGATGCATAGGTAAAGCAAACAGTATGGCTACATCTTCACCGGTCTGCTGAAGTCCCTTTCCCAGCATGGCCGCCCGTGTCACCAAGTGTTGATGGGACAACACAACCCCTCTAGGATTAAAGGTAGGTCCTGAAGTATAAGCAATATTAGCTATATCCTCAGGCCCTGGGCCTACCTCAACCCTCTTTACCGAACTCGTAGCCATAATCTCCTGATAGCTAAGAAATCGCCCCGCGTACGGGGAATCCAAATCTATGACGATGACATACTCTATATATTTAAATCCGGGCAAGGCAGGAACTAATAGCTTCAGAAGGGGGTCTTCAGTTACCAGAACCTTCGGTTGAGAGTCATCAAAGAGGGAAGCCAGCTCATCAGCTTTATACTTAGTATCCAGGGGAACAGCTATGGCACCAATCTTGGCTACCCCAAAGTAGATAACGACAAACTCCGGGCTATTAGACAATAACATAGCCACACGGTCGCCTTTGCTTACCCCCATTTTTATCAAGGCATTGGCTACCTTGTTTGAGGCTCCATCCAACTCAGCGTAGGATAATCTGCGGTCACCTAAAACGATAGCCGTCTTTTCCCCATAGTGCTTGGCTACCTCCTCCAGCATCGCCTTCAGGTTCATTGCTTACCCCTCTTTCTCCCCACCAGAATTCAGGTTAAACTAGTTTAGCAGATTCTACTACCCCCGAAAAGAGACAGGGTTCAGACAATCCCAAAGCTGTTGACAAATAATCAGCATTAGGTTATATTTCCAAATAACAGAATAAAGCAAAGGCCGTGAACAAGACTAGTAGTCTCCAAGCGAGGCACAGAGAGTCGGGTAAGGTGTGAGCCGACGCTGGCGCAGAAGGTGAATGGACTTGGGAGCCGCAAACCGAAAACTGGCAAGTGAGTAGGCTTTGCCGCTGGGGAAGTGTTATCAATTCCCAGGGTATTGAGCTAAGCTCTGTACCTGATAGAGATGGTCATCTGACTTTAATGGCTGGGGATGACTAAGAAGGGTGGCACCGTGGGAGTAAGTCTCCTGCCCCTTAAAGGGGTGGGGGGCTTTTTTACAAGGAGGTAGGAATATGTTTACTATGTCATGGTATTGGCCCTCCGGGGTCGAAAGATTAGGTCATACATAGCTCTACAAAGTTAAAATAAGAAGGAGGACAAAAGTGGAAAGAACGATGTATTTTCTTGACCAAAAGGATATGCCAACTCACTGGTATAATGTTTTGCCTGACTTACCGGAGCCGCTGGCACCAGTTCTGCACCCGGCAACAGGAAAACCGGTAACCCCTGATGACCTGGCTCCCATATTTCCTATGGCGCTTATTATGCAGGAGTTCAGCCCCGAGCGTTATATTGAAATTCCTGAGGAAGTGCAATCTATTTATCGCACCTGGAGACCTACAGTATTACACCGGGCCCGCCAACTAGAGAAGTTTCTGGACACACCAGCCAAAATCTTCTATAAATACGAGGGAACAAGCCAGGCGGGCAGTCATAAACCCAACACCGCTGTAGCTCAGGCCTATTACAATAAACAGGAAAAAGTCAAACGCATAACTACCGAGACCGGAGCCGGCCAATGGGGTAGTGCCCTATCTATGGGCTGTATGTTCTTCGGCATTGAGCTGAAGGTCTATATGGTCAAGGTCAGCTACGAGCAGAAGCCCTACCGCCGCATCTTGATGGAGACCTGGGGAGCAAAGTGTGTCCCCAGCCCCAGCCAAGATACCAAAGCCGGACGTGATGTTTTAGCCAGAGACCCCAACTGCACCGGCAGCCTGGGAATCGCCATCAGCGAAGCAATAGAGGATGCTGCCACCCGTGATGATACCCACTATTCAATAGGCAGTTGCCTCAACCATGTTCTGCTTCATCAAACTATAATCGGCGAGGAAACCATAAAGCAGATGGAGATGGCTGATGCTTACCCTGATATTATCATCGGCTGCATTGGTGGTGGTTCAAACTTCGCTGGCCAATTCCTACCCTGGATTAGGGACAAGCTCAGTGGGAAGAAACCAGATTTGCGCATTATCTGCGTTGAACCTCAGGCCGCCCCCACTCTAACCAGGGGACCCTATGCTTATGACTTTGGTGATGAGGCCGGTCTTACCCCATTACTCAAGATGTACACCTTAGGTCACAGCTTTATTCCGTCCCCGATTCACGCTGGAGGACTACGCTACCATGGGATGGCACCCATTGTCTGCCACCTCTACAACCTGGGGCTAATTGAGGCCAGGGCTGAGCACCAGCTGGCTACCTTCAAAGCTGGGATAACCTTTGCTCGAACTGAAGGCATTATTACTGCTCCAGAGCCATGCCACAACGTCAAAGTAGCCATAGATGAAGCCCTTAAATGCAAGGAATCGGGAGAAGCCAAGACTATCCTGATAGCCCACAGCGGGCATGGGCATTTCGACCTAGCTTCCTACGATGCGTATCTCTCAGGCAAAATGCAGGACTATGAATTTCCTGAGGATAAGGTAAAAGAAGCATTAGCGCAACTACCCCAAGTACCTAAGGGCTAAATAGCCAGATAAGGGGCTGGGCTCATACCCGGCCTCTTATTTTTGTCTTAATTTTGCCCCCTTGCTATAATATAATGAGCGGAGATTAAAGTTGCCAACTAACAAATTGGCGATTTCTTCGTTATAGTAAGTGGGGGAATTTTAGGTTAAATAAAATCAGCTATGAAAAGGGCAAAAATAATATACCCGGTAATATCAGCTATCCTAATCTTAGCTCTTTTGCTGAGTAGTGGTTGTGCGCTACTTGATACAGAAGCTCCGTCGGACTCAGAAACAACACCGTCTATCACAGAGACTTCCACAAATTCTGATTCAACACAAACCGAGACTGCCGACCACGTTGACTCCGAATGGGCACCACCTGTAGACAGTAATGCTCAAATACTAGCCAGCATTGCTGATGTCGTAGCCAAGGTTAAGCCTTCAGTGGTAGCCATTAACATCAAGGTCACCGCCTATGATATATTCAACCAACCCTTCACTCAAGAGGGCGCTGGCTCAGGATGGATTATAGATGAAGATGGAATCGTCATAACTAATAATCATGTGGTAGAGGGAGCAGAAAGTATCACGGTAATCTTGGACGATGGCCGGGCGGTTCCCGCAGAGGTAGTTGGCACCGACTGGCTAACAGACCTAGCCGTGCTCAAAATAGATGCGCAAAACTTAGTGGCAGTTGCGGTTGGTGACTCTCTCGAACTAAGGGTTGGTGACTGGGTAGTAGCCATCGGCAATGCTTTGGGAGAGGGGATAAGTGCTACCACAGGGATTGTCAGTGTACTGGGTGTTTCACTGCCCGTTTCCCAGGAACAAACCCTTTATAATCTGGTGCAAACAGATGCCGCTATTAACCCGGGTAATAGCGGGGGCCCACTGGTCAATATGGCCGGAGAGGTTATCGGCATGAACAGCGTCAAGACAGTTCAGGTAGAAGTAGAAGGCGTGGGCTATGCCATCAGTATCAATGAAGCAATGCCAATCATCCAGCAGCTAATCAACAACGGCTATGTGACTCGTCCCTTCCTGGGGGTCCAGGGGCTGCTAACTGTGGACCAAACGGTAGCCGACTACTACGGTCTGAAAATAAACACGGGCGCACTGATTAGAGGCATAGTCTCTGATGGCCCGGCTGAGCAGGCCGGATTAAAAGCCGGTGATATTATCACAAAATTCGAAGACGAAGAGATAACCAATGTCGACGAACTAATAAGAATCCTTTACTCTTCAGAAGTAGGCCAAACTGTATCGATAACCTTCCGGCGCGGTGAGGCTGAAAAGAGCACCGCTATTATCCTGGCCAAGAGTCCGCAATCATCCTAGTCTAATCCAGCTTTTTCACTCCCAGCAATATCTCATGACCGTTCAGGCGATAGCTTTCCTTAAAGACGTCTTCGGGAACCCCTTTAACCAGCTCTCTGGATAATGTCTCCTGTCTGATGTAACCGGCTAGCTTCTCGTTCTCCATTACTCCCTGTACGTATGAATCGCCCTCATAGAAGGTAGCGATATGGTCAGTGATGTCAAACCCGGCCGAGCGGCGCATTGTTTGTAAGCGGTGCACTATCTCCCGCGCCAAGCCTTCAGCCTGAAGTTCAGGAGAAATTATAGTATACATGGCCGTAGAAGCAACTGATAGATTATCAACTACATAATCAGGTTTTGCTGCCATAGCTGCTAACTCTGCTGTTGTCGCAAGCTTTATATCTTTAACATTAAGCTCTTCCATCAACTGGGGCTTAATTCTTTCTAAAGCCTCTATTTCCACAGCCGAGCTAAGGCCGACAAAATTGGTCGCCAGCGGCTGGCGCACCTTAATGCCCGCTTTGCTCCGGGCGGCCCGACCCAGACTCGATAACTTCATCGCCAGACGGATATCGGCGGCTAACTGCGTATCAATCCTAGTCTCATCAGCCACTGGAAAATCGGTCAGGTGCACACTGTCCAGAGCTTGGGGGGATACCGAGCCGACCAGGTTCTGGTATAGCTCCTCAGCCAGGAAGGGGGTAAATGGAGCCATTAGCTTGGACAGGGTAACCAGACACTCATAAAGCGTAGCATACGCTGAGAGCTTATCGGCATCATTCTCGCTCCTCCAGAAGCGGCGGCGGCTCCGGCGCACATACCAATTGGACAGGCCATCGACAAAGCCCTCTATCTTTCTCCCCGCCTCCGTCGGGTTATAGCCATCCAGCGCTGTATCAAC
>Ga0265594_1000620_pt1 | contig 28889 bp, 30 predicted proteins | sample saktaG_11_FD_190147 | JGI IMG/M metagenome (GOLD analysis project Ga0265594, IMG submission 190147) | Saline water microbial communities from Sakinaw Lake, British Columbia, Canada - sak_2011_5_24_80m | ecosystem: Environmental > Aquatic > Non-marine Saline and Alkaline > Saline ... | reverse complement strand
TATTTTATTATTTAGTTTCTTTTCCTTGAATCTTAGCCATTTTACCACCATGAACAATAAATTTTCTAGTTAGGGCAAATTCGCCCAATTTATGACCAATCATATTTTCTACCACAAATACTGGCAAGTGATCTCTGCCATTATGTACGTGAATTGTATGTCCAATCATTTCTGGGGTAATGGTTGATCTTCTGGACCAAGTTTTAATAATGATTTTTCTATCACCTGGTTTAACATTAGCTAATTTCTTTAATAGCTTCGGACATGTAAATGGTTCTTTTTTTAAACTTCTTGACATATATTTATATTGTTAAATTGCTAAATTGTCGTAGACCTCGAGCGAAGTCGAGGGGTTAAATTGCTAACAGTTTAACAATTTAACCATACAACAATTTATCTCTTTCTCTTTTTCCTTCTCTTTAATATTAATTTATTACTATATTTATTATTTTTTCTAGTTTTAACGCCTAAAGCTGGTTTGCCCCAAGGTGTTTTAGGATGTTTCATGCCAATCGGTTGTCTTCCTTCACCACCACCATGAGGATGATCACAGGGATTCATGGCCTTGCCTCTAACAGTTGGTCTAATTCCTCGATGTCTCATTCTACCAGCCATACCCCATCTAATATTTCTGAATTCGGCATTAGATATTTGTCCTAAACTAGCAAAATTATCTTTACTAACTAACCTTATTTCTCCAGAAGGCAATTTTATTTGAGCATGCTTTCCTTCTACTCCCATAAATATTGCTCTAGCTCCCGCTCCCCTAACAATCTGACCGCCTTTTTCAGAAACTAACTCTATATTATAAACTGAAGTTCCAGTAGGAATTAAATCTAAAGGAAATCTATTGCCATTAGATATTTTTAATTTATCTTTTGAACTAATAATTATATCGCCCTTTTTAATACCCTCATAGGCCAAAACATATCTTCTTTCTCCATCTTGATAACAAACTAAAGCGATAAAGGAATTTCTGTTTGGATCATATTCAATAGCCTCAACCTTAGCCGATATATCAAATTTATCTCTTTTAAAATCAATTATTCTTAAAAATCTTTTAGCTCCACCACCGCGATGTCTGATTGTTATTCTGCCTTGATTATTGCGTCCACTATTCTGTTTTCTTATTTTAACCAACCCTTTTACTTTTTTTCGCTTTTTGGCAATATCAAGATTAGAAACTACTGAAGTAGCTCGTCTGCCTGGAGTGGTTGGTTTATAAACTTTTATGGACATTTTATTAATTGATTAATAGTATAATTGATTAATTGATTAATAGGTTAATGCTCTTCAATAAATGACTATTTCAATTACCCTATTATCCAATTAACAATTATCAATTGTTTAGACGCCTTCATAAATTTCAATACTATCGCCTTGTTTAAGGGTAACCATTGCTTTTTTCACTGCTTTAGTAAGACCATGGGTTCGACCATATCTAACGTCTCTACCCTGCAAATTTATTATATTTACCTTAGTTGGCCAGACCCCATAAACATGATAAACGGCCTTTTTAATTTCACTTTTATTTGTTTTTTTATTTACTTCAAATAAATATTTATTTTCTACTTTTAAAAATGAGGCCTTTTCTGTTATTAATGGTCTAATTAAAACCCGATAGGCCTCTTTTGTATCGTGTTTATTAACTTTTTTTAATTTAGACAGCTTATCTTTCTTTTCCGGTCCTCTGGTGATTTCATCAATAGTTAAATCTTTTTCAACTTTAGCTTTTTTGACTTTTAATGGTTTTTTATCTTGAGATTTTTTGACCTCTTTTTGAATTTTAGGTTTTTTAATTTGGTCCTTTTTGACTTCCTTTTTAACTTTCTTATCGACTAAAACTTTCTGACTTTTCTGATCAGCTTGATCTTTTTTGTCTTTCTTTTTAAAAATACTAAATATTCCCATATCCTTATTTCTTAAAATGTGAATCTATTTTATCTACTGCCTTTTTAGTTAAAATTAGATACTCATACTTTAATAGAGCATAAACATTTAAACTATCAGCTTTAATCACTTTTATGTTTTCTAAATTTTTAGCCGAACCCTGAATATTGACATCTTTGTCTTCTAAGCCAATCAAAATTTTCTTATCTTTTAATTTATTATTATCTAAAATTTTTATTAAATCTTTTGTTTTTCTTGTTTTTAATTTAAGTTCACTTAAAATTCTTAATTTATCAGCATTTAATTTATCTGTTAAAACCATAAAAAGGGCCTTGGTTTTTAATTTTCCGTTAACCTTTTTAGTAAAATTTCTATCTTTTCTAGGGCCAAAGGTTACTCCTCCGCCTTTCCAAATTGGTGACCTAGAAGAACCATGTCTGGCTCGACCAGTTCCTTTTTGTCGCCAAGGTTTTTTACCACCGCCCCTAACTTCAGACATTACTTTAGTATGAGCTAAAACCTGTCTTTTATTAGCTAAATGGCCTTCAACAACTTGCTGAACTACGGCAGGATTTACTTTTATATTAAAAATTTCTGGATTTAATTTAATTTCTCCATCTGCTTTGCCTTCTGAATTATATACTTTAATTTTTAACATAATAAATATAGTTACAAGTTGAAAGTTAAAAGTTATTTTTCACTTTTTTCATCCTTGAATCCTCCTTGCGCTGAATCTTTGGGGGGTAAATCTTTTGTTTCCTTGTCCTCTGTAGCTTTCTTGACTTCCGACTTGTCTTCCGAAATTTTCTTGACTTCCCTAGTTTTAACGGAGGAAGTAGCGGAAGAGGATTCGTTCTTCTGCTTGTCCACCGAAACTTTCTTGGCCTCCAAAGATTTATCGGAGGAGGCAGTGGAGGTGGATTCTTTAGTTTCTTCGTTCTTTTGTTCCGACTTCGCCACTCCCCTCGCCAAGGATTCGGGAGTCAATAAGGCTCCGTCGGATAAATCTTTAGTTTCTTCTGTTTTCTGATAAACTTTTAATTCGCCCTGACCCTGAATATAAACTAGAGCATTTCTAGCTCCAGCAAAGGCTCCCTTAATATATAAAATATTGTTTTCTAAATCTATTTTAACTATCTCTAAATTAGAAATTGTGACTCTATTTCCACCCATTCTTCCGCCCATTCTGGTTCCCTTGAAAACATGAGCTGGAGCAGTGGCCCCAATACTACCAGGCATTCTAGCTTGATCTTTATTACCATGAGTGGCCTTAGAACCACGAAAACCATATCTTTTTACAACTCCCTGAAATCCTTTTCCTTTAGATATAGAAGATACTTTAACCCTATCTCCGACTTGAAAACTGTTTAATCCTATTTTGTCCCCTGGTTTTAAATTCATTTCTTCATCAATTCGAAATTCTTTTACATATCTAAATTTTCCAAAATTTTTAAAAACACCCATTAATGATTTTTTAACTTTGTTTCTATTTTTAAAACCCAAAACCACAGCCGTATAGCCATCTTTCTTTTGATCTTTAATTCTCAAAATCGTATTGGGTTCAACTTTAATTTTAGTAACTGGAATAAAATCTCCCAAAATACTAAATGTCTGTGTCATTTCTAATTTTTGGCCTAATACAAAGTTCATATTTTAATTTATTTCCTATTAATATAAAAAATCGTAATTTTACTTCCCCACTTTAATATCTATAAAGTCAAAAAGCAAAATTGCGATCCTGCTTAAAAATAATAATTTTGGGCAGAATTTAATTTATTGAATTATTAATCTCCTAATCTTATTTATTTATATAGACACTTCCCAGGGGGTTTTCTATATTTATAAATAAAATAAAAAATAAATATTAATCTATAAAAATATATCACATCTTGATCTCAATGTCAACTCCATTTGGGAGATCTAAGCTCATTAAAGCATCGATGGTTTTTTTATTAGATTCTAATATATCAATTAATCTTTTATGAACCCTCATTTCATATTGATCTCTAGAATCTTTATGCACAAAAGTTGATTTTAAAACAGTATATTTTTTGGTATGAGTGGGCAAAGGAACGGGGCCAATTACTTTTGCTCCATTTTTTACCGCCACATCAATAATGGTCTTAGTTGACTGGTCAATTAAAACATGATCATAGGCCTTAATCTTGATTCTTATTTTATTAGAAATTTGTTCTTGATTTTCTTCCTTTTCTTCAGTTTTTTTATCTTTTTGCTCTACCATATCTCTTTAAAAAATTCACCCTGAACCAATCTATAAGCTCAGGGTGAATTAATATATCATAGTTATTTAATAATCTTGACTACTACTCCAGAGGCCACGGTTTTACCACCTTCTCTGATAGCAAATCTTAGTTTTTCTTCTAAAGCAACCGGATGAATAAGTTTAACTTTTAAATTAACTGTATCGCCCGGCATAACCATCTCTGTTCCTTCGGGTAATTCAACATCTCCAGTTACATCACAAGTTCTAATATAAAATTGTGGTTTATAGCCCTTAAAAAATGGGGTATGTCGTCCACCTTCATCTTTAGATAAAACATAGACCTCACATTCAAATTCGGAATGAGGAGTTACAGTTCCGGGCTTAGCTAAAACTTGCCCTCTTTCCACCTCATCTTTTTTAGTACCTCTTAAAAGTATACCCGCATTATCACCGGCCTGTCCTTGATCTAAGGATTTATTAAACATCTCTACTCCAGTAACAACTGTTTTAGTGGTATCTTTAATACCAATTATTTCTACTTCTTCATTAACTTTAATAACCCCTCTTTCAATTCTACCGGTAACTACTGTTCCGCGACCTTCAATTGAAAAAATATCTTCAATAGGCATTAAAAACGGTTTATCTAAATCTCTTTCTGGTTGAGGAATATATTCATCCAATTTATCTAATAATTCCAAAACTGCTTTAGCATCCTCACCCTTGGGATCTTCTAAGGCCTTAAGGGCCGAACCCCTAATAATTGGAGTTTCATCTCCTGGAAATTCATATTTCTTTAATAAATCTCTAATTTCTTCCTCTACTAAATCAATTAATTCTGGATCATCAACTTGGTCTGTTTTGTTTAAAAAAACAATCATTGATGGCACACCAACCTGTCTAGCTAAAAGAATATGTTCTCTGGTTTGAGGCATGGCCCCATCAGCAGCGGAAACAACTAAAATTGCTCCATCCATTTGAGCGGCACCAGTAATCATGTTTTTAACATAATCAGCATGCCCAGGACAATCAACGTGAGCATAATGTCTCTTGTCTGTTTCATACTCAACATGAGCAGTAGCAATAGTAATCCCTCTTTCTTTTTCTTCTGGAGCATTATCAATTTGGTCTACTGACTTATCTTGAGCTATCTTACCAGCAGCCGCTAAAACTTTTAAAATAGCTGCCGTTAAGGTTGTTTTACCATGATCAACGTGTCCAATGGTACCAACATTGACATGGGGTTTTGATCTATCAAAATTTTCTGGCATTTTTTTATTTCTCCCTATAACAGCGGGTTTGGCCCGCTTGTTTAATTTAATTTTTTAATAATATTTTTTTATAAAACGTGGTATAATTTTAACAAAAATTTTTTAAAAATGCAAGCATCTAGCAAAAAAACTAAAAAACATTATCTCCCTTATCAATTATTATTGATTTTTTAACCTTATTTATATAATCTTCATTAAATTCATCTTCGTGTTTTGACAAATTAAAACTTTGTTCAGATTTTAATTTTTTATATTGTTCTAAAGACATTAATACTACTGGCTCTTCGTTTTCTCCAGCGATAAATATTTCTTTATTTATTTTTAAAACATCTTTAAATTTATTTAAATCTATCATCTCTTTTTTAAATAGTTAATATTATAATTTACAGCAAAACCATTATAATGTCAATAAGCCACCCATACTTTTAACATTTGACTTTTGACATTTGACTATTAACCTTTGACATTTGACTTTTGACATCTGACATTCGGCTACCGGCTACCAACTATTTTCTATCCCCGCTTTTTATCTCTTCAGCAATTTTTTTAGGAACTTCTTGATAATGATCAAACTCCATGGAATAATTAGCTCTACCTTGGGTCATGCCCCTTAAAGTAGTTGAATATCCAAACAATTCTGCTAAAGGAACTTCAGCATCAATTGATTTAATATTTCCCCTGTCTTCCATTTTTCCAACTTGACCTCGTTTAGAATTTAAATCTCCAATAACATCTCCCATATAATTTTCTGGAGTACTAACATTAACTTTCATTATTGGTTCTAATATAATTGGCTGAGCATTTCTACAGGCCTCTTTAAAGGCCATAGACCCAGCAATTTTAAAAGCCGCTTCAGAAGAATCAACTTCATGAAAAGAACCATCATATAAAGTAGTTTTAATATCAACTACTGGGTAATGGGCTAACACCCCGTCTTCTAGGGCCTCTTTAACACCCTTTTCTACAGCTGGAATATATTCTTTAGGAATAGATCCTCCCTTTATTTCATCTAAAAATTCCGAGGCCTCGCCTCTTTGTTTGGGCTCTATTCTCAACCAGCAATGACCATATTGTCCCCGACCACCTGATTGTCTAATATATTTTCCTTCGGCTTCAGCCATTATTTTAATCGTTTCCTTATAAGCAACCTGTGGCTTGCCGGTATTAACTTCCACACTAAATTCTCTTTTCATTCTATCTACCAAAACTTCTAAATGTAATTCTCCCATACCAGCAATAATAACTTGTTGAGTTTCATCATCAGTGTGCATTGTAAAAGTGGGGTCTTCTTCAGATAATTTATTTAAGGCAATGCCCATTTTTTCTTGATCTTGTTTGGTCTTGGGCTCAATAGCCATAGAAATAACTGTTTCTGGAAATGTAATTGATTCTAATAATATATCATCTCCCTCTGGACAAAGGGTGTTTCCGGTCTTAGTATTTTTTAATCCAATAATACCTACTATATCTCCAGAATGGACTTCGGGAACTTCTTCTCTGGCATTAGCGTGCATTAAAACTAATCTACCAATTCTTTCCTTAGTGTCTGTTGAAGAATTATATACATAAGAACCTGATTTTAGTGTCCCTGAATAAACTCTAGCAAAAATTAATTTTCCCACAAAGGGGTCAGTGGCTATTTTAAAAGCTAAAGCAGAAAACTTTTCATCTTTTGGACCTCTGGTAATTTCTTCTTCTGTGCTTTTCTTGTTTCCTTTAATATCAGGGACGTCAAGTGGGGAAGGTAAAAAATCTACCACAGCATCTAATAATCTTTTTATTATTGCTGTTCTGCCATCACCAACTAAAACCGGAAAAAAATCAACAGCAATAACTGCCTTTCTAATTAAAATTTTTATTTCTGCAACGCTTAGTTCCTCTCCGCCTAAATATTTTTCCATCATAGCTTCGTCTGACTCAACTACTTTTTCTAACATATCTGCCCTTAATTTTTCGGCCTTCTCTTTTAAGTCATCTGGAATTTCTGCTTCTTGAATTTCTGTATGTTCGTCATTAGCATAAATATGGGCCTTCATTTCAATTAAATCTACAATTCCTTGATGCTGATCTTGGGTACCGATTGGTAATTGTAAGGCATAGGCCTTGGGAGATAATCTTTCTTTAATTGATTTTAAGCTCATATCAAAATCACCGCCTAAAGCATTTATTTTATTTACAAAACACATCCGCGGCACATGATATTTATCGGCTTGACGCCAAACTGTTTCTGATTGTGGCTCTACGCCCATTTTCCCGTCAAAAATTGTTACTGCTCCATCTAAAACTCTTAGGGAACGTTCTACTTCCGCTGTAAAGTCAACATGACCGGGAGTGTCAATAATATTAATTCTATTATCTTTCCAAAAACAAGTAGTGGCAGCAGAGGTAATAGTAATGCCCCTTTCTTTTTCTTGCGCCATCCAATCCATTTCTGCGGCTCCATCATGAACTTCACCAATCTTGTGTTTTTTTCCAGTATAATAAAGAACTCGCTCGGTAACTGTTGTTTTACCGGCGTCTATATGAGCAATTATTCCAATATTTCTCGTGTTTTCTAATGAGTATTGTCTCTCAGCCATAGTGTTGTTAATTTTAAATTTCTAATTGTAAATTTTGATTGAATTATAAATGATTAAATTTTAAATTAATCTATAAATTCGAAAGAAAAAAATAAAATTGTTTTAATGTTTTAGTTATTTTTATAATTAATTAATTTGATCTTGAATTAAAATTTGAAATTTTAAATTTGAAATTCCGCCGCAGGCGATGCTACCTCGAAAAATGAGCAAAAGCCCGATTAGATTCTGCCATTTTATGAACATTGCCTCTTTTCTTAAGAGCATCACCTTCATTTTTAGAAGCAGAAATTAATTCATCGGCTAATTTTTCTGACATTGGTTTCCCTTTTCTGGCTCGAGTAGCTTCTAAAATCCACCTAAAAGCTAAAACCTGTTTACGTCCTCCAGAAACAACTACTGGTACTTGATAATTTGCTCCACCAATTCTGCGACCCCGAACTTCTAAAGCTGGTCCAACGTTTTTAATCGCTTGATTAAAAATAGCCAGTCCGTCTTGTTTAGTTTTTTTTGAAATTATATCTAGGGCCTGATAAACAATTACCTGGGCTAATGATTTTTTACCATTTTTCATCACATAATTAATAAATTTACCCAAAGGCAAACTATTAAATTTAGAATCTGGCTGAATTTTTCTTTTAGATATTTTTTTACCTCTCATAATATTAGTTAATGTAAAAATTTAAAATTATTTCTTAAGTTTTTTAGCACCATAAAGAGAACGACCTTGTTTTCTATTTTCAACTCCTTGAGTATCATATACTCCTCTGACAATATGGTAAGCTACTCCTGATAAATCCTTTACTCTTCCGCCTCTAATTAAAACAACTGAATGCTCTTGTAAATTGTGTCCCATTCCTGGAATATAGGCCGTAACTTCTTGTCCATTAGACAATCTAACTCTAGCAATTTTACGTAAAGCTGAATTAGGTTTTTTAGGAGTAACCGTAGTAACCTTAACACATACGCCTCTCATAAAAGGTGCTCCAACTCTATATTGTTTTTTTCTTCTTTTTAAAGTATTTTGACGAAACTTAAGAGCAGCGGACTTAGTTTTTTTGCCCTTATCTTTTCTAGCGCCTTTTACTAATTGATTTATTGTTGGCATAAAATTTAATTGTTGAACCTTTTAACTGTTGAATTATTGAATTGTTGAAATTATAACAATAAAACAATTTAGCAGTTTACCCCATCACCTTTTTATAAATTAATATTAAAAATTATTTTATAAAAATATATTTTAAATCATTAAAATATAAAATTTAAAATGAAAAAGGTGAGGGGTTTAGCAATTCAATAAATTTAATAAAAAATAACTTTCATAAATCCTATAAAAGTTCCTTTAGAATAGCATAATTAATTTTAAAGGTCAAGAATATTTATTATAAAAATATTAATTTTTGCACTAAATTATAAAAAAATCCAAATAAACCATTTAAGATACCTATATTCAAATACCTGTCTGCCATAATAAAAATTAATAATATCCAGGTGCCATTTTTAGCTAATTTATACTTAAATTCATTAAAAGTATCTGGTAATAAATTAAATAAAATATGTGAACCATCTAAAGGCGGTATGGGAATTAAATTAAAAATCCCTAAAACTAAATTAATCATTATTACAAAAAACAAAAACATAATTAAAAGATTATTTGGTCCTAAATTAGAATACATTATTAATAATCTTAAAATTACGCCAAAAAATATTATCGAAATAAAATTAGACAAAGGTCCGGCAAAAGCAACCAAGGTATCTCCTTTTTTTCCGTCTTTAAAATAAACTGGATTAACTGGTACTGGCTTGCCCCAACCAAAACCTACAATCAATAAAGCCAAAAGACCAAAAATATCAATATGCGAAATAGGATTAAAAGTTAAACGACCCATTAATTTAGGGGTAGGGTCTCCTTGACGCGTAGCCATCCAAGCATGGGCAAACTCATGAATGGTTAAACTAAAAAGTATGGCCATTAACCAAGCCACAAAAATTATCGGAGATTGGAATAAATAAGATAAAATCATAGACGCGATGCTAAGCGATACCAATATACGAATGCCATACGAATGATACCAATATACTAATTATTAGTATAATTCGTATATTAGCATCACAATATTCGTATGATTAGTATTTGACACTTGTGTCAAAATGTTATATCCTCTGTATTATAAATGATAATGAATAAAATTCCAAACTAACAATTATTCTATTATTCAATTAATCAATTAAACTATTAATACCATGTCTAAAGTATGTGAAATATGTGGAAGAGGAACTACGGCCAGTTTTACCAAAAGCCATTCCAATATTAAAACTAAAACTACTAATAAAATTAACTTGCAAACTAAAAAAATTAACGGCAAGCGAGTTAAAATTTGCACTAAGTGTATTAAAAATTTAGCTAAGCAAAAATAAACTCCTTTCTCTATTATATATATAAAATAATCTGTCTCGCGGGTTATTTTTAATTCTCTATTAAAATATTATCTTCTTTGATTATAAATTTACAATCCCATTATGAACAAAAAAATTGTAATAATTAGGACAAAAGCTGGTCATAAATATGCAGAACGTATTGCCGAAAAAATTAATAGCTTTGGCACAGAATGTTGTGGGGTAGTATGCTGGAAAGAGTTAGATAATTTTTTAGCACAACAAAAATGTACTCCTGAAAAAACATTATTACATTATCGATCAACAGGACCAAAAATTATAACTCCCAAAGCATATGAGCTGGAAAGAAAGGGTTATCAGTTAATAAATCCCGCGAAAGTTCTTGATCGTACTGGGGATAAATTTCACTCTTATGAATGGGCTCATCAACATAAAATTGTTCTACCACTAACCAAAAAAGGCACACGAAACAAGATAAAATATTATATTAATAAATTTGCCTTTCCACGGTTCATTCTTAAGCCAACCAACAGTATTGGTGGAGGAGCTTTTTGCTTCCTTTCCTCTCTAAACGATCCAAAAATTGACTATAAATTATCCCAAATACCCGGTGAAGAAATTATTTTTCAAAAATTCGTTGAATATGCAAAAATTTACCGGGTGATTGTTATTGGAAATAAAATACTTGATCAAGCTGTGTTTTATGACGAACCAAACTCCAGTCGATGGAAGGTAAGCGTGTGTATTAATCCTGAAATGAAGCTTGATAAAAATCCCGATCCAAAACTTTTATCTTATGCAAAACATTTAGCAGACATTTTTGAATCGGAAATTGCCTTTATAGATATATACGAAACAAAAGATGGCTACGTATTAAGTGAAATTAATACGGCCTGCAATTTAGCACTACATGAACACAAATCCGGATATAGTATTTCAGAAGATATTGCTAAATATCTAATCTCCAAACTCAATAAAAAAGTATAAATTATTTAATTTAAGGGGAAAAATGCACATCACATAACAGCGTATATCTAATTTGCATTTCCAATATTCAAAAACTTCAGCAAAAATCATAGAAAGAATACTCTTTATAAATTTATAATTCAAAAAGCCCGAGCATTAAAACTCGGGTTTTGTGATTAATAATTATGATACAGATAATATCACGCGAAGCATTTTAAACACGAGATTATTTCCGTGCCTATTTCTGATTCGCTGAATCATATCTTCAAGCCATTCGCCATCAGATTCCAACAAATGGTTTCTCAAACAATGCTCTAGATAAACTAAGGGCACAATTTCCATGTGCTCAAATCCTTTTTTATTTGGACATCTGTCAAAAAGATATCCAATCTGTTCAACAATTGGTGTGTTATCAAGACCTGCTGCCGACAAAGAACTACACGCTCCAAACATTGCAGCACTATTCAACATCTTTATATATACTTCATCAGCTCTAATGGTAACGGCTTGTCTTAATACTTCAATCCCGCTGGTCTGACTACTGTACATGATATCCTCCTAAAAAAACACCTTTACCATGCTCTCAATTTGTGAACGATGCTTATCTGCAACACCAATAACTGCTACACCACCAACAACCTTTCCCTCTTCGAAAATGGGAAATCCACCCCAGACAGGACCATTTAAATCCCAAGGTAAATTCATTTTTTGAAGAGCCCTTTCTTTAGACAAATTATCTTTTTCCATTTTTTCTTTTATCTGTCTAGATAAAGAAAGGGTATCAATTCCTGTCTTACGTGCTTGACGAGCGCTGGACAAAGATTGATTAAAAAAAATTTTCTGATCTCCTATTTCATTCATGCTTTGATAAAAAACAAGATCGTTCTGGGCATTTACAGTACAAACTGCAAGCTCGGGAAGTTTTTTTACTTCTTCGTTGGAAAAACGAAAAAATAAATCTTCAACTTCAATATCTGGATTAACTCCAAGATAAAAATTTAGCAACTCACCAAAAAATTTTGAACTTAAAAAGCTTAAACTTCTTTTTGTTTCCATCTTATGCCTCCATGATTATATTTTTTTATCCCCACACTTCAAGAAGTGTGGGGATGTATTAATCTCAACTTAACGCTTTGTCTAAAAAAAGTCAATGTATTTATCTGGGCCCACAACCTAGCTTGACTTTAATCTAAATATACGCTATGCTATGTATGTTTTCTAAGTTCTTTCTAAAGTAAAGAATTTGCGCAGCTTAGCTGCTAGAAAAAAATTTAGAAAATTTTTTATTAAGTTTGCCTTTTCTATTTATAGAAAGGCCTAAGTGTTTGAAAGGAAAATTAAATTCAATGAGTAAAAAGTTATATGTAGGCGGTTTGTCTTACGACACCACTGACGAATCTTTAAAAGCTGGTTTCTCCGAAGCCGGAGAAGTAACATCAGCTAATGTTATAAAAGATAGAATGTCAGGCCGTTCTAAAGGATTTGGTTTCGTAGAATTTGAGAGCGAAGAAAGTGCTCAAAAAGCTATTGAAATGTTTAATGACAAAGAGTTTGAAGGAAGAACTATCAAAGTTAACGAAGCTAGACCAATGAAAAAATTTGACGACAGACGATAATCATATAGATTGATAAAAAAGCAGGGAGTGCGCAGTCCCTGTTTTTTTGTTAAATTGAATTATTGGATAGTTAAATTATTAGAAAAAAATATAATAAACTTAAATTTTAACTTTATACTTTCCCCTTTCCCCTTTATATTTTCTCCTTTATACTTTCTACTTTCTCCTTTATAACTTTAAGCTCTTCTAAATTGATTTTCTCTATTCTATAAGGTAAAATAAAATAACTTATGAATTCTAAACTCGCAAAAATTATAATTGCAATTTTAATTCTTTTCAGTTTTTTGGGACTGCTCTATTTTTTAAATCAAGAAAAACAAAACGAACTTGAGATTTTACAAGAAAAAGAAAAAGTTCCCGAAAGCCCCTATTATGAAACGTCCCTACAAATAGAGCCCAAATGTACTTATGGAGAGCTAATGACTCAAGCAGAAATTTGTAATGCTACTTCCACTATAATTTTTGAAACAGCCCAAGATATTTATGATTTATCCAAAATCAGAGTTGGTCGAGAAATTAAATTATTTAAAGACAAACAAACCAATGAGTTAAAACAATTAATTTACCAAATTGATACTGAGGAAGAATTATATGTCACCCTGCAAGCTGATGGAACTTGGAAAGCCGAACGAAAAACAATTGAATACGAAGTACAAATTAAAACCTCCGAGGGCACAATTGAATCCTCTCTTTATGAAACCGGCTTAGAACAAAATTTAGATAAAGTGGCTATTATTGAATTGGCCGAAATTTTTCAATGGACCATTGATTTTGCTATGAATATCCGAACCGGAGATTATTTTAAATTTATTTATGAAGAAAGGTATTTAAATGGAGAATATATTATGCCGGGAAATATCCTCGCCGCTAAATTTATCAACGACGGAAAAGAATATACGGCTTATTATTTTGAAAACTCTGCCGACGAATACGGATATTTCAATGCCGAAGGAGAAAGCATGCAAAAAATATTTTTAAAAGCCCCAGTAGCTTACAAATATATTTCTTCCGGCTTTACAACTGGCCTCCGATATGTTCAGGCCTTTAATGTATCCACCAAACATCGAGCCATAGATTATGCCGCTCCTTATGGCACGCCAATTAAAGCTGTTGGCGACGGCACCGTAATTTATGCTGGTTGGAACGGTGCTTATGGAAACTTTATTAGCATCCGTCATAATGAAGTTTATACTACCAATTATGCTCACCTCTCTCGTTACGCTGTAAAATATGGACAAAAAGTAACTCAGGGACAAACCATTGGCTATGTTGGCTCCACTGGCTTTTCTACTGGCCCGCATGTTCATTATGAAATGGTTAAATATGGCACTAAAATAAATCCGCAAACCGAGGACTTTCCTAGCACTGACGGAATTAAAGAAGAAGAAATGGAAAACTTTCACCAAATTGTGAAAAAATACCAAGGACAACTCTAAATAACTTATTCAAATAAAACAAAAAATCGCTTATTTTACTTTGTTTTTAAACTTAAAATTTAAAAAAATATTTTTTACTTATTACATATTAAAGTATATTTTTCTGAATCATAAAACTTTAATCTTGAAAATTCTGATTCAAAAGTGGGACAGATATTCATCTCTAAAATTAATTGATATAAAACATCAAATTTTCGTGCATAATCTTTTCCATATATCAAATCAATAAAAATAACTCTTATAAAACTTTCTAATCGATACAAAAAAGCAAACTCCGAATCGGATGGTGAATTTTCGAATTTTGGTTTTTTATGTTGTTTTCCATGTGCAATCCAGTTTCTCATCTTTTCAAATTGTCTAATAAAACTTTCTATTTTTGGAACATTCTTTTCTTTTTTAAACTCAAATAATTTTCTAGGTCTTATTTCTTTTTTTAATCTATCATTTATATATTGTTCATAGTTAAACTTTTCAATTATATGTTTATAAGAACGTTGCATCTTAAGATTATTTTCTGAATATGCATTATCTTGTCTATAAATAGCTCCTATTAAAAATTCAAAACAATTCATCATTAAAATATCCCTCAATCCATCATAAAAAAGCAAATATTTCGCCTCATAGAATATTAAAAGGCTATTTTTTATTATGTTCAATCTACTCTTTTTCATTTTGGAAATTTTTTTCAAAGACCAATCTAAAAAATCTCCAATTTCGCTTGGAAGGAATAAATCAAAATATTTTTTTCTATAATTTGAAACCCTACCTAAATTTTGATTTTTAAAAAAAATATGTGTCCCCTGAGCGACACTTAAAAGCAAAGAAATATCTTTTAATTGATTACTGTTCTTGTCTGGGAAAAAAATACTTTGAGATAAAAATTTATTATTTTTAACTTTTACAATATGTGTTAACACATCTATATTATTTGAAACATGTATTTTTTCGGAGTCAAAAACACATCTAAATTTTAAATCTTCGGTTTCAAAATGACTATTTATAAAAACATTAAAAAGGGGATATTCCATAATTTTGTTATTTATTCAACAAATTAATACATAAATATTTTCTATGATTAATCTAATTATTCTGCTTTACTTTTAAACTCAAAATTTAAAAAAATGTTTTTTATTTTTCCTTTAACTTTTCTGTCTTTATCGCTACACCTACATATATGTCAGCTTTTATATGCTGAGTATTAATCTTATAATTATGTATCAATAACATACCATTTCTATTCAAATACTTATTTAATCTATCATCCTGATCTATAAAAAATATAAACGAATAATCCCAAAAATACTCTGGATTAATATTAAAAATTATATCTTTTTCACTTTTTTTCTTATATGGAAATTTTTCTAAATTAGTGGTTCTAAAATTATAATCAAGTACCATTGATTTAAGTTCTTCTAAAGATTTTTGCTTAGTAATGCCAAAATGTTTTCCATTCCTCTTAAAATGCGTTTGCACCAATCCATCGCTGTCTATTTTAGAATGATAACTATTTTGCAATGCAAATTTTCTAGTTTTTTCATCTATACCTTCTCTTTGATAATCCCCATTACCATACCCCACTACATATAAACTTGGATCATTAATCTTATCTCCTTCAATGCCAAATAATATTCTATAAACACCTTTTTTATCTTTAAATAATACATAACAAATATTTTTATAATTGTTTTTTTTCATTTTACTAAAACATTATCTACTTAACTCCTCCCTCCACAATCTTAATCTCCTCATCAGTCAACTCATATAACTCATAAACCAATTTATCTATTTGAGAATCTAAAATATCTATTCTTTGTTTATATATTTTTTTATCCGAATCATTTTTTACTTCATGATATTTCTTTTGAGCTTCAAGTATTTGGTCAACTAAATTCGCCAGATTATCATACAGAATTTTATCTGTTGGTTCTGATAAATTAATATTTGGAAAGTAAAAATTTTGTATCTTATTTTTATTTACACTGATATAGCCACCAGACATTGACGAATATCTATTTATTGCTCTAAACAAAGTAGAAAAAAGAGTCGAATTCAACAGTCCTAACAAAAATTTTAACTTATATTTCGTCTCATCACCATACCTTATAATGATAGTAGATTTTCCAGCTAAAATTTTTCCTGTATCATATACTACTTCTAAATTTTTTACCATGCCAGCTAAAATTAACTTTTCAGATTCAGCTTGCTTGAACCGAGATTGAAATCCTTTCTTTAAATCAGATCCCAAAACTATTGGCTTTATATATCTGTCTTTTATATAGTTTGTATTAGTCTCACCCCAAAGTACATGATATCTATCAATAGTTCCTGTATTAACAAATTTAAAAAAATCTGTTTTATTTACATTTCCATCTAATATAATTTTTTTAATCTCATATGCCTCAGCTACAGTAGCTGCATTTTCAACTATAAATATTTCCGATATTCCTTTTGATTTATTAGTTACTTTATCAATAATTGTCTCCAGATGGTCAAAATTTTTAGCCCAATTAACATCTCCTGATCTTATAGTAAAATTCTTTTTATATTTTAATTTTATCAGACCCCCATCTTGCATCATTTGATTATATTGCCCTGATATTTTATCTGTATCCTTTTGCACAATAATTACTATAGGATAAACATTCACTTTTTTATTATTCGTAATAAAAACATCAACGTAAGAATAGTCTGCAATATTTTTTATATGATATTTAGAAAAATATTTTTTTAAATGGTCACCATAAGGAAGTGATATAAATTTATTAGGAATAATAAATCCAAATATTCCTCCTTTTTGTAATAAATCCATTCCTTTTTCTGAAAAAACGCAATACATGTCCCAATTACCTTTAGCAGTTTCATAGTTTTTTGAGCAATAATCTCGTATTTCCTTACTACTTCTCACCATCTCCTCAGAATCTACATAAGGTGGATTTCCAATCACCACATCAAAACCACCTTTATTAAAAATTTTCTCAAAATGCTTTTTCCAATCAAAAGCATTTATTTTTTTCATTTGTTCATTATCAAAAAGATTCAAATTTTGTTTTTGATAAAAATCTGGTCCAATCAAAGAATTACCACTCTTAATATTTGAGGATAAATTTGGAAGTAAGGCTTCTTGATTATATTTACTAAATAAACGGCCAGCACTTTCTTGTTTTTCGTCTTCAAGCAATTTTATAAGAAGTGATAATTTAGTTACTTCCACTGCCTGTTCGTCAATATCAACGCCATAAATATTATTTAATAATATTTTTCTTTTTTCTTGAATAGTCAATCTATAATTATTTTCTCCAGCTTGATAAATTTTATTTTCACGAATTGCTTTTTTGATTTTTTTCTCCTGTATGTAATATTCTAAATGCCAATTAAGCAAATAATCATATGCTCCAAGCAAAAAAGAACCCGAACCGCAAGCTGGATCTAAAATAGTTACATTTTCAACATTTTGAGGTTTTGTACTTTTATTTTTTAACTTTTCACCAACTGTATTTTTGACAATATAATCTACAATATATTGCGGAGTATAATATACACCCCCTGCTTTGCGTACTTCTGGCTTTTCTTCTATTTTAGCATGATGAGATTCAGTAAGAGTAATGACTTTCCCTAAAAATTGTTCATATATATTTCCTAATATTTCTACTGGTAAAACAGAAAATTCATAAGGACATTGCGGATAATACATTGTATTAACAATATCTTTAAAAATTTTATCGTCTATTTTTAAATCTGCAATCCAATCCTTATAATCAAACAATCCACTATTATATTTTTTGTCAGCAATTTTAATATAATCATTAAAACTTTTATATATCCCTTTTTGCTTTGCTATTTCAATAAGTTTGCCATACTTTTCTATATTTCTATCTTCAGTAATACGCAAAAATATAATTCTATCAATTATTTTCTGTACAGACCGATTAAGATGATATATATCTAATTTTTTATTATTTATAGCGATATTTTTAGCAAGATTTATTCGCCATGTTTCAATGAGCTTTAGAAATTCCTTATCAACTTCTGAAGTGCCTCTTCTTTTATTATCTTGAATATATTTATCAAAACTTCCTTTTAAAATAGCTTCTTTAGAAAATGTATTATAAATAAAATCAAAATTTTCTCTATATTCCTTATAGGTACAATAAAAGATACGCCCTACACTAGCGCTATCTTTTGGTCTTGGTTTAATGCGAGTGTCATATACTGCAAATTCCTCAAAATCAGTTAAAATAGAAAGCGGTAATTTTGCTGTATAAGCATAACGTCTCACCTGATAAGCAGGACCAATATCCTCTTTAATATAAACTGATGGCTTTTTTGCTTCTACAAAAAATTTTCTTTGTCCTCCAACACGAAAACTATAATCTGGAGCTTTTGGCTTGCCTTCAATTTTAATAGAATCTTCAACAATAACATCTCTATACATTTCTGCATAACCCTGCTTATTTCTCATATCCCAGCCTAAAAGTTCAAAAAAAGGATCAATAAAATTAGTACGAGTATTTGCTTCGTTATATTTACCACTTTTGTAGGCATCAATATTGTTCAAAAAAAGATCAATAAGAGGTTGCAACTTTTTCAAATTTTGATTAAAATTCTGCTTCATAATATTTTAAAAATTAAAAATACATCTACCTATAATATACACTAAATTTTTTAAAAATAAAACAAAAAATCGCTTATATTTAATAGCGATTCTTTTTATTTATTTTCTATTTTATTCTCTAAAAAATCAAGTGATTATTATAGCTGGCTCAAAAATTTTCCATAGAAAAAACAAAACAGCTGCTCCAATAGTTATATACGGCAATTTTTCAAAAATAAAACCTAAAATAAATTCTGTTATACTTTCAAAAATTGATGGAATCCAATCAAACATTTTTTTAATATAATTTATAATCACAGCATAACACCTTTTTATTTTTTGTCAAATCTTAAAAACTACATTGATAAATCAATTTTTTTATACTATTTGTATTTTAGGCGCCCTTACAAGAATTTAGATACAATTCGAATAAAGACAAATAAAGATTCTCTGTGTTAGCTCCTCGGCTCGGAAATATAAAAGATTACTTTTATATTCCTCTCGCTCTACGTCGCTAATAGAATTTCTACGAGGAATGAGAATGACGAGTATTGAAATTCATTTGGCTGAATGATGAATTATCCCCCGCCTCTATATATAATTATAATTGTTGCGGGGTCCAGCTTTGCAGTGATAAATTCTTGTACAGGCGCGACTTTTTGGCTCTACCTTTTTCTAGAAAAAGGTAGAAGAAAAGAAAGCGTCAGCAAAACAAAATTAAAATAACTATATTTTTGCTATTAACCAAATAATATATTATTAAAATAAATTAAGTTAAATTTAAAATTTGTATTTTTTTATTCTTCAACAAATAATGCTTATTTTATTAGATAAAAAATTATCAAGATGGAAAATATTATTTTATAGCTTAGATAATGATATTTATCCACCATGGGTTATATTGCTGGGCCTTAAAAGATTGATAAATCAATTTTTTTATACTATCATAAACATACATTCATTAAAAAAATACTCAAAAAGAAAAATATGAATTTACTTAACAAATCAGAAAAAAATGCCTCTTTGGAAATGTCTGATCAGTATTATCGAAAAAACCGAACCAAGTTCATAATAAAAAATGTGCTTTTTTTGTTTTTATTATTGTTTATGGGTTGTGTCTTGTTATTATCAAATATAGCCGCTAATTCTGAATCTAGTTTTGCTCAATCTGTAAAGAAAAATTTTTTAATCAATCAAATATCCCATTTAATATCCGCTGACACTAAAACATTAAAAGGCGAAAACGATGGTCAAACCAATCTTTTAATTCTAGGCATGGGTGGTTATGGACATGATGGAGCTTTATTAACAGACACCATTATCGTCTTGAGTTATAATTACGAAACTGGGGAAACTTCTTTGGTTTCTGTCCCTAGAGATTTTTTGACTAAAACTAGTGAAAATCAATATCAAAAAATAAATTATTTATATACTGCCGGAGAATATATGGAAAACGAAACTGGTATTTCTTATAGTAAAAAAATAATTTCTCAAAACATAGGAATACCTATTCATTATGGCATAGCTATTGATTTTTTTGGGTTTGAAGAAATAGTAGATGCCCTAGGAGGAGTTAATGTTTATATAGAAAATACTTTCACTGATTATAATTACCCTACTACAGACCACAAAATAATGACCGTATCTTTTGAAAATGGTTATCAACATTTAGACGGAAAAGAGGCCTTAGAATTTGCTCGTTCCCGCCACGGTATAGTTAGAGAAGGTAATGGTTTTGAGGCCTCTGATTATGCTCGCTCGGAAAGACAATTTAAAATTATTGAATCCATTAAAAATAAAATAATGAGTTTTTCCACACTCACCAATCCCAATAAAGTAATTAAATTATTCCAAATATTAAATGAATATATAAAAACTGATATTGAAAGTTGGGAGGCCATCCGTTTTGGAGAAATATTAAAATCAATGGACCAAGATAAAATATTTAATAAGGTCTTAAATGATGCTCCAGATAATTTATTAAGAAGTGCTACCTCAACTCTTGATGGGGCTTTTATTTTAACTCCTAAAAATAATGATTATGGAATTATAAAATTATTTTTTGAAAATATTTTTAAAATAGATAAAATAAAAAAGGAAGAAGCAGTTATTCAAATATTGAACGGCACAAGCTATTCTGGTTTAGCTGCCATTAAATCTCAAATACTTTTAAATCACGACCTAAATGTAGCTAGAATTGGTAATGCTCCTAATCAAAATACAACTACTACTGCCATTTATGACCTTTCAAATAATGAAAAACCAGAAAGCTTACAAAAAATCCAAGAATATATTTATGGTGTCCGGTCTAATATTCTGCCCGATGAATTAAAAGAATATATGTTTCAAGATAATCTGGACTTTTTAATCGTTCTGGGAAAAGACCAGCTACCAAAGTAATTTTAAGAATTAAATGGTTAAATTGTTAAATGGTTAAATTGTTAAAATTCAGCAATTTGTCAATTTATCCTAACACCTTTTTTAAAATGAATCATCAAAATCAAAACCTCCCTATTGTCTGTATCATTGGTCGTACCAATGTTGGTAAGTCCACGCTTTTTAATTTGCTAGTAAAAAATAAAGCCATTATTAGCAGAATCCCTGGGACAACCAGAGATACAAATTATCAAACCACTGAATGGCTGGGAAAAAAAATTATCGTAGTAGATACTGGTGGTTTAGAAACGCTTTATACCAACAAAAAATCAGCTGAGATAGATCAAAAAATAGCTGAAAAAACAATCAAATCTATTCAAAGTTCAGATCTGATATTATTTATCGTAGATGCCAAAACTGGAATCATGCCTCAAGACAAAGAATTTGCTGAGTTTATTAAAAAAAATAAATTAAATCATATTTTAGTTGTTAATAAATGTGATAATAAAAAAATTTCTCAAAATGCTTCCGAATTTTATAAATTAGGAATCAAGGACATTGCCTTAGCGTCTGCCATATCTGGAAGTCGAGTAGGAGATTTATTAGACCTGGTGCTTAAAAAAATTCCTAAAAAATCTTTTAGCAAAAAAAAGGAACCAAAAACACTCACCGCCCCTCCCATTAAATTGGCTTTTATTGGTAAAACAAATGTTGGTAAATCCTCTTTGATTAATGCTCTTTTGAATGAAGAAAAAATAATTGTTTCTGACGCAGAACATACTACCCGAGATATGCAAATTATTCCTTTTAAATACCAAGATTATGATTTCAAATTAATAGATACGGCTGGTATTCGAAAAAAAAGAACCAAAATAAAAAAAGACGAACTAGAATTAAAATCCGTTCAGCAAACCAAAAAAGCCATCAAAGATGCTGACATTATAATATTGATTACTGATGTTTCTAAAAACTTAAGCGTGGCTGATTTAAAATTTGCTAAATTAATTAAGGGGGCTAAAAAGGGCTTAATTATTGTAGCCAATAAATGGGATTTAATAAAAGATAAAGACACTAAAATATATGACGAGTATTTATTATATTATAAAAAAACAATTCCCTATTTAATGTGGGCAAAATTTATACCAACTTCTGCCACAAAAAATATTAAAACCACTCATATCTTAGACGAGGCCTTAGAAATAAATCAAAAATTTAGTTTAAAAATAGAAAAACAAACACTAGATAATTTTTTACAAGAAATATTGCGAATCCATAAGCCCACCATAGGCAGAGGAACTCGGCGACCTAAAATTTATGAGATCAAACAAGTGGATACTAAACCCCAAACCTTTGAAGTTCTTATCGGAGCTAAAACTAGTTTAAATAATTCCTATTTAAAGTTTATAGAAAATAAAATTAGAACAAAATTTAAGCTCCGCGGAATTCCAGTTGTGGCCTATGTCCGTAAACTTAAAAACATAATATGATACCAATATACTAATCTGTACGAATGATGCGAATAATACTAATTTAAATTCTATTACATCAATACTTAAACAAATTATTCTAAATTAAAATAGATTTATTCGTATTATATTAGTATGATTAGTATTCACCCTGTTAAATTTAAAATTTAACTATTTAACAGGGTAAATTAGTATATTAGAATTATAATCATTCGTATCTATGAAATTAATCATCGGCCTAGGTAATCCCGGCCCAAAATATCAACAAACCAAACATAATACTGGCTTCCTAGCCGTAGATTTTTTAGTTCAAAAATTATTGGGGAAAAAAATAAAATGGAATGAATCTAAAAAAGCCAACTGCTTTTATTTAAAAACACAAATTAACGGAGAAGATATAGAAATCGTCAAACCGCAAACTTTTATGAATAATTCCGGTCAAACAATAAATTATATTTTTAAAAAACATAATTTAAAACCAGAAGATATTTTTATAATTTATGATGACATAGACATTGACCTGGGAAAAATAAAAGTCGGCTATTTTGATTCTGCCGGCGGACACAATGGTCTTAAATCAATTATCCAACACTTAGGTTTCAATAATTTTTTAAGATTCAGAATTGGAATTAAAACTCCGCTCTTAGAAAAAATGCCAGCAGATAAATATGTCCTTTCACATTTTTCTTTTTTAGAAAAATTAAAATTAAAGAAAGTTTTAAACCAAACTACAGAAGCCATTCAATTGGCCCTGGAAAAATCTCCCCAAGCAGCAATGAATAAATATAACTAAATAATTACCAATAACAAATGTCTAATTTAAAATTAGGAATTAGAATTTCATTAGATATTAAAAATTAATAATTAGATATTTATATTGCCTATTATCAATTAAAAAACCCCGTTCATTTGAACGAGGCGTTTTTTATCCGCTCACCTTTTTTGAAAAAAGTGAGGGATTTATTTTTTCATTTAAATCTTTTGTAAACAGCATCAAGAAATTTAAGTTCAGTTTTCTTTTTCTTTAAATGCCGAAGGTTAAAATAACAAAGTCGGCACATAAGAAGAAAAAAATTTTTATAACCAACTTCGTTTTCAAATTCAATTGTTACCGTTTCATCCTTCGTTTCAATAAGTTTTTTAAACTCATGATAAAACTTTTCTTCCTCCAGTCCATCTAAAAAATCTTCTTCTACAAGATATTTTACTTCTAAAACTAAATCAATTCCTAAAGCAATTAAAACACAATCAACAAGTTCATTAACAAATTGCAAGGAATAATTAATTAAATCTGATTTCGAAGACATTTTAATTTTTAATGCTAAATTCCTAAGAGAAGTTTCTTCATCCTTGGATATTTTCATTTTGAATCTCCTTGTAGCTTTGAGTAACATTTTTCCATCCTGTACATTTCAATCCTCGGCCACTAGAAAGAAATACATCGGCTTCATAGACCGCTTCAATCATATAGTCCTCTACAGAGTCAAAAAAGTCCATGCCCAATGATTGAAGAAGAGAAACTATCCAACCAGCCAAACCAGATTCATAAACAACCAAGCGAACTCGAAGCCATTGATCAAGGGGAAGTTGAGTGCCGGCCTGCAAGCCCATATCTCCTTTACTAATGTATGCATCTGCAAAATAAATGAATGCCGAATCATCTCTCTTGCGAATATCATAACCAATATGAGAACCGGGTCCATTAATAATAACAATGGCTGAACCCTGAATTGTTTCTGGGATGAGATGCATATCTACATTTCCAAGAATTCCAGATTCAGAACCAATTCGATAAACTGAATCTTGGTTTGAATCTTCCAGGGTGACTTCAGTTAGCTTCGTGCAAGCCAAGACTACTAACAAAATCACCAAAAAGAAAATTATTTTTTTCATGATTACTCCTCGTCGAGCTTAGCCCGACTTTATTTCTTTAATTTTTTCCTTAATTTTTTCTTCTTCTCAACCCACTCGTCAAAAGAAACCAAAGATTTACTTTTTTCAATGTATTCTTTAATTTCCTTATCTTCAAGGACTGCTTCCCATAATTTTTCCAAACACCTGATTATTCTTTTTTCTTCAGTATTTGCAAAAAAACGAGAAAAATTACAAGAGATATAAAAAATATAAAAACTTTCTTGTTTGGATACTTTTTTATATTTTTCAATAAATTCTTTTGCTTGTTCAAAAAAAAATTTTCTCAACGCAAGAAAATTTGAATCAACAATTTTTTTAGCTGTAAGCTGAATATCATCAGCATTAACCCTCTCTAAATCTCCTAAGATTATTTTTACTATAAAAACTATATCTTTAGGAAAAAGAGTTTTTTGATCTTTAAAGGGATCCATATTTTCCTCCAAATATTTATTTTTTAATATCTAAAATTAACACATTGAAAATAAAAAAACAAGGCCCAAGCCCTGTTTTTAAATTATATCCACTTTATTGTCCGCTGGTGTAAATAGATCTCACAAGGCGAACCAAGAAGATTTACCTAACTTGCGCTCAAAGCAACAAGGAGGGGTGTTACTAAGAACTACCAACGGACAAAAAACTAAATATAATTCATTTTTAATTGTATAGTAGAGTATAGCAGATATATCAAATCCTGTCAAGACTTTACAACAAAACATAAAAACTATAACATAAAACTATTGTTAAATATAATATTTGTATCATTGGTATAATTAATTTGTATAATTAGTACCATTCGTATATTAGCATTATTGATATGAAAAGCGATTATGAAGTTTTAGAGCTTTCTTTGGCTCAGCGTAAAATAATACTTGGTCTTTTTTTAATTCCTAAATTTGGATTTTATACTATCCTAAAACTTTTTAAAATTTTTCCAGATTGGGAAAAAATTTGGCAACTCAAGTACCAAGATTTAAAAAAATATAATTTTTCGGAAAAATTTATTCAGCATTTTATTCATCATAAAAATAAAATTAATTTAGATGAGGTTTGGAAACTTTATAAAAATATCCAACTTATAACTTATTTTGATAAAAATTATCCTTGGTTATTAAAACAAACCTATTCTCCTCCTTTAATTTTATTTGCCCGCGGTAATTTAGAATTATTAAAAAACAAAAATTTATTAAGTGTTATCGGTTCTCGCAAATTTAGTCAATATGGAAAATCTATTGTCCAAAATTTTGTAAAACTAATTGCCGAAAAAAATATCACCATAGTTTCTGGTCTGGCTATTGGTATAGATTCTTTAGCTCATGCCGAGGCCGTAGATACCAAAGCATCCACCGTCGCTGTTTTAGGTTCACCTATTAACCGAATCTATCCTCAATCTAATTTAAGATTAGCAGAAAAAATTATTCAAAAAGGATTATTAATTTCTGAATTTCCTATTGGCTCTCCCTTGGCTAAAGAAAATTTTCCGAAAAGAAACCGAATTATCGCTGGCCTGTCTCAAGCAACCCTAATTATTGAAGCCGCAAAAAAATCTGGAACGCTAATTACTGCCCAATATGCTTTAAATGAAAATCGCGAAGTCCTGGCTATTCCTGGCTCAATATTTCAAAACAATTCTCAAGGTACAAATAATTTAATTAAACAAGGAGCAAAAATTATTACCGAGATAAAAGATATTTTAGAAATATATAATATAGCTGAAAATAAAAAACAAACCGCCCCTGAACTAAAAAATAAAAACCATAAAATAATCTATAATTTATTAAAAAATGGCCCCTTAGATATTAATAAAATAATCTCCTTGAGTAAAATTGATCCTCCCATCACAATTTCTTGTTTGACACAAATGGAATTATCGGGTTTAATTATAAACATTGGTAGTCAAAACTATCAACTAAAATAAATCTCCACACCTAAACAAAATTATATTAGGTGTTGGAATTTAATGTTCATATTTTATTTTTACATACCCCACATATAATTTAATTTAAACCATTAGGTGTAGGGATAAAAACATGGAAAAAAAAACAAATATACTATTAGGACTTTTTATTACTTCTTTAATACTAGCCAATACTTTAGGTTCAAAAATAACTACCATCCTAGGTGTTAGGGTTTCTGTTGGTATTTTCTTTGTGCCTTTACTTTTTTTAATAACTGATATAATATCAGAAGTTCATGGATTTAAAAAAGCTCGAAATTTTTTCTGGATTTCAGTTATGTCTATGATTTTTGCTTTAATAATGATGTATCTCTGCATCCAATTACCCGCTAATGAAACTTGGGGAAATCAAGAGGCCTATCAAAATATTTTTGGCAGTAGCATTCGCATGACCATTGCCAGTATAATTGCCTTTCTGATCAGCCAATATCATGATATACTTTCTTTTGAGTTTTGGAAAAAGAAAACTAAGGGAAAATTTTTATGGATGAGGAATAATTTTTCTACCATTATCAGTCAATTATTAGACACTAGTATATTCATGTTTGTTGCTTTTTATAAAATGACCCCTAAATTTACCATTCCTTTTATCTTTTCTTTAATAATTCCTTATTGGTTATTTAAAATTGCTTTTGCTATTTTAGATACTCCGCTTTGTTATTTAGGCGTCAAATGGCTAAAAAAAAATAAAAAAATAAATCAACAATCTAACAATTAAACTATTGCCCGCCATAATTTTAAATAAAATTAAGACGAGTTAAGCAATTTAACCATTTACCCCATCACCTTTTTATAAATTAGTATAAAAAATTATTTTATAAAAAAACATATCTTAGATATTAAAATATAAAATTTAAAACGAAAGGACGAGGGGTTAAACAATTTAACAATTCAACAATATACCAATTAATTTATAATTTAAAATTAATATAATATTTCCTTTCATTTAAAATTTATAATTTATAATTTAAAATTAATATAATATTTCCTTTCATTTAAAATTAAAAATTGGAAATTAAAAATTGAAACAATATGTCTTATTCAAAATACAAAAAAGCCGTTAAATTTTTAGAATCTCTTAATAATATCCCCGGGATTAGCTATATGAATAAAAGAGAATCTAAAAAAATTAAAAAGTATGACCGTTCTTTTTTCATTAAAAGATTAGAATATTTACTAAACTTGGTAGACAATCCTGAAAAAAAATTAAAATATATCCATGTCGCTGGTACGGCTGGTAAGGGTAGCACAACTTGTGCTATTCATAATATAATCAAAAAAACCAAAAAAACAGTTGGTTCTTATTACTCTCCTCATACTACAACTCATATTGAAAGAATAAAAGTAAATAATAAATATATTACTCCTAACTCTTTTGCTAATATCATAGAAAGCTTAAAAAAACCCCTAACCGAATGCGCTTTAAGAAGCCCCTATGGTGTTCCTTCGTATTTTGAAGTTTTTTTAACAATTGCTTTAATATATTTTGTGCAAAGAAAATGTAATTGGGTTATTTTAGAAACTGGATTAGGTGGTAAAAATGATGCCACCAATATTATCAAAAAAACTAAATTCGCCATAATTACCAATGTCAATTATGACCACATGGAAATTTTAGGGGAAACTTTAAAAAAAATTGCTCAGGAAAAAATGGGTATTATCAAAAAAAATTGTACTTTCATTACTACTGAAACCCGCCCGCAATTATTAGAAATGTTTACCCAAGAATGTAAAAATAAAAACGCAAAATTTATTGAATTAAAATACGAAAATAATGATAATAGAAATAATATCATCGCTCAAAAAATAGGAGAAATATTTAAACTAAAGAAAAAAAGTATTCAAAATGCCATCAAAAATGCCAAACTTCCCTGTAGATTTGAAACCATTCAAGTCTCGCCCAAAATTATTATAGACGGTTCTCATAATCCTATTAAAATAGAACGCTTAGTGGAAAATATTAAAACATTAAAATATAAAAACCTAATATTAATGTTTGGCATGGTTTCTGATAAAGATTCTTTTGAATCATTAAAAGAAATAGCCCCCTTGGCTAAACACGTCGTCTTTACTAGGAGCTTAGCCGCCATTGGTGGCCGAAAAACTACTTCCTTATTAAAATTCAAAACTATAATGAAAAAATTAAAATTAAAAACCAAAACAAATTATTTTTTAGATCCTTGGCAGGCCCTAAATTATTGCTTGTCAATATTGG
>Ga0265594_1000618_pt1 | contig 28965 bp, 25 predicted proteins | sample saktaG_11_FD_190147 | JGI IMG/M metagenome (GOLD analysis project Ga0265594, IMG submission 190147) | Saline water microbial communities from Sakinaw Lake, British Columbia, Canada - sak_2011_5_24_80m | ecosystem: Environmental > Aquatic > Non-marine Saline and Alkaline > Saline ... | reverse complement strand
GTATCTGTTGAAGAGATGAGTAAAGAACAGCTAAAGGCTAAAATCCGTGAGATTCGACAGCAAATCATTAAACTTTTGATCCAATTAATTCAGCTCATACAAGAACGGATCGCTCAGCTTCAAGCACGGCTTCCGTAAATAAGTATCTTTAATTTATATGTCAATGGGCGCATTAAAACCAGCCAGCAATGTGCGGGTTAAAACCGGCCATCAATTCCTTTTTGGAAGATTTCCCGTGCAGTGTTAGATTGCGGTGGTGCTCCAATAGCTTCGGTATCGGGAATAGGAGCTTTAATTTGGATTAAAAAGACGCGAGAAAAAGGTAAGTGGCTTGCAATACTGGCAATTATTTTAGGCGGAATTGCATCAACCTTCGTTCATCTATAAACAATTAATTATCAAATAGAATCTTCAGATTTTGTTCTATATAAAATGAAAAAGAAAAGCCCCTATGGTTTGTTTCATTAGGGGCTTTGTTGTTTTAGCACTACTTTGGTTTAAGATACCAATTTCTAGCAAACCCACGTGATATCACCCTCAAGGATTTATCACTTCAATTGTATCCTTTCCCTCAAAATCAAAATAGCTGCCATGGTGAAAAACCTGACCAGATATGACTATCGAAACTCCCTCTGCAGGGCTAAGCACGCTTTGAACCATATCTCTTTTGAATTTAACCATCAAATCAGGAGTGCCATCCTTATCGTAATCGCCAATCCCAGTGGGTTTGACTAACGCAGGAACCAAGTTGTTTAGCATAATACTTGAAACATCAATTTGGCTTACATCAAAACCTGCGGGCAGTTCAATGTAGGCTGTCACAAATTCCCCTTTACTTTTAAGATTTAAGGTATCTGGTTCGAAATCAATGGTGGTTTCTGTTTGGAGAATGAATTCCTTGCAAGTTAAATCATCATCTGCAGTAATCGTTGTCTCAAACACGCCATCCCCATCAGCATCTATTCGCAGAGTAGCCCCTGCTTCACCTGCGGAAAGAGCCTCCCAATCTATGGTATACTGGTGAAGCACATCAGGCGAAGTTGGAATATCAATAGCAGTAAAGACTTTAGTTTCTCCACCCTTAATAGAGCCAATATCTAAACCATAGACTCCTTCACCTGTGCTCAAGACTTCGTAGCGATAAACATCATACGGATCAAATATTGCAACAATTTCATTTTGTTCGTCATATATGGATCCTGGGATTTCCTCTCTAATCTCCCCGTTGACTAATCCAGTGACTCGGTTTTGCGAATCATAAACGCGAACTTTACCAGCGCTGTGTATCCACACCGAATACCAGTCCGTCAATTCCAAATCCTCTGTGCCAGGTATACCTATTGTTGTTCTACCTGAAAGTTCGCCATCGTCTTTTAGATCATTAGGAGGGTTCCCTTTTGCATCTCCGTTATCATCAAGCCATAACCACAATCGTTCTCCCGGCCACGCATTTATAATGAAGGCATCTTTAACATTTAATCCTTTGTTCAAGTTTCCCCAGAAACGGTCACTCGAATGATACCAACCCCCCAATCCCAAGATAGAGGTTCGTTCCCCAAAAAACCCCTTATCATGAGCTGCAGTGATTATAATCCTATTGTCGGCTGAGATGCTGTCACCGATACCGTCAATTGTAATGAAACTACCCGAATAGCATGAGCCGATTACGATGAGCATTGGGGTATTGTCAAAAGCTTCAAGCATCTCTCTTAAATCGGTAGAAGACAAGGCATTACTCTCTGTGTAGAAGTCAAAGACATCTTTAATACCGTGGCCTACTAAATACACAATAAGTGGAGCCCCACTGCCTTCTATTTCTCGTTTGATCTCGTCTATGGAGTTTGAGAGATTGACAAAGGAAGCAGATTTATCCACCACGTTTTGTCCTTCAATCATCTGAGGCTCAGTATTTAGGTAGAAAATATGGCCATCATCAAACCCTAAATTACGAAGAACTCTGTAAGCATTATTGGCACTATGGTCTATAGCAAATTTCTGATTCGGTTTCGGGGGCCACAAGCTCCCTTTATCTTGACCTGCTACAATAATTGCATAACCAACCGGCGGTTCTTCCCATTCAGAGTAAGGGCCAATAGCATAAAGTTTCTTTTGGCCCCCTACATAGAGAGTTCCATCTTGACTGAGAGAAAGTGGTCCACTACGCTGGCTTCCCAAAGGGGAAGTCGACCATTTCAGTTCCAGTTGAGAATCGAAAACTCTCAACCGGCTACGACAAAGGGTATAGATGGTACCTAAACTGTCCACGATAAGTGATGTTGTGCCTTCGCTACTGTAATATCCCTCAGAACACCAACTATTAGTTGCCTCTGGATCAATGCCGTAAATTCTGGTCTTAAAAGTGTCCCAGGACATATACGGATGAGGAATATAAACGATTCCAAGCGCTGAAATTACAGGTGATGTATGATAATAGCCTCCAGAAAGTATTATTTTCCCTTCCTCAGGGTTATCTGGATCAATTGCATTAAGGCATGGACGCCAGCCACTTTTTTCAGAGTAGCGGCTTCCTCCTATAACATAGATAATTCCATTATCACCAACAACTGGTGTTCTAACAGACCATCCTCCCTCAAAGGTATTTTCCCATTTCTTAGTCCCATCGGGATTTATAGCAAAAAGAGTATTTCCCTTACCAAAATAGATGGTTCCCTTTTTATCTATTGCAGGATCGGTAACTGAACCTGGCCCAATCGTATATGTCCAGATTATTTCACCTGTATGCTTTAGAGCAATTAAGCAGGGACCATTCTGATCAGAAGACAGAAAATATAATCTTCCATTACTCTCAATAACAGGATATCCACTTAAAATATTAAGGTTCTTTTTCCATTTTAAAGTTCCCAACTCATTGCCGATTGCCAGTATTCCATCGTCTGAAAGAATGTATACTGTATTAGTTGACTCAGAAAGAGCGGGTATACCAGATGGGAAAGATGTCTCATAAACCCATTCCTGATTGCCATTGTAGCTAAAAGCATAAAGACCTTCTTTTGTGTTTCCTTCCCTGGTTATTTTTGCACTTAAATAAAGCGTGCCGTCAGAACCAATAACTGGGGTGCTAAAATAATCGTCATCTGCCTCACCTTCAATCAATATTTGAATCTGAGTATCGGGATCATCTAAAGTCGCTGGACCTGCAAAGGGACTTCTGCCTGTATGCTGGGGATCGTGCTGAAACATTGGCCAAGGACTTTGTCCTGTGACAAATCCCGATATCGAAATGGTCAAAATTCCAGCGAGCAGCGTGATTGAGCTAACTTTGTTTCTCATGACTATTTCCTCCTGAGCTTCTTGAAATTTTGTTCAGTAGCCGGCTTGGTTCGCAACCTTTTCTCGTCTTCTTCCCAGAGGCCATACACGCTCTTCGGTTTAGTTTCTTGCTCTCGTTGAGAATACCAGCCACTCAATCTTCTTTTCTCCCTGATCTCTTCAATTTCGCTATGGTCGCATTCGGGACATCTATCCGGAAAATCGTTAGGAACAGCACCACTGAAGAAAATTATTCCGCAATCCGTATTCGTACATTTTTCAGCCCTGTAAATACTTTGCTTGCCGCACTTTTCACAAATCAGCGCCGGTGCGGTTGGTGTCGTAGGGTTGGCGTGTTCCTCTATATATTTGAAGTATGTCTTCTTGCTCATCTGATATTCGGTCTCTCAGCTTGGATTTTTGCACTTGACCCAAAGCATCTCGCTGGGGTCAATCCTCTCCAGACCACTCGTTTCTTTCCTCTGCGACGTACTTTCTGCCTTGAGGAGTCCAACTGAAGAAACAGGAAAGGAATCTTGCTTTACAAACCTGATTTCTGTTTCACCGTCTTTAAATACTATTGTATCTGCCTCAATTTTTCCTTTGAGCTGTTTTTCATTCTGGTTCTTGTCTGTGACAGTAATTTCTACAACGCCATCCTTAATTCTCCATGCATTTCTGAACAACATAATTTCCTGGAAGGTACCATCTTTTTTTATTTCCAAACTCTGTGTTGGCCTGCCGCCAGTAAAATAATATTTACTCCAAAGGATATTCCCTGTTTCTAATTTCTTAATCACCCTTGCATTTCTTTGTTTTGTTAAACTTACTGCTGGGGGTTCTCTGTATAGGGTATCAGCTGTGATTTGTCCCCCGACTAATGTTGTATCCCGACTAACATGAAGTTCTAATTCGTTATCTCTGATTTCCCATTTACCAGCAAACTTACTCAATCCTGTTCCATCCTCTTTCCAAGTTGAAACGCACGGCGACTTATATTCTTTTCCGTCGGACATTATCGTTATGGCGGTGTAGTCCCCTGCAATACTAGACCTTGTTACCCTGCCTGTGCCCATAATATTCTTCTTTGAGATTTCCCGGCGGAAAGGAGAAGCCATCTCTTCTTTCCGTTCATTAGTATGCCCGCCAAATTGAGTTAACTTTAGGCGGAATTTTGTGTAACCCGGTGCATAATAAGAAGAGCCTTCGCCGAGTTTACCAAAAACCTCCACGGGGTATGTATCTTCTGGTATCTGACACCCAAGCAACAGCCATCCCGTCTTCCCTGGTTCCAGCCTGTAATCCACCCCGTAAGGATAATAATCCCCTTCAGGATCATTTACTATATTGCCATTGCCCTCCAATCGGTAAATAAAACCCTTATCCACTTTGAGCTCCGCGTTTCGTCCAAAATCACTTTTCCTGGGACCTAAGTTCTCGATCTTGGCAATAATGCCAAAAAACTTCTTTCCTTTATCGGCATCAACAGGTCTTCCCCATGCTTGAACTCTATATCTCACAGGATCCTTAAAAGTTATGCGAAACTCAGATTTTTTTTGAGGATCTGATGGACTAAAGCCATGCTGCCAAACAGAGAAAGGCTCTCCAAGTTTTACGTTAATTTCTTTGATATGCTCTTTTTCTGCTCTTTGCTCTTTTTTTTCAATCTTGTTAGCAATCTCCGTTGCTTCCCGCTCTGTTTTTGCTTCACCTAATTTCCCAACTAATTCTCCGATCTGTTCTTCCTCGCTCTTTTTCTTACAGCCTGCTAGCGCTCCACAAAAAACTAAAGCTACTCCCAGAACAATCATTACCTTTCTCATTTTCTGTTCTCCTTTGCTTTCTGCGTACCTTTGAGAAAGCAATTACCTGCGGAAGTGCGCAAAATTAAAGGGCACCGCCGCATAGTGCCTACGCTAGGCTCGCCAGAGCCCACCAAGAACACAAGCAGACAGCGCCCCATATTGGGGCACCGGCCCTTGCGCATCTCTTGGTTTGGCAAACTGGCGATTTAGCGTAGGATGGCCAAAGGTACAGTGCTACTTACTCAATTTTCAAAAGCGGCTTTCGTAGCCGCAACGTTCTTTAATCGATTCAAAATCCTCCAAGTTATTACCCAAGAACGAAAACTCGCAATTATTACTGCAAACGTAAAGACACATTTTACACAAATATTGAGGATATTGTCAAACAAAAAATACCTCGACCGATCTTTTCGATGCCCTTTTCCACCAGAAAAACCAGCATCTTGTATTCTTTAAGTGCTTTTACATAAAGAGTTGGGCCTCTCGAGCTGCAATTTGCCTTGCGTGATGAGGGCCTAAACCTGTTATCCAGCATCAGCAGGTTTCCGCCCACGAGGTTTAGTCAAGGGTAGCGGCAAGGATTCGCTTCACGCTGAAAAATTCAGATTTCTTACGAGAAATGAATCATACGGGCAATATGCCATGTTCCGGTGTTCTCAAATCACTAACCGATGTTTGAGAAACCGAGCCCATCGCTTTCTGTGGTATTTGAGATGTGAGACAATAGACACTGGATTTCGAAACGCGAAGGATACGTGGTGCTTTTCCTTAGGGTCAGGCAAACCGGTTCAAACGAAAAGGATTCTATGTTGGTGGAGTTGATGGATGCGAGGCGTGCTGCAGATAAGGGAAAAGGGCGACAGGATTCCCACAGAACTGCGAACTGTCAGCTCTTTTTGCTGGTACGACGGCTGGAGTCTGTGAGAGTACCTTTCTTTTTGGTCTTATGCTCAGCCGGCCCGTGAACATCAAGGGCCTTGAATTGAGCGCTTCGAGTTAACTTCGTAACTGTTGCCCGTCATGACCGATTCCAGATAGTCGTCGTCGAGGAGGCGAAGGATAGCCCACTTATCCGATGCATCGAACTTGATCTTCTCGTCCTTACCCTTACCGACGGTTGTTATAGGCAGGTTATACTTGTGGATGACCTTCTTGATGTCGTCCATCTTGATCTTCTGGAGATATGGCTTCGAGGCGATATTCTTCAATTTGGCGAGCTTTTGAAGGTGACCTTCACAAGCGGTCTCAAAGCCAGCAAAGTCGTCAATTGGGATACGCTGCTGAATGAATTGCAGGGTCATTCTTGCGCTCCCTAATAGCATCTCGTAGAACCGGAATATCTTCTGGAACCTATCCTTGTTGAAGATGAATAGAGTATCCCCGCAGGCCATGCAATCGACGTGTTGGTCGAAGAGAAACAGACTGTCGCTGAAGCGGTCATACGTCCCTCCTTTGAAGACGATAGCAAACAGGCTGGAGCGATTGAGCTCCTTTTTGGGCGTGTAGGTTCGGAAGAAAAGGATTGGGGCCCCATTCTCAGGCGTCAGCACGATCACGTAGAAGCGAAGGTTGGCGACAAACTGCTCATCCTCGCTGAAAACATCCAAGGCAGCAAGATCACTTAGACCAATGAGTTGCTTCTTGATCGACGCATGAGCAGAGAGGCTCAGGTGCTCAACTTCGTGGCTGTCCAGTTTTGTCTGAGGGTCATATTCCTTCAATACCAAGTCGCCCTTGCTGTCGTTCTTCTTGCGTTTTGCCAGCGCGCGTTTGACAATTTCTCGGAATTCCACAGCGACATCCTTCGAGATTTGAACGCGCTGAATATCCGGAGTGTTGTCGTCGGCCAATGCGGCAAGACACAACTGCACTTCGCAGGAATCGACGGCCAGCGGAAGAATTTCTTGCAGTACGGTTTTCGGATCGGTCGCCTCTTTATTCTTGCTCATGGGTCAACCTCCAGAAAAATATCGTCCCCCATCTGAATGACCTTGGCTCTGCGTCCTTTGCGTGAACGTCGGCGTGAGATCAGCGCGCGTGTTTCTCCATTTCCTAATGTCACGTCATACACATGCCAACCGAAGAGATTCAGCATGGGGTTGATGTGTATCATATCTGAGTTCACGTACAGCACACCCAGCACCAAGAGGAACACGCCAAGGCTTATTCCATTGGCGACTCCTCCCGAAGGTAACGCTATAAACGGCAGCAGATACGAAACAATATAACTCATCGCTTCGCCATCTCTGCGATTCACTGATTCGATGCTCACTGTCATCGGGGTGAGCCGCCGTGCCGTCTTAAGATAGACCAACATGGCTAGCAAACCTATCACTCCCGCGATAAGCACTGCTGCCACTACCCAGCACCGTCCTTTGAAGAAGAACTGCACGGCAAAAATCACAGCCAGAGGAAAATAGGAACTCACACAAAGCAGAAGGCGAATCAGCAGACTAGGCATCTTCCACTTGCCCCCAGGAAAACAAGGACAATCCCGCCTTCTCAGACGTCTTGCAGGAAGCGGAATGTCTTGGCTTTACGCACATTATCACAATCTCGAAGCGACTTTCTTAAGAATCAAGCGGCATTTCGTTGCCATTGGTGGCCTCATCAGAGGTGAAGCATCTCGTCCTATCCCATACAATGATAATATCGGCCAGATTCTGGGGGAGGATAAGTGAAAAACCCCGACGGGTGGCCCTCATAAAGCCTCTGCCCGTGGCGATGATTGTTGCTTTTCAGGCCGATGGTAGCCCAAAGGCGACGAGCGATGTGAATACAAGGAGAAAACATAGCTGAGAGGATGCCGTATCGCGAATCGGTAAAGAGACAGGTTTTCCGTTTGACGTGAGCGGAGATTTTGGTTATCGTGCGTGGATAGAAGGTGCTTATTCCCACTTCTTCGTTGTGCAGCGAAAACAAAATATGAAGAACAGTAGCGTGGGCAAGGACTGGTAAGTTGGCTCGCTTCATTCAAACATCAGATTGGCAGATAGGAATGAAAGGCGGAGGTCTCGGAGAGGCGGGTCCCATTGTGCGGGAGACCCGAATTGAATCAATCCATCACGTGTTGAAATCGGCTCAAGATCAAAATGCTGATTTTGTGCTCTTGTGTGGCGATGTTTTCGAGCATAATATGGTCAGCCAGGAGGACGTCAAGAAAATCGTCGCCATATTTAATCAGTATCCTGACATCCCACTTTATCTTCTCCCAGGGAATCACGATCTTCTGGGCGCAGATTGTGTTTACAATAGAGCAATATTTCAACGCGTGAACCACCTTACAATTCTCCGCACAAGCGACCCAGTTGAGATTAGCGGGGTGACCCTTTATCCTTGCCCGGTTCTTTCCAAATCCACCAAACAGGATATTACTGGGACAATTCCCGTTGTCCGCGAAGTCGATGGCATCCATATAGGGGTTGCACATGGAAGTCTGGTTGGAAAGTCTCCTGTCCCAAATTGGGAGGACACAGATTTGCCAATCGATCCATCCTGTGTTGATAGAACAGGGATAGATTATCTTGCTTTAGGCCACTGGCACAGCCATAGAACTTTCGACGATGGAACTGGGACGGCCCGAATCGCATACTCCGGAACCCACGAACAGACTAATTTTGATGAAGATAGTGCAGGCCAATGCTTATTGGTTCAAATTGACGAGAAAGGGGACGCACCCAAAGTCGAGCCTATTAAGACTGGCCAACTGACATGGACATCAAGGGAGTTTGAAATGAAAGACTCCTCTTCGCTTATTGAACTCAAAGATTGTTTTGAATCAATTAAAGGCATCGACATGGTTAGATTGGTGCTTCGTGGAGAATTGCCACTAGAATTTAAGGACCAACTCGATAACATGTTGGAATTTCAGACAACGATGCATAAGAACTTCAGGATAAAATTGGAATCGCTGAACATCACGGTTCCACCTCAATTAGAAGTACCATTCGATTTTGGAGATCCAACCTTAAATCAGACCGAAGTTAATTTGAAGGAGCTGCTGACAAACGAGAGTGATCCAAGAAAGAGGAGAATAATCGTTGAGGCTCTAACTCACTTACAAAGACTCGGAAAGGAAGTTGAGGCATGAAGCTTCATTGGGTTGAGCTCGAAAACTGGAGACAGCACGCCAAAATAAGGATTGATTTTGGCGAAGATGCAACAGTGATATACGGGCCGAACGAGACGGGCAAGTCAACCGTATTGGAAGCTTTAAGCAGAGGGCTTTTTGACAAGTCCAGCTCTCATGCCGTGACCATCAAGTGTATTAGGCCCTTTACAGCTTCTGGAAACGTAACGTCAACAGTTCGGATTGAATTCACTCTCAATAAAGCGAGATATCGCATCGAGAAGAATTTCAATTTAAGAAGGGGAACATCATTATACAAGGTCGTTGGTGGAAAGAGTATTCTTGAAGCCCAAGATGATTCGGCAGACGAACAACTAATACGGCTATTGGAAGCCGATTTGCCGTCCCCGAGGGGAAGCAAACCCTCCCAGTGGGGCGCTTTTCGCTGGCTATGGGCACCCCAGGACAACAGAGAACTTCCAAGTGAGAAAGAAGGCGACCCGACCACTGCTCTTCATTTGGAAAGGAGAGGTACTGCGGGTCTGCTTGTTACTCCAAAATTTCAAGTTGTTCAGAATTCTGTTCGAGCTTCCTGTGCTCAATATTTTACAAAGACCGGAAAAACTGTTACGAATTCTCCTATCTCGGGTACTGAAGAAGAAATCCTGGTTCATCAGCAGAAACGTGTTGGACTTGGCGATAAAATAAAAAGGGTGGAGGATGAAAAACAACAATTAGAGGATCTTCAACGGCAGCTTCCTACACTTGAGAAAAAGCTTGCGGAGACCAAGGAAGAATTGGAGAAGGCCAGGAGTGAAGCAATTGACTTTTCTTCGATTGAGTCTCGGTTGAATGCATCTGAAGCCAGTGTTAAGGCAGCAGAGAGAGACCTACAGGACGCAGATAAAGCAATAAAGGAATTTGAAAAGTCAGCACGTGAAATAGAGCAGCTCCAAGAGAATGAGAAAAAAGCAAGAGAGAACTTTTCACGATTCGAGGCCTTACACGAACAATTAGAGAAACGCCAGCAGGAAATCAAGGAAAAAGTGGAAGAGAAGGCGATGATAATAAGGGAGTTCGAGGAGTTGACGAAAGATGTTCGAATCTTGTGGACCAAGGTCGACACCATGAAAAAAATCAAGGACCTGAACACCAAGATAACGAAGGTAAACGCCATTACCGAAAAAAATGAAGGTCTGAGGCAAAGTCAAGTGCCCCTTGTGCCCACAAGGAAAGAGATTGAGGAACTCAACTGGGGTCAGGCGCGAATCGAAGCATTGAAGGAGAGCTTGGCAGCAAGAGGGCTTGCGGTAACCATCACACCTGGCCAAGAAGGCTCACTTGAAGTTGAGGTGGATGGAGAGAGACTCGAACTGGGAAGCTCAAATGTGACAGGGACTGAGAGCGTGCGTGTGGGGGCGCCTGGTCTTGGGAAAGTCACAGTAAAGGCCAACCTGGAGCAGGCACGCGACGCAAAGCTAGATATCAACCGGCTCGAAGAAAGCATTCAGGCGGCACTAAGCAAGTACTCCACAAGTTCGATACACGAACTTAAAGGGCTAAATCAAACCCAAAGCGAGATTTCAGAGAAAATAAAGGTATTGGAGGCCGAAAGAAGGGGAGTTGATGAACGTCCAATCAACGAGATAACCCTGGAGTTAAAGAAGCTTAGTGAGAAATATGAAGAATACAAAAAGATCAGAAGGACACCTAACGCAGTCAAATGCAACCCTACTGACGTTGACCTTGGAAAACTTGTGAATAAAAGGGAAAAAGAAGAGGAAGACGCCAGAGGTGTCCTGGACGAAGCAAGAGCTGATAGAGATAGAATCGGTAACGAGTTATTGGAGAGAAAGGAAGAGTTGGCTGAGATTCGATCAGAACAGAAGCGTTTTTCTGAGGAGTTGGATAATGCAAGAACACGCGAGCGTGAAATTATTCGCCAATACGGATCATTGGAGAACCAAGAGAAAACGCAAAAAGATGCAAAGGCTAGTCTCAAGAAACGAACCGAAGAGTACGAGAAAATAGAGCAGCGGTACAAGGAATTGGAGAAGGGCCCAATAAACAGAATAGAACGCCTCGAGAAACAAATAGAGAACCAGGAGCAGGTAATTCGACAACAGCAAGCTTCTATAGACCAGCTCAAAGGGGGGATAAGCACGCAAAGTCTGGAGGGAGCATATTCACAGTTAGCAGAAATCGAGTCTCGTATGGAGATTCTCACCGAAAGGCTTGAGAGCGAGTCAATACGCGCAGAGGCATATAAGCTCTTAAGAGAAGCATTAGAGCAGGAGTATCGTTCAGCTCTATCAGCCGTGATTGGCCCAATACAGGATGAAGTAAAGCGTTCGTTAAGTTACGCTACGGGATTTTTGCATGAGGACGTGGAACTGAACGAATATCTGTTTCCAATCCGATTCGGTGAGCGAGGTCTTGAAGATATTTTCTTAGAATTCAACGACGCCTCTTCTGGATTGAAAGAGGTTTTAGCTCTCTGTGTGAGATTAGCCGTTGCCATGCATTTAAGTGAAAGAGACCCCCAATGTCTTGTTCTTGATGACCCCTTCGTGCATGTCAGTGCAGACCGTTCGAATAGGATGATTGAGCTAGCAAATGAAGCAATAAAAGAGTGCCGGCTTCAGGTGATAATATTCACTCATCGTCCAATGGAGTTCGCTGGATTCACCGGCAGGATGGTTGATATTCAAGGCGTGAAACAAAGGTTATAGGGGTCTACTTTATCACACACAAGACAGTCTTCGTAGGTGATCGGAAGTCGTTTTAGCCACTCGTATTTTAGGGTCTTGATGACTCTTTTCGTGACAGAGATGGATCCATGTTTTCCTATAGCTCCAAAGCGTGGCTTCACATTCCATTGGTCCAATACCATATACATCGGTACTGAAGGTTCAGAAATGATGCGAGTTCTGAACCTTTTTATTTGCGCTTGCGAAGACTTTTGACATAGTTCATTTACCTAAATGGCAAATTCACCCCTCTTTTTTATTTCAGTCTTTAGTTTAACCTCAAACTAAGATGAGGTTAAGCAAACAAGCAATCAGAGAATTCAAGGATATCTACCACAAGGAATTCGGGAGGAAAATATCAGATCAGGAAGCCCAAGAGCTGGGAGCAAATTTGATTTCGCTGTTTAAGATAATTTACCGTCCTGTTCCCGAAGTCGGAGAACAAAACCCAAAAGATAAAAACAATAAACGTCCTGAGTCAGTTTAGGTTCAGGGCGTTTTTGGCCATTTGACAGTATCTATTGGCGCGTTACAATGCGCGCGCAACAGCATAAGACAATCAAAGAGCCTTGAGATTTCTGGTTGTAGTCATTAGCGGAACTGCCGAAGGGATTCTTAAGGCCTCAACTACATGCCACGTTACATCATCTACTGCCGCAAATCTTCCGAGTCAGAAGACCGGCAGGTTCTCTCCATCGAATCCCAGATGTGTGAACTAAAAAACCTTACTGAAAGGCTGAAGTTACCTGTGGTCGATATCCTAACTGAATCTCATTCAGCAAAGGCCCCCGGCAGGCCGGTCTTTAATGAAATGGTAAAGAAGATTAATCAGGGCAAGGCAGATGGAATAATCTGCTGGAAACTGGATCGGCTTGCCCGTAACCCCATTGACGGAGGCCAGATAATCTGGATGCTGCAGCGAGGGATTATCAAGCACATCCAAACCTACGACAGAAGCTACTATCCTGAAGACAACGTGCTGGTAATGAACGTGGAATTCGGAATGGCCAATCAATTTATCTTGGATTTGAGCAAAAATGTCAAAAGAGGTCTTAAAACAAAGGCAGAGAAAGGGTGGTTTCCCAGCACCGCTCCGCTCGGCTACTTGAACGACAAATCAAAGGGCAAAGGAAGGAGAGAGATTATCAAAGACCACGATAGGTTCAGCCTGGTAAAAAAGATGTGGGAGCTGATGCTCACCGGAAGGTACAGCCCACCAAAAATCTTAAATACCGCCAACAACAAATGGGGTTTTAGAACCGCTCATGGCAATCTTCTTTCAAGAAGCGGCATCTACAGGATTTTCACCAATCCCTTTTATTACGGCTGGTTTGAATATCCCAAAGGAAGCAGCAACTGGTATAAGGGTTCGCACGAGCCAATGATAACTGCCCAGGAGTACGACGAGGTCCAGATCCTTTTAGGAAGAAAAGGCAGGCCCCGGCCTAAAAAACACAACTTTGCTTTCACCGGCCTTGTCAGATGCGGCCAGTGCGGAGCTATGATAACTGCAGAAGAGAAAAACCAGGTTATATGTTCTACCTGCAAGAGCAAATTCTCTTCTAATAGCAGACTCGACTGCCCGAAATGTAAGACTCCCATTGAAAAGATGAAAGAGCCGACCATACTGAAGTATGTTTATTATCACTGCACAAAGAGGAAAACTCCAAGATGTACGCAAGGTTCAATAGAGGTTAAGGATTTAGAAAAACAAATTGATGAATATTTATCCAGAATCCATATCTCTGAAAGATTCAAAAACTGGGCAATAAAATATCTGAAAGAGGAAAACGAAAAGGAAAGTACCTCGAGAGAAACTATTCTTAGCTCTCAGAGAAAGGCCTATGATAGTTGCTTGAAAAAACTCGATAATCTTTTCAAACTCAAAATCTCGCCGTTAAATACCGATGGGAGCTTGCTTTCCGATGAAGAATATGCCGAAAGAAAAGCCAAGCTCATAAAGGAAAAAGCCCGGCTGGAAGAGGTTTTAAATGATACCAGTGGTAGGGTCGAGAGATGGCTGGATACGGCAGAGAAGACCTTTGACCTTGCCTGTTATGCTCGGAGCTGGTTTGCCAAAGGTAGTCCCAAAGAGAAAGGAACGATTTTGCAAGCGATAGGTTCGAACCTAACTTTGAAGGACAAAAAACTGCATATTCAGCTTAAAAAACCGCTTGTTCTGATAGAGAAGGTGGTCAGAAGGGTCCCACCGACGAGAGGGGGGTTCGAACCTAAAAATAAAGGCCTAAATGAACGGGAATTGGAACAATTTTACTCCAAAAATCCCACAGTGTGCCCCCGGAAGGATTCGAACCCTCAACTACTGCTTCGAAGGCAGTTATGTTATCCATTATACCACAGGGGCCTAGACCTCTTGTAAAATACCAACGGGAGGTCTTTATTATTCTACTAGAAAAGTTGAAAAAAATCAATTTTTGAGATAAGATTAAAGTATAATGAAAATACCAAAAGAAGTAAAATTTGTGGTTGATGAATTGAAAAAGAAAAATTATGAAGCATATTTAGTTGGCGGTTGTGTCCGTGATTTGTTAATGAAAGCTGAGCCAGAGGATTGGGATGTTGCTACCAACGCTAATCCAAAAGAAATCGGTAAGATTTTTTTGAGGAGTTTTACTGATAATAAATTTGGGACAGTAACTGTTTTGACCATGTCAAAAGACCCAAAATTAAAAGAAATTGAGATTACTCCTTTTAGAACCGAAGAAAAATATACTGATAAAAGGCATCCTGACAAAGTTAAATGGGCAAAAACCATTGAGGAAGATTTAGCTCGGAGAGATTTCACTATAAATGCATTAGCCCTTCGACTTGGCTCAGGGCAAGCTTTCAAAATTATTGATTTATTCAAGGGCCAAGAAGATTTACAGAAAAAGATAATTAGGGCGGTTGGGAAAGCCGAAGACCGTTTTTCAGAAGATGCTTTGAGGATGCTTAGGGCAGTTAGGTTCGCTACTATTTTTGGTTTTAACATTGAAGAAAAAACATCTCAAGCCATTAAAAAGAATTCACCTTGGTTGCAGGCAATTTCAAATGAGAGAATAAGAGATGAACTTTTAAAAATTATTATGGCAGAAAAAGCAGCAGATGGAATAGGGTTTTTAAGAGAGATGGGTCTTTTGAAATATATTATTCCTGAGCTTGAAGAAGGATATAAAGTAAGTCAAAACAAGCATCACATTTATGATTGCTATGAGCATGCTTTACTTTCTTTGAAGTATGCTGCCAAGAAGGATTTTAACAAATATGTCAGAATAGCTGCCTTGCTTCATGATGTTGGCAAGCCCAGGGCTAAAAGAGGAGAAGGTCCTGATGCTACTTTTTATGGCCACGAAGTAGTTGGAGCTAAAATGACAGCTCAGATATTGAACCGTTTGCGGTTTTCCAAAAAAGATATTGAAAGGATTGTTAAACTTGTTAGGTATCATCTGTTCTATTATAATGTTGGCGAAGTTTCAGAGACCTCTGTGAGGAGATTAGTTCGTCAGGTTGGGATAGAGAATATGGATGAACTTTTGGAGGTGAGAATGGCAGATAGAATTGGTTCTGGCTGCCCTAAAGCAGAGCCATATAAATTGCGTCACCTTAGATATATTATTGAAAGAGTTTCCCAAGACCCGATTTCGGTGAAAACGCTGAAAGTAAATGGCAATAATATAATAAAGATTTTAAATACTTCTGCCGGTCCTAGAATTGGCTGGATTTTAGATGTTTTGCTTGGTTGTGTTTTGATTGACCCAAAGAAAAACAAAAAAGATTTCTTGGAAAAAGAAGTTAAAAAATTAGGAAAATTATCAGATGAGAAACTAAAAGAAAAAGCCCAAAAGGCAAGAAAAGAAAGGGAAGGAATCGAGACGAAGCAAGACCAAATGACCAAGAAAAAATATTGGGTAACCTAAGACAATTTCTAATTTCTAATTTCTAATTTTCAAATATTATCACGGGGTGTAGTGTAACGGTAGCACGAGTTCTCCGGGAGGATTTATTTCGGGTTCGAATCCCGACACCCCGACTTTGCGTGGCCGGAGTTCGCTTCGTCTAAGCGAATGTCCGACATTTGGGCCTGTAGTTCAGTGGCAGAACACTACATTCGCATTGTAGAGACGGCAGTTCGAGTCTGCCCAGGTCCACTATGGATCCGAAGAAAATAGGAAATTTTGGGGAAAGAATTGCTTGTTATTACCTTAAAAATAAAGGATATAAAATTTTAGATAAAAATTACTCTAGGAAATGGGTTGGAGGTCCTCAAAAAGGAGAGATTGACGTTGTAGCCGAAAAGGATGATATAATTTCCTTTGTTGAAGTAAAAACAATCACCCCCGCGCCGCCGGGCGGCGCGGGGGTGATTTCTCCAGAAGATAAAGTAAATTTTCAAAAACAAAGACAATTGATAAAAATAGCTCAAGATTGGCTTTCAGAAAAGAAGATTTCTCTGGAATCTAAATGGCAAATTGATGTGATTTCAATAAAAGTTAACCTAAATGCAAAAAAGGCAAAAATTAAACACTTCAAAAACGCCGTCTGTTAAAAAATTTTACAAAATCAAAAAAAAATGATAAAATAATATTATGAATACTTTTAAACTGACGAAAAAATTAATTTCTATCCCAAGTCACCTAGACAAGAAAATCAATGAAAAAGAAATTAGCAATTTTATTTTCAGGTACCTAAAACGAATTCCCTTTCTAACTAAGATTAGAAAACAGAAAGTTGAAGGCGAGAGATTTAATATTATTGCTAAGGACGGCTCAAAACCGAAACTTTTACTTATTGCTCACATGGACACGGTTGAGCCGAGGGGATGGCAAAAACATAGTCCTTTTAAGGGGACTGTTAAAGGAAATAAGTTATATGGTTTGGGCAGTATGGATATGAAAGGAGGGATGGCTGCGATATTATCTGCCCTGAAGAGCTTTGAAAAAACAGAGGGCTTAATGTTGCTTTTTTACTGCGATGAAGAATACGATTTCAAAGGAATGAAGAAATTTATTAAAGAATATCAGATTTCTCCTCAGTTAGCTGTTAGTGCTGAACCGACGAATCTTAAAATTTGGAATGGAGCAAGGGGTATAATAAAAGTTTCCTTTCGGGTTGAGGGTAAAACTGCTCCTGCTTCAAGGCCAGACCAGGGGAAAAATGTAATTATAGGTTTGGTCGAAGCTGTTAAACACTTAGAAAAAACATTAAAAAAATATAGAACCAAAAATTTAGGTCCCTCAATTTGCAATTTGTCAGCAATTTCAGGGGGGTTAAACTTGGGAAGAGATAAATATGGAAGACAAATTGTAAGCCAGAGAGGAGATGCTGTTGCAGATATTTCTAAAGCAACGCTTGACATCCGTTGCGGCCATCCTGACTTGGAATCTGATATTATCCAGAAAACTTTAAATAAATTTTTATCAAAAAACAAATTTAAATTAAGAAACTTTACTATTTATCACGATTTGGGAGCATTTTATACAAAACCCCAAAAATTAAAATCGGTTGAGAAAATTATAAAAGATACTATTGGTAAAGTAGATTACCTTGATCTTCAACAAATGGGATATCAGGATATTCAAATGATAAATGAGAAGTTAAAAGTACCATCTTTTTCATTTGGTCCAAAAGGAGGCCATAGGCATCAGCCTGATGAATGGGTTGACATAAAAGACCTTGACAAGATTAAAAAAGTTTATCAAAATCTAATTAAGAAACACTGTTCTGTTCTTTAAATTTTAAATAAGGGATATAGGAGGCGAAAGCAATGTTGAAGATAGTTGACATAAAAGGCAGGAGCGCTTTAAGAAGAGAAGTGGCAGAACTCTATTCTGATATTTTTAAAGAAAAGCCCTGGAAAGAGAACTTCCGACCCGAAGAAGTAATGATGCTTATGGCTGAACAGTTTGATGGTCCTAGGCCAGTGATAACCTTGGCTATCACTGACTATAGTCTTAAGCATAGAAGAAAAGTAGTTGGTTTTACTTGGATGTACGAGATTTTCGAACATGACCTTAAAAAGGAAACCCGTTTTTCTCCGGAATTGGGATTTTTATTTAGAGGTCAAAAAAAAGTTTTCTATTTTCAGGAGGTAGGGACAAGAAAAGAATATAGAAACAAAGGCATTGGAGAAAAATTAACTAGGAGGCTTTTAAAGAAAGGAAAGAAAAAAGGAGCGGGATTTGTGGTTCTTTCCACTAATTCTAATGCTACAGCAGCTAAATCAATGTTTTCCAGGGTTGGTTTTAAGAACTCTGGAATAGTTCGACCACCTAAAGAATTAAACCGAACTTATTGGATTTTGGAGCTGTAGAGCAAAAATTATTAAAGAGCAGTAATTTTAAACTGCTCTTTTATTTTTGGAAATAAAATGATATAAGTAAACTAGAATATGAAGAAGTTAATACTTGTTAATAAAAAAGATAAAGTTGTTGGGTTTGAGACAAAAGAGAAATGCCATCAGGGAAAAGGGATTTTACATCGCGCTTTTTCTATTTATCTTTTTAATAACAAAGGCCAGCTTTTAATTCAACAGAGAAGTAAATTTAAGAAACTTTGGCCTTTGTATTGGGCAAATACCTGTTGCAGTCACCCCCGCCAGGATGAAAGTTACGTAAAAGCGGGAGAAAGGAGATTAAAAGAAGAGCTTGGTTTTAGCTGTTTCCTTAAAATGGTTGATAAATTTCAGTACCAAGCGAAGTATAAGAATGTGGGGTCGGAAAATGAGATGTGCGCAGTTTTGGTTGGAGAGTACGACGGCAAGGTAAAAGCAAATCCTAAAGAAATAGCTGCTTGGAAATGGGTTGATGTTGGAAAGTTAAAAGAGGATTTTAAGAAAAACCCTGGCAGATATACTCCTTGGCTGAAGATTGGCTTAAAAAGATATTTGAAAATAAAAGAAAAAGCATTGAAAAACAGGAAGGAATTAGATTTGCTTTTGAAAGAAACAGCGAAAACAGTTGATCCAATAATCCAAGAGCTTTTGGAATCATATATTGATAAAAAATTCCACAAACTTATTGATTATCAGGTACTTACCGGTGGGAAAAGACTTAGGCCAGCATTAACGATTATTTCCTCTAAACTTTTTGGGGGAAAAATAAAAAATGTTTTATACCCGGCAGCTGGTTTGGAAATTCTTCATAACTGCACTTTAATTGTTGATGATATAATTGACCATAGTGAATTAAGAAGAAAAAAACCAACCACCTGGTTTAAGTTTGGCAAGTCCATTGCTGAGTGTATGGGGTTGGATTATTTAGCAGCTGCTTTTGAAGGAGCAAACCGTTCAAAAAAATCGGCTGTGATTTCTGAGATTTTTGCTGAGACCTTAAAGATAATTTTAAATGGCGAGATTTTAGACATTTTGTTTGAACAGCGAGGGAGGGAAGAAGAATCATATATTGTCAAGAATCGCTATCATAAAATTACAAAGCAGAAATATTATGAAATGGTAGGCAGAAAAACAGCTTCTTTGGCCCAAAACTGCTGTGAAGTTGGCGGGATTTGCGCCGGAGCTTCAAACAAACAATTAGAAGCATTAAAAAATTATGGATTTAATCTTGGAATAGCCTTCCAGGTTAGGGATGATATTCTTGATATATTTGGCGAAGAAAAGAAGTTCGGCAAGAAAATTGGTAAAGACATAGAGGAAAGAAAATTAGGCAATATCGTTATTCTTTCCGCTTTGAGCGAGCTTTCAAAACTGGAAAAAGAGAAAATTCTAAAAATAATCAGGAAAAAAGAAATAAAGAATAAAGATATTAAAGAAGCAATAAAATTAATTAAAAAAACAAACAGCTATCAGGAAACGTGTCATTTAGCAGATAGTTTTGTGAAAAAAGCTAAAGAAAGTTTAAAGCTTTTACCTAAGAATAAATGGAATAAAATGTTAGAAAATCTTGCTGATTTTGTAATACAGCGAGAGAAATAAGAACCTGCCTTCGGCAGAACCTTGATTCGCTAATGTATAAATATATATTCTTGAAATGGTATGAAAACAAAAAACAAAACAATTGAAATTAAATCAAAAGAACAGCTTGATGTCGTTGATTTAACTGATGAGATTGTATCTTTTATAAAAGAGAGTGAAATTAAAAATGGTTTAGTTAACATTCAAAGCTTGCACACCACTGCTGCTGTTTTTGCGCAGGAAAACGAACCATTGCTTTTAGGGGATATCAAGAAACATTTAGAAAGAATTGTTCCTCAAGACATAGATTATAATCACGATGATTTTAGCCGGCGGACAGTTAATCTTTGTAAAGATGAATACCGTAATGGCCACAGCCATTGTAAAGCAATAAATTTGCCGACCGCCGTTACCTTGAATCTTATTGACGGTGAAATTCAGCTTGGCAGATGGCAAAAGATTTTATTTATAGAATTAGACAGAGCCAGACTAAGAAAAGTTCAAATCCAAATCATCGGAGAATAAAGAAAATAATATAAAGAATTTTGTATGACTCCGTTTAAGTTTATCGAATCTCATAAAAAGAATTTAATTGGTTTTCTTCAAAGATTAGTTCAAACTCCCTCGCAGGATGGTGTTGATTCTTTAAAACTAATCAGTAAAGTAGTTTCTCAAGAACTAAAAAAGTTCGGTTTTAAGCCAATTTTAGTAGGCAGTAAAAAAACTTTATCTGTTTTATGCTTTTGTAATAGCGGAAGTAAAGGGAAAAAATTATGGTTAGACGCGCCTTTAGATACAGTAGCTGTTGGAAATAAGAAAAAATGGAAATACTCTCCATTTTCCGGGAGAATAATTAGTGGAAAACTTTATGGGAGAGGAAGTGGTGATTGTAAGGCAGCAATAGCCATTTTTATCTATGCAGCAGTAGCTGTTTTTCAATCAGGAAATAAACCAAAAGGACAACTGATTTTAACCTTTGACAGCGGAGAACAAAACGGAGATTTTAGCGGAATGCGGAACATTCTTAAAAAAGGGATTAAAGCCGACGCTTGTATTATTGGTTATCCCGATACAGAGGAAATAGCAATTGGTTCAAGAGGATTTTTACGGCTAAACATTACTACTTTTGGTAAAAGTGCACATACCGGAGCAAGATATAATGTAGGAGTAAATGCTATTAGTAAAATGGTGAAAGTTGCCCAGGTTCTGGGAAAGCTTAAAATGAAATACAAAAAAATCCTTCTTTTTGAATTTGGCCCACGATTAACTATCTCTCAGATAAAAGGGGGACAAGCTATAAATATTATGCCAGACGAATGTAATATAAAAGTCGACATTAGATTAGTTCCTTCTCAGACTAAAAAAATAGTTCTAAAAGAAATAAAACATTTAATAGAAGGGATTGAAAAAAGTGATCCTGAGTTTCAAGTTAAAATAAAACCTTACTTATATGAATCAGCATTTCAGACTTCTGAGAAGAGCAAAATTGTAAGGATTCTTAAAAAGAATGCTGAGAAGATTTTAAATAAAAAAATTAAACTGATTGCTAGTGGTCCTTCTAATATCGGTAATATTATCGGAAATAAAGGAATTGATACTATCGCCGGTTTTGGTGTAGATGGAGGTAATTTTCATAGCGAGAACGAATTTATTTTTATCGATTCTATTATTCCTGTAGCAAAAATTTATACCAAAACAATTTTAGATTTTTTAAGTTGATAAATAATTATGAGTACTCCAAAAGAGATTAAAGATTTTATTAATTTGGGCGTAGTTATTAATGATAAAAATGAGGTTTTAATGATTCGTCGGGCAGAAAAAGAGACTGGGAAAGAAGGAGCGGTTTTAGAATGGGGTTTTCCCGGAGGCAAGCAGCGATTAGGTGAAAGTAGAAGCGAATCTGTTAAAAGAGGAGTTTTAGCTAAAACGGGTTATGTTATTGAGTCAATTAAAGAGATATCTTTACGGGTTCATCCTCAGATTTTAGTATTTATTGTTTATCATCTTTGTAGATTAAATTCAGAAAAACCTATTGCTAAACCTAAAAAACCACACGAGATAGCTGAAATTAGATGGGTCAAAAAACAAGACATCAAAAATCTGATTACAACTAACCTTAACGAAAAAGTCAGCCAGGAACTGGGATTGAAATAAAATGAATAAATATAAAGATAAATTTGAGATTTGTGTAAGAGGTATAATCCAAAATCGTGGTAAGATTTTAGTTTGCAAAAACAAAGAAAAAGATTATTATTTTTTTCCAGGCGGACATATTGATTTTGGGGAAAGCGCAGAATCAGCACTTGTTCGCGAGCTGAAAGAAGAATTAAACATATCAATTAAGAGATTATCTTTTATCGGAACAGTGGAGAATATTTTTATACAAGATAATGAAAAACATCACGAAATTAATTTAGTTTTTAATGTTTTGGTTACTAAAGCCAAAGATAAAAGCGAAGAAGACCACATTGATTTTTTCTTTTTTGATAAAAAGAGATTTTTAAAAGAAGAAGTATTGCCAATTGCCCTACAGAAAACTGTAATCAAATGGCTTAAAGATAAAAAACTCTTTTGGGCAAGCCAGATTGATAAAGATTTCTAAAAATAAATGAAGAAGTTAAAAATTCTTCCATATCGTCAAAACTTTTCAGAAAAATTTAAAAAAGAGAAAAAAAGAATCTCTAAAATTTTTAAAGATTGCGAGATTCATCATATTGGAAGCACAGTTGTTCCTCTGGCAGCCTAAACGCGGGGAGCTTAGCTCCCCTGTTTTATTTTGGCTTAAAAATGGTAGAAAAATTTGATAAGATCGCTTGAACTGATAAAATAGAATTAGAAATTAAATTTGTAGCATATGACAAAAAAAACAACTCATCAATTACCTTCAAAAGGAATCGAAAAACTCCTTAACCAACAAACAATTGTTATTCTTAATGCGGTTGATGAAAAAATAAGAAAGATGGATAAAAGATTCAATTTCGTAGATCACGAGACAGTAGTTTTGAGAAAAAGATTAGAACAGATGGAAATGAGAGTTAATCAGAAAATCGGAAAGTTAACTACTTCAATAGATAAATTTTTGAAAAAGGCAACAGATTTAAAGGACGAGTTTACATTAATAAAGGCTGACCTTAAAAGAGTTAAAACAGTATTGAGAGAAAAATTAGGAGTGACATTGGATTAACAGAAAAAAGTTTTAAAAGAACAGTTATCGGTTTGGTAGCTGTTTTTTGTTTTGCGAGTTGGATTTATGGTATAATTGGTTAAGAAAGAAAAATAAACATTTAGGATTTTATGATAATTTTTACTAGTCATGCTATATTAAAATTAGCGCAAAGAGAAATTTCAAAAACAATTGTAATTAAGGCTTTAAATTCGCCAGACCACAAATTCAAAAGTTATTCTAATAGAACGATTATTTATAAAAGATTTGACAGATTATATTTGAAAGTGGTATACAGAATAGAGAATAATAATATTATTGTAATTACTCAACATTGGGAAGAAAAGCCAAAATTAACTAAATAATTTTAAATTTATGGAAATTACTTACGATTCAAAAGCAGATGCTTTAAATCTTACTTTCAAGAAAGGGAAAGTAGCAAAAACTGTGGAGATTTCTCCAGAGATAAATTTAGATTTAGATAAAGAGAATAAACCATTATATTTAGAAATAATCGGAGCTAGCGAAAAAATAGGAAAGGAAAGAGTAAATGAAATTCTAATGAGGAATCTTCTCCCGGCTAAGGTTTAGCTGGAATTCTTTAAATCTACTTTCTTAAAGAGCAGTTATTGGTTTGATAGCTGTTTTTTGTTTCCGCGCTCCGGCCAGAGTGTTGGCTTTGAGCTCGCAATTAAAAATTTGACAAAGTTATTAAGATTAGTATAATAAAAATAGTGCTGAATACTGTTCAGTTTTAACAATTCAGTTTTAACAATTAAATAATTTCGGAAACGAAAGGAGAAAGAAAATGAAGAAGGTAATGATTCTTTTAATGATAGTTTTGGTTGGTTTAATCGGCTGTGGGAAAAGTAAGGAAGAAAGTATAGTTGGCAAATGGCAAGAAGTAGGCGGTAACCAATCTATGGAATTTTTCAAAGACGGAACGGTGATAGCTATAGAAGAAGGATTGTCGTTGACAGGTAAGTATGAGTTCATTAATGATAATCAGTTTAAAATGGAATTTAAAGACTTTGGAGAATTACTTGGAACCATTATTGCTCAAATGTCTGATTCTGGAGATGAATTTTCTTTGACTGCTCTTAGAAAAATTGAGAAATATCGGAGGTTGCAAGATAAGACAGAGGTAAAAAAAATAAAGGCGCAGGTCCATCCAAAACGAATTTCTGGAAAGTATGTAGATAAGTCTGACAGCGATAAATATCTTGAATTGAAGAACGATGGCACGTTTGCATCTTCTAACCCACCTTATCCCTTTGGCAGTCAATTTGTCGGAGAGTGGCGGGTGGTTACGATCATTTCGTTTGCTTTTGATTTTGATCGCGACGAACTAACTGAAAATGACTTGATAGAAGGCGAAATTGTTGGGGATACGCTTCTAACAAGTGGGCGTAGTACTGGCAGGTGGTGCGATAAGATTGTCAGAAAGAACATTACGCCTTGGGATAAGAAAAGGAATGCGCTGTTAATAGAAACGGTTAACCAAGGCAATAGCATTTGGAGTATGTACAGCAACGAAGATTGGCTTTTCGAGTTTCAGCTTAAAAAAAATAAGACATTCTCAATAAGCGCAAAAGGAATATGGGATATTAGGGGCAGCATGGTGAGATTACACGATGCTGCAAGAAACGAAAAAACCTTTTTTGTAGAAATGTCTCAACATGGCAACTTAGTGTTCATCAGTTATCCTTTGGCGACGATCTTAGAGAAACAAAACGGTGCGTATATAATCGAAAAAACAAAAGGAAGAGGTACTCTTTGGAGCCGATATGTGCGGGGAGAACAGAATATCGTTTTGGAATTCGATAAAAGCGGTTCATTCCGAATGACTGGTGGTGGAATTTGGAGGACCTATACTGGTTTGATTTGCAGAGATAATTGCCGGCAATGGAAAGCGATAGTTAGAGACGGTGCGTTGATTGACCATTATGATCAAGTATGGGCAAAGCAATGAAAAGACGCATGGCGTAAAAACCAAAAGGGCTGGATTTCCAGCCCTTCTTTTTATTGCAATTGACAGAAGCTAAAAAAATTGTAAGATTAAAATAGCAGTTTGAAAACTGAATACTAATTGAATAACAAGAAACGAAAACATTGATTGAAACGAAAGGAGCAAGAAATGAAGAAGGTAATGAAAACAATGATTGTGTTACAAGTATTGGTTTTATTAGGCTTGTCAGAATGCGGATACGGCGAAAGTGATACAAATCCTGTTCTTGCAAAACCACTGGTCAATGGAATTGTATTTGATGGAGATCTTAGCATTGCTGTTGCTGCAATTAAGCGTGATTCTATCAATACTACTGTTTGGTTAACTCTCCGCAAAATATCTGAATATACCAATTCGTACAGAAGGTTTACGTTGCGTGTCATTGATGATAGGCAAAACAAATATGAGCAACTTTGTTATTGTGACCGATTCCCGTTTCCGCTTTGTGACCCAAAAAATCTTCCATGCGGTTTTACATGGGTTATGCCAGTCAAAGTTTCAAACATGCCTGAAATAGCGCCTATATCCAAGATTGAGCTGGAAAACATCTCTTCTAAACCATCTATATGTTTTGAATTGAACTTCAGAAAAGTTGCACTTCCTGATCTTAATGAGTTTAAGATAACACCGAAACAACGACTTTCCACAGGTGATGAAATAGAGATAGACAAGAATCTATCTGCCTGCGTAGGTGTATTGACGATAGAAGATAGAATGAAACTTTCTAGAAATAGAGAAGAAGAAGGATTTGCTTTTACTTTGCCATTTACTGTTACAAACAAAGATTATAATGCTCATTGGATGAAGAAATGCTTTTTTTTAGTTCAATTAGAAGATGGTAGACTTTTTGCTGGTCCGATTTCCAGAATATCGCCAATCAAGGCATTGTCAACAGACGTGTATAAAATTGAAGCTTATCTTTCGTTTAAGAGAAATCTTGAAGATGCAATTTCAGCACCGTATATGCTGTTGCTGTATAAAGAAAGTCTTGATCCTCATGATTTTCCATTCTATCGATTTATACCAATTTCAGCTGAATTAAAAAGTCAATGCCTAAAAATAAAAAATTCTTATTTATTGTCGAGAAAAGCAAAAGTGAAACTAAATTAATGACATCATTTGTCGTCTTGAAAATACATGGCCAGACAACGAATACGTCTTTAAAGCCAAGAGAGCGCTTGGCGATATTTCAAAGCGGTACCGCAAGTAATATAATATTACTGATGAAGAAATAGATCTTTAGATAGATCTTTCGGGTTAATTAAACTAAAAGGGCTGGATTTTTCAGCCCTTCTTTTTTTATTGCGATTGACAGAAGCTAAAAAAAATATAAGATTAAAGTAGTAGTTTAAAAACTAAATATTGATAGATTTTAAAAGAAACGAAAATATTGATTGAAATGAAAGGAGCAAGAAATGAGAAGGTTAGCAATTTTTGGGATGTTTGTGGTGATTATGATTGCTACGACAGCAGATGCTTTTTTTGGAAGAAAGGAAGTCGAGAAAATTAAAGAGCAGTTCGAATATAAGGGCTCCTCTTATATAGAAAGCATAGAACCATCATCGGGAGCGCCGTGCATAACTGTCACTCTAAAAGGGAAGAACTTTAAGGGGATTGGAAGTGTGAAATTTGGGTGGAAGACAGCCAGAATAATAGAACAGAGTGATGATAAACTTGTAGTTGAAGTACCTTATGGGAAGGGCGAAGAAACAGTTGAGGTGACGGTAGGGGTGTTTGATACTAGCAATAGTGTTCTCTTTACTTATAAGAATCCTATCATGGATTCTATTTCTCCTTCCTTTGGAAAGGTGGGTACGGAAGTGGTAATTGAGGGAAGACATTTCGGTGTTAAAGGTCCACACCCTAGCTTTTATGTAAAATTTGGCAAATCCCTCGCTGGGGTTAATATAGAATCATGGGACGATAAGGAGATAGTGGTAAAGGCGCCTTCGGATTATGGAACGGGCAAGACAGACGAGAGAATAATAAACTGGATGAAAAAAATTGCTATTGCTGGAGCTACCGGGGGGATGACTATTCCTGATTTTGTTCTTAATGTTATTAAAGATCTCGCCACCAGCGGGGTAAAAATACCTCCGGGAGAAAGCAAGATAGAAGTAGATGTAAAAATAGTGACTCCTGCCGGAGAAAGTAATACCAAAGTATTTACCTATCAGTTTTCAGATGAAACTTTACCAACTTTACCATTACCCGAGTGGAAAGAAATTTCGGTAAAAGATGGATTGGCTACGGCCTTGGTGATGGACAAGTCGGGTAGTATGAGTGGGAAGAAAGTTGAAGGAGCCAAAGAAGCTGCTTATATTTATGTTAATACCAGTTTAGAACAGGACGATATGGTTTCTCTATCAGCTTTTTCTTCCAATGCCGAGAGTATTACTGAACCAATCTCAATAACCGAAGGGGGAGAACTTTTAAAAAAAGATATTTTTTCTCTTTCAGCAGGGGGAAGCACCAATGTTGGCGCCGGGTTGGCAGTAGCTTTCTCTCATCTTTCTTCTAGTTCTCGAAAGGACAAAAAAGCTATTCTGATGTCTGATGGAAGACATAATACCGGTACCTATAAGCCAGAAGTTGCTAAGTTCCAAAAGAAAGGATGGATAATTAATACCGTAGGTTTTGGCAGAGACGCAGATCAAGATATGCTAAGATGGATTGCCAATCAGACCGGCGGCCAATTTTTCTCGCTTAGTGTAGCTAATATAGGTAGCGGTTATCACAAACTCAATGTTGTAGCCCATAATGGTTCGGTTTATCGCAGCTACAATGATTTTATCCAGTCAGAGCAAAAACTTGCCTATAACATTCCGGTTCAGTCAGATATGAAAAAAGTGGGATTTTTTACTAATTGGCAGGGGAGTACAATGAATACTACCCTTATCTCTCCTTCCCGAACGGTAATAAATCGCTCTAACATTAATAGATGGGGAAGATTTGTTGGAGGAAAAACTCATAGTCTCTACGAGATAGACAATCCTCAATGCGGATCCTGGGAAGTTTTAGTTACCGGTCAGGGGCTTCCTCCAAAAGGAGAGCAGATTAATTTTCACTCTTACTGTTATTCAGATATTTTCTCTAATGCTTTAGGTCTCCAGCCCGAATATTCCTTAAATGAAAAGGTTCAAATAGGTCTAAAGTTAGCTGAGGTGGTAAATGGCAGACTTTTGCCTTTAAGGGGAGTTCAGGTTACAGCTGAGGTGAAAAAACCCTCTATATCTTTGCAGAAAGTAGCTTCAGATATTGACAGGGGACTTGATGCTAAAACTATTTCCCAGATTTTCAGAGAAGTTTCCGACCGGACTAAAAAGATTACTCTTTTTGACGACGGACTACATCAGGATGTTGAGCCGGGAGACGGAATTTACGCTAATACCTATACCGGTGTTACTATTAATGGTCCCTATTTAGTTAATATTAATTGTCAGGGCAACGCTTCTCAAGGAATATCGATTGATAGAACTCTTCAGGAATCTTTTCAGGTAGGACGCATTGAGCAGAACAAATTTACAATCAGCGATTTTCTTGGTGTAATAGAACAAGGAAGTAGAGGTGAGCAGATGCCTGTATTTATCACCGAAACAGTACCGAGAAGACTAAAGAAACAGCAAACAGAGAAGATTGTAGAATCTCTATTTAATCGATTTTCGAAAAAGAGATAGTAAAAATACTATTTTCAAATTTAAAGGGCTGGATTTTCTAGCCCTTTTTTAATTAAAAAAATAGTTACTGGCTTAATAACTGTTTTTTTGTTTTGGGAGACGGATTTATGGTATAATTAGTCAAGAAAGAAATATTAACCAAGAAAAATGAAAATTGAGAAAATTTTGAAATTAATTTGGAATGAGCTTATTTATGGAGGGCATCTTCAGCCATTGGGAGCAGCAAGCATTGTTTTTGTTTCTGGTATTTTATTAAAGATTCAAATAACTTGGGATGTTTTATTTGTTACCTATATACTCTTTTATCCGCTTTT
>Ga0265594_1000617_pt1 | contig 28995 bp, 28 predicted proteins | sample saktaG_11_FD_190147 | JGI IMG/M metagenome (GOLD analysis project Ga0265594, IMG submission 190147) | Saline water microbial communities from Sakinaw Lake, British Columbia, Canada - sak_2011_5_24_80m | ecosystem: Environmental > Aquatic > Non-marine Saline and Alkaline > Saline ... | reverse complement strand
CTAGTCTTTTTGCTATCCGGATTTTCGGCATCCCCTGTTCATAAAGCTCCCAGCAGAATACAATCAATGTTTCGTTCGTCATGTCCATATTTTACATGGACTGTCGGATTTTTACGGAAACATCGCGTACCGTGTACCCATGTCAGTAGATACCCACAGGCGGAGCCCTTAGGTATCTACTGACTCAAGGCAGGAAGTCCGCTGGTATCGGGGGAACTATTCTTTGCACCTGCTACTACATACTGCTACAATTATCTCTAAGGGGATGTTTGGAGATGAACGCGAACAAACTGATTGTTGCTATTGTCGGTAGACAGAATGTAGGCAAATCTACCCTGTTAAATCGTATGGTGGGTAAGCCGATAGCTATAGTGGCAGACCTGCCAGGGACTACCCGTGACCGTATATTCGCTGATGTCTCGTGGCAAGGAGTTACCTTTACTATAGTTGATACCGGTGGTTTGGAACCAATGCCGTACTCCACCATTGCTCAAGAGGTCGAGGAACAAGTGAAGGCTGCTATCGCCACTGCCGATATTGTTATTTTCCTGGTGGATATCAGGAATGGGGTGACCCCTTCTGACCTGGAAATAGCTGATATGCTGCGCCGGTCAAGCAAGCCGACATTGCTGGTGGCTAACAAGGCAGATAATATCAAGTTGGAGGGAGGGTCAGTAGAATTTTATGAGCTGGGGTTGGGAGAGCCCCTGGTAATTTCTGCTCACCATGGTCGGGGCACTGCTATGCTACTGGATGAAATTATTACCCGGCTACCAGCCCCATCATTAGTTGAAGCTAAGCTAGAAGCCATGAAGGTAGCCATTATCGGCAGACCTAATGTTGGCAAATCAATGCTACTCAATTCTCTTCTAGGTGATGAACGAGCCATTGTTAGTGATACCCCAGGGACTACTCGGGATGCTATAGATACTATACTTGACTTTGAAGGGCAGAGTGTACTTCTCATTGATACAGCCGGCGTCAGGCGTCGGGGGCGATTGGGAAGAGGAGTAGAAAGGTATAGCGTGCTCCGTGCCTTGCGAGCGATAAATCGGGCTGATGTCGCCTTGCTGGTACTTGATGCTACTGAGTTAGTAACAGCTCAGGATATGCACGTTGCGGGCTATATTCAGCAAGCGGCCAGGGGAATAGTGGTAGTAGTCAATAAGTGGGATTTGATTGCAGATAAGAATATAACGGAGTATAATGAGCACATTCGTCGGCAACTTAAGTTTATGTCCTATACAGAGGTGCTTTATACTTCAGCTAAATTTGGGCAGGGGGTGGGCAAAGTAATGCCAGAGGTGTGCCGGGTATATCAGGAAAGACTTAAGCGGATACCTACCGCAGCCGTTAATAGTATAGTACAAAAGGCCCTGGCAACTCATAACCTGCCGCGAACAGGCACTAAGCAACTGAAAATTCTCTACGCCACACAGGCTGAGGTCAATCCACCGACCTTTGTCTTTTTTGTCAACGACGCCAAACTAATACACTTTTCCTACCGACGCTACTTGGAGAATAAACTGCGCCAGTCATTCGGCTTTGCTGGTACACCTATTCGTCTAGTCTTTAAGACGAGGAACGAATCATGATAGTCGCCAAATTTGTTGGGGTTGTGATTTTTGGTTACCTTTTGGGTTCTATCCCCTTTGGTCTACTAATAGGCAGGCGAAGCGCTAAAGTAGATGTCAGGCAGCATGGCAGTGGCAAGACAGGCATGACTAACGTGCTGCGAACGGCCGGCAAAAAGGCAGCGGCCGTGGTGGGTCTCTTAGATATATCAAAGGGAGTATTAGCAGTAGTATTTGCTGGCTTAATAGTAGGAGGCGATTATCTGGTAGTGGGTGGAGTTAGTTTCGGCTTGCTGGTAGCCCAGGTTTTAGCCGCTACAGCAGCTATACTGGGGCATAGTTTTCCGATATTCGTTAAATTTAAAGGCGGCAGGGGTGTAGCCACCTTCTTCGGAGGGCTGGTAGCCCTGTGCCCGGTAGCAGCCCTCTTTGGTGGTGAGATGCTACTCATCGGGGCTGGTCTGACCAGATATGTATCACTGGGATCTATTGTAGGAGCCGTAGGCACCTACTCCGTATTAGTGCCCCTCACTATTTTGAGCGGTTTTCCTATTGAGTATCTCATTTATGCTTTGGTAGGGACAATAATTATTATTGTTATGCACCGTGATAACATCATTCGATTGGTTAACGGCAAGGAGCGCAAGCTGGGTAAGAAGTTGGAAGTGGGTGGTTTGCCCCCCCCAGCCTAAACACACACCACAGTTTCGGAAACTTCACATGGAGAGCAGGTAAGATATGCCAAGGATTGCTATTATTGGCACCACTACTTGGGGAATGACTCTGGGGGTGGTGTTAGCACATAAGGGATTAGATGTCAGGCTTTGGGCACGAACAGCGAAGGAAGCTGGCAAACTAAGAGACAGGGGACCTGACCTGCACCTGTTACCAGGTATTACCTTTCCCCCCCAATTGTCAGTTACCAGCTCATTGAGTGAAGCTTTGGCTTATGTCAATGCTGTTATCCTAGTGGTGCCATCACAGTCTATGCGTCAGAATATAATATCAGTCAAATACTACATAAACAAGTCCACACTGGTGATAAGTGCCGCCAAGGGGCTGGAAATTGGTAGTAACAAGCGTATGTCCGAGGTAATTGCCGAAGAAATAAACCCTCGCTTCCGTCGTAACATCTGCGTGCTTTCCGGGCCTAACCTGTATAGAGAGATTCTACGTAACCTGCCAGCGTCCGCGGTAGTGGCTGCTGAGGATGAGTCTATAGCCCGACAAGCCCAAAAGCTACTGACGACCCACAACTTCTCTGTGTATACTAACACTGATATTGTCGGGGTAGAGCTGGGTGGAGCATTAAAGAATATTATTGCTCTGGGTGCTGGTATGATTGACGGGCTAGGCTACGGTGATAACGCTAAGGCAGCTTTCGTCACTCGCGGTCTGACTGAGATGGCAGCTCTTGGTGTTGCCTTAGGGGCAAGCCCGCTCACCCTTTCTGGCTTAGCTGGGCTGGGTGATTTAATGGCTACCTGTGCCAGCCCACTAAGCCGCAATCACTATGTAGGTGTAGAATTAATCAAAGGACGCTTACTAGGGGAGATAACCAATTCGATGAGTGGTGTAGCCGAAGGGGTAAGCACCACGCTTGCCGTCTGGAACCTGGCTCGGCAACTTGGACTAGAGATGCCTATTACGGAAAAGACGTATGAAGTGCTATATAATGGGGTTAAGCCTCAACAAGCAATCAAAGAACTGCTGGGAACCGGGGGCAGGCACGAGCTAGCCGGGCGGAGATGGAAGTTGTTCTCCTTTCTTAAGCCCCGAAAACGTTCTTGAATTTACCTAATAACCCCTCCCCTTTTTCGGGTGGCGGCATATTTTCCGGGCCAAAATTACTAGCCAGTTCTTCGAATAGCTGGTGCTGTCTCTTGGTTAGTGACTGGGGAGTAACCACCAACAGGGTAACTACCTGATCGCCACGTCCACTCCCATGGATATGAGAAATTCCCTGCCCCTTAAGCCGGAAGGTTTTGCCTGCCTGGCTACCAGCCGGTATCTTGAGTTTGACTTTACTACCTAGAGTAGGCACCTCTACCTCAGCACCGAGGGCGGCTTGAGCAAAGTTAATTGGTAATTCGTAGAAAAGGTTATCACCATCCCTGACAAAAAACTCGTGGGATAGTACTGACAGAGTAATATAGAGATTACCCTGTGAGCCGCCCCTAAGCCCACTCTCCCCTTCACCGCTAAGGCTCAGTTGAGAACCATCATCAACTCCGGCCGGAATTTTGACCCTAATATTTCGTTGGCATTTCTCCCTGCCCGTGCCCCGGCACTGGGGGCAGGGTTCAGTGATAATTCTACCTTCACCGTGACACTGAGTGCAGGTGGTGGTATTAACGAAGCGACCAAAGATAGTCTGCTGAGCCCGGCGTACCTGCCCGGTGCCATTGCAATTTGGGCAACGGCTTGGTTGACTACCAGGCTTACTGCCAAGGCCCTGACATTGGGAACAGTTCTCGGCACGAAGTACGCTTATCTCCTTCTCACAACCAAAGGCTGCTTCTTCAAAAGTGATAGTGAAACTATAGTGCAGGTCAGCACCGCGTTGTGGGGTCCGACGGGTACCCGTAGTCGCGCCACCGAAGAAGGCATCAAATATGTCGCCAAAGCCACCAAAGTCAAACCCCTCAAAACCTCCCCCGAAAAGCCCCTCAGCACCACCATGCCCAAAACGGTCGTATGCAGCGCGCTTGTCTAAGTCTGAGAGCACCTCATAGGCTTCATTTATCTCTTTGAACTTGTCCGTAGCCCCATCGCCACGATTATGGTCCGGGTGATACTTAAAGGCTAGCTTACGGAACGCCTTCTTTATCTCCTCATCGGTAGCATTCCTGTCTATACCGAGGATTTCATAATAATCCCGTTTTATTGCCATATTTTCTAAACTCTATCTCCTTGATCCTCTTTAACACTTCAGTTCTTGTTTAAACCTCGCGGAATTCACCCTCCACAGTGCCTTCATCCTCTTTCCCAGGAGGTGCTTCACCCTCTTGTGGTGCCTCACCATCCGGCGGGGGTGGTGACTGCTGCTGTCCATAAACGGCAGCCCCTATTTTCTGCATTGCATCAGACAATTCCTGAGTCGCCCGACGAACACTCTCTACATCAGTTCCTTGTAGCGCTGACCGCACCGCAGCTATTTTATCTTCTACTTCTTGATTCAGGTCAGCAGCTATCTTATCTTTTTGTTCCCTTAGCGTCTTTTCTGCGGTATAGGCCAGGTTATCGGCCATGTTGCGAGCTTCTATCTCTTCACGATGCTTTGTGTCTTCAGCAGCGTGTATCTCTGCCTCCCGCTGCATTTTTTCTACTTCCCCTTTAGCCAAGCCACTAGAAGCGGTAATGATGATTTTCTGCTCTCGCCCGGTGCCCTTATCATGTGCCTTCACACTAAGAATACCATTGGCATCGATATCAAAGCTGACCTCAACCTGGGGAATACCTCGAGGTGCCGGCAGAATACCATCCAGCATAAACCTTCCCAGTGTTCTATTATCCGTCGCCATCGGTCTCTCACCCTGAAGAACATGAATCTCCACACTCGGCTGGTTATCCGCCGCCGTGCTGAAAATCTGGCTCTTGGAGGTGGGAATAGTAGTATTCCGAGGGATAAGAGGAGTCGCTACTGCACCAAGAGTCTCTATCCCTAAAGTAAGCGGGGTAACATCCAGCAGGAGAACATCTTTCACCTCTCCTTTGAGCACACCAGCCTGAATAGCAGCACCGATAGCTACTACCTCGTCCGGGTTAACCCCTTTGTGTGGTTCTTTACTGAAGAATTGCTTTACCTTATCCTGAACCAGTGGCATTCTCGTTTGCCCACCCACCAGCACTACTTCATCAATCTGAGCTGTCGTCTTTTCGGCATCAGCTAATGCTTGCTTACAGGGGCCAAGGCTCTTCTCCACCAGATCCATTACCAATTGCTCCAGTTTAGCCCGGGTAAGAGTAATATTAAGATGCTTGGGGCCACTGGCATCAGCCGTGATAAAAGGCAGGTTTACCTCGGTCTGTTGAACAGTAGAAAGCTCACACTTAGCCTTTTCGGCAGCTTCCTTCAATCGTTGCAGAGCCATCTTATCCTGCCTGAGGTCTATTCCCTGGTCTCGCTTGTACTCATCACACAGCCAGTCCATAAGCCTCTGGTCGAAGTCATCGCCACCGAGATGCGTATCGCCGTTGGTTGATTTAACCTGAAAGGTACCCTCACCCAGCTCCAGTATGGATATGTCGAAGGTGCCACCACCAAGGTCATAGACAGCAACAGTCTCCTCCTGCTTCTTATCCATCCCATAAGCTAGAGAGGCAGCCGTTGGTTCGTTAATTATCCGCAACACATCAAGCCCAGCTATCTTGCCGGCATCCTTGGTTGCCTGACGTTGACTATCGTTAAAATAGGCAGGCACAGTGATTACCGCCTCGGTAATCTTCTCGCCAAGATAGGCCTCGGCATCTGCCTTGAGTTTCTGTAAAATCATGGCTGATATTTCTGGTGGGCTATAATCTTTATCCCCCATAGTGACCCAGGCATCTCCGTTATCTGCTTTGATTATCTTAAAAGATAGCATCTTACGGTCATATTCCGCAGTAGGTTCATCGAATTTACGGCCCATCAGGCGTTTAATACTGAAGATGGTGTTGGCTGAATTAGTAACTGCCTGACGCTTGGCTACCTGCCCCACCAGGCGCTCCCCACTCTTACTCATAGCCACTACTGATGGAGTGGTACGCCCACCCTCGGCATTGGGGATAATTACCGGCTCCCCCCCCTCCATCACTGCCACCGCTGAAAAAGTTGTGCCTAAATCAATACCGATGACTTTTGACATTTTTTATTCCTCCTTCTCTGGTTCATCTTCTCCACCACCCACTACTACTTTAGATGGGCGGATTACTTTATCATTGAACTTGTAACCTTTTTGTACTTCCTCAATAACCATTCCTTCCTTACCTTTATCTTGCCTAACTGCTTCATGTAAATAAGGGTCGAAAGCTTCCCCGACCGTCTTAATTTCAGACAGCCCTTGTGTTTCCAGGGTTGATTTTAGCTTACCCCAGATTAGCCGGATACCATCCACCCAACCAGTTTTGGTCAGGCGAGGTGGAGTAGCCGCTAAAGCCCGTTCCAAATCATCAAGCGCCGGCAGGAGGTCCAGTATCAGCATCGCTTTGGTAAACTGGCTGATTTCTCCCCTCTCCTGCTCCATACGACGCTTATAATTAACGAAATCAGCCTGGGCTCTCTGCCAGCCAGCCAGATTAGCCTCTGCCTTTACTTCTGCATCAACAAGAGACTGCTTCAAGGTCGCCAAACCCTCTATTTCAGCGACCTCCGGCTCTATTCCATCAGCTTGGCCATCATCTAATTCCTTTGGCATCACTTTTGCCTTACCTTACTCCCTTTGTTTTTTATCTAGTATCTCTCTTATTCATTATTACTAATTAGTATCAGCCGTAGTTGTCTCAGTGAGTGTTTCTCTCCCATACAACTCAGCCACCAGTTTACCCAGAATTGAGGATAGATAATGTACTGTAGAGATAGTGCGTACATAAGGCATTCGGGTAGGCCCAACCACACCGATAATACCCACGGCCTCTTCAGGTACACCATATTGACCGACGACTACACTGCAGTCGTGAATAGCCTCGGCGCTATTTTCCTTCCCAATAACTACCTGTGTCTCATAAATACCTAACCCATAAGGAAAGATAGCCTTGAGCAGGTTTCTATGCTCAACCAGGTTCACTAAGTCTAGTATCCGGTTGCTATGGGAAAATTCCGGCTGATGAAGGATAAAGTGCCAGCCATCAAGATAAGGTTCCTCATACTCCGGCGCGTTTTCGGCCTTCATTACCTTTATCAAACAATCGGTCAACTGTTGTTCAACAGGAGAAAGCGCTATCTCCTTAGCTAAAATCTGGGAGTTGGTCAAACCAGTGTAAGCTTCATTTAGTTTGTTAGCTATAGCCGTTAACCCGGGTTGCTCTATAGCCGGGTCAAAGGTTACCAGTTGTTGCTTCACTATAGCTCCGTGAAGAACAAGCACTACTAATACTAACAAATCTTGCACCGCAACTAACTGTAAATGCTTAAATTGACAGCCCACTGATTTAGGCCTGGTAACCACAGCTACATTTTGAGTTAATTGAGCCACAACTGTTACCGCCAAACGTAACCACTCTTCTTGCTCTCTCTTTACTTGGTGAAAGAGATGACTTATCAATCGCTGTTCAGCCATAGGAAGAGTAATCTCAGTAAGAGATTCTACGTAATAGCGATAACCCTTATCTGAAGGCACACTTCCGGCTGATGGATGAGGGCGGATAATATAACCCTCTTGCTCTAGACGAGCCATCTCATGGCGGATAGTAGCCGGGCTCACGTGTAACTCATAGTCACTTAAAACACTTTGTGACGGCACCGGCGTTGCCTGAGCAATATATTGTCTTACTATTGAGTTGAGTACCGCCTCAGCTCTGGAAGTTAGTACCACTATACCCTTCCCTTCTTAGCAGTCTTAGGCTTAGACTGCTAACTAATTATTTAACATCACTTGCCTATTTGTCAAGTCCTCGCTTAGTTCTCCGTAGAAATCCGACACTCACCCTCCTTTCTGAGTGGTGTTCTCATTCTTAGTCCCATATGAGGCCGGTGATAATGAAAGCGTTCCAAGAACAATTCTACCAGTCCAGGCATTCTTTACGCACCGTTCGGTTGAAGCTCTCAATGTATGATTGCTCGTTCTTGCGATAAGGTCTGGCAATACGATGACGGTTGCAGAATATATTCACCTTACTCTTGAACTCTGCCTTGAATTCAGGACCTCCGTCGGTCTGAAGTAGATTCACATGCCCGCTAAATCTCTTCCTCATACTCTGGTACAGGAACTTACAGCCATATTCTGCTGTCAGCGCTGGCACCAGGAGAATATCGGCTTCCTTGCTGAAGGTATCAACCGCAGTGAAAGCGAAGAGTTCTTCGAAAGTAATGGTATCCATCTGGATTACCTGCCTCGGCTTAACGGCCTGTGGTATTGGGCCTCTCGGCTTGTTTTTCTTCCACTTAGACCGTATGACATACTTTTCGGCTAGTATCTCATAGATTTTAGGGACAGAGAGATGTACTCTGTGTTCCTTCGCCAGGGAATACTGAATCTTTTGCCCGCAACAGTTATATTCACGCTCTCGGATTTTCCAAACCCACCGCTTAACTATCGGGTCTACCTGCCTTTTCTTCCGTTCCCCCTTCTTATGCTTGCTTATACTTGTCCAAGAATCCAAGCAGGCCCACTCTGTTGATACCTTTAATCCATAAATGAATAGTCTCACGGTGTTTCCCTAGTCTTTTTGCTATCCGGATTTTCGGCATCCCCTGTTCATAAAGCTCCCAGCAGAATACAATCAATGTTTCGTTCGTCATGTCCATATTTTACATGGACTGTCGGATTTTTACGGAAACATCGCGGCTCCCCTTTTACTTCTTGGGGCAAATCATTTAAAATTAGGTGTGTAATCATTCATTAAGGCTGATTAACTAAAGGTGGGTACTAGATGGAAAGGCATGTTCAAATCGGAAACAAAATAAGAGCAGCACGTAAGGAGTCTGGCATGTCTCAGACTGACCTGGGCAAGGTACTGGGATGCAGTCATGTAGCTATCTCAAAGATGGAGCGAGGCATCACCAAACTTAGAATAATTGACTTAGAGCGCCTGGCAAGTGCACTAGGTCATACCTTAGGTTACTTTGTTAATGATATGCCTTCGTCTCCTCTATCACATCAGCAGCTTAAAAGGCTAATCAGGGGAATCCCAGTGGCAATTCCAATTATTAGTCAGGAAGCCTGGCTGCAACAGCCCCAAGAGGTATTAGGGTATGCCTATTGGCATCAAAATGAGGTTGGTAAAAGAGAAATATTGGGCATTAGGGTAAAAGGCGCACCGGTTCCCCCTCTGGTTGAAGATGGAGACACTATCTTCTTTGTAGTTGGTGCAGAGCCGAAGGGTGGCAATCTGGTTGTGGTGACACTTGGTAGTCAAATATTAGTGAAACGGTTTTGCAAAAGGGGAAAAACAATTACATTGGAGAATCACGCTGGAGTCATAGGGTCAGATGATTGCACAATCGAAGGAGTCGTGATTCAGGTTTGTAAAAAACTGCTCCCACTTGCTAGTGATGACCACTAACACTACTGTTGCCTCTGCTTTTACTTAGCTGCCTCAATCCTTTAGTCGCGGGCGCCCTACCGCGGTAGCGGTCACCTCTGTCTCAATATACAGATGCTCGCTGCCGACCTGCGCCGTGCGGTCGTGTTGCTCAATGTGTACCTGTACCAAGTTAGCACCGGCTTGATGCGCCCGAGTCCGAGCCAGTCGGCGAGCTGCGTCCCTGGCGTAGGCTACGGCGTTAGCCAGTTGCTGAAAATCGCGCACACCAAATGGCAAATGCACCCGGTAAGCATTACCCCCGTCAAGTGGTCGGGTCAGGATGCGTACCGTCTGCACTATCCCACCAGCCGCGGCGCCGATAGCATTGGCAACCTCTGCGTGTTCTGGAATATAAAGGTGCGTGTGTAGCTGTTCAGCCACAGGTGGGAGATAAGTGGTGACCGGTGCACCAATGCCAATCAGTGAACGTCGCATCGTGAGTGCTACCGAGAAGACCCCCTCGTTATTAGTATCCAGTGCTCGATCAATGAGCAGATGCCCTACACTGTCCTGGCTCCGTAGTGTGAGGTCGCCTTCCTCAGCCAATGCGCTTGTAATTACGGCACGCCCAGCTTGCACAATAACCTGCCGAACCACTTGCTCGCAGAGTTCTCTCCTGCTGATGCCTAGCCGCCGGGCCCATAGTTCTGCACCTAGCTTGGCCGCTTCGACAGAGCCACACTGGTACTCACCCAGCACATGGACAGCATCGGTGGGTGTGAAGGCACTTACGACGATAAGGCCACGCTCTATCAGTTCATGTAGGTAGCGTCGGTAAGTGGGGCGATACTTTGTGGCACCCAGGAGTTGCGACATGGAAACCGGTCCATCATTAAGGAGTTCCCATATTTCCTGCTGGGTTGAAGTAATACTGTTCTGCTCGGTCCCTGGTAGCTGTTCGCGTAGGGCAAAACGCCCTGTGTCCATATCTTCGGCATTTCTCCCTACGCTGTGCTTCAGTTGACCCTGTAGTACATCTAGGATTGCCGGGTACTGTATGGCGAGGAGGCTGAGAGGAACTACCCGGCGTGGTCCAACGCATAAGTTCCAGCCCTCATCTAGATGGACCTCGCTATCTCCCCCGAGGCCAGTTGTGTGAACATCCACTGCCTCAATCATGGTACGCCGGCTGCCCACCCAAGCCCCTTCGAGGTTCAAGACAGGACGACCGTTATGCAGTGCGGCGATATCGGTGGTGGTACCACCCATGTCAATCACGAAAGCGTCTCCTACATTGGACAGATAGCGTGCACCGACCACACTAGCTGCCGGGCCAGATAGGATGGTCTCCACCGGCTGTTCTAGCGCCATCTTGGCATTCATAAGTGACCCGTCTCCTCTAACGACCATCAGGGGAGCGCGGATGCCTTGAATAGTGAGCATTTGGCGAACCCCAAGAATCAGCTGCTGCAACAAAGGTACGAGCCGTGCGTTGAGGGCAACGGTTAGAGCCCGGCGTGGGGCATGCAGGTGTGTGGTTAGTTCGTGTCCACAGGTCACTGGCAACCCAGTCAGGCGGCGTACCAACCGTTTTACTCGTAACTCATGTGTTGGGTTGCGCACGCCAAAGTAGCCGGAGATGGCAAAGGCGGCTATGTGTGGTGCATGGGTCAAGATGGCCTGCCGTGCAGTATTGATGTCAAGGGGAGCCTGCTCTCTACCGGTGACGGTATGCCCACCTTGGATGAAAATGATAGACTCATTGGCTACCACCTTCTCTAACCCAGCTAGGGCTACCATATCGGGGTCGTAACCGATGAGGAGCAGACAGATAGGGCTACCCTTTCCCTCCACAATGGCGTTGGTTGCTAGCGTGGAAGAGAGGGACACCAGCCGTATGTTCGGAGGTGGTTTGGGTAATGCTGCCTCCACGGCGTTCTGAATCCCCACCGACAGGTCATGCTTAGTGGTCAGCGCCTTTGCTGCGCCGATGACCCCACGCTCATCGTCCAACACCACGGCATCTGTATATGTTCCCCCAGTGTCAATGCCCAGGATAATAGACATACCATCTTACCTTTCTACTATTTGGATGCTGTAATCCTTGGCCCTGCGCACGACCTTCTCAGCCACTTTAAAGCGTCTTTCGGGGTCATTGGTGATGCCCACCCCGTCGTGGCAGAAAGTGGTAACCGCTGCTCCGAGCTCCCTGGCTGGTAGCTTCTTGCCTTATTAAGTCCCGGCCGCCCTTTCTGAGTGCCTCGGCCAAGCAAGGGCGGCCCGTAGGATCGAGCCGCTCTCCAATAATAACCGTGGGGCCATCGGGGGATATCTCTACTTTTTGTGCCTTCTCTTGAAGTATGGTCATCATGGCATCCTATTTCCTACTCAAGCATTAAAGATTAGGTATTGCTACTCTCTGTTCAAACACCCATTAATTTCATTAATGGCTGCTACGGGTTCAATTCCTTTCTCCAAAGCCATGTTGGCTAATCGAACTGTCTCACCATTGTCATAATTGATGATGGATTGTTCCATTTTAGCAAAAAGCTCTTTATTATCCATGTTTGCCCCCTTTAAGTTCTCTCTTCAAGTTCTCATCCTGGTCGGCAGCAGTCACTATCTTTCTTAGTTCCTGCTTGCCCTTTTCATCCAGTGGTGCCGGGTGATGATTCTTCAGAACCCAATCAATCATCTCGTGGGCAACCTCCTCTGCATCCCGGTATTTCTCCCCGGCGAGCTTTGATTTCTCGAAGAGGATAGATGGTGGCCAGAGCTTTGGTAGTTCCTCAGCCGTGCGCCTTTGTCCCAGGAACGTACCCTGGGGACCTATCTCTCGTATCATATCAAAAGCCAGGGTCTCATCGTTTACTTTAATCCCTTTAGTAATGATGTCTATTGCCTGGAATATCTCCCTGTCGAACAGGATTCTTGGCATGTCTAATAAACTGCTGGCTTCTATCATTCCACTGGGGCCGAATGACATATCTGCCCCGGCCATAACTGACAATAGAGGAACATACACATTCTCTCTACCCACCTGCCAGCTATTCAATTTATAAGCGCTTCCCCCGAAATTGAAGCTACTCAGGACAGGCAGACCATTGGAATGGGCGAGCTGAACGGTAGCGGCACTAGCAATCTGTGAAAAAACTGACCCGTACATGTAATCCCCCGAGCGTGGATTGATAACTGCCGGGAGAATACATATATAGTTGGGAGTCCCGGGATAAGCAATTTGTAATAAAAGGCAGCCAGCTAAGTTCTCGGCCAATCCTATAGCCAGGTCAGCAGCCTGGTATGGGGGAGCCGTTAAGCCCATGGTAGGCATAGACATGAGCCCTACCGGCAGGCCAGCCTCGGCAAAAGCAAGGGCTGATTCTAGCCCAGCCTTATCCTGGGCAAGGGGTGCTACGCCGCATAACAACAGCGAATAAAGAGGCCTTTCCCTTAGTTTATCTCTGCCTCCAGCAATAACAGAGGCCATCTCAATGGTGTACTTAGCTGGAATTTCACCCATAACTGATTCAGTCTGGATGTGTTTTTCGGTATTATTAAACAAAGCCTCTACTCCATGAATTGGTGCTGTTTCCCCCTTATCTCCGGCACTAACTGTTGGCCAAACAAGTGAAACCATCGGAAAATAATCGACTATTTTGGCCATATTCGCCACATCGGTTTTGATTGAGTTTCGCTTTTTGCCGGTTTCAAAATCAACTATACTAGGTGCTTCGCCGCTACAAAAGAAATAGGTTCCGTCCTCGCCTCCTATTTTAGCATCGAGTTCTGGTCTTCTGCCGGCTAAGGTATAGCGCCTTGGGGCCTTTTTCAAATAGTCAGTCACCAAGTGGCTAGGGATTTTCACCAGCTTTTTATCAAAATCTACCTTAGCTCCGGCATCGGCAAAGATTTTTAGTGCCTTCTCTGAGGGGAACACTACCCCAACTTCCTCAAGGATATCGCGGGCTGTTTGGTTTATCTTGCCTAACTCCTCGTCATCAAGTATGCTGATTTTCAGCTTTGACTTAATCGGTTGTATGCTGGCTCTTCTTTCTTCTAGTTTTATCATCCAGAAAGCTCCTTTTTCCTCGCATTTAAGATTTAGTTCGTTCCGTAGGATATTAACTCGGCTATCTCATTTGCGACTCCCTGCTTCTGGGTCTACCGCTAACTTTGCCCTTGCTACTCTTGGTCAAAACATCTGGTGCCTTGGAATCTGAGGTATTATTTAACTTAATGTTACGCCGATGTTAATCTATAATTTCAGGAATGTCAACACCCCGAATTGAGATTGTTAATGTTATACGATTTTGCCACCATCTGACTGTTCTGGAAAAATGTCACCATGAAAGAGACGATGATATTGAACAGGAAAGAGCAGAGAAGGTTGGTGGTATTAAACCAGGTGGGGATGGGCAAGATGAGTGGCAAGGAAGCAGCGGAGGTATTAGAGTTCTCCTTGCGTCATGTGAGAAGAAGTCTAGCGGCGTACAGAAAGGAGGGTGCCCAAGCATTGACACATGGCTATCGGGGGAAGAAGTCTCATAATACTGTAGATGCCAGCCTAAAGAAGCAAGTGTTGGAACCGGTGCAGTCAATACCCAGGTCACACTCCAGCACGATGAAAGATCAATTTGAAAGTACTACACCAATCGATTGAAAATTAGTCCAGCCGGTAGTTTAGGGTAAAAGTAGGTTGCTTTCCTGGGCATCCGGTCATCAACATCAGCAATGGCTTTGATATCCTCTGCCTTAACCGGACTTAGTAGAAAGGCTAGCTGGTATTCCTGGTCTAAAACCCTGTTTACCGCGTCCTGTTTATCATGGCAATAGCCAAGGATTGCCTCTTCCTTGTTACTGCTCAGCCCCAGGAGCCTCTCCAGTATGACATGGTCGAGAATACTAACATCCAACCTCTTGTATAGTTCAGAATGAAAATGTGGCATCATTTGACTGATAGCAGTGAAGTCACGCAACTTTAGTATGATAAGATATTCTGATAGCAGGCCAAAGACAACCAACCTAACCTGATTTGACTCTTTTATCTTCGTATCAGCCAGCAGGTCATCAACCTGCTGCCACACATCAGGCATCTTTAATGGCAACTTCTCTATTTTAAAAAATGACTCTAGCCTAGCCATCAACCCGCCTATAGTTGATTCTGATAGACCACGAACCAGTCGGTGGGGGGGCAGGATGACCAGCCCAGGGTCAAAGAAATCTACTAGCGTCATCATCACGAAATTAAAATCCTCACCTCCTGATGATGAGGAGCAGGCACGCCTCTCACGCTGGTAGTTGAGAGCACTCTCGTAGCGATGATGCCCGTCGGCAATGTAAAGTGGCTGATGAGCTAGACTGCTGGCTATCTGTTTGATAGCCTCAGGCTCGGTGATAGCCCAAACATTGTGGCCTTCTCCATCAGCATGACTTATGCTAATTATCGGCTGGTTTGACGCCTGTGCTGCTAGCAATGACGAGACCTGCTGCCCTTGGTCTTCATATGAAGCCAGGATTGGGCTGGTATTAGCTTGAAGTGCCCACAGTAGGTTTAGGCGGTCACCCTTAGGCTTAACTAGTGTGCCCTCATGAGGACGAATAACCTTCTCATCCCATTCCACCAGTCTAACACGGCAGGTTATACCTCGACGCTTGTATTCCTTCCCTTGGTAGGTAAAATAGTGGTCATGAAGATAAATTGCTGGCTCCTCATCAATCTTGAGGATATCTTGCTCTAGCCACTGCTCCAGCGTAGCTACCGAACGAGAGTATTTATTGACTGTTGCCGTGTCCGTGGGTAGCTCTCGGCCGTACTCCAATCGAATAAAGTTATACTGGTTTCGGTGGTAAAGCTCTTGCTGCATTTGTGGGGGAATAATATCATATGGGGGGCAGATAACTGTAGCTAGGTCACTAACTATCTGCTGATTATATCGCAAGCCCTGAAAGGGACGGATTTCAGCCACGCCTACTTAAACCTCAACTAACTAAATCCATAGGAGGGTAGTTTGTCAGTAACCTTAGTTTACACTATTCTCTAGGCGGAGTGCAAGTTTAGCCAAAAGGTACCCTTTTACCAAATAACTAAGATATCTGTTATGGTGTCATCATAATCAGGTTTCTCATAGCGGTAACCCGGTTTGGTCTCTATGCATTTATAATAGCGTCTACCTATAACGGGTGTGACTATCTCATCGCTTTGTGGTTCAAAGTAGACAAGTCCTTCGTCAATGGTGTTGAAGGCTATTAGGGCATGCCCTCCGTCTGGATAGCGTATCTCAACAAAAGCACAGCGTAGCTCTTCATTCTCAGCATTATTACATACGTCCCTGGCAAAATGGCTGCATACGTAAATATCCTCCAGGTAGTTCTTCTTATCGGTTCTGTCCTCTTTAAGAAATTTGGTAACTTGCTTATAGGTGGGGTCTTGTATCGTGTATCCATGTCCCAAACTATCTTCAGCACCTTCCTCGTAACCAATCTCAACACCTTCTTCATAACCATCAGCCTTACCGGCAAGATAGCCTTTCTCATAACCCTCCTGCTCACCTAGTTGACGGCCTTCGGTCTCGCCTTGCTGATAGCCATCAGCCTGACCTGAATTATAGCCCTCTTCCTGCCCCACCACGTACCCTTGGCTATAGCCATCACTATAACCACTTGTCTCACCCTGTGAATAGGCTACTTGATAAAGAAAAAATCCACCGGTGCCTATTAGAGCTAGGATACCGATTGATATCAATATACTTTTCATTCTCCTAATCCCCCCGTCTTAAATCTGTTTGCTCATATTATACCGCCAGACCTTATTTAAGTATAATAGTATTTTAAGGCTATCTACCAGCTTTGGGATAACAAATCTCTAAAGAGTTGCTAAACAATCTCTATTACCCCCCTATCGCGGTATTGACAATGCTCTTTGCTAGTGTTAGAATTTTTTGATTATACCTAGAAGCTCTATGCTAGAGAGGATAGGTATTATAGTTATTGAGAAACTATGGCTGGTGGAGTCGTGCATGCCCGAGAGACAAAAAATTGAATATGGCCAGCTGGTAACCGGCTACGAGTTTACGCCGAGTAGCTACAAGCTAGATTCCTCAGTTGTTGCTGCTTACCTCAGGGCAGTAGAGGATACCAGCAGCCTATATCAGGATACCGGGTTGGTTCCGCCAATGGCGATAGCTGCCTACGCTATGGCAGCACTCTCGGATGCTATCTGCCTGCCCCCTGGAACGATACATGTCTCTCAGGAGTTTGACTTTCTGGATACAGCGAGTATAGATAATACTTTCACTAGTTATGCTACAGTGAGTAAAAACCAGAGCCGCGGGAAATTCCATCTCCTGATCGTTGATCTTAATGTTATCAATCAGCACCAGAAGGCGATGCTGGCTGGTAAGACCAGTTTTATATTACCTGCACCTAGCGAGGGCACGTAATGGGAATTAGACCAGGAGAATTAACTGGGTTGAGCGAGGGCATGAGCCTGCCTGAATTGAGAAAGGTTATAACTCAGGAGAATATTAACCTTTATGCTGAAGCCAGTCGGGATTTCAATCCCATACACATTAATGAGGATTTCGCTAAGAAGACACCGCTAGGTGGTACTATTGCTCATGGTATGCTCATTCTGGCCTATGTTTCGCAGATGATGACTGCTGCCTTTGGGCGAAACTGGTTAGCCGGGGGCAATCTTAATATCAGGTTTAAAACTCCGGCTCGTCCGGGTGATACCATTTCTGTGGGTGGCAGGATAGCCAGCATTGAGAAAAATGAAAGTCAGACCCTGGTTCGCTGTGATGTGCTCTGCCGGAATCAAAACGGTGATTCTGTGATTACGGGAGAAACAAGCGTGAGGATAGCAAAATGAAAATAGCCGTTGACGCTATGGGTGGTGATTATGCTCCCGAAGAGGTTGTCAAGGGAGTGGTAATAGCAGCCAAAGAGTATGATGTCGGAATTATACTTGTCGGGCCGCAGGCGAGAGTTGCGGAAGAGCTGGCTAAGTATGACTGCTCAGGTGTGGCTATCGAAATTGTTGACACTGATGAGTATTTGGTAGAAGGCGAACATCCTGCCTATGCTCTTCGTCAAAAGAGGAAGGCTTCGATTTTAGTAGCGACTAAACTGGTAAAAGAGGGGAAGGCAGATGCTGTTGTTGGTGCCGGGCCGACCGGGGGCGTAGTCGGTTCAGCACTACAGGTTCTGGGCACTGTGGAAGGTATATCTCGTCCAGTAGTCGGTGGAGCTTTCCTGGGATTTGCTCCCAAGACGGTCATGATGGACCTTGGCGGAAACGTGGATTGCCGGCCGGACCAGCTCCTGGACTTTGCTATCGTTGGTACCGTGTACGCTCAAAAAATGTTAAATATTCAGAATCCCACGGTGGCTCTCCTCAGCGTTGGGGCAGAGGAAGGTAAAGGGAATGAAATAGTTAAGGCAAGCTACTCTCTCTTGCAGAAAAGTGGCCTCAACTTTATTGGTAATGTAGAAGGTTATGATATACCCACCGGGCGGGCAAATGTAGTAATCTGTGACGGGTTTGTAGGCAATATTTTGGTGAAATTCTGTGAGTCTCTGGGGGAAACTATCTGTCGGTGGTTTGAAGATAAGGTCAAGGAGAAGCTACCGGAAAGTGATGTTAAAGAAATAGTTGATGGTCTGCTACTAGCTACCAATTTAGTTAGTGCCAGTGGTGGAGGCCCGTTATGGGCGGTAGATGGGGTAGCTTGCGTAGCTCATGGGCGCAGCCGGTTTAACGAGATTGCCGGGGTGATAGGCCAGGCGAAGCTGGCCGTGAAGCTTGACCTGGTGGGTTCGTTAAAAGCCGAATTGGTTGCTGCTCGAAGTAAACTTAATATGCCATTATCTGAAAGCTAAATTAAAGGAGTGTAACATGTCAGCCGAAATGTCGATCGAAGAAAAGGTAAAAAGTATAGTCCTCAAAATTGTACGTAAGCCGGATATTGATTTTGCGGCTACGACTACTTTTAAGGATTTAAACGCTGACTCTCTTGATATCGTGCAAATGCTGGTAGCGCTTGAGGATGCCTACGACATTGAGATAGATGACCAGGAACTCCAGGAAGTTACCAACATGGGAGGGTTTATAGACTATATCAAGCGTAAGGTAGCTGAGAAGGGTTAGGACCGGGGAAATGGAGAAAGAGAGATCTCTTCAAGGTAAGGTTGCTTTAATAACTGGAGGCTCCCGAGGTATCGGGCGGGCTATAACTCTTAAGCTAGCCGCCGAAGGAGTTGATGTTATCATTAACTACTTTCGTAAGAAGAGCACTGCTGAATCTACGGCTCAGGAAGCTCGTGCTGGTGGTGTTGCCGCTCACACTATCAAAGCCAACCTTGGAGAGCCGGAGAAAATAGAAAGCATGTTTGATGAGATAGAAACGAGGTTCGGCAAACTGGATATACTGGTTAGCAACGCGGCTACCGGTGTGGCTCGCACCGCCCTTGAGTTAGATGACAGGGGTTGGGACTGGACAATGGATGTCAATGCTAAGGCTTTCTTACTCTGCGCCCAGAGAGCAGCTAAATTGATGCTAAACGGTGGTAAGATGGTCACCATATCCAGCCTTGGTTCCCGGCTGGCCTGGCCCATATATACGGCAGTAGGAGTATCTAAGGCTGCCCTTGAAGCACTTACCCGTTACCTGTCTATTGAATTGGCTCCAAGAGGAATCTGCGTCAATGGAGTAGCCGCTGGTGCCATTGAGTCTGAAGCTCTAAAAATGTACACCGAAGGCCAGGATTTGTCCCAAATATCTTTACAGACTACGCCGGCAGGGAGAATGGTTCGGTCCGAGGACGTTGCTAACGTGGTAGCTTTTCTCTGTAGTGACGAAGCAGTCATGATAAGGGGGCAAATTATTGTCATTGATGGGGGGTTATCCCTGACCACAGTTGGTTACGGAGCTAAGAAAGACGATGAAGGAGGCAGGCTTGGTGCACCGTAGGGTAGTAATTACCGGGCTTGGTGCTATCACGCCGATAGGGTTAACTGTTGAGGACTACTGGCAGGGGTTAGTTAGTGGCCGGTCCGGCATTGGTCTCATAAACGGTTTTGATACCAGTTTGTATCCTGTCAAGGTAGGTGCTGAGGTAAAAGATTTTGAACCGACTAACTATATGCATATTAAGCGAGCCGACCGCACTGCTCGCTGTACTCACTTCGCCATAGCAGCTACCAAGATGGCTATAGAATCGGCTCGGTTAGATATGTCTATAGAGAAGCCGGAAAGAATAGGGGTAGAGATAGCCACCTCTGGCATGGTCTGGATAATAGCGGAGGAAGGTGAGGTTCTCAAGAGGCGAGGCCCCATGAGGATTGATCCTCTGTTCATCAGTAAAATTGCAGCTAGCATGGTGCCGGCACAGGTTGGGCTGGAGTTTGGCTTAAAGGGCCCGAACAGTAGTCTCAATAGTGCCTGTGCCAGTGGTAGTGATGCGCTGGGAGCAGCCTTAAACTTCCTGCGTTTAGGTCATGCGGAGGTGATGATAGCTGGTGGTGCCGAAGCCAATGTCAACCCGATAGCAGTTGCCAGCACCGGGCGTGTGGGAGCTTTGTCCAGAAACTCAGACCCCCGGAAAGCAAGTCGCCCGTTTGATCTCAACCGGGATGGCTTTGTTTTTGGGGAGGGAGCCGGCATCATGGTGCTTGAAACCTACGAACATGCCCGGGGGCGCGGTGTTCCCATATTGGCAGAGCTGGCTGGAGCAGGTTGGTCATTCGATGCTTATAGTGAGACTGCCCCCGATGCAGAAATGCAAGCGGTAGCTATGCAAATGGCACTTAGAAACGCTGATATACGGCCAGAAGAGGTTGATTACATCAATGCTCATGGTACCAGCACCAAACTTAACGATGCTGCCGAGACCAAGGCGGCTAAGATTGTTTTTGGTGACAGAGCCTACAAAATTCCCATCAGCTCAAATAAGTCCATGATAGGACATCTGGCGTGTGCTGCCGGGGCTGTCGAAGCAGTGGCTGCAGTCATGACCATTAAAGAAGGCATCATTCCACCAACAATTAACTATGAAACCCCGGACCCTGACTGTGACCTCGACTACGTTCCCAATAAGGCTCGACATCAACAGGTGAACACATGCCTTTCTAATTCCTTTGGCATGGGTGGACAAAACTGCAGCCTGATAATGAAGCGTTTTTCGTAAAGGGCAAGAATGAAACCAAAAGAGCTGGAAGGCAAGGTATCACTGGTAACCGGTGCCTCACGAGGGTTGGGCAGAGCTATTGCCATCAAGCTGGCTACGCTCGGTTCAAAAGTAGCCATCAATTATCTGGCTAGTGATGCAGAGGCTAATAAATTATTTCAAGAGATTGAGAGAGCTGGTGGAGAAGCCCTGCTGGTGAAAGCCAACGTGTCCGAAGCCAAGGCAGTAAAAGCTATGACTCGTGTTATAGTTGAGAAATGGGGCAAAATCGATATCCTGGTGAACAATGCCGGCATTGTAAAAGATAACCTCCTGCCGAGAATGTCCGATGAAGCCTGGGATGATGTGATCAATACCAACCTGCGTGGTGCCTATTTATGCACTAAGTTTGTCCTGCGCTCTATGATGGATCAATTCGGGGGGCGGATAATCAATATCTCCTCTTTGGCTGGCCTGGTAGGAAACGCGGGACAGGCAAACTATTCTGCGGCTAAAGGGGGTCTCATAGCCTTTACTAAAAGCGTGGCGCGGGAAGTGGGTTCACGGAACATAACTGCTAATGCTATCGCTCCTGGCTTCATTACTACCGAAATGACGAATACACTGCCTCAAGAAATCCAGGATAGTATTTTGTCACGTATCCCGTTAAACCGGTTTGGTACTCCGGATGATGTCGCTGAGATGGTGGCTTTCCTCTCTAGCGAACGGGCAAGTTATATTACGGCACAGGTTATCTGTATTGATGGCGGGGTAATATAAAGAGCTGCATTAATAACTGAAATTATAAGTGTGTGCCCAGATTCGTATTAGTCTATCTTTGGCGCTTTAATTGATCCAAAACCTATTGACAAAAAACTTACTTAGGTTTATTGTATGGTCCATACCTAGATTATCTATGTATTTTCTCCTCTAGGTATAATCTCGTAACTGAGGGTATGTATTGTGTCTAAAGTAGGGATTGTAACGGATAGCACTAATGGTTTACCGGCGGAGTTAATAAAAGAATATGATATTCGAGTAGTACCCTATCATCTAATCATGGAGGGCGAAGATTACGTTGACCAGGTAGATATTACTCCCGCCGAATTCTGGCGATGCTTCAGCAGTTTGAAGGAAATACCCACTACTGGCGTTCCCAGTCCTGGAGAGATGGCTGATGTCTTCACCGAGTTAGCTAAGACTACCGATAGCATTGTATGCGTACATATATCCAGAGCGTTGAGTGCAATCTATGAAACATTCCAGGTAGCCAGGGAAAGAGTCATGGAGAAACATCCGAATCTCAAGATTGAGTTTGTTGATAGTAGGTGTTCTGTTGGTGCCCTAGGTTTCGTAGTCCTGGAAGCGGCTCGCGCTGCACAAGCCGGCAAGAGCTTGAGTGAGGTGGTCAGGGCTGCACAGGATTTGGTACCGAGGGTAAGTTGGATTTGTGCTCTTGATACGCTGAAATATTTAATAAAGGGGGGACGAGCTCCTAAGAAGGCGATTATCGGCGAGTTTCTGAACGTAAAGCCGATCATTGGCTTTGTCAATGGCACAGGAACGGTAACTTCACTCGGCAAGGAGCGGGGAAAGAAAAAAGCCATGCTCAAACTGGTGGATATGGTAAAGGACTATGCCGATACCAGCAAGCCACTACATGTTATGACTCATTTCACTGATGCTATTGAAGATGGTATTGAACTGAGAGACATGATTTCTTCTCGTTATCATTGTGCAGAACTTTATATGGCTGACCTTACACCTGTTATGACTACTCATACTGGTCCAGCAGTCGGGCTGTCCTTTTATTCTGATTGAGTATTTCTATTCTTCCACGGGGACAGGTACAGCCGCTACTACTTCATTAACTATGGTTTCCAGGGAGTGCCCTCTTAACCGGGCCTCTGTTTTGGCAATGAGGCGATGAGCTAGAGCAGGAACAGCTAGATACTTCACATCGTCAGGAATGACATAGTTCCGCCCGCGAATAGCTGCCAGAGCTTGAGAGGCCAGATGAAGACCCAGGGAGGCACGGGGGCTAGCACCTAACTCGATGCCTTGATAGTCTCGAGTAGCCCTGGTGATGGCGATAGCGTATTTGTGAATCGAGTCTTCGATATAGACCTGCCGGCACAGCTTTTGGAGTTCTAGTAGTTCTTTTCCCTTAACCACACTGGCCATATTATCCAGCGGATTTTCTTGTTGAAAGCGGGACAAAATAGTTCTCTCCTCGTCTTCAGAGGGATAACCAAGTTTAATCTTGAGTAGAAAGCGGTCAAGTTGTGCCTCGGGCAGGGGGAATGTGCCTTCTAGCTCCACGGGATTCTGTGTAGCAATAACTAAAAATGGGCGTGGTAAAGGTAACGTCTCTAAATCGACGGTAACCTGTTGTTCTTGCATGCACTCCAGCAGACATGACTGGGTTCTGGGAGTGGCACGGTTTATTTCATCAATCAGCAGTATGTTGGTCATAATGGGGCCGGGGCGAAATTCAAATTCGGCTGTCTTCTGGTTGAAATAATGGATGCCGGTAATGTCTGACGGTAGCAGGTCGGGGGTCGACTGGATTCTCTTGAAAGTGCAGCCTAACGATCCAGCTACTGCCTTGGCCAGCATGGTCTTCCCGATGCCAGGCACGTCCTCAATTAGTACATGGCCTTCGCAGAGCAAGGCTACTAAAACAAGCTCTATCGCCTCTTTCTTGCCAACAATAACCTTGCCGACGTTGGTTATGAACCTGCCGGCTGCCTCCATGATCGGTGATATTTCCGGCATCGCATCTTTAGTTACTTTATCCATTTAAATCTCCTTCCCCTTTCTGGGTACGTTCTTTATCGTGCTTCTTGAGCCGATTTCGTTTTATTCTATGCCAGCTCTGTCTCAAAGTGCGTAATTCATCTTCGGTTGGTGACGAGGCTCCATATCTGGCACCAACATATTGCCGGGTAATAAACTCCAAATCCAAATGTGCTTCGGGAAGTAAAGCTACCAGTGTGTAGAGATATTCATGTGGAGTCTGAGACGTCTGCCGGGGATAACCTCTGGTGTCTACCCAGTGTAGCAGCTGGCGGTAAATCTGGCGAACTGAGACTATCTCTGGGATCATTGAGCTTGGTTTTCTTCTGAAGTGGAATGACAGTCTTAATCTAAGCAACCTGAAAAAGCGCTTCAGCAAACCTAGAAAATCTGCCCTGAATGCGCCCGGTAGCGGCTCGTATTCTGCTCCAGCCATACCAGCCAACTTGCGGCGCAGCCAGCCGAATATCTGGGATGAAATCCGCCATAGAGCGAAAACTAAAAAACCAATCATCAGGGTAGTCCACCCAATGCGAAGGCCATTTTCCACAGCCTCGGGTATGGTAAATATGTTAGCCCCTGGTGTAGGTTCTAGTTCCGGCATTGGTGCCGCTGGTGGTAGTTCTGCTGGCCCTGATGTGGGGAAAAGGCTAGCTATAAAGGCCATCACTTTCAGGATGACACTCCATATCAACCCCCATACCCATTTCAGGGCAGTAACAATTAGCTGCAGTAAATCAGGGGTTACCAATGAGCTGATAAGCAGACCTAGGATGAGAATCAGGCTGACGCTAATCAGTAAAAGCCCTGCCCAGTGCCCCTGGTTCATTCCTGAAAGCCAGCTTGTACCTTCCTGAGCGTGGGCGATAGATATACCTAACAAGGCAAAGAGGAAAAATGTCAGAGTTATCGGTACTGAATCGGCGGGGTTAACTTTTAACTGAGAGATGACAAAGAAAGTAATCAGTAGAATCACTAATCCAAACTGGAACTCACTGACCGATGCGGCAAAGCTCATTCTCTGGTAAGCTAGGCGCCGACCCAGCCACCACATAATGGCGGTACTCACCAGGATTAGGAGCTCTGGTCTAAAGACAAGATAGATTATCTGGCCTATTGCTTGGGGTAACGCCAGTAGCCAGTTGGGGTCTGACCATGCCAAACCACCGAAGATCTGGACTTTTAATATTAGGAGCATACCTGCTGCCCAAACCAGCCAGCTAATGACACGGAGGTAAACCTCGTGCCACTGTAGCTGTCGGAGTAGCTTATTGATGCCAAAAGCCAGGGGGTAAAGAAGCAAAAGCCCTATAATAGACAGGCGGCCGTCAACTGCCTGCTTATTTAGTAGAGCCAGTATAGCGTATAGCCAACAGCCTTCTATTCCTATGGTGGTGGCATATAAGATGCCTTGACGCCAGTCCAGTTTCATGGTGTTTCCTTAGAACTAATTTCCGTAAGGTCTCCACACTGTTTGACATTATGCCAGGTGGTATTAAAGCCGCTTTCACCATCTCCCCGGTCACCGATTTGGATAACCAGCGATTTGTGCCCACTTCCTCTTAGGCTAGTAAGCAGTCCTGTTAGGGATTCTGAGGGCCTGGAGACGATAAAAATGAGGCTAGTCCCCCACGGGAAACCTCTCCGTTCGTTTTGCAGAAACTCCTCAAAAGGACCGCTCGTGAACAAAGTAACCTTAGCCAGTGTTTCCAGTATGCTCACTAGCTGATTGGTACCGCTGCCCGGTGGGATTCTGGCAGATTGACCGGAATCAGCTAGACGGGTGTTGACAAACAGCCCTACAGGGCTACTCTGCTCGGTAATATAATTAGCAATGGAAGCAGCCGTGCTGATGCCCAGCTCAAAGTCCTCCTCATTGTTCGCCCCATCATGTTCGAAGCTGTCAACAGCCAGGAACAGTGCCACCTTCAGCGTAGTGGTTGGCTCAAAAACCTTGACCTGTAGGTTCTGGTGGCGGGCAGTTGCTTTCCAGTGAATGTGTCGGAGGCTATCGTGGGGGGTATAGTCACGTACCCCAATGACACGGGTTGGGTCTTCGAAAATACGCCGCTCAGCCTTGGTCTCCCCCAGGGGATAGAGTGATGGTATGCCCAGTTGAGCAATTGGGAAAATCTTAGGGTAAACAATGATGTGGTCTATTAAAGGCTCGGTAATAGAGCGGGGGTAGAAACCAAATATGTCTCCCGAGGTGATCCTGACTGGCCCCAGTGTGTAATACCCGCGTTTATTACAGACCATTCGGTGTCGCCAACTCACTCCGGTGTACCACAGCAGCGCGGCTGATTTGCTTAAGAAGCCATAACCGGGTCGATTCCCCGGCGCAAGGGAAACGTTGGGGATAAGCCCGACGGGTATCTCGTCATCCAGTTGTATCCAGGGAAGCGGCAGTAGCTTGCGATTGACCACCCGTAGCTTTAACTCTATGTATTCTCCGGGAAAAACACGTTGTTCACTGAGTAGACGCTGGCAGTGGATACTGGCTAGTGAGAGGTGGCTCCACAGCTTGGCTAGACTGGCAGCCGACAAGGCTAGACCAAGTAGGATAACTATCACTATCTGACCGTTCCAGGCAGCAAGCAACAAACCGGCTATCATAACCAGTAAGCCAAACCTGCCCAGAAGATAACTTACTGACTGAGATGAGAGACGTTCTTCCGTTTGTTTACTAACCGGAATTTCAGAAAAGTTCATTTTTATTCTAAAACAAGAACTGTCAGCACTCGTAGTGTAGCATAAAGTAACTGGGTAAGGCTAAGGATTATATGCCCTTAGCTTGAAGGAGTTCTCGGAGGCTCGTTTGCCAGACTGCATAGTTGGGGTACCACTCAAGAGTAAGGGGCCTCTGATGGATAGCGCCATAGCCATTGACGCGCTGGCCAAAGAATATCCCAAGGGTAGCGTGTGATTTTCCCACAAAACCCAAAGACCGAGCTAGCTTTAAAGAGTTGGCGCAAGAACAGAACTGCGGGTATGTTATAGTGATGGTGTAATATCTAATGGTTACATACGGAGTTTTGCGGTGCTTTCATACGTGGTCACCTATTATGAGGACGTGAAGACGGCCATCAAACGAGGAGGGGTGTGTGGTGCTCAGCATACCACTTTATTTTGTGATAAAATAGAAGAGGTCGAAAATTAAAAAAAGAAGGAGCAAAAATGGTCAGTAAACGAACACAGGAACTTCTACAGGCCGACGCGGAGCAGTTATTGCATCCCATGTATACGGTCGGTCAAAACCGGGGCATCGTTATGGAAAAAGCCCATGGAATATATCTGGTAGACACAGAGGGTAAGGAGTATATTGACCTTACGTCTCAGTTGATGTGTGTCAATTTGGGCCATAGACGGCAAGAGATTATTGATGCCGTGACGAAGGCAATGAATGAGATTGACTTCGTCACTACTTTCTTTGGTATCACTAATCCGTATATTATCGAAGTGAGTCAGAAGCTGGCTAAGCTTACACCTGGAGACCTGAATCACTTTCACTATACGTCCGGTGGCTCGGAGGCAATAGACTCGGTGATAAAGCTTGCTCGCATGTACTGGGGTAGAAAGGGGTTAGCCGGCAAGTACAAGATTATCAGCCTTTACTCCTCGTACCATGGTTCATCTGGTGTATCTACTACCCTCACTGGCCTGGGCCGCGGTCTGATGCAGAATCCCTTTGGCCCGGTGGCACCTGGTTTTATCCACGTGCCTCCGCCTTATAGCTATCGCTCCATGTTTGGTGATGTCCCTGATTGCGGCCAGACCAGCATCTATTTTCTGGAGGAGGTTATCAAAGCTGAGGGGCCGGAAAGCATCGCCGCTTTCATCGCTGAACCTATATTAGGTGCCGCTGGTATGATTGAGCTTCCCGCCCAGTGGTGGCCACAGGTAGCAGAGATATGTAAGAAGTACGGTATACTACTCATAGTGGATGAGGTCATGTCTGGCTTTGCCAGAACAGGTAAAATGTTTGCTTGCGAGAACTGGAATATCAAGGGTGATTTTATGACCATGGCTAAGGGAATCGTTAACTCCGCTTTGCCTTTCGGCGCCGTAGCTTTGAGCGACGAGGTTTATGACGTGCTAAAGGATGCATTTCTTATGCACGGTTTTACTTATAGCGGAAATCCCCTCTCAGCTGCTGCTTCATCCGCTGCCCTGGACATCTATGTTAGAGATAAAGTAGCCGAAAATGCGGTCAGAGTAGGCAACCATATCAAGCAGCGTCTTGAGGCTGAATTCCTGCCACTACCTTCTGTAGGCTGTATTGACGGCCGCGGTGTGTTCCAGGCTATCGAACTAGTGAAAGACAAAGAAAGCAAAGAGCCAATCGACCCAGCAGTGAAGGAGGAGTTATGGCAGAAGATGTTCGATATTGGTCTCTTTGCACGCATTGCTGGGTGGTTAGGCAACAGAGTGTTCATTACTCCGCCATGTACGATAACTATTGAGGAAACAGACAAGGCTCTTGACACCATCTACCCACTGATAGCGGCACTGAAACCGAAATAGTGGTTGAGCCAACTAATAGATAGAAAAGGCTCATTTCGGTAAGCTCAAATAAGTAGATAGCCCGAAGGTTAACAGAAGAACCCCAGGGCTATCTGCTTATTAAAAACAGGAGCATAAACGTTGCCATAACACGTATGTTATAGCTGCCCAGCTCACGGGCAAGTATCTTGGTGAGCATGCCGGCTCCATCGTTCGTAGATTCCTGTCGTTTATGAACAGTCATATGCTTCAATCACAGACGAGTTGCCTGAATCTCTCAAGCTCATCTTGTATTGGAAGAGGCTACGGGATTATGATGTGGTGGAGATAGGGAGGAAAGTTCCATCACTCTTCTTTCTAGGTATTGAATAAATAGTCTAATTAACTATATTGTACTAAAATAGCACCATAAAGTATTGACATGGTACAACATGCGTGCTATACTTTTACTAAAATAGAGAGGAGAGAATAAAAATGCCGACAGTTAGAATCATAATTGAAATAGAAGCTGGAGAGACAACCCAAACTTCCATTAACTTTGAGCAGCCACAACCTTCTACTGTGGCCACTGCAACAAGAGTAGGGGCTATTGAGCCAAGAATACGCCGCTTCGTTAGTGAGCTAGGTCATAATGAGGAAGCTGTGGTCAAAGCTGCATTGCAGGCGTCAATGCAAGGCACTAAGGTTTATCGAAAACAATTGATGGCTGACTTAGGATTTGATCAACTGCTACAATTCAACGGTGTACTGGCTTGGATTACGAGGAAGTATCGGAATCTAGTTGGCGAGC
>Ga0265594_1000614_pt1 | contig 29016 bp, 15 predicted proteins | sample saktaG_11_FD_190147 | JGI IMG/M metagenome (GOLD analysis project Ga0265594, IMG submission 190147) | Saline water microbial communities from Sakinaw Lake, British Columbia, Canada - sak_2011_5_24_80m | ecosystem: Environmental > Aquatic > Non-marine Saline and Alkaline > Saline ... | reverse complement strand
TGGGTGGGTGGGTGCGCAGCAGGTGGGGCAGCGGCGTCCTCGCCGCGCCGCTGGCAAATGATAAACCTAAAAAGAGCCGTTATCTGTGATCTGTGATCAGTAATCACTTGGATGCCAATGACATGTGCATAACCACGGGCATCACCATTTGGTGCGAAGCCCACTGATCACTGATCACTGGTCACTTAGAGCGAATGGTAAAGCTGAACTGCCGGATTTAGGCTCATCCCTTGCTCTTAGTCGCCACTCTTAATCGTTTTTGTCGTCGTCCTCGTCGTCGTCCTCGATTTCACGATTCGAGGACTCGGTGACGCGGTGACCCGGTGACGCCGGGGGCGGAGAAGCTAATGGGAGGCCCGTCCCGAATCCGCCGGAAATGCTGAAATGCTGAAAACTGAAATGCTGAAAGTTAAGAATGGCGACTAAGAGTGGAAGAACTGTCTTCCCCCTTGTTCCATCTGGCGGTTTTGCGCCAGTGGCCGAACTGACACCTGAAACCTGACACCTTCTTTCCCCCCTCCTTCACGGCTTGGGCATGGCCTTCGCCGTCAGGTCATAGCAGGCCAAGGCATCCCGTGTTCTGACCACAATCTTACCGTCGAAAAACGCCGGCGTTGTGCAATTCAAATACTGGTTGTTGAAGGTGAACCCTGCCACCATGGTAACCCCCGTCGGCGCCGGTTTGAACAGGCCGATGCCATAGCCATCCCCGTTGGGTATGGTGGCCAGGATCTTGCCATCCACCGCGGTCGGTGATGTAGTTTCCGTCACCTTTAGTTGCCACCAGAGTTCCTTGCCGGTCTTCACGTCGATGCATCCGAGGCCGGCGTCTTTGCGAAAGTAGGGCATATAGACAAGCCCCTCGTGGATCAGCGCGCTGCTCCCCCGAAAGCCGCCATCGACGCTCCAGAGCTGTTCGGCCTTCTCGGAGGAAAGTCGGAAGGCGGTGGGGTGCGAACCGGTTATCAGGAGGTCGCCCTGCACGACCGGACTGCCGTGGTTGGCATCTCTGCCCGTTCCGCCGGGTGCCTCCCATACCACTGCGCCGGTGTCCGCCGCCACGCAGAAAAGCAGTTTATCCGTGCAGCAGAGGACGTACTTCTTGCCGTCTTTCTCCCAGGCCAGCGGCGACGAGTGCCAGGCGGCCACCTTGTCCTGCGTCCATTTCACCGTGCCGGTGGCGGCGTCGAAGGCGGTCAGCGGGCCGCCCTGCACGATCGCCAGTCCGTCCATGACCAGCGGCGAGGAACTGCAACTGCTGTCGATATACAATTCGCGCTTTTCGGTATTGTTGCCGACTTCGCCCTTCCAGATCTCCGTGCCGGTCACCGCGTCAAGACAGTAGACCGCGCCGACGGTGCCCAACACGTACACGCGCCCACCCGCCACGCACGGCGTGGCGCTGGCACCGGCACCGAACCTGTACTCATACTTGTGCGGAAACTCCGTCTTCCACACCGTCTTGCCGTCCGCGGCGTTGACGCACAGGACGATATCCACCAGGCGCTGCTCGGTCTTCGGCACGCGGTTGACGGCATCCTCCCGGAGTTTCCCAGTAATGCCGTTGTCCGTCAGCCACTTGTCGAGCACCTCCTGCGTCTCGAACTTCCGGTCCTTGATCCCGGCGAGCTTGTCCAGCATGGCCAGGTCGAACGCCTCCTTCTTCCGTCGCAGGCGATCACGGGCGATGTCCCCGAACTCCTTGCGCTGTTCCTCGGTCAGGTTCTTTTCGAGCCAGGTCGCGATCCATTTGTTGAGAGCCTCACCGCCCAACGCCGCCAGTTCCTCGCTAACCCGCGCTTGCTCCATTTTGGCAGTCAACTCTTGCGGCGGCTTCTTCGGGAACCCGCCCAACTGGCGCAAGAGCCACTCACCGACCGTCCGCGTCGTGAGCGGCGCGCGGGGATCGCCCGACGCAAAGGCATAGACCTTGCCGCCGGCCACCACGGGACTCCCGAGCCCGGCAATCTTGTCGCCCGGCAGCCGCTCGCTCTGCCAGAGCTTCGGCGGACCGTTCTTGGGCCACGCCTCCGCCAGCGGCGGACTCTGCGGCACGATGCCGTCCCGGTTCAGCCCGCGCCACTGCGGCCAATCCGCCGCCCACGCGCCGCCGTTCGCCGCCAGGATGCCGCATGTCAGAACAGCGGCCGTGAATTGTACCCTTGTGTGCTTCCTCTTCATCGCATCGTTCCTTTCAGGTTTCAGGTCTCAGGTGTCCTCATTCCGTCCTGCTACTTCGCTTTCTCCGCCGCCGGCTCCTCCTGCACCACTCGGAAGCCCGTCGCAGGATTCCGAAAGACGTGAATCCACCATAGCCGGTCGCGCGCCGGCGGCCTGCAGTGCCTGACACAGTCGTCCCAGGCGCCGCCCCGGTACATCATATCACCACCACCGTCCGTACGTGCACGCGGTTTGTCCGGGCCGGGATCGGTCACGCTGCTGGAGGGGTATGGCCCGAACTCGTCCCGGCACCACTCGCTGACGTTCCCCAGCATGTCGTAGAGACCCCAGGCGTTGGGCTTCTTCTGCCCCACCGGATGCGTGCCGGCCACGCGGTGGTCGTACTGCTTGTCCGGCCAGATCGCCGAACTCAGGCCGCCCTCATACTCGACCCCGCTGTTCCCGGCATACCAGGCGATGGCGTCCAGTTCCGGGCTGTTGTTCGCCCCCTTGACCGTCAGATCGCCGGTGTACAGTGGGGTATCCGTGCCCGCCAGGCAGGCCCACTCCCATTGCGCCTCCGTCGGCACCTGGAATTTGCCCCCCGCGCCGTCCTTCGTCCCGGCGCTCATCTCGTTCAATTTCCGGATGAACTCGTGGATATCGTACCAGCGCACGCACTCCACCGGGGCTTTCGGCCCGGCGTTCGTGAAATAACTCGGGTTGTTCCCCATCACCCGCTGCCACTGTTCCTGAGTGACCTCGTACTTGCCCATCCAGAACCCCTTCGTCAATTTCACCCGATGCCGATTCTCGTTCCCGCGGCGGCATTTCTCGCCCCAGGTGCTACCCATCATAAACTCGCCGGCCGGAATCCAGACCAGGTCCAGTTTCACTCCGTCGCCCTGCCCTGAGCCTGCCGAAGGGCCCAGATCGACCGTCCTGGCCGTCCCCGGCTTCGTAGCGCCCTCTTCGATTCGCGGCAGTCCCGCAGTGATCGGAGTCTTCGCACCTGCCCGCCCGTCCTGTTCCGGCGACAGATACGTCCACTCAGGGCCAGCTATACCCAAGACCCTGTAGGAGATGAAGCGCTCCTGGCCCGCCGCTTTGTTGAGGTTGCCCACATTCCAGCCTCCGCCCTGCTCCCCTACTGAGCAACCCGCCACTTGGCGGAGGAACTGCATCTCAGGCGAAATGTGAACGGCATCGCTCAGCCGACGGGCCGCCGGTTCGGCTTCCTGGTATTCCTTCACCGCGGCCTCGTTGGCGATCTTATCCAACATCGACAGTTCGCCGGGCGCCTCCCCGGGCGATTTTGGGGGACCGCCCTTCCGCTCGCCCTTCTCATTGACCCCCAGCGCCTCCAGTTTCACCTTGGCCTCCTTCAGCCGGCGTTCCGCCGCCGCCTTTTCCGCGGCCCGCGCCGCCGTCACGCCGAGCAGCAATCCCGCGCCCAGCAGATTGATCGTTATCCGTTTCATCGTCTTCATCGTACTGTTCCTTTCTGCTTCAGGTGTCAGGGTTCAGGTGTCAGGTGGGCATACGATGTTGCCATGACTCCTCCCCTGAGACACTTCTCCAATCTTCATCCTAATCTTGATCGCAATCTTGCCTCGGCCGAAACAGGATCGCGATTAGGATTACGATTAGGATTCGGTCTCCCTCCTTGTTCCATCTGGCGGCCTTGCGCCAGGGGCGACACTGACACCTGACACCTGGACGTGAGTCCCGCGTTGCGGGACAACGTCCCGCTCACGCGGAAACCTGACACCTTCCCTCTACTTCGCCTTCTCCGCCGCCGCCGGCTCATCCATCGCGACCCGGAAGCCGATCATCGCATTGCGCCACATCTCTGGATAATACGTCCAATCCCTTGACGCAGACCGACACAGCCTGACGTAACTGTTCCAGGCGCCGCCGCGCAAAGTGCCGCCAAAAGACTCTTTGTCTTTTGCCCGCTCCATCGGATCGGTCACCGCCCGCGACGGGTATGCGTAATGCATGTCCTCGCACCATTCCCAGACGTTGCCCAGCATGTCGAAAAGTCCCCAGGCGTTCGGCTTCTTCTGCCCCGCCGGATGCGTGCCCGCGAAGCGGTGCTCCTGTTGTTTGTCCGGCCAGTGCGCCGATAAACTGCCGCCCTCGTATTCGACGCCGCTGTTGCCGCCGTACCAGGCGATGGCGTCCAGTTCCGGACCGTTGTTCGCGCCCTTGATCGTCATCTTGCCGTTATACAATGCCTGGTCCGTGCCCGCGCGGCAGGCCCATTCCCACTCCGCTTCTGTCGGCAGCCGGAACTTCCCGCCGGCGCCATCCTTTCCAGCGGTCATCTCGCCCAGTTTCCGCATGAACTTCTGCGCCTGGTCCCATCTCACGGTCTCGACCGGCGCCTTCGGTCCGGCGTTCGTGAACCAACTCGGGTTGTTCCCCATCACTTGCTGCCACTGTTCCTGGGTGACCTCGTACTTGCCCATCCAGAAACCCTTCGTCAGTTTCACCCGATGCAACCGCTCTTGCATGTCCCGACCTGGCTCGTTAGTCGGACTCCCCATCATGAACTCGCCCGCCGGAATCCACACCAACTCCAGCTTCACGTTGCCTTGCCCTGAGCTTGCCTGCGGTGAGCCTGTCGAACCTGTCGAAGGGTTGCCCAGGTCCAGGGACTTTGCCGTCCCCGGTTTCCTGCCGCTCTCGTCAATCCGCGGCAACGCCGGATCCGGCGCCGGGTCCGGGCCGACCAGCAGCCAGTCGGGGCCGTGCCAGCCCAACGCCAACTTGCACACTTGACGTTCCCGCGCAAACAACGCGCGGTACGGGACAAAAGGACCATGGTGAAGCATCATCCAGTCGTGTGGTCCCCGTCTGTCGAGCGCGATTCCCGCCGCGCGCTGCAATCGGTTGTTCTCCGGGTCCTTCTTGCTGAATGCGTCCCTGAACCGCCGGGCGGCCTCTGTGGCCTCATTGTACTCCTTCGCCACAGCCTGCACGGCGGCAGCCTCTTCGGGCGTCCGTTTCCGGGAATCGTCCCTCGGCAGCCATTCGGCGATCCCCAGCTCCTCCTCTTTCGCCATGACCAATTTGAGTCGGCTTTCCGCCGCGGCCCACTCTGGATTCGCCTCGATTGCCGGTTTCGCGACGGCCTCGTATTCCAGCCGGTCCTCCTTCATGTACTTTTCAATGGCGGTCCCGACCCGACGCTGCTCCGCGGCCAGTTGCGCCATGCCGGCCTCGCCCAGCACCTCTTTGTGCCGGGCTTCAAAGTAGCCTTCGCATCGGCCCCCTCGTGCATAATCCGTCAGCCACATACACAGTACGAACTGATCAAAGACGGTCGGGAACGCCTCGTTGACCTTCCCCTCGAGTATCTGCTTGTACACCTCGCCCTGCCGCTTCGTGAGATCTTCCCACATGCGATCCTTCCGTTCCTGAAGCTCACGCCTGACTGGTGTCCCTTGCTGGAGTGCTCCATAGGGGGGCTTAAACCGTTCCTCAAGCGCCTTGTCGCCCTTTGGCCAAGGAGGAATGGGACCTCGGCAATGATTATCGAAACGATCGCGCAGTTCAGTCCACGGCAACGCGCTCAGTGTTTCAAAGTAAAGCGCCGTCGCGGCCGCCTTCTCATCGAACGCGGCAGGCGCCTTCTCCTGCGCCCTCGCCGCCGTTACACCGAGCAGCAGTCCCGCGCCCAGCAGATTGATTGTCAGACGATTCATCGTGTTCATCGCATCGCTCCTTTCTGCTTAAGGTTTCAGGTGTCAGGTTTCGGGTTTCAGGTAGGGATACGATGTCGCCCTGACTCCTGTTTCCTGACACCTGAAACCTTCATTGTTCCTCTCCTCACTTCCCAATCACAAACCGCGGATAGAGCTCGGGCTTGAACGGCCAGTTCATACCCGGCCCCAACTGGAACCAGCAGCGCTGTCCCTTGCCGTCGTCGTCGTCGAAGACCATGAAGTTGTAGCCGAATTCGGCGCCGGGCTCGATGCCAAGCGCAGTCAACGGCAGGCGCAACTCGTAGCGGGTCGTGCCGGTGGCGTTGTCGCGCACGACGGCGCGCTCGACAACCTTGGCTAGGGGTTGGTCTTTGTCGAAGACCTTGTGAAAGGCGACGCCCTTGTCGGTCAGCGCCACCATGAAGTTGAACTGAACGCCCTTCGCGTTCACCCCGCCTACCTGCAGGGCGTCGCCGTTCCAGATCATATCCCCGGTCTGCGTATTGAAATGCCGGTCGTCGGCAACCTCGAACGCCAGGCAGAGCGCCTTGCCGTCATGGCCCCACCAGACCTTGATGCCCAGATCGGCGGCGCTGTCCCAGAAAACGGAATCACGGACGAGCGTGGACTTGACGTCGTTGATGTCGCGCCGGATCGCCGCCGGCCGGTCGGTCGTGGGCCAGTCGTCCAGCTTGCCGTCAATACGCGGGGGCTTCTTCAACAGCGGCACAGTGTTGACGTGGCGCAGTGACGCCGGCGCGACCGCCTGGGGCTGGAATCCCGCCTTGAGGCGAGCTTGCTCTGCTTCAGGGGCGCTGCGCACGGCGCGCCAACCGTCCTGGTCGGGCCACCACGGGGACGGATTCCCGCTGTCGCGGACGCCGGCGATCGCGTGATGGCGGTCCGAGACGCGCAGGCCGAAGCCGGCGTCGCCGAAAAATCCACCCCGGGATCCGGAGCCGATGCCGTCCTTCTCGTTCGGCCAGTCCGCGGGGAGGCGCGTGGTTCCGTCGCCGTGCGTGCCTTGGAACACGCGCCCGCGTTCGCTGCCGAGCGATACGACCTGCTCGCGCACGTTGCCGCTGAGTTCCATGATGCCCCAATAGGAGGCGCCGGCGGCCACGCGGCCGCTGTCGGGCGTGGCGAAGATACCCGCGCGCATCGGGCTGCCCGGGAGCACGGAGGCCGTCCCGAACTGCACGTAGCCCTTGCGCCTGCCGGGACGGTCAAGCCCATGAAAGTCCGGCATCGTGAAGTCGAAGTTCGCGTTACCTGCCGCTTTGCTGTAATTCGCGGCGACCGTCTCGTCGGCGCGGCCCTCATGATCGAGGGTGTATGGCTTCAGGGCAATGGCGGCGGTTCCCCATGCGTACTCGTTCGGCACGGGCTTGAGCGGCCCGCGGCAGGCCTTCTCGAACTCGAGTTCGGTCATCGGGCGCAACCCGGCCCAGGCCGCGAAGCGAACGCCGTCGCGCCACGACAGCATGCTGCACGCCCGGTCTGGCTTTGTCGCCTCCAGCTTCGGCCACTCTCCCGACAGACCGTAGCGTCCCGTGGCAACGCTATTGGGGTCTGTCTGCCCCCGTTTTGCCGTGGTGGCTGCGAACTCACCGGGGGAGATCGTATTCAGGAAGTCGGCGAACTGCCCCTGCGTGACCTCGTAGCGCATGCAGTAGAAGGCCTCGTGGCCGGCGGGGAACTCGTCGGCGATCGCGCCTTCCGGACCGATGGAGGCCACGCCGTCTCGGCTGAGGCCCCACAACCGGCCGGGCACGTTGCCGAGGCGGCGGGAATTGGCGCTGCTATCCCTGGACGCGCTCCAGGTTTCGTCCACGAGAAACGGGATCGTGGCGCCGTCGGTCCAGACGCCGTCGGTGAAGCTGCCGCGTTCCGTCCCGCCCGAACCGACGGCGAACGCGCCGCGCGGCACATGGACCATGTCCAGGACGAAGACCTTGAGTTCGGCGGTGGCCGGATCCTTCACGCCGTCGGCCTCGTGCAGCCACCGCAACTTCATGTCCTTGAGATCGAGCGGCCCGTGGCCGGCCGCCGCGCGGTAGATGAACACGCCCACGCCCTTGCCTGTGGTCAGGCCGACATCCAGCATCGCCCCGGCGGGGACCGTGTGATCGGCGCGATCGGCCGCGAGCGTGGCAGGGGCATACGACTGGCCGCGGCGATACTTTGCGAAGACCCACGCCGCGCTCCAGCTCTCGACCGGCAGATCCTTGCCGCTGACGTTGTTCGCGGCCGGTTCGGTCCACTTCGCCCGCCAGGCATCGCGCCAGGCTAGGTCGAAATCCACGTCGCTCTGTCCGGCCGCCGTGCTGTTGGTGCTCACGTTGACGATCCGGGCACGGTTCGCTGCTCCAGTCCCGCCCTGGAAACGCGCCCCGGCGTCGGCATTGGCCGGGCCGGTCGCGGCCGCGACCGCCGGCGTCTTCCCCTCGCCCGAGGCAAGCACGCGCTCGACCTCCCCGGCGTATTCGATGAAGGCGTCGAAAGTCCAGGTCCAGAAGAGGAACGACTGCCGGGCGTCCCCGTCGCCGCTGTCCTCGATGGCCGTCAGCGCCTCGTGCCGCAGCGCGCGCATGCGGGCGACGACGTCCGGCGGCCAGATTTCCGTGAAGAGCCGCGGCGGAATGCGGTACTCGCCGGGACGCAGCGGACGCGTGCATGCTGTCTTTTCCCATCGGTCGCACTCGAGACGCAGCAGTTCGCGGGCGGGACTGGCACCCGCGCCGAAGAGCCGGCGGCACATCTCGTCGAGCGTGGCGTCCACGTCCAGATCGGGATTCCACATCACGCGGTTCAAGACGTAGTACGTGGGCGCGGCGGTGATGAAGCAAGCCCGGCCGTAGCACAGCACCATGGACCCCGCCAGGCTTTCGCGGTTCTTCTTGTAGAAGTCCTGGACCAGGTGCGGAAACTGAACCGGCCCGTAGGTCCAGTCGTTCGGGCCTGCGAAATCGAAACAGACGTCGACGGGGCGGCCCGACTTCGCGCTCCAGGCGCGCAGCGCATGCTCCGCCGCATCGCGGGTCTCAGGCCGGCTCAGTACCCCGAGTTCACCCAGATGGAGGACGCTCACGACCAGGTTGTTGGGAAATTTCAACTCATCCGGGCACTCCGTGAGGGTCCATGGCGTGTAGGCCACCATCTTGTCCGGCCAACGTTTCTTGACCTCTTCGCACAGGCGCTGGACGAACCGGCCCATCACCAGCGCGTCGCCGCCCCGCGCCCGCGCGGCAGCGCATTCCGCGCAACGGCAGACCGAAGCCGCCGGCCGGCCGTCTGGCATCAGGTAGGCCCAGACGCTCACGTGGGAGCGGGTAATGCCGGCGCCCAACGACGGGCGCACGTCCCCGCCCGTTCCGCCCCAGGCGCGGTCGAGGGCGGCGAGATGATGGTCGAGCGTTCCCGGCGCGCTGTAGCACAATACGTCAGGACGTCGGCTGCCGTCGTCGCGGACGGCCAGAAAAACGGCGTCCGCCGGCGCCTCGGGGCAAATGGAAGTGTAGCCCGTGGTGTACCCGGGAGAGTAGTGATCGGTCGAAGCCACCCCACCGCCCTGCGCCGGCTGGCAGCGAAACCAACCTTCGCCTTTATGGCGCATCCGGTAGAACTGGTCATCATCGTTGAGGGTCTTGGTCCATGACTCAGGCTTGATGTCTTTGGGAAAGAGCAAGTACTCCTCGTCGACGGCGCGCGCCTGCAACCAGTACCAATTCGGGTACATGGTGCGGGGACAGGAAGCCGGCTGGTCGCGATAGGAGAACGGCGGGATGCCCAGCGAGGCGCGCTTGGGCGGCGGCGAGTATCCGCCGTACCCCCCTATCTCCCAGTACCATCGCGCGCCGATAACCCGTTCCATGAAGTCGAGCACCGCCAGACAGGTCGCGTCGTTCGCGCCGCGGACGTTGTCCTTGTCTGCCTGCCCGCCCACGAGATACACGCGGTTGGGCGCGGTCTTGATCGCGAACCCCTCGGGCGGCATCTTCGCCGGATCGATCCCGGCGGCGAGCGACTCGTCGTATTCGCCGATGAAGATCGCGGGCTGCCCGGCGGGCGGCGGATCTTTGACCCGCTCGAGTGTTACGCCGGTGCTCTCGCGGATGCAGGCGAGCAACTCGTCCACGAGAGCGGGGAACCGATCGCCATGGGACTCAGAGAACTTCATGTCAACGGCGTACACCACGGCCACCGCCTTGCCGTCGCGCACGATCTCAACCGGCGCATGTTTCGGCGCCTCGAGCCACGTCACCGGCGTCAGGTCGCGCGGTTTGAGGTCCACCGTCTCGGATTCGGCCCCCGCCGCAACGCTCCCGAATCCGACCACCGCCGCCAATAGAACTACTGTCAGCATGTCATTTTTCATCTGCTTGCCTCCGGTAGATAACCTTTGAAATCAATCACCGGTCCGGGTTCCCCGCGGTAGGCGGGGGGCTTGGGATCGAGCCATTCGACCATGTGCGCCTTGAGGGAATAGGCAAACAGGTGGTTGCCGGCCGGACTGTAGTGCCCGATCAGGTAGCGATTCATGTAGTCCTCCACGGACAACTTGAAGGCCTCGTAGTCCCGGCGATGTGCAACATTCATGTCGAAGCATCGCCACTTCTCCCGGGCGATGAATTCCACGATCTCCCGGTCATAGCGGGCCTCTCCCCGGAGCAACTGCCGGGTCGCCGTCGGACACATCAGGAGAATCATCAGTTTCTTGCCGCGGTTCCGGCAGAAATCGCCGGCCATCCGAAGCACTTCCTTGGTCGCCGCAAACCCGTAGGCTTGCCTCAGTCGGTCGGCGCCCTGCCTGATCCCGCTCGCTTCCGCTTCCAGGCCCGGCGCCCCGAGGATCTCGGCCAGCGCGTTCAGCGGGCCGAGTTCGATGCTGGCCGGATCGACGTCACCCGCCTGGAGGCAGAAGAGTTGCGCCATCAGGTCGTCCTTCAGCGCCTCGCACATGAAGTCGGGGTCGGCCATCCGGTAGAGGCTCTCCGGGGTCGGCAGAAGGCTCGCCCTTTCCACGAAGCGCCGCGCCATCAGGTCCATCTCGATATTCGACCAGAAGTTGCCGTGGAACGGCTTGCCCTCGGCGCAGTTCCACCAGGGGTAGATGACCGCGTACCGGCAGCGCATGACGCTGCGCAGGTGGTCATCGCCCCAGATAAACAACATCACGTACGGCGCGCCCGGACCCGACGATTCGGTTCGCAGCATTCGCCGATACGCCTGGTACACGCCGTACCCGCCGACCCCGAAGTTGCGGATCGGTTCGCCGATATGGCCGGCCAGGTATTCCTGCCAGGTCTCGTCGTCGCTCACCTGGCAGCTCTGGGTGAAGCTGTCGCCATAGGTGTTGATCCGGCACGGCCTGTCGGCATAGGCGCGCGCCGTCCGCGCGCCGTCGGCCGTGACCGTAGTGATCGTCCAGCAGTCGTCGAGGCCGTCGTGCTGCACGGAATTCCCCACCGTGTATCCGAGTTCCGGATCGAATGCCGCAGCGTCCAGAAACTTGGCGATGATCCCCCTGGGAACCGCGCTGTCCCGCAGATACTGTTCATACGATTTCATCAGCGCCTCTTATCCCCACGCGTCACTGGCCACAGTCCTGCATCCCGTTACCGACTACCCGCAGTCGATACCCGGATGTGCTCATATCCCTGCAGAGACGCTTTCGCTTGGAAGCGACCCTGCCACGCCATTCTATAAATACACACCTACAACATCCTACTTGCTATTGTGCGCAACTCTTGTTTTACTGGACATTGTAATTCCTAGGGGATGGCCACTGCAAGTGTGGAGTCGTGCTATATATTGAGGATTTATGCTGTCCAAGTTCCATGAACTCCCGCGACGCCTGTTCTTCCTCACTCCTGTGAGGGGCTATACGCAATTCCGTTGCGAGATCCAGGTGATCGGTTACGGGGTGGAAACCGACGTCAGCCGCTATCCTGATTCCCCCGATAACTCCAACCGTGGCCCCGGGTGGGCCTTCCAGTTCACGCTGGCCGGGGAAGGGCGTTTTCTTGACAGGGACACGAATACCACTTATGTGCTGTCGCCGGGACGCGCGTTTCTCGTGCCTTTCCCCTCGAACACGCGATACTGGTTGCCGGCGGGGGCCTCCTGGGAGTTCGTCTACGTGGTGTTCTCCGGCGACATGGCGGAGTATCACGCCAGGCGTCTGATCACGGCGTGGGGCCCGGTGTACGACCTCCCCATGCGCGGCGGGCCGTTGAGCGTGATGTACGAGATCTACCGCGCCATGGTCGGCGGCGCCGAGCCCGACGAACACACTGCGTCGGAGTCGCTGTACCGGATTCTCATGCAACTCCACGCGATCCGCCACACCCCCGCACAGACGCTCCCGCCCGCGATCGAGCGTACGCGGTGCCTCATCGGCGAGCACTTCGCCGATGCCGGCCTCGGCGTGGACGAAATGGCGCGCTATTCGGGTCTCAGCCGGTACCACCTCAGCCGGATGTTCAAGAAACACCTCGGCATGGCGCCTTACGCATTCCTCCTGCGCCTGCGCCTGAAGCGCGCGGCCGAACTACTCACCTCCACCGACGAAGCGGCCAAGCAGATCGCACGGGAGGTCGGTTTCCGAGACTACGCCTACTTCTGCACCGCGTTTCGGGAGCGCATGGGTGTGACCCCAGGCAGTCTCCGACGCCGTGTATCCGAGGTGAATGCCACGCACACGCTGACGGGGTAACAGACCGGCTACCGGACCGAGAGGGGAAGCGTGTGGGCGGTCTTGCGGTCGAACACGTCGCGCACGGTCAGGACGTAAACGCCGGCCGGGTCGTTGAAGGCCACGGGCAGCGGCACGTCTTTCGGCTCGCGTCCCACGACCACCACCTGCTCCCAGTACTCGGCCGGCGTTCCGTCCGGTCGCGCGGCGGTCAGCTTGAGCGCGTGCAACCCGGCGGCTTCCGGCACGCTCAGGCGCAGGACGGCCGTGTCGCCGGGCGCCACCTTCGCGGAAACCAGCTCCAGGGCCGGCGGCGGCAATTCGCGCGGCATCAGCGCGAAGAACGTCGCCCGGGACGGAATCACGTCCATGACGAAATCCCCGCCGAACCAACCGGCATTGATCAGCCCGAGCGCCATGTCGCTGCGCAGGTCATAGACCCAGTTCGCGGTTCCACCCCCTGTGATAACGTGGGCCTTGATCTGCTCGCCTGTTTCGCGGAAGACGGAGACGAGTTGCATGTCTCCGTTGCGCCAGCGCTGCACCTTAACGTTGCCCAATTCTTTAGGACCCTTGTATTGGCGCAGATCGATCGCCGGCGACACACCGGCCTGACCGAACAAACGCCGGAACACATGCCAGACAGCCGGAGGCGTCGTTTCGACGGACCCCTGGCCGGTGAGCCCGCTGGCTACCTGGCGCGTGGGGAACTGCGACATCGGGAAGTTCAGCAGGACCGTGCGGCCCTCGCCGTGTTCTCGGACGATCCAGACGGGAGTCTCGCCGGCCGCGCCGAACGCCGTACCTCCGTCGAGCCGCGTGCCGGGATCGACGATCGCGGCCGGCCAATCGAGTTTCAGCGGCGCCTTCTCGTCGGGGAGTTCCACCGTCATCGCCGTTCGCAGGGCCTTCTGCCGGACCGGGCCCGTGACGCCAAAGAGATCGTCGAGAGCGCCGCGCTCGCGCGGTTTGCAGTGGCCGTCGAACACGCCCGGCCGCAGGTCCGCGATCACGGTGCCCCCGCGGCTGACGAAGTCCCGGATTATCCCGGCCTCCTTGTCGCTGAGTGCGAGGGCTTGCGCCAGCACCAGCACCTTGTATTTGTCGGGCACGAACTCGCCGCGGTTCAGCATGCGGTCGGTCACGTAGCGGAACTGCAGGTGCATGTCGTGGATCACCGTGAACCACGCCCGGTGGTTCGGTTCGTAGTCGTTGTACGACGGGCTGTCCTGCAGCGTGGCGGCGAAGCCCGACGGCATGGAGTAGAGCATGGCGATGCCGTCGTCCAGCATCTCGCACCGCATCAGCAGATCGCCCAGGCCATCGCGCACCACCTGGGTGTCTTTCAGCATCTCCCCGGCGATCGGCAGGATTCCGAGGTCCGGATGGATGTACCCTTCGTAAGCGCCCGAAGTTGACCACATCCACCACCAGACGCTGTTGGCGCCGTTGACGACCATGCGCCAGTACTTGCTCAGCAATCCGTCGGCCGTGTGATCGTATCCGAGCCAGTTGCCATACACCATGCCTTTGGGAGCCAGGGAGCGGATCATCTCGTCGGCGCTGCTGGCATAGGGAACCCAGAAATCCATCGCGCGGCAGAAGGCATCGATGTCGCCGCTGCGGGCGAATCCTCCGCTGCCCTCGAACCCGATCGTAGCCTCGGGATCGATCTTGCGCATGACGTCCCGTTGGAGTTTGGCGTACTCGATGAAGTTCCAGCGCAGAAACGCCTGCCGGTCGTACCAGCGGGGGTAGTTCCCCGCCTCGAGCGCCGCCTTCTCGTCGCCGTCGCCCTCCTTGGACAGGTCCACGTCGTCGAAACTCGCGAACGCGGCGCCCCAGGACGTGTTGAGGGCGGCGATATCGCCGTACATCTCTTTGAGGAAAAACCGGTAACCGGGCGCTGTCCCGGGCCCGGGCACGGCGCCGAACACGTCGCCTTCGTCGCCCAGGGAATACTGGAACACGCCGTGGCCGCGGGAACGGGAGAAATGACGCGTGGACCAGCAGATCTCTTCCGTCGGCGGACTCACGGTGAGGTGGCGCCGGGCGTTGACGTTGCCGCCGGTCATGGGAACCCAGGCCAGATCGAAGGCGGCCGCGGCCGGCATGGCCGAATGGGTGGTCACGATCGCGTTCACGCCGTATCGCTGCATGCTCTCGGCCATGTATGGGGCCAATGCCTGGTTGACGCTGATGTCCCAGAGGACGAAGTTGAATTTGCCGCGCCGCCGCTTGGTGACGTTGAAAAACCGGTAATCCGAAGCCACCTCCCGGTCGTCCTCGAGCACCACGGCCTCCACCGTGACGAGCATCGGCATCCATTCCCGCACGGGGAACTCGAACGGGGCAGTCCGAACATCCTGCTGATCGCCGGCGGGCTTCACGTCCTGTTGCGCCAGAACGCGGTCCCGACGGTCCTTGAGCCGAATCCGCACCGTCTGCCTGGGACCGAGGTTCGTGACGCTGACCGTACCGGCGAGCGTGTCGCCAATTTCCGTCCAGTCGGTTTTCAGGCCGATCGCCTGCACCTGGGTCGCGGCCGTCACCTCGAACGGGGCGGTGGCCCAGGCTTCCACGCCGCAGTCGCTGCGGGCGATGACGTCAACATGATAGCCGCCGGCGCGCAGCGCGAGCAGCTTGAGACGCACCGTGGATCCGCCGCTTCCTTCGCCCAGGGGCGTCTGTTGCCCATCCTCGCGGCGCAGCGTCGCCTGCCACCGGACATCACCCTTCGGAAGGTTCTTGAACGCCACCGTCACGACTGTGGCCGGCAGCTCGTCCCGGCGCAATGTGGCGGGAATCGCCAGTTCAATGCGCGCTTCCGGCGCGCGGTCTGCCGCCCAGAGGACGGCCCGCCCGAATCCCTCCTGCCAGTAGTCGTAGGTCGTCTCCCATCCGGGCTGATAGGGGATATCGGGCATGCCGGGCAGGATGACGCCGCGGCCCTTGTCTGCGGTGAATGCGCGGGAGACGCCGGATCCGGCGAGGAAACCCGGCAACTCGGCGCAGTCTTGCCGGTTGGTGATCAGGCCGCCATCGCCGTCACCGATGAGAACGACGCCCGAGCCTGCAGCGACCGCTCGGGTCAGGACTGCCTGCGAGTCGCCTTGCGGCCATGTCGGCAGGTTCGTCGGCGATACGCCCTGGAAGACGTACACGTCGTACGGTTTCTCGGTCATCAGGGCGTGGATGCGCCGATTGCCCGCCATGCCGCCCAACCAATGGTACGTATAGAACTTGTACCAGTAGACCGGTGTCACCTCGACGTCGAAGCGCTGCATCAACTCGACGACGTGGCGCGCATGCGTTTCCATGCCCTCGCGGTCGCTCCTGACGAAGTAGAGCACGCGCGTGGTTCCGCCGGCGTAGGGATTGGCCCACGTCGTGTGTGGCGTCTCAAGCCGCAAGGACAACTGGTGGTACTCCTCGACTTCGGCGCGCGAGGTTTCGTATGCCTGCGCCGGGCGTGTGGCGATCAAGAGAGCCGCAAATGACAGGCAGACAGCAGCGGACTTATGCATGGCTACGAGACCTCCTACTGGGAGAGTGTTCAGTGTTCAGTGTTCAGTGTTCAGATTGGGTGATCTGAGACACCAGACTTCGGGTTTCATGGACTTCCGGTCTGACACCTGAAACCAAGTCTCGCCACTGAACACTGAATACTGAACACTGAATACTGAACACTGAATACTGAACACTTCCCCTTCCAGCCTACTCCGGAAGCACGAACTTTCCGCCGCCCAACTGCAGCCAGTAGCACTGGCCGAAACCATCGTCGTCGTCAAACACGGCAGCATTGAAGTTAAACTCCTGCTTCGGCTCCAGACCGAGGGCGGCCAGCGGGAGACGAAGTTCGTAACGGGTAACGCCGCCGGCGTCATCCCGCGCCACGGCCAAACCGGCGGTCTTCGCCAATTCATCGTTTCTGCCCTCCCACTGATGGAAGGCCGCCCCGGTCTTGGTCCGCGCCAGACCGATCCGCCATCGGCCTTGCGGGGTGGACAGATCGAGCGTCAGGCAGTCGCCGCGCCCGAGGTCCTGCGAGGTGTAGGCGTTGAAGTGCTTGTCGTCGCTCGCTTCGACGGCCACGCAGAGCGCATCGCCGTCCCATCCCAGGTACACCTTGGCGCCGAGATCCTTGTCGCCCTGCCAGGAAGCCGCGTCCTCGCCCGCCTCCTCGGGCGGGGGCAGGCGAAACCGCTCCGGGAAGAGGTCTTCCAGACCGTTCAGCACGGCGAGGGGTTTTTCCCACTCGTCCAGCACGCCGTCGGCGCGCATGGCGCGCGCCAGGCGCGCGAGCGGCCGCGTCACGACACGGTAGACCGGATCGGTTTTCACGCCCGTGTCGCCGGTCGGCACGGCGCGCACGGCGCGCCAGCCGGGAGCAGGGTGAATACTGCGGTCCGTCTGCACGTTCAGAGCCGTGTTTCGACCCGCCAAACTGCCGCCATGCGATCCATCCAGATCGCCGCGAAACACGACGCCGCTCAAGTCCTGCGGCCAATCCTCCGGCGGAACCGACGTGCCGCCGCCATGAGACCCCGCGAACGCGCGGCCGGCCGCGCTGCCGATGGACACCTGCCGTTCGAACAGACTTCCGACATTCATGTTACGGATATCGCTGCCCGAACGGGCGGCCTTTTCATACTCGAGCTCCGTCATCGGGCGCAGTCCCGCCCACGCCGCGTACGCCGCGCCGTCCGCCCAGGAAAGCCACACGCAGTGCCCCTCCGGCGCGGACGCGGTATAGGTGTAGTTGGAAGGCGCTCCGGACCGTTTGATTTCGGGTCCGTGTCCGTCGGCATGGTAGCGCACCTTCGCCTGCGCATCCGTCAGTGTGTTGAGAAATGCGGCGTACTGCCCCTGGGAAATCACATCTTTCATGCAATAGAACGCCGCATAGCCGTTTGGAAAAGACGCCGGGATCTCGCCGCCGTCTTCCGGAGTGAGTCCCTGCGCCCAGAGTTTGCCCGGCTGCCGGCCGGTCGGTATCGCCCCCGGCCCCGTTATTCGGTAGGGCGGGGTATTGTCGGCAAAATCGGAATAGTCGGTCTGAAAAGACCGCTCCGTCCGGGAAACGTCTTTGCCGGTGTGGGCGAACAGACGGTTCCTCGGGTTCTGGCCGGAGGCACCCACTTCAAAAGGCCCTTCGGGGACATAGGCCATTTCGAGGGCGAAGGCCAGAAGATTAGTGTTCAGTGTTCGGTGTTCAGTGTTCAGATTGTCCGGCGTTGGCTGTTGGGTGTTCGTTCCCCATTCGACCACGACGGTAATATTACTGGCGGTGAGCGTTCCCTTGCAGTCCTGAGTGCGGCGTAGGAACATGCCGACGGAGCCCTCCGGGACGACGAACTCCAGCGCCGTCCCACCCGTCTGGCCGTAGCCGGCCGGGTTCAGAACCTTATCCGCCGCCAGGCGCACGTGCCGCCAGTCGGCGCTGCCCGGGGCGCGCGCCTTGAAAAACACCCACAACGCCACGTGATTCACGCCAGGCCGGGCGGTATTCGGCCAGGTCAGATCAAAGCTCACCTGCGCCGTCTTTGCATCGCGCGGAACCACGGCTATGTTGCCGAGTTGCGGCGTGTCCGCGCGGGCCGCACCCACCCCCAACCCCACCGCCACTGCCAGTATTCGCATCGTCTTCGTCATGGTAAGCACCTGTTAACATGCAGCATACAACACGCATCGTCCAACTCACGGAAGCCGCGCAGGTCCGCCGCTGAACGCTGCGTGTTGCCTGTTGTTCTTCCTTAATCTGAACACTGAAACCTGAACACTGAACACTTCCCCCTCACGGTGCCGTCCTCACGCATCGAAGGCCCACGGGCTTCGCGCCTTCCGGCCGGTTGTCTCCACCGCCGCCGAAGTAGGCGGCGCGATCCGAGACGCGCAGCATCTGCTTCTGCTTGTCGCCCCCGGAGCCAAAGCCACCACCTCGAAGCCTGAACGCGCGAAGATTCCATGCGGTTTCCCGAACCGGGAGGCGCCACCCTGGGGACGGTTCCGGCTCGCCGTTCCCGTGCGTTCCCTCGAAACGGCGTCCCGCCTTGCTGCCCACGGTGATCGTTTGCTCCCACAGGTTGCCGCTCATCTCGAGGATTCCCCAATAGGAAGCTCCGGATGCGGTGCGATCAGAGTGCGGACCGGCGAATACTTCGGCTCGCAACGGGCCGAAAAACTCCACGGTCTGATTGGTCTCCGTAGTCTCTTGCCCGAGCAGCTCGTCGCCGGATTGGGCTTCTTTGATGGCGGGACGCTGCATGCGGCCCACGTCCTCGTCGAGCGCCAGTTCGACCTGGAGATTCGTGGCGGCAGATTCGATCCCCCCATCCTGTCCGGCGACGCTGTTCGTGGGGCGGCCCAGCGTGCCCCACCAGACCGCGTTGCATTGGCCCTCGCCCCGCACCGTTACGACGCTCTCGTCGGGCTCGCCGATGTTGCGGACCGCGTACCACGCGGCGGGCTCCTGGTCGTTGGCGACGTTCTTGCTGCCCCATGCGTATTCGTCCGGCAAGGGTTTGACCGGGCCGCGACAGGCCTTCTCAAACTCCAGCTCGGTCATCGGCCGCAGCCCCGCCCATCCGGCGTAGGCAATGACGTCTTTCGGCACCACGTGGTTGCAGGCCGCATGGGGCGCGTCGGTCCGGTACACCGCCGGCGTGTCCGGCCGGCTGACTGTCGCGATGACACCGTCGCTCCGGGTCACCAGTTCTTCGACCTGCTGGATGCCTGGAACCGCGATCTGAATCGAGTTTCGGCAAGGTTTCATCCGTCCTGCGTAACACAGACATTTCATGCCGGCGGGGCTGTCGGGCGGCGGCTTCGTATGCGCCTTTTGCTGCTCGTACGTGAGGGTATTCAAAAACTCCACGTACTGACCCTCCGTAAGTTCAGTTCGCATGCAGTAGAACGCCGCCACTCCCTTCGGGAATCGCGCCGGGAGCTGCTGCGTCACCCAACTGCTGAAATCCTCGCCCAGTTGCAGCCCATGGCTATTGTGGTTTCCAAGGTTGGACACGCGGGTTCCGCCCAGCGTGAGGGCGTCTTCGGATTCAATCCGCAAGGGATCGCTCGTGTCACCGGCCTGAAACTGGGCGCAGATGTCCCAGGTTCGCCAGGCGCCGCCCCCGCGCAGGGGCCAGTGTTCGCCAACGCCGGGGCCCGTAGGATCCGGCAGGAATTTCGCGCCGGGGTCCTGAACCGCGCCGTCGCCGGCCCAAAACGCGCCTTTCGGCACATAGACCATCTTGATGCCGAAGACCCTGATTTCCGCGGCGGCCGGGTCGCTGACCCCGTCCGCGCCGTGCAGCCAGCGCAACGAGAGGTCTTTCCAGGCATTCGGGCCGTAGCCGATGCCGGCGCGATAAACAAACACCCCGAGGCCGCGTTTGGCACTTGCTCCATCGGAAGCGAGGTTGTCATCCAGACCCACGTCCAGCGCGGCGCCCGCCGGCTTTCCGTGATCGGCCGCGAGCGGCGAAAGCGTCGCATGTTGCCATGCCCCGCCCGGCGCGCGAAACTTGACGAACACCCATGCGGCATCCCAATTCTCGAGCTTGAGCGGCGGTTTCCCTTCCCATTTCTGATCCTGCTCCCGGTTGAACAGTTCGTGGGCATAGAAAAGCGCGCACGCCTGTTCCGGCACTTCCCATGCCTCGCGCCAGGAATAGTCCCACGCCAGATCCAACACGATACCGCTCTGCCCGGCCTCCGGACTGTTCGTGACGCGCACATTCCCGATCCGGATGGGATCGGCCCTGCCGGACCCCTTGAACCGGGCATCGGGCCTTTCCTCCGCCGGGGCGGAGAGGGACGCGAACAGGAGGGATGCCGTTATCAGTACCCGCTTTTTCAAGATATCTGTCCTTCCTTGTCGTTCATCGGTATTCGGTATTCAGTGTTCAGTATTCAGTGTTCAGAAGACACAATCACACGCCTTCTGATATACGATCGAACACCCGAAGTCTTCCTGCAAAAGCATTCTTCTCCATGTCCTCTCTTTTCTGAATACTGAATACTGAACACTCTCCCCTACGGCTTCTCCACCGCCGCTTCCCCCGGCGCCGTGCGGCCGCCGCGCCAGCGATGGTCAGGTCGCCGTTCCGGGTCCGCCAGGTTCGCGAACAGCCGGTCCGATACGCGCGTACGATCCAGTTGAACCGCGCCTTCGTGAGCCGGATTATAAGTCGGGAACTCCGACATGAGCGCGCGTCCCGAGTTGTTCTCGCGGTTGTCGAACCCCCACCAGGTCATGCGGATGCCGGCGCCGCTGGCATCTTCCTGCGGCCAATCCGCCGGCAGATCGAGCGTGCCGCGGCCATGAGTTCCCGCAAAGAGCCGCCCGGTGGCATTGCCGGCCGACACCGCGCGCTCGCTCTGGCGCCAACGCTTCATCATTCCCCAGCAATCCGCGCTAAGGACCTGCACCCCCCAATACGATTCCCTTCCTTCGTTTACAACCGGTTCACAAGGTCCCCGAACGGCTTTCTCGAGTTCCATCTCCGTCAGGGGACGCAACCCAGCCCAGGCGGCGTAAGCCGCGCCGTCCCCCCAGGACAGGCCAATGCAGGCGTTGCCGTAGCGGCCGTACCGGCACGGCCCATACGCGCGATAGACGTATTTCGGACCGATTCCGGAACGAATGGCCAGCCGGGGATGGTAGTGCTTGTTTGCCTGCTCGAAGGGCAACGCGTTCAGGAAGTCCGCGTACTGCCGGCGCTGGATGGTGACCTTCATGCAATAGAAAGCTCCATAGCCATTGGGAAACGCCGCCGGGATTTCGACGCCGTCCCGCGGCGTGGCGCCCGCGGCCCAGAGGCAGCCGTTCTGCCGGCCGGTGGGGATCGGCCCGGCGTTCGTCACCCGATACGGCTGGTCGTTGTGAATACCGTCTGTGTACTGGTAGAACGCATTGGCTTCCGTGCCGCCCGTGCCGAGATAGTACGCCCCTTCGGGCACGTACACCATCTCGATCCCGTACGCTTTGACCTGGACCCTGGTGTTCTGGGTCAGCCCCTTGATGGAGGTGCGATCCCACAGGACGGTGACGCCGTTCGCCTTCACGTCCGTGGGGCGGCAATACTCAGCCCGCCGCACGAACACCCCCATGAACCCGTCGGGGCCGTTCGGCACGAGGAACTCCAGCGGCGTGCCTTGTTTGCTCTGCTCATACCCATCCGGATTCAAGACCCGGTTCGCGGCGAGCCGCACATGCTGCCACCGTTTCTCGCCTTCGGCCTCGGGCTTCGACGACTTGCTCGCCGGCCTGGACCAGTGCGCCGGCATCTCCGGTTCGCCTTCACCCAGTACCTTGAAGAACACCCAGGCCGCGTCGTGGTTGGATTCGTTGCGCCAGGAATCCTGCCAGGAGATATTGAACTGCAGAAACGAGGTCTTTTCGTCGCGCGGCGCAACCGACGCGTCCGATACCCATAACGTCGTGTAATTGCCCGCGGCGTTCGAGGCCAGCAGCACAGCGCAGCCGACCGTCGCACAAACCCGGCCGAACAGGCGCCCGTCATGCGTCATGACCAACCTCCAATTCCTTTGAAAGGGAGTGTTCAGTGTTCAGAGGTTTTGTTCCAACTGGCTATTTTGCTGATCCGAAAACTGAACACTGAACACTGAACACTGAATACTGAACACTGAATACTGAACACTTCTCTCTCTCTCTCTCTCTATCTATCGCGCCGGCAGTTCCAGCACCACCCGAAAGCCAATCCGGATGTCGTCAAAATTGCTTGCGGCCTTCTCGCGGGCCGACGAGACCAGATGCCATGGCGTCGAGTGAAACCATGACCCGCCTCGCAACGTTCGATCACCCGGACCGGGCGTGAAGGATTCCTGGAGCCACCCGTCCAGGCACCACTCCGAGACGTTTCCGCTCATGTCGCAGAGACCATACCGGTTGGTCGCGAAGCTGCCGACCGGAGCCGTGTATTGATACGTGTCCGTTTCACGGACCGGCGCGTAGTTCCCGGCGCCAGCGGGCGGAGGAAACGGGCCGTCCCATGGATAGACACCTATGATCTTTCCGTTGCGCGCGTAGGGAGTCTTCCCCGTCTCGACCCCCAGCCCCCCCACGGCCACGCTCCATTCCAGATCCGCGGGAAGGCGGTACCGGCATCCGGTGGGCATGAATCCCACCTCGTTACCTCTTTCACCAAATCTGTACGTCAGGGAGTCCCGACCTTCGTCGGGCAAAAGTCCGACCTTCTGCTCCCTTTCCGTGAGCCACTCACAGAAAGCGTTTGCGTCGTCCCACGTCACGTTCACCGCCGGATGCATCGGATCCTGCTCGATCTTGGGTTTGGGCCATTTCCTCCCCGTGCGGCGCACGAACGCCGCATAGTCCTGAACCCGCGTTTCCCACTTGCAGAAGAGCAGATTCGTGCCGGGAATCGGAACGAATTCCATGCCCAGCGAATTGCGCCAGAGCCGACCGGAGCCCGGCGGCCCGCCGGCCGCCGCGAGCGTATCGACAGGATCATCCGCCTGAGTCATCGAAGACGCCCCAGGACCGGGCGATTGTTCCGCATGGATTACAGTAGCCGGTAACGGATCCGGTTGGGCCGACGCGTCCTTCGCCGTAATCGCAAGCTCCGCGCTGGCCGGTTCCAGACCACCGGTCGCAATCCAGCATGCCGTCGCAAGCATTGCCGTGATAACCGCCACTCGTTTCGCTCTCATCTGTTGCTCAATCCGACGTCATCAGACCATTCCGCCTGCGCCCGCAAGCAGGCCGGGCAACAAACCTTTCCTCCATCAACGTTTCCGATGTTACGCCGGTTTGGGAATCGGCGCAAGCGGTATTTACAAGGACGGGCGCATGGCAGTTCTGACGAGGGTTACTCCTAATCGTAATCTTGATCTTGATCTTGATCTTGATCTTGATCTTAATCGTAATCGTAATCGTAATCGTAATCTTAATCTTAATCTTAATCTTAATCTCCTGGTGGAGAACGGATTACGATTATGATTATGATTATGATTACGAATCAACGACCCCATCAGAACTGCCATGCGCCCTACAAGGACAACGGCTATCGCGGCTTGAATTTGATCGCGGGAGCTGCTTTCGGCGTGGCGGGCTCAGCGGCGGGTTCCGGGGTCGTGTGCGTGATCTCGACCCACGCATGTTCCCGGCACTGCCATGACTGTCCCGTCTTCACATCAAACCTGATCGCGGCCCAATCGTTCGCCAGTCCGGTCATCTTGATGACGTATTCGCCTTCGGGAATCGCCTCTGCGTCCTGAAGGGGGAGCCACTTCCCATTCTGGGCGATCCACGCCGCACCCGTGCCTGTGTTGTATTTAATGGATGACCAGATTGTGGGTGACATGGTCACCATCACAATGTCGAAGGCATTTGTCGATGTCGATGCCTTCACGTGTAGCGTGGAGAGTATCAACACCGCCATCGCGGTTGCGGCCGGCAGTCTATAGTGTTTCATGTTTTCCTTAAGTCCGCCTTGTAGCGGTTCTTGACCACTTCCAGGGCGGTGTCAAAATCGGCGGGCGGAATCAGGAAGAAGTGGCACGGGCAGCCCAGCGCCACGGGGAGTTCCTTGCGCAGCCGTTCGCTGAACGGGTTGAGGATGGCTACCAGGGCTTCGCCGCCCAATCGTTCAAAGGGGATCACCCCCTGGAACGTCAGGTAGTCGAGCGGGAGCACACCGAAGACCGAGGGCTGCAGGTCGAACCCCGCCAGCGTGATCACCGGTATCGACGCCTTCGCCGCAAGCTGGATCAGCAAGGCGTCAAGCCCAACAAACCCACGGAACGAGAGGCCGTGCAACGCGGATATGGTGGTGATACTGTCGCTCGAAGTCATCTCGGTCAGGTCGCGAACCACAACGGCGTACTGCGCTTCGGCCACCAACCCCTGCTGCTGAAAATCCCATAGCAGTTCCATCTCGTCTGACAGGACGGCGCGTCGCCGCGTGGCGTCGATGACCAGCGACAGCGGAACGCTCTCGACACGCGACGCATCCGCCGTCACCCCCACGGTCTGTGCGGATGCCGCCGGCATCCGTTGCAGAAAACGTGCGAGTCGCTCGGAAGCCGCAGCCGCTTCCGGCACGCTCGTTTTCAGCCACTCGAGTTTCTCCTGCAGCGGCTCCGCAGCGGCGTAATCCCGATCACGGATCAAGACATCGGCCAGCCGCGAAAAGCAGGTGGCCGCTTGAACGGGGTCCTCCATCCTCAGATACGTGTTCGCCAACACATCGAGTGAATCCCGGTCATCCGGCATATTCTCAAGGATACTGGAAACCAGCGAGATGATGTCCGCCGTTCCGGAAGCAACAGGGGTGGCGGCCTTCGCATCCTTGGGTCCCGGCGCGGATGCGGCGGTGGGAGATGCCGGAATAAAAGGGGCTGGTGATGGTGACGACGACGGTAAAGGTCTCTTGGAGATACGCGCTCCACCTGCCAGACCTGCCACCACCACCCGGATGCCGTCGTCCGCATCGGCAAACGGTGACAGCAGCTCCAGCATGTCCCGGATACGGTTCGGTTCGCCGTTGTTTAGAGCCAGTCTGCCCAAACGCTCGCCAAAGCCGTACGCACGAACCGTTTCCCCCACAGTCAGGCAAGCCCGGAACAGTTCCGCCAGCGCATCCGCATCGTCGGGGTTGGACTCCAGAATCTGTTCATAAATGGCAATCGTGTCCCACTGCGCCTCGTGGTCCGAACTGATCGGCCCTTCTGAATTGCTCATAGCGCCTCTCCCGCTTCCTTTTTCATCGGCTTGTCCGACACTGCCCCCAGAATTGAGTCATCATTTTGCTCTTCTTTCCGAAATATTGCAAACCTTGTTGCAACCTTGTTGCAAAATACAAGCTGGCACACTTGCTGCGTATTCTGATATCCTATCTTGCCACGGGGTACGACATGCAAAAGATACACACTTCCAAGATCGCGGAAATCCTCCTGCGCCGCAAGGCGATCACACCGGAACAATTGGCTGCGGCCCAGGCGGAGTGCGGCGACATCCCCATCGAGAAGTATCTGGCCCAGAACGGGATTGCATCCCTGGAGTCGGTGGCTCTGGCGATCGCCGATTACCTGGGGTTGGCGCCGATCGCGCTGAGCCGCTTCACTCCGGATCAGGCGTTGCTCGATCTGCTGGAGCCCGAGGTCTGGAGCCGTTACAAGGCGGTGCCGATCTCCAAGTGCCATCAAACGCTGGTGGTCGCGCTGGCCGACCCGTTCGATCTGCAGACACTGGACGACCTTCACGCGCTCTTGGGGCTCTCCATCACCCCGTTGGTCGCAGTCGAAAAGGAGATCGCGGATCAGATCGGCAAAACAGCGGCGGCCAATTCGCAAAGTCTTGATCTCGCCGATGTCATGCAGGTTGATGGCGTCTCGGATGTCGAGGTCGGCCATGATGAGCAGACGGAAAATCTCGAGAAGACCATTGAAAGCGCCGAAGGTGCGCCGGTCATCCGCATGGTGAACATGATGCTCGTCGAGGCGCTCCGGACCCGCGCCAGCGACATCCACATTGAGCCGCAGGAGCGAACCACCCGGCTCCGCTATCGTATTGACGGCAACCTGATCGAGCGCCCCGCACCGCCCAAGTCCTATCACAATGCCGTGATCTCACGCATCAAGATCCTGTCCGATCTGGACATCGCCGAGCGCCGCGTCCCGCAGGACGGCCGGTTTAAAATACGCGCCCTGGGCCGCGAAGTTGATATCCGTGTGAGCATCCTGCCCACCGTCCACGGCGAAAAGGTGGTGATGCGTACCCTCGACAAATCGAACCTCGCGCCCGGTCTCGCCCAGCTCGGACTGGATGACTTCGCGTACAAGGCGATGGCCTACGCCATCGACCAGCCCTACGGGATCATCCTGGTGACGGGGCCGACCGGCAGCGGCAAGACGACCACGCTTTACTCGTGCCTGCAGGACTTGAACAAATCCGACGTCAACATCGTCACGGCGGAGGATCCCGTCGAGTACCAGCTCCCCGGCGTCAACCAGGTACATGTGAACACGGCGGTCGGCCTCTCTTTCGCATCGGTTTTGCGTTCTGTCCTGCGACAGGATCCGGACATCGTCCTGGTCGGCGAGATCCGAGACAACGAGACCGCCGACATCGCGGTCAAGGCCGCTCTGACCGGCCACTTGGTGTTGAGCACGCTGCACACCAACAGCGCGTCGGGCGTGATCGCACGTCTGACCGACATGCACGTGCCTCCGTTCCTGCTGGCGTCCTCGCTCATCCTCGCGCAAGCCCAGCGGCTCTATCGCAAAATCTGTCCCGTCTGCAGGCGCGAAATGGAACCCGACCCCGTCGTCCTCGAACGCAACCACATCGCTCCCGACTTCTTCGAAGGCAGCGTGATCTACGGACCGGCTGGCTGCGTCAAATGCAATAGCTCCGGTTACAAGGGGCGCGGCGCCGTCATGGAAGTGCTCACGGTCAACGAGGAGATCCGCGATGCCATCGCGCGAAGCTGCCCGTCAGCCGATATTCAGCAACTGGCCATCAAAGCGGGGATGATTTCTCTCAAGAATGCCGGCTTGCTCAAGGTGCGAGCCGGTCTCACCTCACTCGCGGCGGCAATCGAAGTGACGGGCGGCGAATAAGAGAAGGGAACATCCCATGAGCCTGTTCATACAGAAACCTGCCGAATCGGGGACAAACGCACTTCCCTCCAAGCAACCGGGCCAGTCAACCGCCTTTAAAAAGCAACAGCCCCGAGAGGCTGACAAACCGCATGCCCGCAAGCCCCCCAAGCGCAGTGTCGTCGGCGCGAGGCGCATTGTCAATCGCGAGCTCGCGCCGTTTTCCCGGCAGCTATCGGCAATGCTGCACGCCGGCATGTCGTTAATCGTCAGCCTCTCCACGCTGGAAGAACAGGTCATTTTCGTGCCGTTTCGTAAACTCCTCACCGACGTCCGCCTTGGCGTCGAAAGTGGAACTCCCTTTTCCGATTCTTTGGCCCGCTTCCCGCAGGTTTTTGACGCCCTCTACATCAACATCGTCCGGGCGGGCGAACGCAGCGGCGAATTCGCGATCACCATGCGCCAGCTCGGAAACTTACTCGAATCCACCGCACGCCTGAGACGCAAGGTCAAGTCGGCCATGGCCTACCCCGTCGTCGTCCTCTGCGTCGCCATCACCATCGCCATCGGCCTGATCACCTTCGTCGTACCTGTTTTCGGGGACATGTTCAAGGAGTTCGGCGCCGCGCTTCCGGCGCCGACACAGTTTCTGGTCGACGTGAGCGCTTTCTTCCACAAACGCGGCCTGTGGGTGCTCGGCGGTATCGGCGGCGGCGCATTCTTCTTCAATAAATGGAAGAAGACCGACGCGGGCGCCAAACAGCTTGATCGCCTGATGCTCCACCTCCCGGTCTTTGGCCTGCTGATCCAGAAAACCTGCATCGCCCGGGTCAGCCGTATCCTCGCGCTGATGATGAAGAGCGGCGTGCCCATCCTCGATGCCCTCGAGATCGTCGCGCGCACCAGCGGCAACATCATCATCGGCGATGCGATTATCGAAGCCCGCTCCACCGTCGAACAGGGCAGCCCCTTGGCTGAAGGGCTTGAAGGAAAGGCCTGCATTCCCACGCTGATGGTACGCATGCTCGCGGCAGGCGAAAAAACCGGCCAAATCGACGCGATGTGCGAAAATATCGCCGACACTTACGACGACGAGGTCGAGACGATGGTCTCCTCGCTCACCTCCCTGCTGGAGCCGATTCTGATGGTTGTGCTGGGTGTCCTGATCGGCGGCATCGTGATCAGCCTCTTCCTCCCCATCTTCAAGCTCTCCTCCATCGTCGGGGGATGAGTAAACGGGCGGCGGGTCGAAAACCTCGGGTGAAGAATACCCCGTTCCGGGTCGTTTCCGGCCTGCCCGTTTCGCGCCCATTACTCGTGCTTGCGTTTTCTCGGCAATCGCGCTATCCTTCAAGCTGAAAACGGTGGGGTGGCGCTCTTCTCGTTTTTGAGATTTTCTGTATTCGGAAAGAACTAACACGGAGCCGATATGCCTTCGGTCTTGATTGTTGACGATGAGCCGCGAATTCTGACCTTGCTCAGTAGCCTGCTGAAATCAAACGGCATGGAATCTGTTTCGGCGCGCGACGGCACACACGCCTTGAAAGTGCTCGTCGACCACACGTTCGACTGCATTGTGTCTGACATCCGCATGGCACCCATGGACGGCATGGAGCTCTTCCGTAACGTACGCACGTCCCACCCGGAGATCCCCTTCGTGCTGCTGACGGCTTACGGCACCGTGGAGACCGCCATCGAGGCCATGCGCCTGGGCGCGTTCGATTATCTGACCAAACCGTTCAAGATCGACGATTTTCTCACCGTCATCCAACGCGCCATCGCCTACAAACGCGTCGTCGGTAACCAGGAACAAGTGCGGACAACCGCCGCAACCACCCGTTTCGAGCATGTCATCGCCGA